>Ga0182015_10007711_pt1 | contig 10443 bp, 6 predicted proteins | sample 712P3MmetaG_FD_120478 | JGI IMG/M metagenome (GOLD analysis project Ga0182015, IMG submission 120478) | Permafrost microbial communities from Stordalen Mire, Sweden - 712P3M metaG | ecosystem: Environmental > Terrestrial > Soil > Wetlands > Permafrost | place: Sweden: Stordalen | collected... | reverse complement strand
TTGGCGATGTACGCGGCGGCGCGCACAATTCCTCTGGCTTTGTTCGCATTGGGGGCGATCTACAAGCAGTCGACGCCTGCGTTGCTGATCCTGGGTGCGCTCGCCGGCGCCATGCAATTGCTGGATGCCGGCATCGGTCTGTTTGAGCATGATCTTGGGAAATGCGCTGGGCCGCTCTTTATCGCCGTCCTCCAATTCTTCGTGGTGTATCTGCTTCACAGATCCGTGCAGATCACGCCGCAAACCAAGCGCGGATAAACGCACGCTACGGCCCGGCACTTCCAAGTGACCCAGTTGCGACGCCAGCTGCACGGGCAATGAAAAATCAAACTTGCGCTCGAAGCAGACGGTCACCTGACTCATGAGTTTCACGCGTGAGAAATTTGCGTGGCGTGGCTCAAACGAGCCGCGTGCGCAGGGGCCGACTGTGCCAGCCGCGTAACCTTAAAGACGGTAATGTCATCCTGCTGCCCGAAGGTGCAAGCTTGCTCGACCATCTGCTCAATCGATGGATCGGACCGAAGCAACGCGGCCAGCCGCTCAAATCCATACAACTCGCCGGCCGCATTCCGCGCCTCCACGATCCCATCGGTGTAGAAGGTGAGAGTCTCCCCCTCATGCAGCGCGAAGATCAATTCGTCGTAGTTCGCATCCGCGGTCAAGCCAAGCGGTAAGGATCCGGCAACCGGCAGTTCCTCCCGATCGCGGAAGGGCGCGAGGTGACCCGCATTGGCAATCGTCGTCTCTCCGTCCGGATCGATGCGAGCCACCAGGCAGGTGGCAAAGCCGCCGTCCGTCCTCCCCAGCAGGCGCCGGTTCAAACCACGAAGAACTTCTGCTGGACTTTGCGTGTAGTCGGCCAGGGTGCGCAGTGTGCCCACGATCAAAGACACCGTCATGGCCGCTTTCAGACCTTTGCCACTGACGTCTCCAAGGGCCATCAAGGCAGCCCCACCCGGCATAGCGATGACCTGAAAGAAATCGCCGCCCACCTCTTCCGCCGGGCGGTAGAGGCTGGCAATGGAGAGGCCAGGGATTGCCGGGGCTTCTTCGGGAACCAGGATCTGCTGCACTTCGCGAGCTGATTTTACCTCCAGTTCGATCCGGGCCTGCCGCTCCCGCTCCAGAAATTGCTCCCGGGCAATGGTGAAAATCAGGGCCAGGAATAAGAGCGTGCTGAGAATAAACACCATGTTGAAGAGATACCCACCGAAGTGGACGCCAAGCCTGGAAAGAGTGGCCAACAACGTCCAATGGGTGAATCGGATGCCCTGCCCGGCAAAGTTCAGAAGGACGTTGAACAGAGCGGTGATACAGACAGTGATGATCAAAGGCCACAGCGAAAGCCGCTTTCGACGTAACAATCCGAAGCCGATGATGACAAACACATATAAAGGTGTGATGGAGTAGATGCCGGTCGTGATTCCGTCAATCCAGGGCAGAACGCCGCCCTTCTGCCAAAACCAGATAGTTAATATGTCGGTGATCTGGGCGGCAAGATAGACGGCGATGATCCAGCCAGTCACTCGCCTCCATTTCCGCTCCTGTGCCATTCCAAAAAGCGACAGCAAGATCAGCCACATGGAGATGTCCCGAGCGCATATCTCCAACTGAGTCATCAATTGATAGGTGCGAAATGTCGAAATATCGCGGATCGCTGATAACGATTGAAATTGAACAATTCCGGAGGCAACCAGGTACAGCGCCAACCAAAAATACAAACCCTGCTTGCGGTCGCGCAGATACAGCAGGAAACTCAGCAACCCGATGACCAGGGTGATGGCCGACATTAGCAGATTGGGCAGCCTTCGTTCATCGCTCGCGTAGGAGGTCAACTGCGTCCGGGCGGCGAGCAGAGACGCGTCGCCCAGGAGTGGCGCTTCTGTGAACCCACCAATTTCCGCAGGATCGACCGACGAGAGCGGTGCTTTCCATACCCTTAGCGCCAGGACTCCACTGGAACCCGGCAGTGGATAGACAGTCCCCTGGCCAAATGCCCACCATTTGGCATCCGGAGGCAGTTTGCCATAGGTCCCCAGTTTCTGGCCGTTCCAGTAGATTTCGTACGCGTCCTGTATTACTGGAATCAGCACTGCCAGACTCTTTGTTCCCGCGGAATTGGAGTTGTCGATTTGCAGACGCTGCCGGTACCAGGCGAAGCCTGTGTAGCTGGGATGGCCCTGCTGTCCCCAGGGTTCGTCGACACGGATCGGCTCCCAGTTCGAGTCGTCGAGCGCCGGGTCAGCCCACGCCTGATCGTCGCCCAGATGAAACCGCCAGCCCTTGTCCAGCGGAATCGTGCCCGTGCCTGGATTCTGCACCTTCAGGGTTTGGCCCACGCCACGACTGGCGAGCGAAAGAACAGTCAGAACCAGAGCCAAATACAGCCGCAGTCCACAGCACCCCGGACATAACCGAATCATTGCCAGGCTCCTTGGTCAAGCTATTTGCACTGCCGCGACGGGGGAGAGCGTATCCAGCATACGGCATGAGCCGGGCCTTAGGAGAAGCGCATCACCGGTATACCAATTTCATCCATGCGCGTGGCCGATGGACCACCGTATTTAGCCGACGGCCGGAACCCTGCCTCCATCATTTCGTAAGTCACGCGGCCAAAGAGGAGGGCATCGGCCTGGTCGGGTTCTCGGCCGCGTGACGATGCAAATCTTCGTCCGGTGTGATTACACGATGATCGCAGCACCCGTCCAATGTGACGTTGATGGAATACCGAAGGGGTCGCATTATGGGAGAGTATCGCCGATGGGGTAGACCAGCAAGGCTAGCCCGCCAGGAGACAATTGAGAGCTGCTAGGGGTATGTCGCAGAGACAACGTTACTGCGGATGCGGCGGGTCGAATCGGAATATTTCCACTGGATCGGCTTAGCGCTCGCTGAGTAGGCATTAAGCCCCAGTTGCGCAGTGATGCGAGATGCCTCCGCGAAAGACGCGGTCAATGCACGTGGGCCACGTCGTCGTTCATGGAGAAGACATCCTTCAGATTGTCTTCGTAGGGAAACATGTGAATCATCCAGGTAAAAATCACCGGCATAAAGGTGCCGCCTTCGGCCTGGCAAGCCTCTTTTGTATGGATAGAGCCGAACATGCCAAATTTGGGGTGGTCGCCGAAGTATTGCTTGACTTTGTCAGCGGGGGCTCCGCAGAAGTTAGTGTGCTCATGCCAACGCACAATGCTGAGCGGGATACGCTGGTTCAGCTCATCTTCAGTCGCGCTCGGTCTAGCCGTGAACATAACGCCCTCCAGCTTGTAGCGCTGGGTTGGAGTTTGGTAGTACAGCAACGAAGACGGTTTCGTTGGATCGAACATGGTGTCGGCTAACCGTACGTTTGCGTCATTGGTGAAGTGATACTGAGGCTGCACAACCTTGGGGTTCGCGATGACGTACCCATCCGCCAAAGCCTTCTTGTAGTCCTTGTATTTGTCTATGGCTGCCCTGACTTGAGCCACCGTGGTTTTTACTTTCTCCTCATCGCCGGGCTGCCTGGCCCGGAGCGGCGTAATGCACATGTGATTCTTCATAGCACCCATGCTCTCGCCCATCACACTCATGCCACCCATGCTGCTCAAGTCATCGCAGCCGTGTTGGGTACCGCCAGCCTCCATCCCTGGCATTGCGGATGTGGCAGGCGCCGGCTGATCTTGTTGCCCCGCGTATCCCGCCGGTGTGGTCAGAGACACGCTTGCAAGCATCGTGGCCACGATCATCGTTCGGTAAACGTGTGCTACGGGCATGGAGGTCATCCTCAGCTAACTTCGGCTAACAACACAGCTAGTAAAGATACACTGGTTAGGCGCCGTATGTGGTCATACGCTTACAGGCGGAAGTGGCTATAGACGCTGCTGAAACGCACCACCTGACCTGTGCTCCCCCGGGCTTTAGCCCCTGCTTGGGCGCGTCCCTCACAGAAATGTGAGTCTGAATTCTCCAAAAAGTACAGGGGCTTCAGAGTGTGTGTGAGAACCAGGATTTACGAATATAGTCCCGCAGGGACGGCTGAACTTAGCCCAGGACGCAGTCCTGGGTTCGCGCACCATTGAAAAGTCCCGCAGGGACGACTGAAAAGGTTAATTGAGACATGGTAGTGAATTAGGGCAGCGGATCAGGAATTCTTCAATCGCGGAATATTTGGAAGTGCTCTGGGATTGCCTCCGGATAACTTCCAATCGTCCCTACGGGACTTTTCGTCTCTTGAATTTCGACCCAGGACTGTGGGCTGGGCTAAGTTCAGCCGTCCCTACGGGACTCATTCTGGAATCGGTAGGTTCTCACGCAGACTCTTTGGCTCCCCAAAAATAAATCCAAAAATAATCGCCACACCCTGTCGATTTCCCCGCAGCTCCTTCGACGTATCAATAGAGCGAGCATATATGCTCTAACAAACAAAGGAGAAGCAATGCGATTCATGGTCATCGTCAAAGCAACCGCAGAGTCAGAAAAAGAAGGCGCCCTCCCCGATCCACAGCTCATGGCCGACATGGGCAAGTTCAACGAGGAGCTCATCAAGGCCGGCATCGTGCTCGCCATGGATGGCCTCCATCCCAGCTCCAAAGGCGCACGCGTCAAATTCTCCGGCAAGTCTCGTACCGTCGTCGACGGCCCCTTCACCGAAACCAAGGAGCTCATCGCCGGCTTCTGGCTCTGGCAGGTCAAGTCCCTTGAAGAGGCCATCGAGTGGGTCAAGCGCTGCCCCAACCCCCACGCCGGCGACTCCGAAATCGAAATCCGCCAGGTCTTTGAGATGGAAGACTTCGCCCCTATCCTGTCCGAAGAACAAATCCAGCACAATGTACGCCGCCGCGCTGAGCTGTCAAATCAGACCGCGAACAAATAGCCGCTCTTGCACTCCCCGTTTGAAGCTGGTGTGATCGGTAGCAGTGTCCGCTACCGATCTACACCGCACCATCGAAGCCGTCTGGCGCGCCTGCGGTTCTTTTCTACCCTCTTAAAGCCCATGCGCTTCCGGGAAAAAGTACCTCAGGGGCTAAAGCCCTCGTCATTTGCCGCTTTTACGGCCCGACTAAAGTCGTGCCCTGATACAAGCCTGAGAGGACCAGAGGGACCCAGGAAGGCTTAGGGGAACATTTCCAGGTGAGGTCCGCGGAACCGCAGGCCCCTCCACTCCGCTTCGCTCCCACGGCATGCCGGGGCAGGCGACCCGCGGTTGAAAGTTGCGGTTACCCTACTTCAGCGGCGGCGCTTTCATCAAAGTAACGAACATATTCGTGAACTTAGGAAGATCCAAATCAACCTGTGCGTGCACCAACTGAACATCGGTGTCGGGCTTGAACTGCGCCGTCCAGGCGAGCGTATCGCCATAGGTGGGACCGTGGCTCAAGTCAACATCCATATAGAGTTGCCGCTCGCCGGTAACGATCGAGGGATCCAGCCACGCGCAAGCGGCAAACTCGTCCCACAGGTAGTAGCGCTGCTGCGAGTAGCTGGCAATATAGCGCGCCGCCGGGTTCTGCGATTGAGCAATCTGGTCAACCATCTCCTGCGTGAACGGCGCCTTCACTGAGACATCGACGGTGGTCACCTCAATCCTCGGCCAATGTGCACGAAGGACGATGTGGGCGGCTTCAGGATCGAACCAGAAATTGAATTCGTGACGCGGACTGGTCGAGAACTCCGGATCGGCGGTCTGCGGATTAAGACTGCCACCCATCAGAACGATGCCCCGCGTCAACTCTGCGAAGTGCGGTTCGATGGCGAGCGCGAGAGCGATGTTGGTCAGCGGCCCCATAGCGCAGATGGTCACCTGGTGCGGATGCGCGCGCACCTGCGCAATCAGGAAGTGGGCGGCATCCTGGTCGAGCGGAAGAGTGTGCGGGGCCCCTTCCGCCAGCGGAGGCACAAAGTACGGATCATGGCTGCGCGAGAAATCAGCCTTGCTTTCGGACGGGTGCTCCAGATCCATAGGCCCCGCTCCCCAGGCACCCAGCCAGTTGACTCTGCCCACCAACGGACTGGCCAGCCGAGTCCCCTGCTGCGTGCGCACCAAGGGAAACACCGCGCCCGGAACCACCGGAACATCGGTCCTCTTCATCAACTCGAGCATGCGCAGAGTGTGCTGCACTTCCTCATCGCGCCAGGCATTGCCGGTCACCACGGTGATGCCCAGCACCTCGGCATCCGGCGATTGCAGCAGCACCATCATGGACATCTGATTCGATCCGCCCGGACCAGAGCCATCCTGATCGATAAGGACCAGACGCTTCTCCCCCAGCGCCGACGGGAGACAGCCCAACAGGAACAGCGCAAGCATAAGAGGCTTCATGACTTTCATTCTTTCACCGCAACCAGGCAGGGACGCTTGGGATCAAAGGTCCAGTGCGGCACCAGGTACTGCATCGCAGCCCGGTCGTCTCGGGCTCCAAGACCCAGCTTCTGGTGGAGTGCATGGGCGGTCTCGAGCCGCTCCATGTCGATCTCGATGCCGAGCCCGGGACGGTCTGAGAGCTCGATCATCCCATTGACGATCTGGAACGGTTCCCGGGTCAGTCGCTGGCCATCCTGCCAGATCCAATGGGTATCGATCGCGGTTACGTTTCCCGGGGCAGCGGCCGCGACATGAGTGAACATGGCCAGCGAGATATCGAAGTGATTGTTGGAGTGCGATCCCCAGGTAAGGCCCCAGTCTCGGCAGAACTGCGCTACCCGGACGGAGCCCTGCATGGTCCAGAAATGCGGATCGGCGAGGGGAATGTCCACTGCACCCAACTGCACCGCATGCTTCATCTCGCGCCAGTCGGTGGCAATCATATTGGTGGCAGTGGGCAGGCCGGTGGCGCGCCGGAATTCCGCCATGATCTCCCGGCCGGAGTACCCCTGCTCGGCGCCACAAGGATCTTCCGCGTAGGCCAGAACATGTTGTTTGCCGCGGCAAAGAGCCACGGCCTCTTCCAGGAGCCATGCGCCGTTGGGATCGAGGGTGATGCGTGCCTGGGGAAACCTTTCCGCCAGAGCAGTCACGGTTTCCATCTCCTCCTGGCCAGCCAGCACACCGCCCTTGAGCTTGAAGTCGTGAAACCCGTATCGTGCCTGTGCTGCCTCCGCCAGCCGAAGCACCGCCTCGGTGGTAAGCGCTGGTTCGTGGCGCAGTCGCAACCATGGGTCGTCCGCGTGCGGATCGCTGGCGTAAGGCAGGTCGGTCTTGCGCCGGTCGCCGACGTAGAACAAATACCCGAGCACCGGGACGCTCGAGCGCTGCCGGCCTTCCCCCAGCAACGCGGCTACCGGCAGGCCCAGAAACTGCCCCAGCAGATCGAGCAACGCGGATTCGATCGCGGTGACGGCATGGACGGTGGTGCGTAGATCGAAGGTCTGCAGGCCACGCCCGGCCGTATCGCGATCGCCAAAGCGGGTTTGTATAGTTTGCAGAATCTCGAGGTAAGAAGCGATGGGGCGGCCGAGGATTGCCGTTCCGGCATCTTCGAGGACCTGGCGGATCCTGGCGCCGCCCGGAACCTCGCCGGCGCCGGTATGCCCGGCGTCGTCGGTCAGCAGCACCACATTGCGGGAGAAGTAGGGTGCGTGGGCCCCGCTCAGGTTGAGCAACATGCTGTCGCCGCCGGCAACTGGAATCACACGCATGCTGGTTACACGAGGAGAGGAACCCCGATGGCTAGTCACCACCGAAGTATTTCAGATCTATCCGGCCAAGAATGGGGGAGATTGAGAAAGCGTACCTCAGGGGCTAAACTCGGTTTTGTATCAGGGCACGACTTTAGTCGTGCCATAGATGATTGAGAATACGTCGGGCTTTAGCCCCTGAGGTACGTCTTTCCTGTCCGGTCCCGAATTTTTCCGCGGCCTGTGAAGCCGTGCCCTTCGTCAGTATTTGTTTATCCCAGCGAGCACACGGAGCGCGGGGATCTCCCCCGGCGGAGTGGCGGGAAAGTGCTTTACCCGGTGAGGCGTTCCGTCGAACCCGCGGCCGAGGGACTTTTTCCTGCCATGTGGAACAAAGATGCCGGCCGTTGTTGGTCCCTGAGCAGCAAACAGGCCGCTTTCGGCTTGAGTGGCCGGCCGAGCAGGAATCCCTGCATAAGGTCGCAGCCTATCTCTCCCAGCCGCCGTAACTGCTCTTCCGACTCCACGCCTTCCGCTACTGTTTTCAGCCCTAGCTGCCGGGCCAGGATCGTCATCGCAAGGACAGTGGAAAGGTTGGCAGCAGGACCGTCGAGACGTTGAATGAACGAGCGATCGATTTTAAGCGTGTCCAGAGGCAGTTCTTGCAGATAGTCGAAAGCCGCGTAGCCGGTGCCAAAGTCGTCGAGCGCGATACCGATGCCCAGATCGCGCAACTGCTGCAGTTTGCCCGCGGCTCCCCGCAAGTCTGAGATGACCCAGCTTTCAGTAATCTCGAGCTCCAGGCGGTCGGGCGCGAGTCCGCTTCGCTTGAGTGCATTCGCAATCTTCGAACTAAAGTCGGGCCGTTCCAACTGCACCCCGGACACGTTGGCAAACATTTTGATGGGGGGTAAGTGGGCGGCGTTCCATTCCATCGCCTGGCGGCACACTTCGTCGATGACCCAATCACCGATGGCGACAATAAGGCCGCTTTTTTCTGCGGTAGGAATAAATTCTGGAGGGTCGACGGGGCCCCAGATCGGATGCTGCCACCGCAGCAATGCTTCAAAACCGGCAATCTCTCCATCTGTGGTGAACACCGGCTGGTACACCATGCGAAATTGAGACTTTGCCAAGGCGTCGAGCAGGGCTCCGGCCATTTCTGCCGCCCGCTGGCTCTGTCGGCCCAATGCGGGAGAATAGATTTGAGCTCCACCTCCGCCGGCACGTTTTGCCGCCTGCAGCGCCATATCCGCCTGGCGCAACAACAACTCCGCTGTATTCCCGTGTTCGGGGAAAAGGCTGATACCGATGCTGGCGCTTATGGTGACGGATTGGCCATCCAGCAGAAAGGGCTCGCGCAGATCGTGGAGAAGCCGTTGACAAATACGAACCGGATCGGATGCTCCTGAGAGGTCGCGCAATACCATGAGAAACTCATCGCCACCCTGGCGTGCAAGCGTGTCTCGCTCCCGAATCGATAGATTCAGCCGTTCGCTGATCAGCTTGAGAAGAGCATCTCCAAGTTCATGCCCCAGTCCGTCATTGATCTTCTGAAAGCGATCCAGGCCGATGCAACAGACTGCAAGCAGTTCACCCTGCCGCTGGGCGATCACCATTCCTTGTCGCAGTTGGTCCGCCAACATCGGCCGGTTGGGTAACCCGGTCAGCCAGTCCATTTGCCATCCGTGTACGACCTGCTCGTAGAGCTGACCATGTTCGATGGCCATTCGGGCGAGATCGCATAGGCTTTGGATTGTTTCCCGAGTCGTTTCGTCCAGGGGGCCTTGATGCCGTTCGAATACCGTGAAGGCTCCTCGCGGCTCTCCGGAACCTGAGGTCAGCGGCAATGCCAGGCAGAGCGTAACCCCGGAATCCAGGATCTGCCCCAAGGACGGGAAGTTCGAAGCTGCGCCTTCTCGCGATGGAGAAGTCGCGAGCGCCGTTGCCAGGGGAGCAACCGGCCGGGGAAGAAGAGTTCCGGGAAGCCGGTTGGGTAATCCCGCCTCAGCCTCAATCTGGAACCGCGGGCCCGAAAGCACAAAGATGGCAACTCCCTTGGAAGGACACAAACTCACAAAGGTGTCGGCCACCATTTGGAGGGTCGATGGCACTGCGCGGTGGCTGATAATTGCCGAAAGTATCTCGTGTGCGTGGTCTGGCTTGCCCGGAAGTTCGCCTGCAGACCAACCGGTGACGGCGGGGCTCTTCTTCCTGAGGGCTTGGTCCGCAATCGCCTGCTCGACGGAATACTCAGCGGTGACGTCCGCGATGTCCATAGTGACATGATCGACACCACAGGAGAATTCTTTAGCTTTCGGCCGCTAAGCGCGCCGCTCTACTTGTGCTTCCTGGCCGGAACGGGCTTCTTCGCCGGGTGGGACTTCTTCACCGGCTCAGGTTTCTTTTGCACCTTAACAGGTGCTTTAACCGCCGTCTTCTTGCTCGGCACGCTGTGCTTTACGGCTGCCTTCGCAACCGGACCGCGAACCATCTTGGCCGGCACCGACTTGGACGGGACCGACTTGGCCGGGACGTGTTTGGCGGCAGCCGCCTTGGCGGGGACCGGCTTCATGGGCAGTGCTTTCTTCCCTGCCGGCGAGTGCGGATGGCTGGGCGCATGATTGGGAGAATGTCCCCGGTGGGGGGCCGGGGTTGGGGCCGGGGTCGGGGCCAGCTTGGCCGGCTGCTTCGCCATCACGTGCACCTTGGCCTGTTTGGCGGGCGCCACCACGTGCAGCGCGGGGTTTGGCGCTGACTTCGCAACCGCCGGGCCGGCCTTCAATGCGGGAGCCTCCGGTTTGGTGCTAGGGGACGGCTTTCCTACCGGCGAATTCAGCTGGCTTTCCG
>Ga0182015_10007710_pt1 | contig 10444 bp, 13 predicted proteins | sample 712P3MmetaG_FD_120478 | JGI IMG/M metagenome (GOLD analysis project Ga0182015, IMG submission 120478) | Permafrost microbial communities from Stordalen Mire, Sweden - 712P3M metaG | ecosystem: Environmental > Terrestrial > Soil > Wetlands > Permafrost | place: Sweden: Stordalen | collected... | reverse complement strand
TAAACTATTGGGATTAAAAGACTTAGCTCTAAGATATCCCTTCTAAAGGACTTAGCTTGTCAAAGAGCACTGAAAATAGTCTTGGGACTATTTGGGGATTATTGTCGCATTCGGTGGCTTTAGAAGTCTGTGACGGCGCGCACGGCTGATTGTGATGAAAAAAGGGGCGGCTAGAACCTGTTTAAAATATTGCAGTTACGGCAGCGGTGAAGCGCTGCGCCACCCAAAATCAAGTGCAACACCGGAGCCACCACCCTGAACCTAGCGGCGATAGCAAAAGCATTCCACGACATGGTCGTTCACCATCCCCGTGGCCTGCATGAAGGCGTAGCAGATGGTTGAACCGACGATGTTGAAGCCGCGTTTTTTCAGGTCTTTGCTCATGGCGTCCGATTCCGGAGTGCGAGCCGGAAGTTTATTCCCGAGGTGCCAGGCATTCACGCGCGGTTTGCCTCCGACGAACTGCCAGATGTAGCGATCGAACGAGCCGAACTTCTTTTGCACCGCCAGAAATGCCCTGGCGTTCTGGATTGCCGAAGCGATCTTGAGCCGGTTGCGGACGATTCCTTCGTCGCGCATTAATCGGGCGGTCTTGCGCCGGTCATAGCGCGCGATTTTTTTCGGATCGAAACCGTCAAAGGCGGCTTGATAGTTTTCGCGCTTGCGCAAAATCGTGTCCCAACTGAGGCCAGCTTGCGCGCCCTCCAGAATCAGGAACTCGAACAGCATGCGGTCGTCGTGTTGCGGAACGCCCCATTCGCAGTCGTGATAGAGGATTGAGAGATCGTTGCTCGGCCAGGCGCAGCGAACAATATTGCTCTTTTGCCTAGGTGCTTTCATCGGAAACCGGCCACCACCTGGATAGGCTGGTCCGCCGATTCTAGCGGAATTCGAGCCGGTTGAGACGTTAGGATGGCTTTCCACCAAGGACTATAATCCAGGCCATGATGCAGGAAGCTCAGGAATTGCTCAAGAAGGCCCTTGCCCTGCCCGACAAGGAAAGAGCCGATCTGGCCGGGAGTTTGATAGAGAGTCTGGACGCTGCCGTCGATGAAAATGCGGAGGCTGCCTGGCAGGAAGAAATTGCTCGCCGCCTCGAAGAGGTTCGGTCTGGGAAGGTCAAGACGATTTCATGGGACGATGTCCGACAGAAGGGCCGAACTTTGCTTGGTAACAGTTAAGCCATGTCCAGCAAGCCGCTCGAATTCCATCCTGAAGCGGAACAGGAGTATCTGGCGGCCTTAGCGTGGTACTTAGAACGAAGCCCCGCCGCGGCGACTGGCTTCGAAGGCGCATTTGATCGAGCGATAGGTAAAATCAGAGAAGCTCCTGATCGCTGGTCGGTCTATCTCGCCGGGTGCAGAAGATACATGGTCCACCAATTTCCGTTCATCGTGGTGTACTCGACTTTTCTTTCCCACATTCTTGTTCTCGCGATCGCCCACGGCCACCGGCGTCCCGGATACTGGAGGGACCGTCTATAGCACGCTAGAAAATCGGAGCTTCACGACGCCTGCTTGCTGGCCAGAATGCTGTCAATCTTGCGCAACTCCTCGGCGGAGAACTTGAGGTTCTTCAGCGCGGCTACGTTGTCATCCACCTGAGAGACTTTGCTTGTGCCCACGAGCGCGCTGGTGACGCGCGGATCGCGCAGCACCCACGCCACCGCCATCTCCGCCAGCGTTTGCCCGCGCTGGGTTGCGACTTCATTCAGCGCGCGAATCACCGCGAGTTTGTCTTCGCCGATGTCCTTCTTCTTTAAAAAGAAATCGCGAGCGGCGCGCGAGTCGCTGGGAATTCCGTGCAGATAGCGATCCGACAGCAGCCCCTGCGCCAGCGGGCTGAAGACGATCGCTCCCACGCCTTCTTTTTCCAGCACATCAAACAATCCTTGCTCAGGATCGCGGACGAACATCGAGTATTTCGGCTGATGAATCAGGCACGGAGTTCCCTGATCACGCAGAATCTTCACCGCCTCGGTCGTTTGCCTGGCGTCGTAGGATGAAATGCCCGCGTAGAGCGCGCGGCCGGAGCGCACCGCCGTGTCGAGCGCGCCGAGCGATTCTTCCATCGGCGTGTCGGGGTCGGGGCGATGGTGGTAGAAGATGTCGACATAGGCGAGGCCCATGCGCTTCAGGCTCTGGTCGAGGCTGGCGAGCAGATACTTGCGCGAGCCCAGATTGCCGTAGGGTCCGGGCCACATATCCCAGCCAGCCTTGGTCGAGATGATCAACTCGTCGCGATAGGGAAGGAAATCTTTTTTCAGGATTTGGCCGAAGGTTTCTTCGGCCGATCCGTAGGGAGGGCCGTAATTGTTGGCGAGATCGAAATGGGTGATGCCAAGGTCGAAAGCGCGGCGCAGCATGGCGCGGGAGTTTTCGAAGTTATCGACGCCGCCGAAGTTGTGCCACAGACCGACTGAGATGGCAGGAAGCTGGATGCCGGAGCGTCCCGAGCGGCGATATTGCATGGTGTCGTAACGCTTGTCGTTGGCGACGTACATGGTGGGGCTCCCTCAGCGCCTAAAGGCGCAATCAAAACGGTGCGTTAACCGCAGCGCTGAAGCGCTGCGCCACCCAAAGTCAAAGCGCTGCGCTACCCAAACACCAAAGCGCTAGAGCGCTGCGCCGCCCAAACACCAAACACAGAAGCGGCACGCCACCCGCACCCAAGCACGGTGTCGGCACTTATTCACAGGACCGGCACTTATTCTACAAGTCAGTCGTACTTTTCGTAACGGATCGAAGTTCGATCCCAACCGAGACTTTTCAGCAACTCGCGGTTTGCCTTGACCATCTTGTCAAGGCCGCAGATGTAGGCGTGCATGTCGGTGCGCATGCCCACGACTTCTCCGAGATGTTGCTGGACATATCCTCGCAGCCCTTTCCAGCCGTCGTCCGCGCGGCTCAGCGTGGGCAGAAAATGAAAGTTGGCGTGTTGAGCGGCGAGTTTGTCAAACTCCTCGCGATAGTAAAGGTCCTGTTGGCGGCGCGCGCCAAAGAGCAACCAGAACTGGCGTCCCTGATGACGGCTATCGTCGGCCAGCAGCCAGTGCAGCATGGAGCGAAAGGGAGCGATCCCGGTTCCGGTGGCTATGAACACGGTGTCTCGCAAGGGCGGACGCAAAATGAAATCGCCGAACGGTCCCTGAAACGTGATCTGCGCGCCTTCGTCGAGACCGCAGAGGTAGTTCGACATAAATCCTTCCTCCACGCGATTCAGGCAGAAGGCGAAGTGTCCATTGTCTGACGGCGGCGATGCGATCGAATATGCGCGCGTCATCTCCTCGCCGTCGGGAGTGTTGGCCTTCACCGAGAGCCATTGTCCGGGAACGAAGCCGAAGCGGGTTACGCCGTTTACTTCGAGCTCGAGGTGTTTGGTGAACTCGGAGAGCGCGATCGAGCGAAGCACGCGGGCGTCGAAAGTTTTGAACTGAGCCATTATGTTTCTAGATGACCTTGGCGGGTCGCCGGACACTTTGATTCTAAAGCGATTTTAGAGCCTAATTTTGAAGCCGTGACAGGGGAGACCACTCGGAATCGAGTAAGGCGTCCCCGATAGAGTTCCTCTTTCGCGGATACTCTCACACTTGTACACTCTAAAGAAAAAAGGAGGGCGTATGAGCGAGGATGCGAAGGACAGCACGGTTTCGCGGCGCGGATTCCTGGGGATGGGGTCGGCGGCGCTGGCGGCTGCAGGAGTGCTGTCGGCGGCGGATGCCGCGGGTCAGGATCAGAAGCCATACCCGACTGCGAACGATCGAAGCGCCAGCGCTCCTGGTCCGGGCAACCCGACGCTCGATTCCCAAAATCCGGATTCTTTCCTGCCTCCTGCCTCCGACGCAGGCAGCGTGCCAACGTTCAAGTACCCTTTTGGACTTGCTCACAAACGTATGCAAGAGGGTGGATGGTCGCGTGAGGTTACGGTCCGGGAGCTTGCAATTTCCAAGACGATCGCCGGCGTGGATATGCGATTGACCGCGGGCGGCATACGAGAGTTGCACTGGCACACCGCTGCCGAGTGGTCCTTGATGCTCTACGGAAACGCACGCATCACGGCGGTTGATCTGGAGGGTAAGAGCTTTGTTGCCGACATAACGGAAGGCGATCTGTGGTACTTTCCGACCGGAGTTCCACATTCCATTCAAGGGCTGGGTCCCGACGGTTGTGAATTTCTGCTGGTGTTCGACGACGGCGCCTTCTCGGAATATGAAACGGTGCTGCTGACCGATTGGATGGCGCACACCCCCCACGACGTGCTCTCAGCCAACTTCGGCGTGAGCGAACAGTCCATGGAAAAAATGCCGAAGAAGGAGAAATTTATTTTTCAGGCTCCCGTGCCTGGCCCGCTGGCTGCGGACCAGAAGGTAGCCGCTGGATCGCTGGGCGCGTCGTCGCAGGATTTCGCTTTCCGCACGACGCAGCAAGCGGTTAACAAGCGGACCAAGGGAGGCGAGGTGCGGATCGTCGATTCGAGCAAATTCAAAGCGTCAACCACGATCGCGGCGGCGATCGTTACCGTCCATCCCGGTGGAATACGCGAACTGCACTGGCACCCCAATGCCGACGAATGGCAGTACTTCATCAGCGGCAAGGGAAGAATGACGGTCTTTGCCACCGGAGGCCGCGCTCGCACCACGGACTTTCAGGCCGGCGACGTTGGCTATATCCAGAAGACGCTGCCTCACTACATCCAGAATACGGGCGAGACCGACCTGAAATTTCTGGAGATGTTCAAGAGCAATGTTTATCAGGACCTGTCGCTTTCGGAATGGCTCACGCACACACCGCCGGAACTCGTGCTGGCGCATCTAGGGATTGATAAGGCGACGCTCGACGCCATACCAAAGAGCGATTCGGTGGTGATGCCAAAGTAGGTCTGTGTTTTTCATCTACGCGCGCTAACAAGAGCCCCGGTTGACGGCATACGATTTCCTTTCAACCATTATGACCATGGTACAATGACTATGAACATAACGGAGGTTGGCATGAAAACGATGGCGGCGGGTTCTTTTAAGGCGCATTGCCTTGCGGTCATGGATGAAGTACAGGCGAAGCGCGAGGCGATTGTGATCACGAAACGTGGTAAACCGGTGGTGAAGCTGGTTCCGGCAGACGCGGAGAAGGACGATATTTATGGCTTTCTCAAGGGCAAGGGGAAAATAACTGGCGATGTGATCTCGCCCGCGATTTCCAAGGAAGAGTGGGGCGACCTGTATTGATCCTCGTCGATACCCATATCGTCCTTTGGCTGGCGTTCGAACCAGGAAGAATCTCAAAGAGGGTGCACGCTGTAATTGATGAGGCTCGAGGGAACGGGACTGGGCTGGCGATTTCCGCGATGACGCTGGTGGAGATAGCCACTCTCTTCGGCCGGCGGCAGTTTCATCTGACACTGAGTTTAGAGTCCTTTTTAGACGAACTGGAGCGCAGGTTTGTGGTGCTGCCGATCAACGCCCGCATTTGTGCTCGCATGTTGTCATTGCCCGCGGGTTATCCGAAAGATCCGGCGGACCGGGTGATTGGGGCGACGGCGCTGGTGGAAGGGATCGGGTTGGTCACTGCGGACCGAGAGATTCGGCGGGCTAAAGTGGTAAGAACGATTTGGTGAAGCAACACTAAGCCCCACTAGGCGATAATCGCACGATGTCTGGAAAGCGCGTGGAGGCGCTGATGATCATTGCAGCGATAGCTGTAGTTATCTTGGCCCTCTGGTTGGTGCGTGATGTGCGAGAGCGGCATAAAGCTGCGGAACGCGAAATTAATTACCAGATCGTCTTAGCAAAATACTCCTCCGCATTAAAACCCGGAATGATTCGTGAGCAGGTCGAGCAACATCTTCAGACCGGCGGGACACGGTTCAGGCAGATGTGCTGTGTTGCGAATTTCAGAGGCCAACACATGAGCCTTGCCGGTGCGGGTTGGGACGATCTAGTCAAAATCGGCGAGGAGCGCGCGCCATGGTTTTGCAGCGAGAACAACGTCTACGTTGCCTTCGAATTCAATCCGAAGTCAAAAGATGAGCTTGCCGATACGAATGGTTCAGACATTCTGAAGAGAGTCTCAGTCTTTCATCAACTCGAACGATGTCTCTGATCACTGTCCAAAGATGCCCGTTTCACTCGTTGAGTGAGCGTCTCCCTACTCGACCGTCACCGACTTCGCCAAATTTCTCGGCTGATCCACGTCGCATCCTCGACGCACGGCGATGTGATAGGCCAGCAACTGCAGCGGAACGATCTCGAGGATTGCCGACAGCTCTTCCGGCGCGGGTGGGACGAACAACACGTGATCGGCTTCTTCGGCAATTTCCTTGTCGCCGGTAGTCGCGAGCGCGATGACTATGCCGGAGCGCGCTTTCACTTCTTTCAGGTTCGACATCGTCTTCTCGTAACGGATCATCGACTGCGGGCTGTTCACATCGCGCGTGGCGATGATGACGACCGGAAGATTTTCGTCAATCAGCGCATTGGGGCCGTGCTTCATCTCGCCTGCCGGATAACCCTCCGCGTGGATGTAGGAAATTTCCTTGAGCTTGAGCGCGCCTTCGAGGGCGATGGGATAGTGAATGCCGCGTCCGAGGAAAAGGAAATCCTGCGCGCGAACATAGGTTTTCGCCAGTTCGTCGCAGGCCTCATCGTGGGTGAGAATCTGTTCCAGCTTGCCGGGGATGTGGGTTAGCTCTTGTACCGCAGCCTTCGCCTGTTCGGGGGTGATAGTGCCGCGCACCTGCGCCAGGTACAGAGCGAATAGATATAGAGCGGTCAGTTGTCCGGTGAAAGCTTTGGTCGACGCCACGCCGATTTCCGGACCGGCGTGCGTGTAGATGGTTCCAGCGGCCTCGCGCGTGATCATGGATCCCACCACGTTGCAGATGGCCAGCGTCTTCGAGCCCTTGGCTTTGGCTTCACGCTGGGCGGCGATGGTGTCGGCGGTTTCGCCGGATTGCGAAATCAGCAGCGTCAACTCATCCGTACCCAGGATTGGATCGCGGTAGCGCCATTCGCTGGCGTAATCGACTTCGACCGGAATGCGGGCCAGGTTCTCGATCATGAACTTGCCGGCCAGTCCGGCGTGCCAACTGGTGCCGCAGGCGGCGATATTGATCTTCTTCAGAGCTTTGAACTCGGCTTCACTGACCTGCATCTCGTCGAGAAAGATGGCGCCGGTGTCCTGCGAGACGCGGCCGAGCGTAGTGTCGCGGACGGTGCGCGGCTGCTCATAAATCTCTTTGAGCATGAAGTGCTTGAAGCCGCCCTTCTCCGCCATGATGGGATCCCAGGTGATGCGCTGCGATTTGCGCTCCAGCGGATTGCCGTCGAAATCGGTAACCTTTACGCCATCTTGCGTGATCACGGCCAGATCGCCATCGGCCAGGAAGAAAAGATCGCGGGTGTGATCGAGAAGCGCGGGCACGTCGGAGGCGACGAAGTATTCATCTTTGCCGATGCCGATCACGGCGGGCGGTCCGTTGCGGGCCGCGACAATCTTGTTCGGTTCGTCAACCGAGATCACCACCAGCGCGAACACGCCGGTAAGTTCCTTCACCGCTTTACGCACTGCTTCTTCCAGCAGCGGCCGATGGCCGTTTCCGGTTTGCAGGTAGTGCTTCTCCACCAGGTGCGCGATGATTTCGGTGTCGGTTTCGGTGGTAAATTTGTGCCCTTCGGCAGTTAATTTCCGTTTGAGCGAGAGATAATTCTCGACGATCCCGTTGTGCACCACGACGATCTTGCCGGTGCAGTCGCGATGGGGATGGGCGTTCTCTTCGGTGGGGCGGCCATGCGTGGCCCAGCGCGTGTGTCCGATGCCGTAGGTGCCATCGAGCGGCTTGAGGCGGATAACTTCTTCCAGATTCCGCAGCTTGCCTTCGGCGCGACGGATCTGCAGGCCGGCGCCGTTGCCGGACACCGCGATTCCCGCCGAATCGTAGCCGCGATACTCCAGCTTTCTCAGACCTTCAATGATGACCGGGACGACCTGCTTCTTGCCCACATATCCAACAATGCCGCACATTTGGGAATTGGCTCCTTGATAATCGACGAACCGTTCGGTGGGGGGAACCTGTCGGGTAGAGACGCGCCTTGCCGCGTCTTCCGTCACGCCCAGAGCAGACGGGGCAAGCCCCGTCTCTACACGTCTTCGAGGGAGAAACGAAACTCTTCAATAACCGGGTTGGTTAGAACTTCGCGCGCTATCCGCTCTACTTCGGCCTGCGCCTCGTCCTTTGAGATGCCGCCGTTGAGAGTAATTTCGAAATACTTTCCTTGCCGGACATCGTGCAGATTCTTGTAGCCGATTTTCGTAAGCGCGCCGTGGATCGTCTTACCCTGAGGATCCAGAACGCTCTTCTTCAATGACACGTAGACGGAGGCTTTCATTAACTTCTCAATTATACGTCAGTTGACAGCGGGCAGGACTGCGGTTTTCGTTATAGAGGGTATGCGCTTGGGCCACTACTTTCGTGACCTCGGATCCGTAACCTGCTCAAAGGAGGATAGTTGACGTTCCACCTCCGCGATCGCCTGCTCCAGCATCTGGCGGTGCCGAGGCTTGCTGGCTGCTTGCAACTGTTGGGTGAGGCGTTCGTGAGAAAGACGCAGGCCTTCGCGTTTCCGGTTGCGTTCCTGCTCCTCGGGCGGGATTGGTGCGGAGACGGCGTTCCGCCGCTCCGACATTTCCTCCTGTTGCTGTTCTACGGATTTACTTTCCCAGCCTCGCGCCATCTTATGAATATTACCTCGACCTTATGGTGCTAACAAGAAACCGCTTGCCTGCGAGCGGTAGGAGCCAGTCAGCGCCACCGTGCTTTCACCGCCGAGACGCAGAGGGCGGGGAGTATAAGATCGGTTCCCAAGTATAAGGAATCGACGCCCTGCAGACACGAAATGTTAAGACCAGAAATCGCGGTTCGGCAAACCGCGCTGACCCCTGCTCAAAATAAGCGGCCCGTCAGATCGTACTGGCAGGCGCAGGAGTTGTCATGTCAGAGAGCGAATTCCAAACGCTGGGAAGCCTCTCGCCCGAACGCAACCGGTATCGCCTGCTACTTGCGATTACCGACTTAGTTGCTCGCGCCAAGAGCCTGCCCATGCGTTCAAAACACTTGCCCCTCCGGTGCTGGACCTGACCGGGGGAGAATTGCTGAACCTTTCCCTCCACGACCCGTACCGGGACTGCATGCTGACGCAATACTGGAAAAGAAACGAAAGTGGAGAGTTCGAAGCTTTCCCGGTAGACGAAGATGCGAGCGGGTGGGCGTGGAAACATCAGGAGCGGATCGCGATTCCCGATACGGAGCGCGAGCAGCGCTTTCCCAGTTGCGTGCCCGTGCTGCTCAATCATGGCGTCCGATCGTACACCGTGCTTCCGGTAAGCACGCCGTCGCGTCATTTTGGAGCGCTTGGACTGGGCAGGAGGGTTCCCGAGGCGCTCGACCATGAGGACGTCGAATTCCTCTCCCGGGTCGCGCTGATGGGAGCGCTGGCCTTGGAAAAGGAGCGAGCCTATGACGCCTTTGAGGAACAGCAAAGCCTGGTCGAGATCAGCCGCGCACTGAGTTCCAGCCTCGAGTTGGATAAGCTGCTGCCTATCGTCCTTACCAGCATCAGAAGTATCGCGCGCTACGACCGGGCCATCCTAACCTTGCTGGACGAAGATGGCCGTGGCCTGCACCGGTATGGAGACGCTCTGGAATGGGAGCCTTTCGTCAATCACGGAACTACGATTCCGATCGAGCAATCAATTTCGGCGGAAGCGGTCCGGACGCAAAAGGCGACATTTTTCGACGCGGCTGATTTGCGGAACATGAATGATCCCCTGGCGAAAGCCATGTATGAAATCGGGGTTCGCTCCGCGTGCTCGGTGCCGCTGATCGCGGGCAATCGGGTGTGGGGAGCGCTGAATCCGAGCAGCATCATGGAGGACGCTTTCGGACTGCCGGAGATTGAATACGTGCAGCTGGTAGCCAACCAGATCGCGGTTGCACTGCAGAATGCGCACGCTTACGGAGAGATCGCGCGACTCAAGGACCGCCTTGTCCAGGAAAAGCGTTATCTGGAGTATGAGATCCAGAGCGCGAACCGGCCCGACGATATCGTCGGCAGCAGCCCGGCGTTGAAACGGGTGTTGGACTACGCTGCTATTGTTGCCGACACGGATTCCACGGTACTGATCACCGGCGAAACCGGGACGGGCAAGGAACGCATCGCCCGATTGATTCACAGCGTGAGCCGGCGAAAAGCTCGCAACTTCGTTAAGGTGAACTGCGCCGCCATTCCTACGGGGCTGCTGGAAAGCGAATTGTTCGGCCACGAAAAAGGCGCGTTCACGGGAGCTGTAATCCAAAAGCTCGGTCGGCTGGAATTGGCGGACAAGGGCACTCTGTTACTCGATGAGATTGGAGAAATCCCTTTGGAGTTACAGCCCAAGTTGCTGCGCGTTCT
>Ga0182015_10007707_pt1 | contig 10447 bp, 6 predicted proteins | sample 712P3MmetaG_FD_120478 | JGI IMG/M metagenome (GOLD analysis project Ga0182015, IMG submission 120478) | Permafrost microbial communities from Stordalen Mire, Sweden - 712P3M metaG | ecosystem: Environmental > Terrestrial > Soil > Wetlands > Permafrost | place: Sweden: Stordalen | collected... | reverse complement strand
GGCTCTGCCCGGTCACAGCTTCTCGGTGGTCGCCATGGATGGCAATCCACTTCCCAGCCCGGTTCGCGTCCCCGGTCTTTGGCTGGGCACGGCAGAAAGAGTCTCCGCCATCGTGGAGATGAATCATCCTGGGGTCTGGGTCATGGGAGACCTGGCCGATGACGACCGCCACCACGGCATGGGGATCGTGGTCGAATATGCCGGCAGGAAAGGCAAGCCGCAGTGGATCGCTCCCCCGCCATACCGCTGGAACTACACTCATTTCGGCAACCCGCAGGCGGCTGCCCACGAGCCGGATCAGGTCTTCGATATGACCTTTGCCAAGCGAAACGCCGCGATCGAGGGCTTCAACCAGTGGACCATTAATGGCGTACCCTTCTCAGAAGATGCGATGCGGCCGGACTTTCGCCTGCATCAAGGCAAGCGATACCGCATACGCATGCACAACGCCAGCGATGACATCCATCCCGTCCACCTGCACCGCCACAGCTTCGAACTTACGCGGATAGCCGGCCAGCCGACCTCCGGCGTGATCAAGGATGTCGTCATGGTTGGGGGCTATCAGGAAGCTGAAGTCGACTTCACTGCGGATAACCCCGGGCTCACGCTGTTCCACTGTCATCAGCAGCTACATATGGATTTCGGGTTCATGGCCCTGATGGAGTACGTGTAGAGCGGTTTCAACCCGGGGGTTGCGGATCGGAGTTCCTTTGGCGGGTCGGACATGCGGTAGTGACCAAGCGATCCCCAACACTCTGGGATAATGGGAGCAGGGATTCCGCCGATCGGCTCTGCTTTACCCATGACGACATTGAAGACGGATCAAGCGAAGACGGATACCAAGCTCAGCGGCTTTGAACCCCTTTCTATACCGCTTTTTCGCGATTTGTGGCTCGCCTCGATTGTGTCCAACCTGGGGGGATGGATGCAGGATACGGCGGGCACCTGGCTGATGACGGTGCTCACGCCGTCTCCCTTGCTCATTGCCCTGATGCAGACCGCGGCCAGCCTTCCCGTAGTCGTCCTCGGCTTGCTGGCCGGGGCGACGGCCGATATCTTCGATCGCCGGCGGCTACTCATCTTCTGGCAGGCATGGATGCTGATGGCGGTCGCGATCCTCAGCGTGCTCACTTTTTTTGACATCATCTCGCCCTGGATCCTGCTGATGCTCACGTTTTCGCTGAATATCGGCGCGGCGATGAATAGCCCCGCGTGGCAGGCCATTGTGCCGGAGGTGATCCCCCGTCCGCAGCTCCCCGACGCCATCTCCCTCAATTCTGCCGGCTTCAACCTCGCCCGCGCCCTGGGACCTGCCCTGGGAGGCCTTCTGATTGCGCTTTACGCCCATGCCACCACCGGCGCGGCCTCGGTCTTTCTGCTCAATTCCCTTTCCTTCCTGGGAGTGATTCTGGTTTTGTATCGCTGGAAACGCAATCCAATCTTCAAGAGCGCACTGCCCGCCGAGCGTATTCGCGGCTCGGTGCGGTCCGGCATTCGCTATATCCGCTATGCTCCGATGCTGCAGGCCGCCTTTATGCGCACGCTCATCTTCACCCTTTTTGTCAGTGCCGTCTGGGCTTTGCTTGCCATCGTGGCCCGCAACGATATGCACCAGGGCGCCTTGGGATACGGGATCCTGAATGGCAGCATGGGATTCGGAGCGGTCATCGGCGCTACCAATCTGCCTCGTGTCCGCAGGGTCCTCTCGGCGGACGCCATCATCGCCAGCTCCACTGGCGTTTTTGTCGCTACGCTCGCTGCTCTGGGGCTGGTGAGAACGCCCCTGGTCATCATCCCGATGCTCATTGCCGGCGGCTTCGCCTGGACCAGCTGCATGTCCACGCTGAACCTCGCCGTACAGATGGCCGTGCCGGCATGGGTGCAGGCGCGCGCGCTGGGCGCCTACCAGATGATCTTCGCCGGAGGCATGGCTCTAGGCAGCGTGATATGGGGCTTTATTGCGGAGCACGTTTCCACTTCGAAGTCGTTGATGTGTGCGGGCGCCGGGCTGGCCATCACTCTTCCCTTCTCCCTCCGCTTCCATGTTCTACGCGGGGTCCAGCCGGATCTGAGTCCCCACCGGTACATGATTCCGATACCCGAGCTGGCGTCGGAACGGGATGACAGCGCGGGACCAGTGCGGGTCTCCATCGACTACTTCATCGATCCCTCGGACTACGCTGCTTTTACCAAGGCAGTCCATAAGCTGCGAGATGTCCGCCTGCGGGATGGCGCTATCCGCTGGGGGGTCTATCAGGATGCGTTAGACCCCGGACACATCAACGAAACATTTGTGACCGAATCGTGGCTCGAATACCTGCGGCAGCGGGAGCGCTTCACCGCCTCGGACCGCCAAATCCGGGACCTTGTCTGGGGCTTCCATCGGGCCAGCGATCCGCCCACGATTTCGCATATGTTCTATGCCAAAGAAGTCAGCGATCCGCCATCGAAGCCGGAGCAACTGCCGGAATGATCCTCAGCAAGTGAGGCCGGTCTTGGCGAGCGTGCTCTTGAGGCCTTGCATGCTGATGCGTGTGGAGGCCTCCGGCGTACCCGCCCCGCGCCAATGGGTCTCCAGGCTGACGGCATAGTGATAGCCATCCTTCGCCAAGGCGCGGAATTGGCCCACCCAGTCGATGACCCCTGCACCCACTGGCGCCCACTCATACTTTCCGCCTGGCTGGCGCTTAACATCTTTCACATGGCAATGACCGATGCGATCGTGGGGCAGCAGGCGGTATCCATCCGGATAAGGAGTGCTTCCGATGGCGGCTGCATTTCCGGGATCCCAGTTCAGCATAAAGTTTCGATTAGGGATCGCGTGCAGAACAGCGGCCGATTCCGCTCCCGTAGCGGTGTTGCACGCCATTTCATTCTCCAGCAGCAGGATCAGGTGACTCCTGGCGCAGGTCTCGGCCGCGCCGCGTAGCTTGTCGTTGATGGCGGCACGGTAGGGCCGCGGATCGTCCAGCCGCCAAAAGTCGAAGCACCGGATCCGGTCCGTTTGAAAGCCCTTTGCCAGTTCGACACAGCGCTCCAGCAACTGATCCTGTTGCTTGAAATCGAAGCCGGCATGGAACTGGTCACGCTTTGGGCTGCTTTTTGAGAGCGGCGCTCCGGGCCAGTCTACCTTGAAGAGAGGACTGGCTATGTCGGTCACGCGGAGCTGGTATTTTTCCAGCAGCCTGCGTGCCTCAGCGAGCTCCTTCTCGTCGAGATCAGTGATGTTCTTGTTCCACATGCCGCGCAATTCGATCCAGCGCAAGCCGAAGTCCTTTGCCGCGATCTCGCAAGCCCGGCCAAAGTCCTCTGTGATCTCGTCGTTAATGACGGAAAGACGAAAAGGACAGGTGGTCCCGGCAAATGCATGCGCTGCCCTGCGAAAGGGCGCCAGTGCGGCTAAGGTACTGGCCGATCTTAGGAATGCACGGCGTGACGGAGACATCTCGCTTCCCTTCCGATCCGGGCTTCGCCGGATGTGAACACGATAACGAGGCGAGGGGACAACTGGCAAGCATGCGGGCGTAAGTATGGCGCGTGGAGGGTGTAGTGGAACTGCAGATCCCTCGACTGCGCTCGGGATGACAAATTTGTGGGGAGATGGACGGCACGGGTGCCCCATATCTGAGCGCGCACTTTGCGCCCGATGTGGGATTCCACGAACCTCAACTGTTGGCACGGCAAGATTCTCAGATGAAATCTCCAGGCAACTAGGGTAGGTTGACCGCCTGGTGCAACGGCAGGTCTTTGGACGAGCCACCCACCATGAAGGTGTAGCGGCCGGGCAACTGCTTCCACGCGTCTGCACTCTCGTCGTAAATCGACAACTCGCGTGGATTGACCGGCAGGGTGACTTCCCTGCTCTCGCCCCGGTTCAGATGCACTTTGCTCCAGCCCGCAAGGCGCTTGGGAGGCTCGCCCGCATCGGCCGGCAACGCTACATAGACCTCGGCGATTTCGGCCCCCGCACGCGAGCCCGTATTCTTCACCACGAAACTTACCGTGGGCTCCTTGCCGGGCTCTATCTTCAGATCGGAGTACTGATAGGTAGTGTAGGAAAGACCGTAGCCAAAGGGGAAAAGAACCGGCTTATTCTCTGCGTCGTACCACTTGTAACCCACCTTCAATCCCTCGTCGTAATGCACACTGAATGTCGGCTTGGCATCCTCGGGCTTCACGACCGCACCCGCGTCCCCCCCACCGCTGGGCGGCTTCACCAGATCGGGATGCGGCAGATCCGCTTCGCGGAGAGGAAAAGTGAGGGGCAGCTTCGCACCCGGGTTCACGTCGCCGAAGAGAACATTGGCCACCGCTTCCGCGCCCTTGCTGCCGGCATACCAGGCTTCCAACACACCGCTTACCTTGTCGATCCAGGGCATCGTGGCCGCGGTGCCCGTCTCCAGCACTACAATGGTCCGGGGGTTTGCCGCGGCTACCTGCTCGATCAGCGCATCCTGGTTCTCGGGCAGAGAGAGGTTAGGCAGATCCTTGCCCTCGCTCATCCACTGGTAGGCAAAGACAATCGCCACATCGGCCTTCCCGGCCAGCGCCGCGGCCGAGGACGGGTCAGCGCCTGAATCGAATTGCACCTTGATCGAGGGATCCGCGGCGCTCACTGCTTTCAGAGGCGAGGTCGGGAACCACACATGGGCCTGCCATGGCGATGCCGGCCCGGGCGGGTCCACCTGCGCCGACCCACCGCCGGAGATCATGCCGGTGTCGGCGTGCGGCCCAATCACGGCGATCGAGCGCACGGTTTTGCGATCGAGCGGTAGAATGCCGCCCTTATTCTTGAGCAGAACGATGCTCTGCTCGGCAATGCGGCGGGCGATGGCAAGGTTGGCCTCCACATCGATGACGCTCTTCTGCGTGGGGTAGTCGATGAGTCCATCCTCAAACATGGAACGCAGAATGCGGTGCGCATGGTCATCCAGTTCCGCCATGGGAACCTTGCCCGCCTCTACGGCCTGCTTAAGCTTTTCGCCAAAAAAGTCGCCCATTGGCTGCTCCATGTCCAGCCCCGCAGCCGACGCCTTTACCGTGCTGTGCGTTCCACCCCAGTCGGAAAGCACGAAGCCTTTGAACTGCCAGTCCTTCTTGAGCACATCCCTGAGCGTGTATTTGTTCTGGCAGGCGTAGTCTCCGTTGATCGCATTGTAGGAACACATCACTGCGCCCGGGTTTGCGATATCGATCCCAATCTGGAAGGCCAGCAGGTCGGTCTCGCGCATCGCCCGCCGGCTGATGATCACATCGACTTCATCGCGGCCATTTTCCTGATCGTTCATGACGTAGTGCTTGATGTCGCCGATCACATGCTGGGCCTGCTCGCATTTGATCCTGTTGCCACCCAGCGTCCCCGCCAGCAGCGGATCTTCACCCTGGTACTCGAACGTCCTTCCGTTACGCGGCTCGCGGGTCAGGTTCACTCCGCCGCCGAGCGACATGTTGTAGCCTTGCGCGCGCAGTTCGCCTCCGATCAGGGCGCCATAATCACAGGCTGCCTCTGGATCCCAGCTCGCAGCCGCGGCAATGTTCGCCGGCAGCGCGGTGGAGTAGCGTCCGTTCTGAGCGCTCATCCGGACCCCGTACGCGGCGTCGCTCATCTCGATCTGGGGAATGCCCAGCCGCGGCACTCCCAGCACGAACCCGGCGCCCCCATTGCCGAGATAGAGCTTTGGCATGACTCGTTTCCAGCCCGGCATGCCCTCGCCGTGCAAAAGGCCGATCTTTTCCGCCAGCGTCATCTCCTTGAGCACCATGTCCGCGCGCTCATCGGGGGAGAGGCTCTTGTTCATCCAAGGATGTTGTTCCGGATTTTGCGCCATGGCGGCCGCCGCGCAGATTAGGGTAAGCACGCCCAACATTGCCACAGCAGACCACCGCCGGCCGATGAGAACGCTTGCAGTTTTCTGATACCCGCCGTAGGTAACTACCGTTAATGCCTTCAACTTGCCACCGTCCATTTCCCGATGTTACTTGCCGCCGCTGAGCATCATGACATAACGATAGTAGAACTCGACTCCTTGGTAATAGGAATCGACCGCCACCCGCTCATCCTTACCGTGAGCACGAACGTCATTGATGTCGATCGCAATCCCGTTGATACCGTAGGTCGGCAAACCAGCCTGGCTGGTAATTTTGCCGTCCGATGCACCCGTTTCCATGACGGGAATTACCGGGACGCCGGGCCACATCTCCGCAACCAACTTCTCCAGCGGCTGCATCACTTCGGGCTGCAGCGCCGTACGAGGAACTGCTTTGGAATCGCCGGCAGTGTCCACCACTGCACCCGCGTCGGTGACATAACGGACGGTGACCTTGGGATCGTTGAAAATATGGATGAGTTGCTGGCGAATCTCTTCCTGGGAATGGCCGGGGAGGATGCGGCAATTGACGTTGGTTTGCGCCGTTTGGGGTAAGGCATTGTTGGCAGCGCCGCCCGACAGGCGAGTGGCGACGCAAGTCGTGCGCATGGTGGCGTTGTACTTTGGGGTCGCGGACAAACGCGCAATGGCCGCCGCCACCGGTGGGTTCCGCAGGATCGCCGCCATATCGGTGGCGGTCTGGCCTGACTCCAGCGTGCTCATACGCGCGAAATATGCCTGGGTTACCGGGTTGAGTTCAAACGGAAAGGTATAGGCCTGCAAACGCGTGAGTGAATCGGCAATGTGATAAATGGCGTTGTCGGGCGTAGGGAGAGAGCTGTGGCCGCCAGGGCTGGTGGCGGTGAGCTGATAGTCGCCGTAAAGCTTCTCACTAGCCTCCACGTTAAAGGAGATAGCCTTGCCGTGTTCGAGGTCTACGCCTCCGGAATCGGAATTGAGAACGAACGCTGCTTCGATCAGATCGCGGTGGTTCTTCAGCAGCCAGTCAACGCCATTGGATTTGCCCCCCTCCTCGTCGGCGGTGAGCGCCAGGATGAGGTCGCGATCTGGCTGGTAGCCCTGCTTCTTGAGGCGAATGAATGTGGTCACCAGGACGGCGTCACTCTCTTTCATGTCCTGTGTGCCACGTCCGTAGAAGTAGCCGTCTTTCTCGACAAACTGAAAGGGATCGGTGGTCCAATCGGAGCGCAGCGCCTCAACTACGTCGAGATGACCAATAAAGAGAATTGGCCTGGCCCGGCCCGTACCATGAATACGCGCCACCAGGTTGCCCTTGCGCTCATTGGGGCCGAGGACGAGTACATCTTCTTTTGCGAACCCCGCGTCCAGCAGGCGCTGCGCCATGGCTTTTGCCGCAATCGTTGTACTGCCCACGGAATCGGTGGTGTTGATTTCAATGAGCTGTTGGAAGATATCGCGAGAGAGTTTTTTGGTTTGTGCGTCGAGCTGGGCTAAGGCGGGAACCGCTGCGGCGAAAAGCAGCAGACAGCAGACCAGAATGCGGAGCCGGCCGGCTCCGGCAACAACAAAGGGCATAGGGTTCCTCTCTTCAGTTATTCACCGGCGTTGCCGACCCGCGCGGTATGAAACAGTGCATTTCTTGTCCTGGGTAGAAAGTGCAACCAATCCCCGGGTGCCCCATCCTTCGCGCTTTTTGCGAAGGGTGGGATACCACGAATCTCGATACCCACCGTCTCGGATCCCACCCTTTGCAAAGAACGCAAAGGACCCCGGATTTCCTGCTGCGCGGCCCCAGCCATGGCAGCGTGTGCGGCTTTCTTCTAAGGAAAGCCGCATGAGGTTCGTTGACCCCACCAAGCCTTACAGGAAATCCGGGGCGACCCCGGATTCCTGCCACGCAGCCCTGGACAAGACCGCGTGTGCGCCTTTCTGTAAGGAAAGGCGCATGCAGTTCACGGGACCCAGTAAGCTCAACAGGAATCCGGGGGGATGGGGCACCCGCCTTTTCGTGGTGCTTCCTGCCCTGTCAAACACCAACCGCGGCCTAATCGCTTGTTCTTCTCCGTGAATGACCAGACCTAGCAGACCAAGCTGCAGCTGCGCGGGCGCGGCACCGGCGCGATGCGTTTAGTATAGAGCCTCTGGCGCCCTTGCCGGCGAGCTCCGGGAGCCGCTGGGGGCTCTCAGTTTCGGAAAGGAGACAAAACGATTGCGGGGAAATCATCGCGCCTTCTTATTTCTTGCCGGGGCCTTTCTGACCTGCATGCCAGCCGTTGCGCAAGGATCCGGGGGCTTAATTACGTTGGACGAGTTCATGAACGCCACCGAAATCCGTGGGGTAAAATTATCTCCTGACGGCTTGGCCGCGGTTATAGGGACAGTTTCACCGGATTGGCAGCATAACCGCTTTCAAAGTGACCTTTGGATCTGGAAAGAGAAGACGGGCGAAACGATCCCATTGACCCGGTCGGGACACGCTCGCTCTCCGCAATGGTCTCCCGACGGCAGGTACATTGCGTTCCTTTCCGATCTGCCTCTGCCTGACGACGATGGTAAAGACCGGAATGATAAAGACGGTCCAGAACGGCTGTGGCTGATTGCCGTGGATTCCGGAGAATCCTTCCCGCTCTACAAAGAGAAGCTGAAGGTGCATGCATTCGCCTGGTCCAGCGATGGAGCGCAGATCTTTTTTTCCGGCGAATCGCCGCTCTCCAAGAGCGCAGAGGACGCGAACAAAGCGCAATGGAAGAACGTCATCCGCTGGCGGGAACAGGAGCGGGGCGATCTCCTTCTGGCCATGCCGGTCGCGGGTGCGATCGCGGCCGCGCAGAAGAACCTTCCACCTCATCCCGCTGCCCTTCCTGACAACGCATTGCCACTACCCGTGTTGGCCAGGACGATCGCCCGCAGTGCCGATGAAATCAATGAGATTGCTCCCGACCCGAAGGGCACGCAGATCGCCTTCACCACCGATTCCGTCTCCCATCGTCTGGAAGATCCGGCGCACAACGAGATCTATCTCGTAAGCAGCGCAGGCGGAGAGGTACGGCCGCTCACCAACAATCCAGCCCTGGAGAGCAGCCTGCACTGGAGCCCCGACAGCAGCAAGCTTTTCTTCCACGTGGCGGCCGCAGCGGGTGCGCTCGACGTGCCCTACCGCGATGTACAGGGACGGCTGTATGCGCTCGATCCTGCAAGCGGGATGGTACAGCGGTTGGGTGGGCAGTTTGACGGGTCTTTCGAAGACTTCACGGTGATGGGTGACGGCCGGCTGATCGCGGATGGACTCAAGGGCACCCAGCAACAGCTCTATGCGATCGAACGGGACCGCGCCGTCCTTTTACCGGGATTGCCCGGTTCCTATGCAGGGGTGGATGCAGGGTTGCACACGCGCGGGCTGCTGGTAAAGCACTCGACGCTCACCGAGCCGGTGCAAGTCTTTCTCGCTGCGGATGCGGCTCACCCCGATCAGGCAAAGGCGATCAGCCGCTTCAACCCGCTGTTTACGCAACGGGCGCAGCCTGAATGGAAGACCTACCAATGGAAGGCGGACGACGGCACCACGGTCGAAGGAGTGTTGATCTATCCGCCACATAGGATGGGGGAAAAGAACCTGCGCATGCTGACTTTCATCCATGGCGGCCCGGCCGACGCGGATGGCGATCGCTTTGAAGCCGACTGGTACGACTGGGCAAACCTGGCCGCTGCGAATGGCTGGCTGGTCTTCCGCCCCAACTATCGGGGATCGAGCGGCTATGGCGACGACTTCATGCTGCAGATTTCCCCGCATCTGGTCTCCCGGCCGGGCAAGGACATACTGGAGGGCGTAGACGCGCTGGTGAAGGATGGGATTGCCGATCCCGGTCATCTCACCATAGGCGGGTATAGCTACGGCGGGTACATGACCAACTGGCTCATCACGCAGACTACAGAGTTCAAGGCGGCAGTGACGGGCGCCGGTGCAGTGGAGCACGCGGCGAACTGGGGGAATGACGATGTGGCCTACGACGATGCGTGGTATCTCGGCGCGCTGCCGTGGCAGAATCCCGCCATTTATCAATCCGAGGCGGCTCTCTTCCAAATGGACAAGGTCAGGACGCCGACGCACATCGTAGGCGGCAATGCCGATGTGCGGGTGAGTTATCTTGAGGATCTTCTCCTGGAGCGCGCACTGCAGGAACTGCAGGTGCCGCACAGTCTCCTGGTTTTTCCCGGGGAAGGACACGGGCTGGATAAGGATCCCTGGCACGGTTACATCAAAGTACGGGAAGAGCTGCGGTGGCTTGAGAAATATGGCGGACAAGGGACTGCAGGGCAGGCGCCTGTTGCGCGGTAGGCAAGCTGGGGTCCCATTCTCACAATCGTTTGGGAATTCTCCCCTGCCAACGTAGGGCGAACTCCGCGGATCCCACCCTTCGCAACAAACGCGAAGGATGGGGCACCCGTCGTCCGTTGGCAGGGAAGAAATTCCCGTAGCAGGCTTCTTTACAGCTTCAACATCCAAGACAAGCTTATCGGAAATCTGATAAGGAAATCATAAGGATCCATGTGTCGACACTAGTGCAATCCTTATGCTCTCTTTACGCACTCTTTACGCG
>Ga0182015_10007706_pt1 | contig 10448 bp, 4 predicted proteins | sample 712P3MmetaG_FD_120478 | JGI IMG/M metagenome (GOLD analysis project Ga0182015, IMG submission 120478) | Permafrost microbial communities from Stordalen Mire, Sweden - 712P3M metaG | ecosystem: Environmental > Terrestrial > Soil > Wetlands > Permafrost | place: Sweden: Stordalen | collected... | reverse complement strand
GGTGACGCCGTGCGTGGCCGGGGCAGCGGTTTCGCTGCTGAAGGCTTGAACACCATCCAGCAGAGCGGTGCCGGCAGCGGTCAGGCCGGCTCCTTTCAAAAAGCCTCGGCGGGTAATGCCACTTCGCGCGGAATCAGCTGCGGTCGCGGGTTCCTGTGGGTCGCCCGAAGACGGCGGATGGGTCCCTTTGGGATCTGGCATGGGCACTGCTCCTGAATTTGCGGAAGCACTCCCGTTCCTGGAGTGCCGATGGGAAACTATAGCCCCTGCAGCGTTACGGCGTAAACCGGCTGGCCCGGCGGAGCGAGCGCCAGGATGGGTAATTTCGCCCCGGCCTGCAGCGGCCTCATCCCGCGATTGCGGTGGGTGGCCCCAGGGAGCGAGCGCTTCGTCCCAGGGGGCGATGTGTGCGGCGCTGATGAGGCGAAGAAAGATCGCTTATGAGTGTGGAGTTTTCCGAGGCTCTTTTAGCGATTCTGCTTGAACTTGTAACCGCCATACCGCAAAATGGATGACTCATCAGGCCTTTTCCGCAATTCGTCACAGACAACGAAAAAAAATGTGCCGACCCACGCGGCACCAGCAAGCCCTTTCCTGGAGGAAACGTGACCAGACGCTGCTCAGCAGTTACTGCGTTCCTGTTCTCGCTGGTTCTTGCCGGAACCAGCTTCGCCCAGATTGCCACTACATCGCTGCGCGGGGTCGTGAAGGACCCAAGCGGCGCGGTTGTCCCTAACGCGAAAATTACGATCACCAACGCGGCCACAGGCCAGGTTCTCAATGCCACCTCGAACGCCGCGGGCGAATACTCGTTCAGCCAGGTTCTGCCGTCCAATTACACGATCGACGTTACGGCAGGCGGTTTCGGGGAGCAGAAGAAGACGGCGGAGCTGATTGTTGACCAGCCCGCCACCATCGATTTCACCGTGACCGTGAAGTCGCTGGCCGAGGTCGTGAACGTGAGTGCTGAAACGCAGACCCTCAACACGACCGATGCATCGCTCGGTGGCTCGATGGACAACGCGTTGATCCAGGCGCTACCCAGCGAAACGCGCAACGTACCCGATCTGCTTTCGCTGGAGCCCGGCGTGCTTTATCTGCCGACGATGGGCGCCTCCGAATCGAACCCCGGCGGTGACAGCCGGAGTGGCGCGGTCAATGGCATCCGCTCCGACCAGGGCAACGTAACGGTGGACGGCGTCGACGACAACGACCAGGTGTTTGGCTATGCGTTCACTGGCGTTCTGCGCGAGACGCAGGACTCGGTCGAGGAATTCCGCGTGGCGACGTCGAACACGAACTCCGACGAGGGACGCTCTGCCGGCGCCCAAGTCAGTCTCATTACCAAGTCGGGAACCAACAAGTTTCATGGCGGGGCTTACGAATACAATCGTCCGACGATCACGGTCGCAAACAATTGGTTTAATAAGCAGGCCGAGCTTGACAGTAGCCTGCCCAACGTCCCGCCCAAACTGATTCGCAACATTTTCGGCGGCGAAGTGGGTGGACCGATCATCAAGGACAAGCTGTTTTTCTTCGGCAACTATGAGGGAACCCGCCAGGCTGAAGATCAGATTGTAGGGCAAACGGTGGCGACAGCATCTTATGAGGCGGGAAACCTCATTTATCAGGGGGCCAGCGGCAACGTGACGCTGACGCCCGCGCAGGTGACGCAGCTGGACGCCCCGTGCGCCGCACCCGGAGGAGCCTGCAACACCGCTCAATATCCTTATGGTCCCGGACCGAACCCTAACTCGCTGGCATACTTCAAGTCCATGCCGGTCGCGAACGGCTCTGTCTGCAATGACTGCGATCTGCTCAACGAGGGTTCGTTCACCTTTGCTTCTCCTAACCCCATCACTGTCAACACCAGCATCGGACGCATTGACTGGACGCCCACGGAGAAGCATCGCATTTTTGCGCGCGGCGGCCTGCAGAAGGATACAACTGGGTATCCAGAACAATTTCCCGGCCAGCCGCCATCGCAAAACTTCTCAGACAATACAAAGGGAATTATTGGCGGCGACACGTGGTCGATCTCTCCGAATATGGTCAACGATGTCCGTTTCGGGTATATCCGGCAGGGAAACAGCCTGCGCGGCGATGGCACGACCGACTTTGTGGATTTCCGTTTTCTCTCTAACGCGACGGCGGAAACGCGAACTACGATCCAGTCTGTGCCGGTGACTAACATCGTGGATAACTTCAGCTGGACCCTCGGCAAGCATAGTGTTCAGGCAGGCGGTAACTGGCGCCTGATTCATCAGAACCGCGAGTCGGACGCAAATTCGTTCAGCAACGCCAGCACGAATCCTTACTGGCTGGGGGGCAGCCCCCCTGATCCCACCGGCATCGGGGAGCCGGCCGTTTCCGGTGGTTTCACGAATTCCTACGTCATCGCGTATGCCAACCTGGTAGGGACGGTGCCGTCCGTGACCGACCAGTTCAACTACAAGGTTTCGAGCCCGACGACAGCCAGCCTGCTGGGGGACGGGGAATACATTGGCCGCCACTTCAAGTCCAACGAATATGAATATTATCTGCAGGACGCATGGAGACCGACACCTAAACTGATATTGACGTTTGGCATTCGCCACAGCATCCTGCAAACGCCGTGGGAGACAAGCGGACAGCAGGTTGCTCCCACGATCGACACGCATACCTGGTTTCTGCAGCGCGAAACGGCCGCTTTGCAGGGGCAGGTCTACGAACCAACCTTGTACTTTGCGCCGACCGGACCCTACTACGGAAAGCCGGGGTTCTGGCCGAAGGCGAAGAACAACATTGCTCCTCGCTTTGCTCTTGCCTACTCGCTGAACGACAAGACTTCCATTCGACTGGGTGCCGGGATTTACTACGACCACTACGGCGAGGCGCTGGTGAATGCTTTCGACCAGCATGGCGCCTATGGCATCAGCAGTTCCATCGGCAACCCTGCCGGGACTTACAATTCAGAAACCGCGCCGCGCTTCACAACCCGGACCAGCCTGCCCTTCAGCACCGGGACTGCGCCACAGACGTCTTCGTTTCCCTATGCACCGCCGGGCGGGCTGTCGGGCTTCTCTATCACCTGGGGCCTGGACAGCAAGCTGAAGACGCCCTACACCGAAGCCTTTAACCTTTCGGTGCAGCATCAGTTCCCGAAGGGATGGACACTGGAAACGGATTACGTCGGCAACATGGGACGTCATTTGATCCAGAGCCTTGACCTTGCCGAACCTGTAGACTTTGTCGACCCAGGCGGAGGCGGCGATTACTACACGGCAGGCGGCGCGCTATCGCGCCTGGTCGATCAGAACGGGGGAAATGCAGGGGCTACGGTTCAGCCCATCAAGTATTGGGAAGATATGTTCCCCTGGATGGCGGGCTTTGACTTTCCCGGCGAAAGCGCCACGCAGGCAATCTATAAGAACGAATGGGCTCCGTACCGCTCGAACCTGGGAGCGACAACGGCGCTTTCCGATCTTGACTTCTACGGTCCTCTCATCGGCTTCTATCCGGCGCCCGCCGGCTACCAGCCGCGTTTCTGGCAAGGCCAATTCTCTTCGCTCTATGCCTTATCGACGATTGGGATGAGCTACTACAATGCCGGCCAGCTGGTCCTGCGTCATCCAAGCGCTCATGGGCTGCAGCTGGATCTCGCTTACACGCTTTCCAAGTCGATCGATTTTGGATCGGATGCCGAGCGCAGCACGGAGTTCGCCACCAGCGGCTCTGGCGGTTCCTTCAGCGACATTCTGAATACCTGGAGACCCTACTACAATCGGGGTGTCTCTGACTTCGACACGCATTCCCTGTTGACTGTCGATGCTGTGTACCAGCTTCCCTTCGGCCGTGGCAAAGCGATGCTGAACGGCGTCAACGGAATCACGAACGCGTTCCTGGGTGGCTGGCAGCTGTCGGGAATCAATCGCACGACCAGCGGCCTGCCTTTCTCGCTCTTTGAGCCGGGCTGGACGACGGACTGGCAGATCGAAAGCTACGGTGTGGTGACAGCCCCCGTAAAGATGAACCGCCACTTCGATCAGAACGGCGCACCGCAGTTCTTCGATAATCAGCAGGCGATCAATGATGGTACTGCGACGGGCAGTCCCGTTCGGCTGCCTTACCCAGGCGAAGCTGGCGAGCGGAATAACTTCCGCGGCGATGGCTACTTCGATATCGATACGGGAGTGGACAAGGCGTGGCATATACGCGAGTATGGCTCGTTGAAATTTGCCTGGGAGACCTACAATGCCACCAACACTGTACGCTTCGATCCGGCTGCTATCAGCTCTCAGCTGACAAGCGGGAGCCTGGGAGTTGCCGGCCCCAGCGGCAATAACCCCGGTTTGCTCGTGGCGCCGCGGCGCATGCAGTTTTCGCTGCGGTACGACTTCTAAGCGAGTAACCCAACGAGCGCCGGAGATTCGTCTCCGGCGCTTTTTCTTGTCTCCGGAAAATCCGTACAGTCCGGACTCGGGTCGTGGGGCTGTGCTTTCGGCGCCTGGCAATCGTCCTTCTTTCGCAACCGAATTGTGATTACACTACTCGTTCACCGAAAAACCCAGGCGGGATGACTGCGGAGGTCGCAATCGTCTCGAAACCTCAGAAAGGGAACCATGCACTCACCGAGCATGCGCCGGCTTTTCCTGATCTCCACCGCGATCCTCACCGTACTGGCCGCGCAGGCGCAGGCGCCCACGCCGGCTTCGGTGCTGGGGCATACACCCGGCGACGACTACTACCTGGCGAATTACGAAGATGCGATTCATTACTTCCACGAGCTGGCGGCGCACTCCGACCGCGTGAAGATGTTCACGGTAGGGAAGTCGACGGAGGGTCGTGACATTGAGATTGCGGTGATCTCGTCGCCGCAGAACCTGGCGCGGCTGGACGAGTACAAAACGACTGCCCGGAGGCTGGCGACAGCTCAGGGGCTGGACGATGCACAGGCACAGGAACTGGCGCGGAGTTCGAAAGTCATCGTGCATATCGATGGAGGCCTGCACTCCAGCGAAGTCGCCGGCGGACAGCATTCGATCGCGCTGGCCTACAAGCTGGCATCCGCGCAGGGCGATCCGGAGATCGACAACATTCTCGACAACGTGATCCTGGTGCTGTGGCCGACGCTGAATCCCGATGGGCAGGACATGGTGGTGTCGTGGTACCGGAAGAACCTCGGCACGCAATATGAAGTGAGTCCCATGCCGTGGCTTTTCCAGGATTACGTGGGACACGATAACAACCGTGACGGCTACATGCTGAACATGAAGGAGTCACAGGTAGTAACAAAGGCGGAGATTGAATATTCGCCGGTGATCTTTTACTGCCAGCACCAAACCGCGCCATTTCCTGCTCGCATCTGGATACCGCCCTTCTCCGATCCTATTTCTTCGAATATTAGTCCGTATGTCAGGAGTTGGTTCAATGTAATTGGGACTAATATGACTGCCTATCTCGATGCGCACCAGATGCCGGGGGCGATCAGCGAGTCGCAGTTCGATAACTGGTATCCGGGTTTTGTGGATTACGCCGGGTCGTTTCGCAATGAGATTTCCTTCTTCACGGAAACCGCACTTTACCGTTACGCGACGCCACGCTTCTACACGGTGGATGAATTTCCCAAAGACATGCAGGATCTGAAGGCGCTGACCATGTACACCACACCCTGGCAGGGTGGATGGTGGCGGCTGAAGGATGCGGTGGATTACATGGTGGCGGGGTCGATGTCGGTGCTGGATACTGCAGCTCGTTATCGCGAGACGCTGCTCTATAACCGCTACCAGGCGGCGCGGGATAACATCAAGCGATTCGAGCATGAGCCGCCGTTTGCTTATGTCATTCCCAGCGTGCAGACCGATGCACCCGAGGGACAGCTGCTGGCGCACATCATGCAGGAGAACGGAATTGAAATTAGGGAGTCGCAGACGGGCTTCCATGCCAATGACCGCGACTATCCAGCCGGCTCGTGGGTAATTCTGATGAACCAGCCGTATACCTCGATGGCCAAGGAGCTGTTCGAGGTGCAGCGGTATCCGGCGGCGCTGTTTACCGAAAGCCAAAAGCCGGTGGACTTGCCGTACGACGTTACAGGGTGGACGCTGCCGATGCAGATGGGTGTGCGTGTTGATCCGATCAGCGACCCCATTACCGACGAACAGCTTGCCCACCTGAAGGTAGTGACTGACCTGGATGCACCACTGGCGGAAGTACAGGGAAGCGGCGGCACTTTTGTTCTGAGCCACCAGTCCAACTCAAGCTTCCGTGTGATTAACGATGTGCTGGCTGCGGGCGGCTCTGTGGGATTTGCGCAGGATGAAGTGAAGACGCCCGAAGGTATGGAAAAGGGTGCCATCGTAGTCAGCGGAGTTAGTCGCGCCAGCATTGGCGATTTATCGAAGAAGTACGCTATTTCTGTTGCAGGTGCCGACAAGGCGCCCGAGCACGTGATCGCCATCCACAAAGCGCGGGTGGGATTGTATCGCCCGTGGGATGCTTCGATTGACGAAGGCTGGACGCGCTGGATATTGGAGCAATACGGTTATGCGCCGATCGGTTTGTACAACGCCGACATGCGCTCGGGCGGTCTGCGCGATCGAGTCGATGTGATCATCCTGCCGGATATGCGCAAGCAGCAGCTGCTGGAGGGTTTTCGCGAAGGCATCGTGCCGGGGCAGTATGCGGGGGGACTTGGGGAGGAGGGGATCGACAACCTGCGCGAATTTGTCCGCCGCGGCGGAACGCTGATTGCCTTTAACCAGACGGCTGCGACGCTGGTTCCGCTGCTGTCGCTGCCGGTGAAGGACGTCCTGGATGGCGTAAAGAGTGATAAGTTTTTCTGCTCGGGAGCGCTGCTCCGCGTGGAGCTTGGGTCTGGCGATCGGCCGGTGACCTGGGGACTGCCGAGCGAGCCGATCGTGATGTTCGAGCAGGGTCCGGCGTTCACCACGCAGGCGGGATTCCACGGCGCGGTGCTGGCGAGGTATCCGAAGGACAGCAATCCGCTGGAGAGTGGACTGCTGCTGCATCCGGAAGCTATCGAGGACAAGATTGCCGCGCTGGAAGTGCCGTACGGCAGCGGACGGATATTCCTCTACGGATTCAAGCCGCAGTGGCGGGCGCAGTCGCATGGGACTTACAAATTCTTCCTGAATGCACTCTACAAATATGATCAGCCGCCGTTTGCGAAGCCGGAGCCCGTGGAGCAGAAAGATCAAAAGGAAAAGGCAGCAGAATAGCGGACTTGCTTTGTGGTTTCGAGAGCACTGAGAATAGTCGTGTATATAAAGGATCACGATGAATCAGCACGAACCGGCGATTCGCGCGCCGCGCGGCAACAGCCGAACCGCGCGTGGATGGATTCAGGAAGCGGCGAAGCGGATGCTGATGAACAATCTTGATCCGGAAGTCGCCGAGAAGCCAGCGGAACTGATTGTTTACGGTGGTCGAGGCAAGGCGGCGCGCAACTGGGAGTGCTTCCACAAAATCGTCGAGACGCTGGATCGGCTGGAGAATAACCAGACGTTGCTGATCCAGTCGGGAAAGCCGGTTGCGGTGCTGGAGACGCAGCGGCTGGCTCCGCGTGTGCTGATCGCCAACTCGAACCTCGTTCCGCACTGGGCCAACTGGGAACATTTCGACAAGCTCGATCGGGCGGGGCTGATGATGTACGGCCAGATGACGGCCGGCTCGTGGATTTACATCGGCACGCAGGGCATTCTGCAGGGCACGTACGAGACGTTTCAGGGCGCGGCGCAGCGGCACTTTAACGGCACGCTGGCCGGTACCATCACCGTGACTGCGGGGCTGGGCGGGATGGGCGGCGCACAGCCACTGGCCGTGAAACTTGCAGGAGGTGTCAGCATTTGCGTCGAGGTTGACGCGAGCCGCATCCAGCGCAGGCTGGAGACACGATACCTCGACAAAGCCACCGGTTCTCTCGACGAAGCGATCGCGATGGCGCGTGAGGCGAAAGCGGCGCGGCAGGCGATCTCCATTGGGCTGATGGGCAATGCCGCCGAAGTTCTGCCGCAGATGGTGGAGATGGGGTTCACGCCGGAGTTGGTGACCGATCAGACCAGCGCTCATGATCCGATGTGGGGGTATTTGCCGATTGCCCGCGCAGACGAGGATCTTAACACGGTGCGCGCGAAGGAGCCGGAGCGCTACATGGAGCGGGTGCGGGCTTCGATCGTGACGCACGTGCAGGCGATTTTGACCATGCAGCAGCGCGGGGCGATTGCTTTCGACTATGGAAACAATCTGCGCACGCAGGCGCAGCTGGCCGGCGTCACCGACGCGTTTGCCTATCCGGGATTCGTACCTGCCTTCATTCGTGATTCGTTCTGCGAAGGGCGGGGGCCGTTTCGGTGGGTCGCGTTGTCCGGCGATCCGGCAGACATCGCGAAGACCGATCAGGCGCTGCTCCGGCTTTTCCCCGAAGACAAGCGTCTGACGCAATGGCTGACGTATGCGGCAGACCAAATTGCGTTCCAGGGATTGCCGGCGCGCATCTGCTGGCTTGGCTATGGGCAGCGCGATCGTGCGGGGCTGCTCTTCAATCAAATGGTGCGTGACAGGCGTCTGACAGCTCCCATCGTCATCGGGCGCGATCATCTGGATGCGGGGTCGGTGGCCAGTCCGTTCCGGGAGACGGAGGCGATGCTCGATGGATCCGATGCTGTGTCTGACTGGCCGCTGCTCAACTTCGCGACCGGCATCGCCAGTTGTGCCTCGTGGATGAGCTTCCATCATGGCGGCGGTGTGGGCATGGGCTACAGCCAGCATGCGGGGTTGGTTGCCGTGGCCGACGGCAGCGACGAAGCCGAGGAACGGCTGCGGCTGTGCCTGAGAAATGATCCCGCGCTCGGCGTTGTGCGCCACGCCGACGCGGGCTATGAGCTGGCCATCAGCGTGGCGCGCGAGCGCGGCGTGGATATGCCAAGCCTGTCATGAGAGCCGATCTTCTGGTTCTAGGCATTTCGCAGCTGGTAACGCCGGAGAGTGCCGGGCCGAAGCATGGCGCGGCCATGCGGCAGCTGAAGGTTGTCGAGCGAGCGGCGCTGGCTGTTGCCGACGGCACGATTCTATGGGTTGGGGCGGAGGCAGATTGGGCTGGGGAAGCCGCGGCGACGGTTGACCTTCAGCATCGAGCCGTTGTTCCGGGCCTAGTTGACCCGCACACGCATGCGGTGTGGGCGGGCGATCGCCTGGCGGACTTTGAGGCGCGCATTTCCGGCGTGCCTTATGAGCGCATTCTGGCGGCGGGCGGCGGGATCTGGAGCACGATTCGCGCCACGGCGGCGGCCTCGCCGGACGAACTGCTCGCGCTCGCGGGGCCGCGCATCGAGGCTCTGCTGCGATCCGGGGCGACGGTGATCGAGGTGAAGTCCGGGTACGGGTTCAAGCCCGAGACTGAGATCGCCATGCTGCAGGTCATCCGCTCCCTGGCCGGCGCTACACGCGCCCACATCGTCCCCACGCTGCTGATTCATGTTCCTCCAAAGGACCCGTCGGACCGCGCTGGTTACGTGCCCGACGTGCGTCAGACATTGATTCCCGAGGTGGCGCGGCAGAAGCTGGCTGGCGCTGTCGACGTTTTTGTTGAAAAGGAAGCCTGGAGCGCGGCGGAGGCGGAGCGGATTCTCGCTTGCGCGCAACAACATGGTCTTGCGGTCAAGCTACACACCGAGCAGTTCAACCGTGTTGGCGGACTCGAGCTTGGCTTGCGCATGGGTGCGCTCAGCGTCGATCATCTGGAGGCGTGCAGTGCGGAGCAAGTTGCGGCCATGGCTGGAAGTCCGACAATCGCCACAATTCTCCCCGGGGTATCGCTGCATCTGGGTCTGCCGCGGGCGCCGGGTCGTGCTTTGATCGATGCAGGGGCAGCGGTCGCCGTGGGAACGGATCTGAATCCTGGATCGAGCCCGGTGTTCTCGGCGTCAATGGCGCTGGCGCTTGCCGTGCGGCTGAACGGACTCACGGCACAGGAGGCACTAGTGGCGGGAACGGTGAACGCCGCCTGCGCGCTTGGTTTGGACGACGCCGGACGGATCGAACCGGGACTTCCGGCAGACTTCCTGGTGCTGCAGGGATCGGACTGGCGCGAACTGGTCTACACGCTGGGCAGCAATCCAGTGCGCGAAGTCTGGATCCGGGGTGAAAGGGTCGCGGCATGAGGATCGAGTCCGCACTCGGAAGGACGGCGCGATGACGACGCTCTATCGTCCTGAACTCCTTTTCGCTAACGGCGGCTTCCGGCGCAATGCTGGTTTGATGGTGGGGGACAACGGGCAGGTGCTGGCGATCACCGCGTCGGACGCGCCGTCAGACACGGTTGTCGATCTGCCTGGCAGGGCGCTTCTGCCCGGCTTCGTGAATGTGCACTCGCATACATTTCAGCGGCTGATCCGCGGCAAATCGGAATCGAGAGCCGTGAGCGGGAAAGATTTCTGGTCGTGGCGCGG
>Ga0182015_10007705_pt1 | contig 10448 bp, 8 predicted proteins | sample 712P3MmetaG_FD_120478 | JGI IMG/M metagenome (GOLD analysis project Ga0182015, IMG submission 120478) | Permafrost microbial communities from Stordalen Mire, Sweden - 712P3M metaG | ecosystem: Environmental > Terrestrial > Soil > Wetlands > Permafrost | place: Sweden: Stordalen | collected... | reverse complement strand
CTCCAACTGGAACAACCGCAGCTTGATAAACCAGAATATCCGCAGTCATCAATACCGGATATTGCAGCAGCCCGTCGCCCACCGTCTCCTGCGCCTGCGACTTGGCCTTGTACTGGGTCATCCGCTCCAGCCAGCCGACCGGTGTCACGCAAGTCAGCATCCACGCCAGCTCGGCGTGCTCCGGCACGGACGACTGTACAACGATAGTCGAGTGCTTCGGATCGATGCCAGCCGCCAGAAACAACGCCGCCGTCTCCAGGATCTTCGCGCGCAGCTCGGCCGGCTCTTGATAAACCGTCACCGCATGCAGATCGACGATGCCGAAGATGCTCTCGTAATTGCCCTGAATCTCAACCCAATTCTTCAACGCACCCAGGTAGTTCCCAATGTGCAGATTGCCGGTCGGTTGAACGCCGGAGAAGACGCGTGCTTTCATGTTGGAACATCCATGGTACCCTTTCGCTTGCCTGTAGAAGAAACTCTAACCATCGAGAAGCTCGTGTACGGCGGCGAAGGGCTCGCCCGCCTGGACGGCAAAGTGGTCCTCACGTCCTTCGTACTGCCGGGCGAAGTGGTGCGCGTGGAAACCGAGCGCGCGAAGAACGATTTGTGGCGCGGCCGGTTGATCGAAGTCCTCCAGCCATCGGCTTCACGCATAACGCCCGTATGCCCGTATTTCCAGCGCTGCGGCGGCTGCCAGTACCAGCACATCGACTATCCGTTCCAGTTGGAACAGAAGCGCGACATCCTGCGCGAGGCGCTGCAGCGTGTCGGCAAAATCGATTTCGCGGGCGAGATCGGCGTCATCTCGGGCGAACCCTGGCAGTATCGCAACCGGGTGCAGCTTCACATTGAAGGCGGCGCCATCGGGTACTTCGCGCAAGGTTCGCGGGATCTCTGCGCGATCGATCATTGTCCGATCGCCTCGCCGAAGCTCAATGAGACCATCGGCAAGATCGAGGTCCATAGGGCTACCACGGCCGTGGAGCTTTTCACCAACGAAACGGAGGTCCAGTTAAATGTTGTTGACCGCGTTCCTCGCGCGGAGCTGACGGCGCTAGCATCGCTTGGCGTAACGACACCGATCGAGTATGGCGGCTTCCAAGTCAGCCGCAATTCGTTCTTTCAAGTGAACCGTTTCCTGATCGATCGCTTGGTCGGCTGCGCGGTAGGCGACGCAAAGGGCGAATGGGCTGTCGATCTCTACGCCGGCGTTGGGCTGTTCGCGGCGAAGCTCGCGGAGCGCTTCACCAAAGTGACCGCGGTGGAATCGGGCGGCAGCGCCTTCCGCGATCTGACGCATAACTTTCCGCAAGCGAGCGTGAATGCCAATGTCGAAGACTACCTGGGCGGCGTGCAGGAAACGCTCGACTTCATCCTGGCCGATCCGCCACGCGCCGGTTTGGGCAAGCTCGTCGTCAAGGAACTGGCGCGGATTCGCGCGCCGCGCCTCACCATCGTCTCCTGCGATCCCGCAACCTTGGCTCGCGATCTGCAAGCACTGCTCGCCGAAAACTACCGCATTGAGGAGATCACGCTGGTCGACCTCTTCCCCCAAACATTTCACCTCGAAACTGTAGCGGAGCTTTTCGCATGAGCAGTTCTGCCAGGCTGAGCGCGATCGCAAGGCCCAGCAGCACGGGCCACAGCCGCAGCGTGGATGATTGGGAGCGGCCGCCCGAATCGAATACCTGCTTGGGTTCGGGATTGAAACGGCCGCCGGTGAATCGCGAAACCGACCGCAGCAGGAACTCATTCGATCCGTACTCGAGCAGCTCTTGTTCCGGCTGATAGAAACCGATCTCGGGAAAAGCGCGCGAGTCTTCCAGCGGACGGACGCGGAACAGGCCCTGCAAATCGCCGATGTGAATCCTTCCCCGATAGGATTTGCCGGCGAGCTTGACCACCGGCACCGGGTGGCGGAATCCGTTGGGGCCGAGAACAAAGACAGCGGGCGGAGTGGCGGGATCTTCAACGTCGCCGCCAAGATGATAGTTCACCACCAGGTCGCCGCTGGCGCTGTCATATTCAGCTTTGGCCTCGCTGCTCTCGGCGTGCGGCAAAAGATCGCGCATGGTGTTGGTCCAAAACTTGTCGAAGCCTTTCCAGGTGACCCAATCCGCGGCCCAGCGACTCTTTGCATCGGAGGTAAAGACCACGGCGCGGCCCAGTCCGTATTGCCAGCGAACCAGCAGCGGATCGGTATCTTCGACTTTCAGGATGGTGTCCGCGCCGGGTTTGCTGATGAACCGGACGTAGCCTTTGAGCGGCGGAGCGGTCTCGATGCCTACGCCGTCCAGGATTTCGGTGTGCTTGGCAACCACCGGCTGCAAAGTCTTCTCCACGGCCGTGGAGCCGGTGTGCTCCATCACGTCCTTGAGGACGATTTGCTCGAGGCCTGCCGGCTCATTCAGGAAATACGATTTCCCGTTAGCAACCAGAGCGATCTTTTCGAGATAGGCGCGGTTCACATCCTGGCCCAGACCAACAGTGGAAATGGTCACGTGCTGGGCGGCCGCTTCCTTGGATAGATCGAGACTATCGCCCTCTTCCGAAATGCCATCGGTGAGCAGCACGATGTGCTTGAAGGTGGCGTGCGCGGGCAGCACCTTGTGATACGCCTCCGCCAACGCGGGCGCGATCTGCGTGCCGCCATCCGGGACGATGCCGGAGATCAATCGCTTGATCAGGACCTTGTCTTCGACGCGGCGCATGGGGACGTCCCACTGAAAGGAGTTGTCGAAGATCAGCACGCCGACTAAATCGATGGGACGAAGATTCTCCACCACGCCGATCGCGGCCTGCCGCGCGAGCTCGATCTTCTTGCCTTCCATCGAGGAGGATTTATCGATAATGATGACGACAGCCGTTCCTTCCGGCGATCGCGGCGGAGCCAGCTTGGCGGGCAGAGTTCGGTCCAGCGCGTCTTCCACTTTCTTGTTGTCCGCGTAGATGTTGCGTTCGCCCGCGACGACCAGCAGTCCACCGCCTTGCTGGACGAACTTCTCGATCTCGTCCTTTCGCGCCGCAGGCAGCGACTCGAGATCCAGATTGTTCAAAACCACGACCTGATAATTAGCCAGCGAGCCGTGCGAAGGATCGGCCGTGCGATCGACGTCAAACTGAGCCGCCGCGAAAGTCTGGATCAGGTTCGCCTCGGTGCCCGCGGGGTCTTGCGAGATATAGAGAACCTTGGGACGGCGCAGAGTGAGGGCGCGATCGAATCGAATATCACCGAGGCCGTTGGTTCGGATCAGTCCAGTGAGGCTCAAGGCGCCGGCAGCAGTCAGGCTGGCATGAACTCGAACCTGGTTGTCGCCCTTCTCGAGCCTCACTGGATTTGAGCCGAGCGTTTTCCCTTCGGCGCTGATTTCGACCGAGCCCGCGACCGCGGACGGCGAGGCAATGCTCAGATCCAGCGGGAATTGCTCGCCGGTGAACGCAACAGTGGGTACCGTCACCGATTCAAGGCGTAGACTGGGCTGCGGGCGGCCCTGCATGGGGATGGTGTCGATGGGGATCCCGAGGCGCTGCGCTTCCCAGGCCGCGCGAGTAATGCTGCCCGAGTTTTCCTTGCCATCGGAAACCAAAACCAGGCGCGGCACCAAGCCGGAGGGAAGCGAACTGATAGCTTCGTCGATGCTGGATTCGAGATCGGTGGCGCGTCCAGTCTCACCGGCGGCCGGTTGGAAGTGGAAGCCGCGTTGCTCGCCGGGAGCCAAATCGCGAACGGATCGGGCGAAAGGCAGAATGCGAATCCAGTGGCGACCGCGCGCTTTGTCCAAAGCGGATGCGAATTCGGAAGCTCGCGCCAAATCCTGGGGCGCAACGCTTGCGGAAGTGTCCACCAAAACCGCTACGGCCATTTTTGTTTGGGGAACGGTGAGCGTCGGCTCGGCGAGCGCCAGCACGATGGCAAGAAACGAGAGCGTCTTCAGGACTAGGGCCGTGACGCGCCGCGTCCGCCGCCACTCGAAAAAGGCCCAGGCCAAGGGGAGCAGCAGAAAAGCCAGCACCCATGCGCGCTCGAAGGTCATGACGCTTTCCTCCAACCCTCGTTCGGCAGAGCGCCGCTCGCCGCGCGGATGCGACGATCGATGCGGCCATAGAGAATCCAATCAGCAAACAAGCCAGCCGCGCCCGCGAGAGCGAGCCATTGCCAAATGTCTCGAGAGGCAGGTCCCAAGGGCGCGCGGCCAGGCAATCCGACTTTGACGTTAGACGGCCGCCACACCGTGTCTCCGGGCTGCGGCAAGGTGAGCGAATAGACCAGCTCGCGATCGCCGGCAAGCACACGTACGATTCCCGGGTCGGCCGTGAAGAAGCGCAGGGTTTTTCCTTCGATCGTGAAGGGCAGCGACTTGCCGTCTTCGGTTTGAACGCGGACCGTGTTGGGGGCAGTCTCCGATTCAAGCTCAACGTCCACTGTACCGGCGCCGCCCGCGGTTAATTCCCAAGAGCGGAAGGCGTCGGGCTGCATCCAGCGGATGATGTTGGCGAACAGCAGCGGCGTGGTGAGCTGATACTTCATTCCGGAGCGGATGGGATGAAAACCGAGCACCACCATTTTTGGCATTCCGGGGCGCGCGACAATCAATGGACCGGCGTCTGAGCGTGCGACGGTAATATCGCCCGGCGCAGCGCGGAGAATCTCGGCACTGCTGAGTTCGATATCGCGTGCTCTGAGGCCCGCGCCAAGGGCATGATCCGCTGCCCACTGATTCAGCTTCACGTTTGCCTCGACGCTTCGCACGGGGATCGGGGATTTGTCCGCAGGCGGATCCAACCAGATGCTATCGGTGGCAGGTAACGACGAAGGAGCGAAATGGTCGAGCACCACAACGCCCGTGCGGGCTTTGGGATCGTATTTGAAGATTGGGAGAAAGCTCGCCTGGATACCGGGAATGGCGGTGAAGACCGGCCGCAAGAGATCGGGTTCGGCCGAGTAGATGGTGACCGGCGCAACGCCGCGCGGCGGCAGTTCAAGAATGGCGCGGCTATCGGGACGGAAGGCGTCACGTTGGAAAGCGTCAGGTGACGCAAGGCGCGCCTCCAACCATCCACGAGCGCGGGTTCTGAATCGAAACGAGAAGCTTTCCTCGACGCCAGGTCCCAGTTCAAAGCGCCGAGTTGCCACCGGAGCGCCTCCAAAATTCACCACCGCGGGAATGGAGCGCGGCGCCGTGCCATAGTTCTTTACGGCGAAGAAGACTTCCCAAGCATCGGGGTCGTCCATGGCGCGGTGGACGCTCATTTTGCGCAAGCCGACATGCTCGCTGGGACCGGCAATGGGGATGAAGCGAAAATTCGGGGGCGGATCTAGTCGAGCGGCTTCTTCACTTGGAATGCGAGCGGCGCCGATGAACACAATTTCTCCGGGACGCTGGGCCTGTACTCTCTGAGCTCGCTGCGCGAAGTCGAGTGCGCCTTGAAGATTCAGGGACGCGGCGCCGGGCTGGGTCTGAGAGATTGCAAGCTGAATCTTGTTGCGATCGGACTCAAACAGAAGCGCGGGAGTAGCTAAGACGCCGGCGCGCACCACCATCACGCGATCGGCCAGCGGGAGCGCATTCACGTAGTTGCGGGCCGCCAGGCGCGCTTGATCGATCAGCCGGTTGGGGCCGAGCCGGGCGGCCATCCAGGGCGACACGTCGAGAATCAGCACGTGGTCGCGGGAGGATCGGGCTGGAGAACCAAGGCGGAGCTGCGCGATGGCCAGCAACAGCAGCAGCAGACTGATCAACTGCAACAGCAGCGACCAGGGTTGTTGCAGCTTGTGGCGGTGTTTCAATACGGGCGGCTTTTCAGTAGCGGCAAAGAAGCGCAGCGTGGGGACAGTGTGGTGCTTGCGCATGCGGTCCAGCAGATAGAGCGCCACGACGACGCCCGAGAGCGATCCCAGGATGGTGAGGAACTCGGGCAAGGAAAGATTGAGGAAGAACATCGAGGCTTACTCGAGCCCGCCTGACCGGGCCATCGGCCCAAAGACGGCCTCTTCGATAGTGGTGGCAGTGGAGATGCCCACGTAGCGGCCGCCGTTGCGCAGTCCCACTCTCTGAATATCGCGAGCATAGGTATCGAAAGCTTCGACGTAGTTGCGGCGTGCCGCGTCATCAAAGCCGATTTCGAGCTTTGCACCAGTCTCGGCGTCGGTCAAATCGAGCTGCCCTTCCCAAGCCGGCTCGCGGTCTTCGGTGGCCCAGACTTGAACCAAGTCCAGCTCGTGGCCAAAGTCGGACAAATACTGCAACGGGCGCTCGCAGCCGGCGTCGTCGAGAAAATCGGAAATGATGATAAGCAGACCACGTTGCGGATAGGTGGAGATGAATTCGCGCGCGATTTGAAAGTAGCTGGTGCGGCCGGATGGCTTCAGGTCCTGCAGGAAGTTCACGGCGGGGATGAAACGATGGCGGCCGCCGCCGCACAGAAACGAGTCGCCCAAACGTTCTCCGAAGGGTTGAATACAAATGGTATCGAGGCGCACCAAGCCGACGTAGCACAACGCCGCGGCCAGCTTACGCGCATAGTCAAACTTAGAGACGCCGCCGGTCGTCATGGAGTTGCTGCAATCCAGCAGAATCCGGACGGGAATGCGCGGCTCCACTTGGAACATTTTGAGGAACAGCTTTTCCAGGCGCAAGTAGGCGCGCCAGTTGACGGCGCGCAGATCGTCGCCGTGATGGAACTGGCGATGATCGAGGAACTCCTGGCCGGGACCGGCAAAATGCGAAATGTTGTGACCGCCGACCAGACCGGGGAAGGATTTTTGCCAGCGAATCGCCAGCCTCTCGAGCTTCTCGAGCAACGCGCTGTCGATCAGGGGCGAAGGTTTCACTGGACGGCTTTCACTTGACGGCCAAAGTGGAGACGCTATCGATAATTTGCGGCAGAATGGTCTCGGGCGTCTGGCCGTCGGCGTGTGCGTCGAAATTCAAAATGATCCGATGGCGCAGGACGTCGGGGGCGATCTCGCGAATATCGTCGGTACTCAGATTGAGCCGGCCCCGTATAAAAGCCAGGACGCGCCCACACTCGACCAGCGCCTGAGCGCCACGGGGCGAACTGCCATAACGAATATATTTGTTGGCCAGCGCGTGGGCGGAAGGCGTGCCGGGCTGGGTGGCCATGACCACGTCAATCGCAAAATCTTGCACGTGCTGGGCGACCAGAACGTCCCGGCAAGCGGCGCGCAGTTGGAGAATCGCTTCGCGGTCGACCACTTGTTCGAGCGCGATTTCGTCGCGATGAATGGTGCGCTCGACGATGCGATTCAGATCTTCGCGCGAGGGGTACCTCACCAGAATCTTCATCAGAAAACGATCGAGCTGGGCCTCGGGGAGCGGGTAGGTGCCTTCCATCTCGATAGGATTCTGGGTGGCCATCACAAGGAACGGCAGTTCGAGCTCGTGCGTGGTTGTTCCGCTGGTGACGGTGCGTTCCTGCATGGCTTCGAGGAGGGCGGATTGCGTCTTGGGAGTGGCGCGATTGATTTCGTCGGCCAGGACGAGGTTGGCGAAGATCGGCCCGGGCTGGAAGCGCAGCGCCTTGGCGCCGTGGTCGTCACTTTCGATGATCATGCTGCCCACGATGTCGGCGGGCATGAGATCGGGCGTGAACTGGATGCGGGAATACTTGAGATGAAGCACGCGGCCCAAAGTCCGCAGCAAGGTGGTTTTGCCGAGGCCAGGGACGCCTTCGAGCAAAACGTGACCTCCCGCCAGCAGGCAGATGAGGACGCCATCGACCACATGCTGCTGGCCGACGATGACTTTACCGATTTCTTGGCGCACCTGGTCGAGGTGACGGGTGGCGAGTTGGACATTGGACTCGGGACGCACGATCTTATTTTAACGGTGACGGGATGGAAGTGCTTGGGTGTCATGTACTATAACACCAGGGCGTCATGCCGTCCACAGATTCCTCCCTCGATCCCGTAAAACAGCGTCTGACGGAATTGCGCAACGGTCTGCTTGCGCTTCATAAGACTCTGCTCGACTCTGAGCGAGCCGTGTACGAGCGCGACATCGCGCGCATCACCTCGAGCGGTGAGTTGTTGAATCTCGTCATCAATGATCCGTGGTTCGCCTGGTTGCACGCGCTCTCGGAATTCGTGGTGCTGATCGATGAGACCTTGGATGCCGAAGAGCCGCCGCAGGGGATGGACGCGGAGCGGCTGATCGCGCAGGCTTGGGAGCTGTTGGCGCCGAACGAGAACGGCAGGGGCTTCGCCAAGCGCTATTTTGAGGCATTGCAGCGCGATCCGGACGTGGTGCTGGCGCACGCCCGAATGCGGAAGGTGCTGGCGAATTTGGGATGATAGCGGCATACGCAGCTCCTTGTGCACGATGAGACGGTGTGACAAAATCTCCTACGGGGGTATGGCGATGAGGCTCGTTCTGGCTCGCGCAATCGCATGTGCGATATGGTTGGCCTTGGGATTGCCGGCGCCCGCACATCATTCGGGTGCCGCGGAGTTTGATTCCAACAAGAAGATCGACTTGAGCGGGGTGGTAACGAAGGTGGAGTGGACCAATCCGCACGCCCACTTCTATATGGACGTGAAAGACTCGAGCGGCAACGTGACCAATTGGAATCTGGAGCTCGCCAGCCCGAACGTGCTGATTCGGAATGGCTGGAAAAGGAACTCCATCCAGCCTGGCGATATGGTCAGCGTGACCGGGATTCGAGCCAAGGATCGCCCGGATTTTGGCAGCGCGTCAGTGATTACCTTTCCGGACGGACATAAACTGACTTTCTTAGCCGCGGAGGACCCTGCAAAATGAATCGAAAGAGCAGGCGAGTCGCAATTGGTCTCGTGAGCGGGGCGCTGCTGGCGGCTTCATCCCTTGCGGCTCAGCAGGCAGCGCCGAAAACTGGAACTGTCGGACTGTATCGAAATCAGCAATTGGCGCCGACCGGGCCGGCGGGCAAGCTCGCCGATGGAACACCGGACCTGTCGGGAGCCTGGCTGGGCGGTGGCGCCAGCGATGCCGATATCTCCAATCCAAAAGGCTTGAAACCGGGAGAGCAGGTCGTCATGCTGCCGTGGGCGGAGGAGGTTGTAAAGCACCGCCAATCGAAGGAAGATCCAGAGGCGAATTGCTTGCCGGCCGGCATTCCGCGCGGATCGCCGTATCCGTGGAGGATTGTTCAGACCCCCACCCACTACTTCATTCTTTTCGAAGGCAACATCCACAGCTACCGGCAGATCTTCATGAACGCCAAGCATCCCGAGGATCCCGATCCCACCTGGTTCGGCCATTCGGTTGGCCACTGGGAGGCAAACACGCTGGTGGTGGATACGGTTGGGTTCAACGACAAGTTCTGGTTCGACTACAAGGGTCATCCACACACCGAAAAGCTTCACACCATAGAACGCTACACACGCACGGACCTGGGACACATGTCGATCGAGGTTACGATTGACGATCCGGGCGCGTATGCTAAGCCGTTCACGACCATCGGCCGGGCGACGCTCATGCCCGGGACAGAACTGCTGGAGTACATCTGTCAGGAGAACAACCAGGACCTGCCGCTACTCTCAGGTCCCGCGCGGGGGCCGGGAGGGCAATAACCACCTGGGCGTCCCACGCACGGCAATAACCTCTTCTTGTGACGCGCAAGGTGCTGGCGGATTTGGGATGAAGTGGCCGACGAGGGCGTCGGCCCCACATGTGCCACACGTCTTTAGCTCGCGGTCACCCGCATTCACTTGAGGGCCTGAGCGCCGGGCTGGAGCCACGAAAATACGAAATCAGTGATCGAGGGGAATAAGGTTGTCAGGAGTCCGATCAGCGGACCGACGCCGAATGTCAGCAAACGCCCCCAGAAGTCCCACCCCAGGGCTCCGGGCTCTGTGTTGGTAATGTGGCTCAGGGTGGCATCGCGAGACATTTGGGAATAGACGAGAGCCGTCAGTCCGCCATAAGCAACGAAAACCGTGAGGAAGATCCCGCCTAGCACGTTCAGCGGGTCAAAAGGATAGCTCGATACCGCAAGAGTGGCGCCCACAAATAACCAGAGGCTGCCTAAGGCGATGGTACGGATACGGCCAAGAATGTTCTGGATGAATGCCAGGTAAGGTAAGACGAAAAACTCTTCCGCGGCCCTGACATGCAGGGGGAGCTTCTCGGTTGGACTGGCGACTCCGGTGCTCGCTTCCGGTTTTCCTTCGAGCCTGTTGAAAATGAGCGAGTCGGTCTCCTTCCGCCACTCCGGAAGGAGAATGTTTTTCATCACCAGCCCAGCAGTGAATGCCAGTTCCTCCTGGAAATCACGCAAATGCTTTAATTCTGAGACCGGTTTGTCTCTCTTAAGCGTCACGTATGTCAAGGGCGGAGTAAAACTAGACCACTGGGGCGGAGAGAAAGTAGACCACTTCGTAGGTAGCTGAGGCTTTGCTTTGAGGGATTTGGGGGGGCGGCTGGAGCGTAGGCCTGCGACCCGCT
>Ga0182015_10007704_pt1 | contig 10449 bp, 9 predicted proteins | sample 712P3MmetaG_FD_120478 | JGI IMG/M metagenome (GOLD analysis project Ga0182015, IMG submission 120478) | Permafrost microbial communities from Stordalen Mire, Sweden - 712P3M metaG | ecosystem: Environmental > Terrestrial > Soil > Wetlands > Permafrost | place: Sweden: Stordalen | collected... | reverse complement strand
TGCGGGGCCTGCTTGGCGGACTGCTGGAGTGAGTCGTTTGGTTGTGGTGGGCTCACCCTGGCGAGTGAGCTTGGACAATCCCAGCTGCCGGACGTTTTACAGAAACCCGCGTCCAAAGGGAACACTTCGACTATAGCAACGCCTCTCAAACAGTGTCAAACGCAAATCTTGCGTAAGTTACAACAGTGTTTCAATCTCCGGGCGAGGAATGTGGGGACCGCCGCCCTCGGCTGTCCAGCGAGCGAAGCGAGCCTGCTCCCCGCATCTCCTTCAATCTGATTTGAGGCCTTGAGGGTTCACTTCCCAATTTCACCAACGCACCTTCCATCTGCTACCCTGCCCTTTGCTATGGATTACCTCTGGACCCCCTGGCGTTACGCCTACGTCTCCACCGCCGAGAAAGCCGTCGGATGCGTCTTTTGTAACGCTGTGAAAGCAGGGGACGACGCGAAAATGCTTATCGTTCATCGCGCCAAGCACTGCTTCGTCATCTTGAATGCTTATCCCTATACTCCCGGCCACGTGATGATCGTCCCCTATGCTCATCTGGACGAGCTGCAAAAACTCCCGCCCCAAGCTGCCAGCGAGATGATGCAACTCTCTCAGCGTATGGAGTCCGTCTTGCGCCAGCTCTACCACCCCGACGGCATCAATCTCGGAATGAACATCGGCAAAGCTGCTGGCGCCGGCATCGCCGGACACATCCACATGCACGTCCTCCCCCGCTGGGTCGCGGACGCTAACTTTGTATCGGTGGTAGGGGAAACACGGATTCTGCCGGAATTGCTGGAAGAGACTTGGAAGAAAATGACTGAGTCATTGAAGATGGAAGGCCGATAGACGGTTCCGGCTTGAGAAATAGTTTCGGATAGGGCACCTCTTCGGCCGTGCCGCCCGGAGCTTGTAACACCGGCGTGGACCCTAACTGTCAAATGAGGATACTTTCCATCTCCTTCTCATCGATCACCTTCACCCCCAACTCTTTCGCCTTCTCCAGCTTCGATCCCGCATCCGCTCCCGCCACCACATAATCCGTTTTCTTGCTGACCGAACCGGTTATCTTCCCGCCTGCGTCTTCAATCATTTTCTTAGCTTCATCTCGCGTGAAGTGCGCCAGTGTCCCCGTCAACACAAATGTCTTCCCTGCAAGCTTCGTACCGCGCTGCTTTTTCTGTCCAGTTAAATTAAGCCCCGCCTCGCGCAAACGCTCGACTAGTTTTCGATTGGCCGGGATGCCAAAGAACTCCACAATGCTCTCCGCGATCCTCGGCCCAACTTCATTCACATTCTGCAGTTCTTCCACACCAGCTTTCTTGAGTTCCTCCATCGATCCAAAATGCTCAGCCAGAAACTGTGCCGTGCGCTCCCCAACCATTCGAATGCCGAGCCCGTAGATCACCCGTTCCAGCGGCAGCTTCTTCGAATTTTCGATCTCGTCAAGAATGTTCTGCGCCGATTTATCGCCCATGCGCTCCAGGCTGAGGAGATCCGCCTTGGTCAGTTTGTAAATGTCCGCAACATTTCTCACCAGCCCGCGCTCAGTAAGCTGATTCACCAAGGCGTCTCCCATCCCGTCGATATTCATCACTCCCCGCGAAGCAAAGTGCAGAATGGTTTCCCGCAGCTTCGCGGGACAATTCGCATTGACGCAGCGATAATCCACCTCGCCTTCCGTCCGCACAACATGCGTCCCGCACTCCGGACACTGCTCCGGCATTTCAAAATCTTTAAGGCCGCGCGGACGCGGATGATCCTTATCATCAACGATCTTCGCCACCTTCGGAATCACATCCCCGCCGCGCTCCACCTGCACCCAGTCGCCAATCTTCACGCCCAGCCGCTCGATCTCATCCATGTTATGCAGCGTGGCATTTCTCACGGTCGTGCCGCCGATTAAAACCGGCGTCAACATGGCGACCGGCGTGAGCTTCCCTGTACGCCCCACCTGCACTCGGATATCTTCCAACTTCGTGATCCCTGCCCGCGCCGCATATTTAAAGGCAATTGCCCATCGCGGAGCCTTGCCCGTGAACCCAAGTTCATCCTGCAAAGCTGTCCGATCGACCTTCAAAACGATGCCGTCAATTTCATAAGGCAGCGACTCGCGTTTCTCCTCCCACTGCCGAATGAAAGCCCAAGCTTCATCGATCCCATGCACCAGCTTGCGGCTTGCATTAACTTTGAAACCAGCCGCATCGAGCGCGTCTAGCGTCTTCCAGTGGCGATCGAAATAAGTTCGGCCATTTTTCAAGAGCATGTAAGAAAAATAATCGAGACGCCTCTCCGCCGTAACTCTGGCTTCCAGCTGCCGCACCGTTCCGGCGGTGGCATTGCGTGGGTTCGCAAAGAACGTCAGCCCCTTGCTTTCCCGCTCTTCATTCATCCTCTTGAACGCCGCCAGCGGCATGAGCAACTCGCCTCGCACCTCAAAATCCGCCGGGATCCCCGCTTTGTTCCGCTTCTCTTTCGAAATCGAAAGGGGCACGGATCGCACGGTGCGCACATTGAGAGTGACGTCCTCCCCCACAGTTCCATCGCCGCGCGTGATCCCGCGCACCAGCTTCCCGTCTTCATAAATCAGCGCCAGCGACATGCCATCCAGCTTCAATTCGCAAACGTAATCCACATCCTGGCGCCCGCTGAGCTCGTGAACGCGCCGTTCCCAATCGCGAAGTTCTTCCTCGCTATAAGTATTGTCGAGAGATAACATTTGCGAGGAATGCCGCACTTTGAGAAATCCTTCGCGCGGCTTCCCGCCCACCCGCTGCGTGGGAGAATCGGCGGTGAGCAGTTCGGGATGCTGGGCCTCCGCATCCTTCAACTCCCGCATCAGCTTGTCGAAGTCAGCATCGCTGATCTCTGGCTGATCAAGAACAAAGTACAAGGATTCGTGATGCCGAATCCTTTCGCGAAGCCCCTCAATCTTTTTTTCGACATCTTTGCTGGCAACCGTCATCGCCAAAGATTATAAGTGGGAAAGAAGCAGGAGGGGACAGCCGCCCTCAGGCTCTCGGCTGTCGAGCGCAGTGCAGCGAGCACATATGCTGATCCTCGAAACCCCACACCTGATCCTGCGCGAGTTCGTCCCGGAGGATGTGGACGCTCTTGCCCGCGTCTTGTGCGATGCTAACACCATGCGCTTCTACCCCGCCCCATTTGATCTCACCGGCGTCGAACAGTGGATCGCGCGCAACCTTCGTCGCTATGCCGCCAACCGCCACGGCCTCTGGGCGATGGTTCTGAAGGCTAAAGCCGAACTCATTGGCGATTGCGGACTGACCATTCAGGACGTCGATGGCAAGAATGAAATCGAGATCGGCTACCACGTCCGCCGCGATCTGTGGGGGCAAGGTTTGGCGACGGAAGCCGCCCGCGCCTGTCGCGACTTCGGCTTCGCCCGCCTCCCCGTCGACCGTTTAGTCTCGATCATCCGTCCCGAGAACGTGCCTTCGCGCCGCGTCGCGGAAAAAATCGGGATGGCCGTGTGGAAAGAAGTGATGAGAGTCGGCCTTCCGCACTGCGTTTACTCGGTCGCCCGTTGAGGCCCTTGGCAGATTGCATCCCTCGTCCACAACCATGGGGCTGGTATCGACCCAGCCCCCGGAATATCGCGATCCAGACTCAAACCAAATCTTCGACCTTCAATTTCTCGCTTCCGCCCATCCACGCCCCAGCGAACTCACTCTGGATAAATTCCGCGTCATATTCCCGCTTCTGCTGCAGGAGGGCCTGATGCAGTCCCCATAGCGACCGAGGATTCCTCGGATTCCGGTCCAGGTCTTCACGGAACACTTTCTCCGCGCCCGCCGCATCGCCGGTCATCAGCAACGTACCCCCCAGGGATTCGCGCACCGGGAAGAACCAATCGGGCGGCTCGCCATACTTAAGCGTGTCCTGAATGCCAACCGCTTCCCTCAACAAAGCGACGGCGGCGCCATCGTCTTTCTTCGTCAGCGCAATCTTCGCGCCCAGAACATCCTCTGCGATCTTCATGATGTCTTTCGTCTTGTTGTTGATGGGCATCTGAAAAATAACATCCGGAGGTGTAGCCGCCTCCGCGTCAGAAATAATTTTGTACTCCGCCTCCGCTTCGGTTACCTTCCCCGTCCCGGCCAATGCCAGCCCGCGCCCGAAGTGCCAAAAAACGCTCGCTGTCTTCATCGCAGAATCCGGCTGCGGCATTTTCAAAATTTCATTCCAATGATGGAAGCGAATCTCCACAGCCATTGGAATCGTCATGAAACCTTCCAGCGGCGGCATATCCTTTACGTGCGGACCAACATTCTCTACCAGCAAGTCGGCATTCTTTCTCGACTCGGCGTAGTTGCCGTTCATAGCCGCGCACATCGCGATGAAGTGCAGGTTATGACTGTAATACATCATCGGATAGATCCCCTGCACACCCGTGGCCTTGATGTAGGCACGATCCACCGACGCAGCTTGCACGTTGGTTTTTACCGCTGCTTCATAGTCGCCGGTGCGAATGTAGACGTGCGCAGGCATGTGTACGATGTGCCCGGCGTTGGGCGCGAGCGCCGCCAGCCGATTGGCCCCGGCCAGGGCACGCTCCGGAACGGCCGACGCTTCCACCGCATGAATGTAATAGTGGATCGCGCCCAAATGGTTCGGATCCCGCCTCATCACTGATTCCAGCGTGGATACAATCTCATCCGTGCCCGCCTCTGGCGTGCCATCGGTGTGCCACAATCCCCAGGGATGCAGGTTCATGCCGGCTTCGGCGAACAGCGTCGCTGCATCCAGGTCGTCGGGAAATTCGCTGACAACTTGCCGCATTGCATCTCGATAGTCCTCAGCAGCTTTCTTCAGATCGGACTTTGGATCCGCCGGAAATCGTCTCGCCATCGCCTGGATGTAGGCCTGATCGCTTTGCGCTGCGTCCGCAGAAAGATCGATCGCCTTTTGCACCGCGTCGTGAGCTTGCTGGTATCGCTCGGGATCGGCGGGATCGTTATAGTTTGGTCCTACCGCTTCCGCAATGCCCCAGTACGCCATCGCCAACCTCGGATCAAGTTCAGCCGCATGTTGAAAAGAACGTGCCGCTTCGTCGTGGTTAAATGCATAAATGAAACGCAAACCTTGATCGAAGAATTGCTGCGCCTCCGCGTTATGCGTGGAAACCGGATGGTGCGCATTTCCGATTCCAGCGATCAGCTTGACCGGTCGGCTCTGAGCATGCATTGTGTGATCTTGAGCCACGGCCATTCCCAGGAATAGACATGCCGCACAGAGAAAGTGCTCCAGAGTTTTCATCTGGTCATCCTCCTGAATTCAGATTTTTAAGGGGGCGGTCAAAGGAGAGCCACCAGGAATTCCGCCCTGCCCCAATTTGGCACATTTTATTCCAAAGGAATAATTGCTGGCAAAGCCCCGAGATACGAAAGATACGAAGGCAAAATCCCTCAGGTACAATCCATCTTCACTCACCCATGCGCAAGGTAGCCCTGCTCTATAACCCAGATTCCGGTGGCAGCCGCAAGCGGCGCCGATCGAAGCTGGAATGCGTTCTCCGTCTCCTGCGCGGGGCCGGCGTTGAAGCCAATCTCATCCTCACCGACTCGCGTCTACATGCCGAAGAGTGTGCCCGTCAAGCCTTAGCCGCCGGATGTGACACCATCTTCGCCTGCGGCGGCGACGGCACCATCCACAACGTGATTCAAGTCCTGGCGAATACCAACGTTGCGCTCGCAATTCTACCCATGGGTACGGCCAACGCATTGGCCCACGATTTGAGCCTCCCGATGGATATCGCGGCGGCTGCAACCGCTGCTCTTCGCGGCACACCGCGCCGCGTACCGCTCGGCCAGATTCAATTTCAGGATTGCAACGGCAATCCTTGTACCCGCTACTTCGTCATCGCCGTCGGCGTCGGAGTCGATGCCCACCTCTTCTACAAACTCAATCCCGAAACCAAGCAGCTTCTGGGGATGGCCGCCTACTATGGGAAAGCATGGCATCTCTGGTTTACGTATCCGATGACCCGCTTTCAGGTCGAATACATCGAAACTGGTTCAGACCGCTCTCAGCGAGCCAATCTCACAGAGCTTCTCGGAGTTCGCATTCGCCATTTCGGCGGAGTGCTGCAGCGTCTTGCTCCCGGCGCTTCGCTGGACCGCAAAGATCTCCGCCTCATCCTTTGCCGCACCGCCAGTCGCCTCGCTTATCTCTCCTACGTAACGCGGGCGCTACTACGCCGCAACTGGCACATCCCCGGGATCGATCTTGCCCACGCCGGCAAAGTAACCTGCCAGTATCTCCCGCGAGAAACGAATAGCCCGTTGCCGCCCAGAATTTTCGTCGAGGCCGACGGCGAACTCCTCGGCACACTCCCCGCGGAGATCACCGTGGTTCCGGACGCTCTTATTGTTCTGTCGCCTTCCCGATAATTTCTGCGCGGTTGGCATTTCGCCCTCATCCCCATAGAATCCTTCTTGACCGCTTGGAACCCGTCACTCACTTTCTGACCGGCGCCTGTCTGGGACGCGCCGGACTCAATCGCAAGACCGCGCTGGCCACGCTTACGCTCACGCTCGCCGCCGAAGCCCCCGACCTTGACGTCCTCAGCCGTCTGCGCGGCCCCGCCTTCGGTTTCGCGCATCATCGCGGATTCACACACTCCGTCCTCGGAGTTCCGATGGACGCCGTCGTGGTGGTTGGCTTCATTTATCTCCTCTGGCGTCTGCGCGGCCGCAGGTTGAAAGATCCAAATCTCCCTCCACGCTGGGGAGTTCTCTTCCTGTTCGCGTGCGTCGCCGGCCTGAGCCACATCCTTCTCGACTTCACCAACAACTACGGCGTCCGTCCATTCTGGCCGTTTTCCGAGAAGTGGTACTCCTGGGACATCGTTTTCATTTTCGAGCCCATCATGTTCACCTGCTTGCTGCTCGGATTGATCGTGCCCTCGCTCTTCTCGCTGATCGATCAAGAGATCGGCTCGCGCCCGCGAGGCCCGCGAGGCCGCATCGCCGCTACAGCAGCCCTGATCGCCGTCGTTTTGCTGTGGACCATTCGCGACTACGAACATCGCCGCGCGGTCAGCGCGCTTGAAGCCCGCACCTACAATGGCGCCGACCCCGTCCGAGCTTCCGCCTATCCCGATTTAGCAAATCCATTCCGCTGGTACGGAGTGGTGGAAACTTCGAATTTCTTCGTTCTCGCTCCCGTGGACTCCGTGGCTCCCGAAGTCGATCCTGGAGTTACCGACGACAGGCTCCAGATCCGCTACAAGCCCGAAGAAACGCCCATCACCCTCGCCGCCAAACGGTCCTACCTTGGACGCGCCTACCTCGACTGGGCGCAATATCCGCTTACTCAAACTGAAACGCTCGACTCACCTGAGCAAGGCTACATTGTCGACTTCCAGGATCTCCGCTTCGTGCAGTTGCCCGGCCTGTTCGGTCGCAACACAGCGCGAAAGGCCCTGGGCGCAGGCGTCCAGCTCGACCGCAACCTGAACGTCGTCGGCGACGTTTACGGCGCCAGCCCAAATCGCGGAATGTTCCACGAACCCAGGTAGGAAAGAATCATGTGGGGACAGCCGTCGGTTCGACGTCGCTCAGGGCAGGCCCTCGGCTGTCCAGCCGGCGCCTCGGGCCGTTCGTTACACAAACCCTTGACGCCACCTCGCTCCAACGCCCACAATAACTTCTGCGTCTCCTGAGGTGCTCATGCTCGCTTATCTATTCGTCATCATCGCCGTCGCCGTAAGATTTCTGCCTCACCCCCTTGCCTTCACTCCCGTTGGAGCCTCGCTCTTGTTCTTCGGTGCCCGCGGTCCGCGCCGCCGCCTCTGGCTTCCCCTGGTTTTGTTGGCCGCCTCAGACGTCATTTTGACCACGCAGGTTTACCGCTATCCCTTCACCTGGGATCACTTCGTGACTTGGGCCTGGTACGCCGGCATGCTGTGGCTGGGCACGACGCTGCGCCAGAACTCGGGCGCCGTCAAGATCATGGGCTCGGCTCTGGCCGGCTCAATCGCATTTTTTCTGGTGAGTAATTTCGCGGTCTGGGCCGCCTGGGAAATGTATCCGAAAACTTTCGCGGGATTGATGACTTGCTATGACGCCGGCCTGCCGTTCTTCCGCCGCGCCTTGGAAGGGGACTTGCTTTTCACTGTCGTGATGTTTGCCGCGCCGGTAGTTTTTCACTCGCTCTCCGGACGTCTTCATAAAGCGGCCAACAACAACATCGCCGCCGCATAGAGATCATGTGGGGACAGCCGCCCCGTTCTCCCGCCGAGCGCAGCGAGGCGCTTCTGGATGGCGAACGATTCAGCGCTGCGTGAGAGCCAAGCTCCGGTAGAAGAGGTGGAATGAAGTCATCGCATTTGAGCCCCAATAAGGGCGGAATGGGATAGCCCCGCACGTACGTGCGGGGTGGAAGTCGGAGATGGAAGGAGTCCCGTAGGGACGCCACGAATTCTCACCCCTACACTTTCAGCTGCGCTAACTCGACTAAGATTCGGGCTTTAACCGCTGCGGCTCGACTTCCTCCCCGGCCGTTGCATCACCAGCCATACCACCACGCCCACCACGACCGCTCCCAGCACCCATAAAATGTGCCGACGAACTACTGTTCCCATCAATCCCACAATTTCCGGTCCGAACCACAGCGTCGCCAGCGCCAGCATCAGAAACCGTACAAACCTTCCCGCAAAGATGGCCACAAGGAAATGGTCGAACCGCATCTCAAACACGGCCGCTGCCAGCACAAAGATTTTGAACGGCGTGGGGGGTGGCAGGATTCCCGGAAACATCAAAGCCCAGAACTCATGCTTTTCAAACGAGCGGTGAATGCGCAAAAAGCGCTCTTCCGAAATCCGCTTGCGCAACACCATCTCGCCGCCCTGGTAGCCGATGACATAAAGCGGAATACTCCCCAGCGCCGATCCGAGCGACGCCATCAGCACATAAAAAATCAAACGCCGGTGATCCTGGTAAACATAGACGGCGACGATCGCGTCCACCGGCATGCCCAGCAGCGCGGAATCCGCGAACGCAATCGCGAACACTCCCCAAACTCCCAGCGGTCCCAGCACATGCAAAATCCATGCCGTATACCGCGCCAGTATGTGTCCAATCGATTTCAAAGGAAATTGAGTGTACGGATGTCAAAGCACCGGAACGTGCGAAGCGGAATATTCGGGCGCGCGTGCAGATGAGGCTGCTATGAGTGTTCCGTCTTTCCGTCCAGCAAATTCAGCGCGTGAGGCACCAACTCCACAACCGCTTCCAGCGATTCCACCGCTCCGCTGGGGCTGCCCGGCAAATTCAGAATCAGTGTCTTGCCGCGCACGCCGCAGACTCCCCGGCTCAAGAATGCAAATGGAGTTTTCTTGAAACCCTCGCTTCGCATCCGCTCTGCTACGCCGTCGATCACGCGCTCGCAGATCGCCTCTGTTGCCTCCGGAGTCACGTCGCGCTCCGCGATTCCCGTGCCCCCTGTGGTCACGATGAAACGCACTTCCAGCGCCAGATGGACCAGGGCGTTCTGAATCTGCATCGAATCATCCTGCACGATTTGCTTGGCAACCACGCGAAAGCCAGATTTTCCCAATGCTTCGGCTACCGCCGGCCCTGAAACATCCACACGCTGCCCGTGTGCACACGAGTCGCTGACCGTAATCACAGCGGCCGTAAATCCCGTCTGCCCATTCGTATTAGTTGTCGAGGAGGACATCTTCCTCCTCTTCCGCGCGTCCGCCGGCGCTCGTGCCAGACGCGGGAGGAGTGCTGGCGACGCTCCCTTCAACCGTGGCCGCGTCGGCGCCTCCATCCCGCTGAGATTCGTCGAGCAACCGCAGACCTTCCATCAGCAGACCTTGAGTATTGAGTTGCGTGGTTTCCTGATCGGTCTTGCCCTCAAAGTTGAGTTCGAAATTGCCGCCCGTCCAGCGCAGCACTTTGAAGACCGCTTGATCTCCCACCAAAGATCCGTAGGTGGCGTGCTTCACCTGGCCTTCCACAAAAAAGACTTCGCACTTCTCGCCTTCGTTGTTCAGTTTGAGCTGGCAGCTCTTGCGCCCCATTTCCAGCGACTGCATCAGATCGATGACATTCATCTGCGAAAGGTTCCCGCGAACCACACCGTCAGAAGGCGCCGTCCTCGCCATCTTCTCGAGAGCGATTCGGTCCACCGTGCGCTTGATTCGCTTGGTCGCCTCTTTCAGAAAAAACGGCTTCGCCAGATAGTCGTCGGCGGCATCCTGGGGCGAAAGGCGCTCGTCAATATCCGACCTACTCGCCATCAAGATCGCCGAGAAATTGGCGGTAGCCGGACGACTCTTCAGCTTCTCCACCAACTGCCGTCCATCCATCCCCGGCATCCGGTAATCGCACACCACAAGGTCGGGAGGATCGTCGACCGCCTTCAACAGTGCATCCGCAGATTCCGTCGCCGACACCACCCGCGCGAATGGCGCGAGAGCATGCT
>Ga0182015_10007703_pt1 | contig 10450 bp, 4 predicted proteins | sample 712P3MmetaG_FD_120478 | JGI IMG/M metagenome (GOLD analysis project Ga0182015, IMG submission 120478) | Permafrost microbial communities from Stordalen Mire, Sweden - 712P3M metaG | ecosystem: Environmental > Terrestrial > Soil > Wetlands > Permafrost | place: Sweden: Stordalen | collected... | reverse complement strand
CCACCGCCACCATGGCCACCACCAAAGCCCTTCGGCGCACCCGAATGGCCGCCACCAAATAGATGGAATCCTCCGCCCGAGTGCTCCGGCTTAAACGAGTTGCCGGCAAAACTCTTGCCGCCGAACGCGCCGGGAGAGCGCCCGAATCCGCCACTGGAAAAACTGGGCGCGGGTGCGCGGTAGGCTTGTTGCGCGAATCCGTAAGACCCGCCTGGCCGGCCGCCGGCGAAGCTGGAACCATAGGCAGGGCGCGCGTATTGCTCCCCTCCATGAACAGCCGGCTGCATGCGGTTGTTTGCCTGCTGCACTGGCCGGGTGTAGTTAACTCGGGGCTCCTGGTATCCATGGTTGTAGGCTTCGCCCGGGCGCCCATAACCTTCGCCTGGCCGCCCGCCGTAGCCTTGCCCCGGCCGGTTGGTTGCATAGGCCGAGTTATAGCCACCACGAGCTTGGCCATAACCACCCGGGCCATGATTAAAGCCGTTCGAGCCAAAAGCTCGCCGGCCACCGTGCGCAAAACCCCAGTCGGCCACCGTAGTGCTGTGCGAAAAATAATTCGATTGATGAAACAAGACCGCCTGGGCAAGCCAACTCAGACCCCAGCCGATAAAGCCAAAGGGCGTGTGGTTAAAGGCGGTCATCAAGATGCCTAACCCAAATGACACTGGCGATGATCCCAGGAAGGAGCCCAGCGCCCCAAGTAAAGAGAAGCCCGGATAGGGAGAGACGGGCTGCCCATAGACACCCCAGGGGTTATATGCCGGCACATACACCACTTCTGGATTTGCTGGGGCCACTTCGATGTTGCCCTGGTCGTAGCTCACGCTTTCTTGCGGAGTGTTTTGCAGATTGCCGGCAGCCTGTGCCCGTTGGCGCAGTTCCTGAACCGTCCCCAGGATGTCTTGCGGCTGGTTGTAGTAAGCGTTCCCCAGGTCTGTGGTCCAGCGCTGATTCCGGTCCATCTCGGTCAGTACCTGTGGAAATGCAGTCAGCGCTTTTACGCTGGGGTCCCAATTTTGCGCGTCTGCCCCGGCGGCAATTTGTTCCGCGGGTGCATAGCCCTGGGCCTGCCGCCAGCGGTCTGCATCGGCCACCTGCCCGGGGTAGGTAGAGGCGGTCAAGACCTGCGCGACCAGCGCATCAGGATAGAGCGCGATAGGCGCCACCAGCTCCTCCAACTGCTGCGGACTCAGCGGCTGCGTCTGCATTTGGCCCTGCCCGTAGCCTTGCCCATACCCTTGCCCGGAACCTTGTCCGGAACCTTGATATTGTTGCTGGGGATAGGGTTGCTGACCATACGCTTGCGGCTGCGCGGAGTAGGGTTGTTGCCCGTACGGTTGGGGCTGCGCATAGCGCTGCTGCGGCTGCCCATAACTCTGGTATGGCTGTTGCTGCGGATAGGCTTGCTGCCCGTAGGACTGCGGCTGCGCGTAGTAGGGCTGTTGCCCGTAAGGTTGGGGTTGCGGATAACCCTGCTGCCCATAGACTGGTTGCTGCGCCGGTGGATATTGCCCGTTATAAGGATCGCCTTGCTGCGCCAACAGGTCGAGCTGGCCAAACGGCAATAGCAGCACCGCCAGCGTCAGTGCGACGCCGCGCCGGAAGATCTGCCCTGATCCTTGGGTACCTGTGCGCAAAACCTGACGTGCTTCGTGAAGGGGGGTTCGGAGGTTCATGTTGTCTCTCAGTGCTCGCAGTTAACCGTGGATCGCGAGCTCAAGCTGCCAATGTGGACACCGACCCAGCGCAATAGTTCTTGCGGTGCTTCAGAAGGATTGTACAGATAGCAACAGTCTGGACGCATCCGCGAATTTTGTACGGAGTCTGCTCGTCCCTGCGGAACTTGTTGGCTTCGCGATGCTCGCTGAGCGAGCAGGATATCGCTCATAATAGAGACACGCAGGCATGATTTTCATGGCCGCCGTCGAGGGCCGGCCACTTCGAAAGGATGTCCACCAATGACAAACCTCGCACAACTCAGCTCAGACAGCATCACGGCGGTCAGCGACAAGCTTCAGGCCGACTACGACGAGTTCAAAGGGAGAGGCCTCAAGCTCGACCTGACCCGAGGCAAACCGTCGGCCGCCCAACTCGATTTGAGCGCTGCCTTGCTGTCGCTCCCGGGCGAAAAGGATTACGTTGCCGAGGGTGCGGTGGATTGCCGCAACTACGGCGGGCTGCAGGGCCTGGCCGAGGTCCAGCGGCTATTCGCGGGCATGATGGGCGCCCCAGCGGAGCAGGTTGTGGCTGCCAACAACTCCAGTCTTGCCTTGATGCACGACACCATTGTGTATGCACTCCTTAAGGGAACTTGCGACAGCCAGGCTCCCTGGTCGAAGCAGGGCGAGATCGCGTTTCTCTGCCCGGTTCCCGGCTACGACCGGCACTTTACCATCTGCCAGGATTACGGCATACGCATGATCCGGGTAGCGCTCACTGAGGATGGCCCGGACATGGACGAGGTGGAGCGGCTGGTCGCAGCGGACGCTTCGATCAAGGGCATGTGGTGTGTTCCCAAATACAGCAACCCGACGGGCACTGTTTACTCCGATGCGACGGTCGAACGGCTGGCGGCCATGAAGACGGCGGCGCCCGATTTTCGTCTGTTTTGGGACAACGCCTACGCGGTGCACCACCTGACCGACGAGGCGATCGAGATCGCCAATATCCTGGATCTGTGCGCCCGGCATGCGCACCCAAACCGGGCGTTTGTGTTCGCTTCCACTTCGAAGATCACCCTTCCCGGATCGGGGTTAGCCCTGTTTGCCGGGTCAACAGACAATGTGAAGTGGTTCCTGGCAAGACTTGTCCCGCGGACCATTGGCCCGGACAAGATCAACCACTTGCGCCATGCCCGTTTTCTGCGCGAACCCGCGGCGATTCCGCAATTGATGAGCAAGCACCGGGCTTTGATCGCGCCAAAATTTCAGAAGGTGCTGGAAATCTTTCATGAGAAGCTGGCTGATATTCCTGGCGTTCGCTGGACCGAACCCAAGGGCGGTTACTTCATCAGCCTCGAGGTCCCCGAGGGCTGTGCCCGGCGCGTGATCGCGCTGGCCAAGGATGCGGGTGTCGTGCTCACTCCCGCTGGCGCGACTCATCCATACGGAAAAGATCCCGAAGACCGGATCATTCGCATCGCCCCCACCTTCCCTGCACTGGCAGAAGTTGCCCAGGCCGCGGAGGGCGTCGCGATTTGCGTTTTGCTCGCTGCGGCGGAGAAGTTCCGCATGCTGCAGCCGGCTTAGCGCGCTGGCTGCAGTTACAGCTCTTGCGGAGAGCGGGATGTGCCGGGGTCCAGCGGCAGCACCAGGCCGATGCGTGGCCCGGCTTCCAGGTCGTCGAACCTTCGCCATTTGTAGAACGCCACGGAGACCACCCAGCTCAACGCAAACAAGGCGACGATGAAATATCCCAGCATGCCGAAGTTCTCGGTAAGCCGGGTGACTATATTCCAAAGACCGCCCCGCAGGCGGAAGCGCCCCGCGAGCAGCCCCAGGGCCTCAATGCCTCCCACCGCGACCGCGACCACCACCGACACGCTGGTGATCGTGAGGTTGTAGTAGAGCTTGCGAATCGGCTTGACGAAGGCCCATCCGTAGGCTCCCAGCATCAGAATGTTATCGGTGGTGTCGATCAGGCACATCCCGGCTGCGAAAAGTGTCGGAAAGATCAGAATCGATCCCATGGGCAGCCCCTTGGACGCCTCCGCAGCAGAGATTCCCAACACGCCAATCTCGGTCGCCGTATCGAATCCCAGACCGAACAGGACTCCGAGTGGATACATGTGCCAACTGCGCGTGATCATGCCAAACATCGGGCGAAACAGACGCGCCAGCAATCCACGGCTCCCGAGCAGCAGATCTAAATCTTCTTCAACATACGGCTCACCTGCGCGCACCCTTACGAATGTCCGGTAGATGGATCGCAAGACCACCAGGTTCATGGCCGCGATGCCAAACAGAAAGAGGGTTGATACCACCGTGCCGATCACTCCGCCGATATCCCTGACCGCAACCATGCGATGCTGCAATGTCAGGGCAGTCCAAGCGATCGCAATGGATCCCAAAAACACGACGGTCGAATGACCCAGGGAAAACATGAAGCCGACTGCAACCGGTCGTTTGCCTTCCTGCATAAGCTTGCGGGTAACGTTATCGATCGCTGCGATATGGTCCGCATCGACGGCGTGGCGAAGGCCAAAGCTATAGGCCAGAAACGCCGTGCCCAACAAGAGCGGGAAATGACGCAAGGCCAGGAGCGCCCACAGCCACGCCGCCGCATTAAAAACCAGCAACACGCTGTAGATCCCGAGTATCTTGCCTCGGGTATCGCCGGCTGCATCATCGAACAGCGTCCGCAGTAAAGGTCTCACGTCTCGGTCTACTCGATTCGGCACGGAGCTACCCGTAGCACGATTATGAAAGACATACTACCACTGCCCCGGAGACTACTCCCAGGCCGATGCCCAAGGTAGGATGGGTGCCATCTATGCGGCAACAGAAGTCGTTGCACAAAAGCTTGAGCTGGCCACTCCTGATCGTGCTCACGTGCTGCTCCTGTGGCGCGCAGGAGCTTTACTCCGCGTCTTCCGAATACCGGGAGATGATGAATGAGCTGCATCAACCGGCTCCCTCACCCGCGTTCCTGGCGACCGGGCATAGACCGGAGGCCGACCCTCGTCTCCATGTACAGGTGCACCAGAACAATCGCAGCCTCCGGCTTGCCACGACGTCGATAGAGTTCACGATCGATAAAAGCTCCGCCGCCATCACGGTGGTAAACCCGCGAACCCAGACTGCGTGGACCATCACTCAGCCCGAAGAGGCCGGCTGCGTAACCGCCCCGCTGCGGGTAACCCAGACGGACGGTCAGCGCAATCAATGGATCGTTTCCCGCGGGGACGAGCCTGCATGCGGCTCCTTGACGCTGGAAATATTGGATCAAGCAATGGCGCGCGTTACCTATAGCAGGAACGCGCCTTCCACCGTACACGACCTGCAGTTGCACGTCGAGGGTCGAATCCCATTGTTCGGGTTGGGAGAGCGCTTCTGGCAGGCCGGGCTTGCGGACACAACGCTCGATGTGCGTCCGGCCGATAAGTCCGGAGAACCGGGCCACGCCTGGACGTATGTCGCCGTACCCTTCGTGATCTCTCCCGGGGGGCTTGGGCTCTATGCGGATACGGCCTTCGACTCGATGTTTCGTTTCAACCAATCCGGCTCGTCGTTTGACGTGAAGGTGGTGAACAGCCCGGTATCTTTTTATGTTTTTTCCGGAGCAGATCCGAAGGCCGTGCTGAGCGCCTACACCTCGATCACGGGTCGTCCCCAGAACCCGCCTTTGTGGACCTTCGGACCCTGGATCAACGCCGTCCAGGGAATCGATGCGGTATTGCAAATGGCCGAGAAAATTCGCACTGCGGAAATCCCCGCCAGCGCGCTTTGGGTTTTCGATGAGATGGATGAGCCTAACAATCTCGGCTGGCCCTTCTGGTTTTCGAGCTACTACGGAGATCCGCGCGCCTTTGCCGATACTCTCCATGCAAAGGGCTTTAACGTTCTCGGCTATGTGCATCCGTATGTTCGCGAGCGGATGCTTCCCTATCCCAGCCTCAGCCCGGCGTATCAGAAAGGCGTCAGCGAAAAGCTGCTGGTGACGGGAGCGGATGGTTTGCCCTCCGGGCCACGATTCGAACCAGTAAGGACGGGTTACATCGACTTCACCAATCCATTGGCTGTGGACTGGTGGCAGAAGATGATCACCAGCGCAGTGCGCGACCAAACCTTCGACGGCTGGATGGAAGATTTCGGCGAATGGATTGCCGACACGGACAGCTTCGCCGCCGGCAAAGGGACCACCCTCTCAGAACTTTACCCGCTGCTGTACCACAAGATCACACTGCGCATCGCGCAGAGCCTGAACCCAAAGGTGGTGCCGTTCTCCCGTTCGGGCTCCTCCGGTTCGCAGCAATTTAGTCCGGTGCTGTGGGGCGCCGACCAGGCACATGACTGGTCTCGCGACTACGGGCTTCCTTCCGCTGTCACCGCGGGCATCACGGCGGGACTCGCGGGTTTCTCCACCTGGGGCCCCGACATTTTGAGCGACGGCGATTCGAAGGAACTGTGGCTGCGATGGGCGGAGTTCGGTGCGCTCACGCCAGTGATGCGCGACCATGTCTGGTCCAAGCCGCAATACTCCGTTGATCTCTGGTCCGATGCAGAGACGCAGGCACTCTTCAAGAAGTACGCCATGCTGCACAGCGCGCTGCTGCCCTATTTCGCAACCTACGCGGCAGAAGCCCATCGTACCGGTGTGCCCATCATCCGGCACACCATGCTCGAATATCCGCAGGATCCCCGCAGCTACGGAGCGGAATATCAGTACCTGTTGGGAGAGCATCTTTTAGTGGCGCCGGTGATTGAGCAAGGCGCAACCACACGCAAGCTGTATCTTCCCCAGGGCGAGTGGGTCGATTACTGGTCAGGGCAACGTTACGCAGGCGGCAAGGATGTGACCGTGCCCGCGCCGATCGATCAGATACCCATCCTGGTGCGGGCCGGATCGGTAGTGCCCTTCAAGCAGGAAGCAGAGACCCACTCGTTCCACTGGAACGATCCGCAATTGCTCGAGGGCTCACTGGTCTGGAAGATTTACCTCGGGGCCGGCCCTAAGCAGGAAGGAGTCTTTACTCTTCCCGATGGCACCAGCGCCCACATGGATTACCACGATGGCGCCGTCGTGCTGCAAGGGACAGCCACCAGCGCACGCTCCTACGAGATCATTCTCCGCTCAGAAACCACACCGGCAGCCCTGCGTCTGGATAACCAGCCGCTGAACTCTGTCCCTCCCTCCCCTTCTCCGGCGCGAATCAGCGGTTGGTGGTATGATCCAGCCGCCCATGAAGTACATGCGGTGGTACCGGTGGCTAACTTCCGCCTGGAACTCACCGGGGTGCAGTAAGCTACCGGCTTTCTCGGCCGGTGCCCCTCTAGTGGACTGCGGAAAAAGTCACTTTCTGAGGGTACGGTTGTTGTCAGTGGCTTTAGAGTACGCGTAAGAACAAGATTCAGGAATTCTCCCTGCCACAAACTGGGGTGCCCCATATCTCGCGTTTTTTGCGAGATGTGGGAAAATCACGGCTGTCTCCCGTCAGCTCTTGGAAATTTCGATGGAACCCCTGCTAGTGGGCTGTAACAACTGATTCGCAGATCTCTCCATTACGCTCCCCCCACCGATCCCGGAGAAACCGCAGATCTCTCCACTACGCTACGCTCCGGTCGAGATGACAATTCTGCTTGAACCGACGAATTTGTCATCTCCACCGAGGATGGCCCATTCAAGCCGTTTTTTGGCTTGAGTGGGCCACCCTCGGCGCTAGCGAATCAGCTGTTACCGTCCACTAGTACTTGAACCGGTAGCGCACTTCGCCGTAGATCTGGCGAGGATCGTTGTAGTGGAACCCGCCAAAGGTAAGGCTGTTATCCAATAACAGCCTGCGGTTGGCAACATTCAGCGCAGTCACCGATACAGATAAGCTGTCGCTGAACTTCTTGCCCACGGTCAGGTCGACGGTCGTGTGCCCGGGAAGATAGTTGCCGTTGTACGGGGATGGCGGCCCAGGATAGCCATTGCTGAAACCGGAGCCATAGTAGATGTTGGTTGAGCCATCGATGTGCCAAGGCAGCGTCGCATTGTAGCCAAGGTTCAACGTGTTGCGTTGATCGTGGTCCACCGGCGTATATGCGTTGCCGGCATCGCACGCCGGCGAACCTATCGGAACGCAAATCAGGCCACCCGTAATATTGCCTCGCTGTTGCGCAATCTGATTGGAATACGCAAGATGTGCCTGCCCGAAGCGCCACAGGCGCGGCGAACGCAGCGTCAGCTCCCAGGCCTCGATCAAGGCACCGTCCACCGTCACCGGGTAATAGATGCTGGAGGCCCCTATGTTTGAGTGGTCAAGAAAGTTGTTGACGCGATTCTGAAAATTGTCCGCATCCAGCAGCCAGCCTTTGAACGGGATCTGTACGCCAAATTGATGTTCTTCATCCCGCTCGCCATGCAAAGGAAGAAAACTGGTGTTGTTGGCATTGGCATAGTTCACCACCGGGCCTGAAGCGGTCAGCAGCGGCGGAGGCTGGTAGAAGCGCCCATAAAATCCGCGGAACACCCAGTTCAATTTCGGTATTTGGACCGCAATGCCGACGCGGGGATCAACTTCATTTTCGGTGAATGTGGAAACAAAATTCGCCTGCCGCAGGCCACCGATCAGGGTAAGCCAGGTCGTGGCCTTGAAATTGTCAGAAATGTACTCCTCAACGAGACCGCCCGCAGCAGAATCAGGGATGCGGAAGTTGGTGAAGCTGCCATCGTTGAAGATCGAACCAAAGACGTAGCTGTCGTGCTGGCCCCAACTATAGACCCCGCCCTGAATGGTGTTTCTGGAAATATTGGTGGTGATATTCGCCTGGGCGCCCCCATAGTTGGAAGCGCGGTCCGAGGTGGTGGCGACGGGAAAGTCGTTCGCATTGGATGCGTAGTCGGCTTTGTTGTAGTGGTAGAACGGCGAAACCTCGAGCAGGGTGGAAGCACTCACAGTATGCGCCCAGGTAAATGCAGTCATCCCGTCCGTCTCATGCTGACCATCCCGTAGACCGTACGACGGCAGCAACTGGTTTCCGTAGCTGTTGGGATCCGGATCGTAAGGAATCTGAAAGTAGTCGGTGCGCAACTGGGTAATGAGCCGCAGTTGGTCTTGGGACGTGCGGTTGTCGATGAGCGAAGCAAATCCACCGTAACCGTTGGCCGCGTCATGAAAGACCTGCGAGATCGGCGGCGCCAGCCCATAGTCGGTGCGATTGCCGTTTACGCTCGCATAGTAGGCAAACTTTTCTGAGTGATCGCCCAGATTCAGCTGCGCATTCGACTGCAGAAAGCTGCCCGCGCTCAGCACCAATTCCGCCTGGCGATTGCGTTCGAAGCCGGTGCGGGGTGACACGTTAAAGACGCCATAGGTGCGATCGCCTACGTCCGCGTTATAGCTGCCGCGCTGCACTTCGAGAGAGTCGATGTCTTTCGGGTCGATTTGAGGACCGAGGTTGCTGGCAATGTTTGTGTTGGGAATTTCGACGCCATCAATCAGCCAGCTCACCTGGTGCCCGCCTCGCATATGCAGCATGTCGTGCGTCATATAAGCGCCGGGCACATAGTCGGTGATCATTTCCATTCCGTAGCTGCGATCCGCTCCCGGCGTCTGTTCAATGTCCGCTCGGCCCAGTGTGGTCGTCGGTGTCACCGAGTCGATGTTCGCCTCACTCGCTTGTCCGACGATCGAGACGGATTGCTGCACCACCTCGATGGACAACTCAAAGTGAAGGATTGGCGACGTGCCCGAGGCCAGCGAAAGGGGTTGGGTCAAAAAAGCAAAACCAGTCTGCGTCACGGTGACGGCATACGCTCCAAAAGGTACGGCCTGGAAGCGAAAAGCACCGTCGCTGTCTGTAGTCGTTGTTCGCGTCAAGGCTGAAGTGGAGCTTTTGAGGACCACCGTGGCGCCGCCGATGGGACGATGTTGTGGATCGTGAACGATGCCCTGCACTTCGCCAAAGACAGTGGCGTGTGCACTTTCAGCGGATAACAGCAGCAGAAAAATGAGCGAGCACAACCATGCGACCTTGCGCATAGACAAATCAACCTCCCGACCCAAAACGCGACAGACCTCACGTTGTATGGGCGTCTGTGAGAACGCACGACTTTACCTTGGGAAAGGCGGGATGGCGCTGCGCGACTGCGCAGACAGCTACAGGAGGATGACGGGAGGTCCGCGCTTCTGGCGGCTGCGCGCGTAGGAGACGCGGTATTGCGCTTCCGTTTCACGCAACGAAGCTGGGCGGACCGAGAAAGGTGTGCCGGAAGTCTGCGCCCAATGAGGAAAAAGGCTGTGCGGTTGGGGAGCCGGGGACGCTACCGGGTAGCTCGGGCATTGTGGGGCAACCCTGGAGATCGCGGGGTCGGAGCCAGTGTCGCTCGTCATCCCGCCCATGCAATGATGCTGTCCGTTTCGGCGGCAGCACTCGGGCACGGTGGAGGATGCGCTCACGTCGAAGAGAGGCGCCGCCAGCGTGAAGCCGAGCAACAGCGCAATCGTCATGGACAGTAATCGCCGCATCCTGACTGAGAGAATACGCCAATGCGCATGCCAGCGCCACACATTGGGCAGGTGTCTATCGGACAGAGTGGAGCCGCCAGGAGATCGACCCACCTACATAGGACGCAGTGCGTATGCCTACAGCCTGCTCCACTGTGCCGCAATCAAAATCGTTGGGCAGTCCACTCGGGCCTGACCCCGGCGCGCAGTACGGCAAGCTGGTCGCGTGCGAAGCCACGCTCCAGTTCGGATCAAACGTCTCGGTGGTCTGGCCGGTATAGCCCCGAACCACCAGCCCGT
>Ga0182015_10007702_pt1 | contig 10450 bp, 9 predicted proteins | sample 712P3MmetaG_FD_120478 | JGI IMG/M metagenome (GOLD analysis project Ga0182015, IMG submission 120478) | Permafrost microbial communities from Stordalen Mire, Sweden - 712P3M metaG | ecosystem: Environmental > Terrestrial > Soil > Wetlands > Permafrost | place: Sweden: Stordalen | collected... | reverse complement strand
GGCCGTCATCGGGCGGCGGGCGTCATCGGGGGCGGGGGTCATCGGCAGCTCCCTATCTCGATGCGGATATCCCCTGCCGTGCCCCGGCCATGCGCCCGGGCCGCGCGATGGCCGCCGCGTACCTGAGCAGGACGAGCCGGGCCACCTCGGGGGCCGCGCCGAGCGCCCCGGACACCGCCGCGGCGCCCGCGGCCAGCGACGACTCGGCGACCTGGTCGGCGAAGCGCCCGGGGGCCAGCAGGTAGGTCGCTACCATCACGGCCGGCGCGCCGCCGCGCCGCAGGGCGGATACCGCTTCGGCCGGCGTGGGCGAGCCTGCCGCCGCATAGGCGGGAACGACCGCGCGCCAGCCCCTGGCGGCCTGCCACCGCGCGGCGATCCCGGCGATGGCGGCGTTGGCAGCCGGATGCCGGGACCCGGCTGAGGCGAGCACTACCGCGATATCGCCCGGCGCACCGGGCAGCGGACCGGCCTGCACACCAGGCAGCGGACCGGCTGGCATACCGGGCAGCAATCCCGCCTGCGCACCGGGCAGCGGCCCCGCCTGCGCACCAGGCAGCAGCCCCGACGGTGGTCCCGGCAGCAGCCCCGCATGGGAGGACCGCCTGCCGTCCGGCACGGGCCCGGCTGGCTGCGTTATTCCCGGGTTTGTTGTGGCTCTGGCGGCGGGCGCGCCGCGCTCGGCCAGGCGGCGGTCAAGGGCGCGCAGCAGCAGCGGATGCGGGCCGAGCGGGTCGCCGTAGCGCAGGCTCAGGCCGGGGTGGGCGCCGGCCGCCTCGGCGAGCAGCGCGGGCAGGTCGACTTCGCTGTGATACGCCGCGGTGAGGAGCAGCGGCAGGACGACGACGCGGCGCTCGCGCGCGGCGAGCCCCGGGCCGCCCGGACCGGGGGCGGCGAGCGCGCCGAGTACCTGGGACACCGACGGCGGGGAATGCCCGAGGTAAGCGGTCCGCGCGTCCAGCGCGGGCAGGCCGCTGCGGTCCGCCAGCTGCCCGGCGAGCCTCATCAGCGCGGCAATCGTCGCGGCCGCGCGCGGATCGGTGCTGCCGTGCGCCACGGCCAGCAGCGCGGGCAGTGCCCGGGGCAGGGCCTGCCCGGCGCCCGCCGGGGTCACGCCGGCCGCCGTCTCCGCCGCCGCGCTCAGCCGTGGATGCCGCATTCGGTCTTGCCGGTGCCTTCCCAGCGCCCGCTGCGCGGGTCGGCGCCGGGCTCGACCCGCGCGGTGCAGGTCGAGCAGCCAATCGACGGGTAGCCGTCGTAGACCAGCGGGTTGATGAGCACCCCGTGCTCGGTGATGTAACTGTCGACCTGCTCCTGGGTCCAGCCGACGATCGGGTTGACCTTGACCATCTGCCGCCGCGGGTCCCATTCGACGACGCGCGTGTCGCTCCGGGCGCTGGTTTCCTCCTTGCGGACTCCGGTCAGCCACGCCTCGTACGGATCGAGGGCGCGCTCCAGCGGCACGACCTTGCGGAGATAGCAGCAGAGGTCAGGGTTACGGCCGTACAGCCGCGGCCCGAGCTCGGCGTCCTGCTCCTCGACGGTCCGGGACGGCGTGACATTGATCACGTTGACCGGGTAGACCGCCGATACCGCGTCCCTGGTGCCGATCGTCTCCGCGAAGTGGTAGCCGGTGTCCAGGAAGATGACGTCAATGCCAGGGCGCACCCGCGACGCCAGGTGAATGAGTACCGCATCGGTCATCGACGATGTGATGCAGATACGGTCCCCGAAGGTGTCCGTTGCCCATTTGATCACGTCCTCGGCGGGTGCGTCGGTCAGGGCGTCCACCGCTCCCGCGACCAGCCTCTCCATTCCGATGACTTCCTCCAGGCGCTTTCGTGCCGTCAGTGTAATGAACTCAGGCCCGGCCGGCCGGGCCTGCACCGGGCTCACCGGATTACCCCGGTTCCCGCAAAGCGTAGCCGGAAGGCACGGATACAGCTGCGACAACGCCATCCGCCATCCGCTTCCTGCGGCTCAAGATCCTCCTCGCCACAGTAGGGACAATAGAACGGAACCGCGCGCTGCGCCGCAAAGGCCGCGCTCGTCATGACACATCCTCCTCGCTGGCCCGTGCCGCCCACGCGGCAAATGTCTCGCCCGGCTGCCTGGCCGCGTCGAACCGGCGCAGTACCCGCTCGACGTAGTCGGGCAGCTGCGCGGCGGTGGTCTTCAGCCCCCTGACCTTCCGGCCGAAACCCGAGCTCGTCCCGTCCCCGCCGTTCAGGCTTCCGCCCAGGTGGATCTGGAATCCCTCGGCCTGCTCCCCGCCGGGCAGGGTGACGAGCGTGCCCTTCAGGCCGATATCGGCGGTCTGGATCCGCGCGCACGAGTTCGGGCACCCGTTGACGTTGATCGTCACCGGCTGCGTGAAGTCAGGAAGGCGCCGCTCAAGCTCAGTGATCAGGTCCGCGGCGCGCAGCTTAGTCTCCACGATCGCCAGCTTGCAGAACTCGATCCCGGTGCAGGCCATCGTGGCCCGGCGGAAGACGCTGGGGCTGGCCGGCAGGCCGGCCTCGGCCAGCTCGGCGGCGAGCGCCGCGGTCCGGTCCGGCGGCACGTCGAGTATGACCATCTTCTGCTCCGTGGTGGTACGCACCCGCCCGCTGCCGTACTCGGCCGCCAGGCCGGCGATCCGGGCCAGCGAATCGGCGTTGAGCCGCCCGACCGTGGGCGCGAATCCGACAAAGCAGCGGCCGTCGCGCTGGGCACCGACGCCGACATGGTCGCGCCGCTGGCCGGCCGGCGGCTCAGGCGCGGGACCGTCCGGCAGCCGGTACCCGAGGTAGTCACGTTCCAGCACCTCCCGGAAGCGCTCGGGCCCCCAGTCCGCGATCAGGAACTTGATCCGGGCCCGGTGCCGTAGCCGCCGGTAGCCGTAGTCGCGGAACACCGACGTGACGCCGGCCCACACGTCCGGGACCTGGTCCGGCCGGACGAACGCGCCGAGCCTCTTGCCGATCATCGGGTTGGTGGACAGGCCGCCGCCCACCCACAGGTCGTAGCCGGGATCGCCGTCCGGTCCCAGCACCCCGGCGAAGGCGATGTCGCTGATCTCGTGCATGGTGCACTGCACGGGGCAGCCGCTCATCGCGGACTTGAACTTGCGGGGCAGGTTAGAGAAGGCGGGATCGCCGATGTAGCGCGCGTGCGTCCGGTGGATCTCCGGCGTGGCGTCGATGACCTCGGCCGAGTCGATCCCGGCCAGCGGGCAGCCGAGGATCACCCGCGGCGTGTCGCCGCACGCCTCCATGCTGGACAGGCCCACCGCTTCCAGCGTTTCCCAGATAGCCGGGACGTCCTCGATCCGGACCCAGTGCAGCTGGATGTTCTGCCGGTCGGTGACGTCCGCGGTGCCCCGCGCGTACCGGCGGGAGACTTCGGCGATGGCGGACAGCCGGGCGTGATCAAGCTGGCCGCCGTCGATCCGGATCCGCATCATGAAGTAGCGGTCGTCCAGCTCGGCCGGCTCCAGCAGCGCCGTCTTCCCGCCGTCGATGCCGGGCCGCCGCTGGGTGTACAGGCCCCACCAGCGGAACCGGCCGCGCAGGTCCGCCGGGTCGATCGAGTCGAAGCCGTGCCTGGCGTAGATGTCGATGATCCGCTGGCGGACATTGAGCCCGTCGTCGTTGCGCTTGCTTTCCTCGTTGGCGTTGAGGGGCTCGTGATAGCCAAGTGCCCACTGGCCCTCGCCGCGCTTGCCGCGGGGGCCGCCCGGCGCGGGACGGCGCGGGGCGGGGGCCACCGGGGCAGCGGGATCGGTGATCCGGGCGGTTGCGCCCGTCGTGCTGGTGGTGATCGTCATGCGAGGCGGGCCCTTCAGCTCCGGGGCGTGCGCGGGCATTCGACGTAGGATGACCGGAAGATGCAGTCCTGGCCTGGCGAAACCCAGCGCAGGGGGCTGGGCTGGCGAAGCCGCACAACACCGGCCCGAATCAGCCCGTCAGGGGGGAGAACGGCGCAGCGGTCAGCGGCCGGCTCCGGGAATCGCACTGCGGATCCGGAGGAAATCGACGTGCCGCCGGGCCACCAGCAGCGGGTCCGCGTGGCTAACGGCCGACGCCGGACACCTATCCCTGGCACTAGCGCAGGGCAGCGGCGTTGCGGCCTGCGGGCTGGCAGCACTTACGACCGGAAGAACGACGTCTGCTGTCACGCACAATGACAACCGCCCCGTGAACGCGCCTATTCCGGGGCGGCTGGCCGGTCCGGCTGGCCGGTGTTCCTTACGGCTGCCCGGGTGAGACGGCCGGGCCGGGGTAGGTTCGGGAATGAGCCGAGACAATGCCCAGGATCTGACAGCTGACTGGCGTGCCCGCGAGCGCACCGGAAACGGTCTCGCTGCCCTTTGCGGATCGGTCCGCAGCCGGGCGGCTGCTGGGCGCACGCCTGCTGCGGATGTCCGCGGATCCGGCGAGCGGGCTCAGCCTGGCCCGGGCCGTGGTACTGGCGCTGCCGCGCGGCGGCGTGCCGGCCGGCCGCGAGGTGTCGATCGCGCTGGGAATCCCGCTGGACGTGCTGGTAACCAGGAAGATCGGGTATCCGCCTGAGCCTGAGCTGGGTGTCGGCGCGGTGGCCGAGGGCGGCCAGCCGGTATTCGACGACGAGATACTGGCCCGCCTTGGCCTGACGCCGGCCGCGCTCGCACCCGTGGTGAGCAGGGAACTAGCCGAGCTTGGCAGGAGGATCGCGGCGTACCGAGGCGGGCGGCCCCCGGTCGCGGTCCGGGACCGGGACGTGATCATCACCGATGACGGGCTGGCGACGGGAGTCACGGCCAGGGCCGCGCTGCGGGCGGTGCGGGCTGCCGGGGCACACCGCACCGTACTCGCGGTCCCGGTGGCGGCGCCGTCATCAGCAACGGCGATGCTGGCCGAGGCCGATCTTGTGGTAGTCCTGGCCGCACCGGCCGCATTCCGTGCCGTGGGGGAGTGGTATCAGTCGTTTGGCCAGCTCACCGATGCCGATGTGATCAGGCTGCTGGCGGCTAGCGCGGGTCCCGGCCAGGCAGCGCCAGGCCCGGGCGGGGCAGCGCCAGGCCCGGGCACGGCGGTCTTACGCGGCGTTGGCCCGGCGCATCCGGCGCCGCCGCTCTGACGCGCGCTCGTCCTCGTTCAGCCCGCCCCAGGTGCCGTACTTCTCCGGCCGCGACACGGCGTAGCCGAGGCACTCCGCGCGGACCGGGCAGGATGCGCAAACGACCTTGGCCTTGCGCTCACGGATATCCCGCTCTGGCTGCCGTTCGCCATCCGGGCCGAAGAAGAGCACGACTTCCTTACCGCGGCACGCGGCGTCATCTTGCCAGCCCCAGTTCGGCCGTGGCATCAGGGCGGCCTGACGACGTACCTCAGACATGGATCGATCTCCTCAACCGGCGCGCTGTGTGAAGCTTTCTTTACGGGGTGTCCCGGCTCGCTGGACGCACGTGGTATCTCGCACGATGCGGCGTTCGCCCCGTCGGCTTGTGTAACGCGTTACATCGCCACAGTGTTCCCGCACATGCGGGCAGACGCAGGAGGTGCAAGGCGGTAATGGCGGGGCCAGTCAGATCAGCGAGCCAAGGCGCAATCATGCCACCATCGCCCCGGCTCGCGCAGGCAGGCTAAGGAATCTGTCGGTGCCTGGTTATGCCATGATGCGCTAAGTGATCATTAAGTAGACAAATCCGATGGTTCAGGGTCACCATGGGCAGCATGTCGATGTCGGACGCAGCCCCGCTGCCTCGTCTCGGTGAGGTCTTCTTCGATGTCAGGAGCCCATCGCGGAGCCTGCGGATCAGCTGGTACGCGGACACTGGTGTCGCAGTTCTCAGCATCTGGCAGGGCGGAACCTGCACGGGCAGCTTCCGGCTGCCGATGGGCGACCTGCCCAGGATGATCGAGACGCTGCAGCGCGGACCGGACGGCCAGGGCATTGCTGCCGGGGATCATCCGCCGCATCCAGCCGGTGCCCGTCCGCCGCATGCCCGGGAGGCGCAGTATCCCCGCCAGGACGGCCACCCGGCGGCGGCCGCGGGCCATGACGCCTACCAGGCGGGCGCCGGGTCATTGCATTACCTGAACGGATCAGCGCCCGCGCAGTACCCGGACGAGACCGCCGCCCGCTATGCGGACGGCACTGCCCCTGCGCGCTACCCGGACGAGACCGGCGCCCGCCATCCGGACGGCCCCGCTGGTTCCGGCTACCGGGATGCGCCCGTGCCGCCGCCGTACTCCGGCGAGCCGGGCCCGGCGGATTACCCGGCCGGTCCGGCTCACCGTGACTTCCCGGCAGGACCAGCTGGCGGCCCGTACCCGGATGAGAAATACCCGGATGACAAGTACGCCCGCGATCCGTACCCGGGCGATCGGTACTCCGGCGATCGGTACGCCGACGATCCTTACCCGGGCGACCAGTACTCCCGTGACCCGTACCCCGGCGGTCAGTACCTGAACGGCGCTGAGCCGCGGGACCATTCGCCCCGGGCGGCTGGCATTGACTATCCGCAGCCGGTCCCCGGGTCGCCTTATGGCGATGGGCGCCCGGGAAGGACTGATGAGCAGCAGGCGCCCGGCCGGGAATCCGTCACTGCCGTTCCGGCCGGCCACGGGCTTGAGCCACTTCCCGAGTCGTTCCCGTACGGCCAGCCGCACCACAGTCATCGGCTCTAGGAGCACTGCCCCGGCCACCCGGGCCGGTTAGCCGGGGCGGCGCGCGCCCGCTGCCGGATCCGCCCGGCGACGATGGCCTGACGGCCCGGTTTCGTGTAGCCAGATCGGTCTGAGGACGGCAAGCCAGATGGCCGGTTCCGGCGCGGCCAGATCGGTGCGGAGACGACGGCCAGATCGGTCTGAGGACGGCGGCCAGATGGCGTGGCTCCGGCGGCCGGATCGGCGCGAGGACGGCGGCCGGATCGGCCATAGGACGGTGACCGATCGGCCCGGCCATGATGGCCCAGATCGACCACGGGCTGACAACAAGATCGGCCGCCGCCAGCGGCGCCAGATCGGCATCCCGCGCTGCTGCCAGATCGGCGCCGCACGCAGTTGCCAGAAACATTACCGAAGTGCCGTTACATCTGCCGTCAGCCTGGGGATATACGTGCGACGGGGGAAGGGGAAATACAAGTGGCACAGAAAGTTTCAGTTACATTCGCCTGTGACTACGACGAGAAAGAGATTCCGGACGGCCAGCACATGACACGCGTGTTCAGCGTTGACGGCCGGGATTATGAGATCGATCTATGCGAGAGGCATAGCCAGAAGTTCGACGAGGTCTTCCGCAGGTTCGCTGTCCGCGCCCGCAAGGCGACGCACCGGGTGGGGCGCGCCAAGCAGCGGACGGCAGCGCATCGTAAGCGCAGCGCCGACATTCGTGCCTGGGCCAAGGACAATGACGTTTCAGTCAGCGACCGCGGCCGCATCCCGGCGGACGTCATCGCCAGGTACGGCGCAAGCCACCGCTAAGTCCCGCGCTCAGCAGATCCCGCTTGGCCGGAGCCATCCGCGCCGGTCACGGGCACGGCATGCAGCGGCGCCGCCCCTTGCGCGGGCGGTGCCGCAGCCGCCGCGGGTCCCGCGGCGGAGACGGCGGGCGCGCCCGGCACCGCGGCAGAGGCAGGCGCGGCCAGCGCGGCCGCAGCCGAGGATGCGGCTGCCGTGGTTTGCGGATCCCGCAGCGGGCCGACGGCTGCGGCAAGCACCTGCGAATTAGGCACATTGAGCTTGCCCTCAGCGGTATCCAGCCGGACGTAGGTAATCCCGATGTCGGTGACTATGCCCTCAAGCTGGCCGCTGAGAACGCCTGCGCGCATTCGCACGCTGTCACCGACGGCGAACGGCCGGGCAAGCAACAGCACAATCCCGGCGAACAAGTTACCGAGCGTCTGCTGCGCGGCAATGCCGATCAGCACGGCGGTGAAAGCGCCGCCGAGAATAAGGTTGCCGACCTGTGCCCGGACCAGTCCGAGCGTGATGAGCAGGATGGCAAGCCCGCCGACCAGGACGATGGCATACCTGACCACGGCCGCGTGAGCTGAGCCGATCCCGGGCTCCAGGGTCTCGCGTGCCTTGCCGGAGAGGCCGAGCGTAGCGACCAGCGCGAGCAGGCAGAACGCTATCGCGCAGGCGATGTTCAGCAGCCTGTCCGCCGGGTGGCCTGCCAGGGTGATCCGATGGCCCGCCACGGCCAGCGGGTGCCTGCCGTGATTAATCGCCCACCACGAGGCTCCTGCCGCGATCACCGCGAGGACCAGGGCGATGATGGACCGCCACGGCCGGGCACGAGCCCGCACCCTGGCTACCTGCCCGGCCATGTCGAGCTGATGCTTCTCCCTGACATCCACGTGCCTACGCTACCGAGGGCGCCCCGGAACGCAGTGATCCCGGGGCCTGGTGCTGCACCGGCGGCCCCGGGATCATGTGCGGCTAAGTCAAGACTCGCCGAGCGCGGGTGAGGCGGGTGAGGCTGCCAGCGGCCGGATGAGCGGCCGGCCTACCGGCAGCTTCACCCGCCCACCCATCCCGGCGGCTATCCCGGCCGTCGCGAGATACCACGCCAGCAGGGCCGTCACGACGCCCAAGTACCCGCCGATTTTGATCGTGCCGGTGCTGGCCGAGAACCTGCCGATGGCCAGGACGATCAGGGCGAGCTCCAGGAACAGGAACACCAGGAACAGCGCCATGTTCGCCTGCGCGCTCAGGATCAGCAGCGCAAGGGTGAAGATGGCGAAGGCCAACAGAATCCAGCCGAGGTCGTTTAGCACGTTCTCGCCCGCAGTGCCGGCCACGAACTTGACATAGACATAGAGGCCGATCCAGAAGGGGCCGAAGGTGCCGAAGGCCGCTGCGCCGAAGACGTTTCCGTTACGGAACTCCCACATCGCCGCGAGAAGCTGCGCCAGGCCGCCGTAGGCGAGTGCGTAGGCCAGCCACTCGTTGCCGCCGCCTCTGGTCCAGCCGGCGTTGGCTACCGATATCAGGAATGTGGTCAGGGCAAATGCGGCGAGCCCGAGCGGCGCCGGATCAGCGATGGCCGGTGCGAGCGGGCGTTCGACGGTAGGGGTACTCAACAGATTCCTCCTGATGAGATGTGCGCCGCCTGGACGTGGGCTTGTCGCCATTGCGGCCAGGCAGGCGCGCCGGAGTGACGAGAAGGGCATGAAGGCGCTGGGCACGCGGAAGGACTTACCACAAGCCATGCATCGAACGACAATCCCGTTCTATGCAGGCTAATCCCCGCGAAAGAGACCATGCCTGGACCTTCCCTCGTCTTCACAGCTGGCTCAGCAGAACCAGGTGAAAGATCTGCACTGAGCGTAGCCCCGGCCGCGCTCTGACGGGAGACCCAGTTTTGTGCTGGCCGACCGGGATGTTGGGCAGTACCTGATGCTCGAGCATGGCCGCGGCGAACGTCGGCGCCGCCAGGTAGGAGACGCTGCGCGAGATGCTGTTCCCGATGCTCTTCTGCACTCGCTCGGCGAGATCGTCATCGCCCCAGCCGCACGACGATGCGGAGGTCCTCGGCCAGGGCACGGCCGTGCAGGGCAGTCTCCAGGTTCGCGATTGCCCAGCCCGGCGACGATGACGTGGCCGGCCAGCGGCCGGTCCTTCCCGTGCCACCCGCCCGCAGGCTGACCGTAGCCGCCTCATGCGGGACGCGGCATGCCGTCACGGGATGCACGCGCCGCGATGCCATCCCAGCCGCGTCCAGGGTGAGCGCCGTGGTGATGGCCGGGCCGACTGGCCGGTCGCGGCCATGGCGGCATCGGGGCCAGCTGCCCCGGCTACGTCCGGGCTGGCCTCACGGCGAAGCCAGGCGGCCTAGCTCGGGCGGTACCCGCGCGGCGGCCGCGCGGTCGAGCAGGAACAGCGTCTGCTGCCGGCCGCGCGCGCCCGCGGCGGGTACCTGGACCGGCCCGGCTCCGGACAGCGCGAGCCTGATGGCCCCGGACTTGTCCTGGCCGGAGGCGATGATCCAGACCTCCCGGGCCGTCCGGATAGCCGGCAGGGTCATCGTCAGCCTGATCGGCGGCGGCTTCGGCGAGCCGTGCACGGCCACCACGGTCCGTTCCTCGTACAGGGCCGGCTGGCCGGGAAACAGGGAGGCGACATGGCCTTCCGGCCCGATGCCGAGCATCAGCACGTCGAAGGACGGCGACTCGCCATGGTCTTCCGGCGGCGCGGCGTCACGCAGCCACCGGGCGTACCGGGCCGCTGCCGCCTCCGGGTTGTCCCCGTCCGGGCCGTCCGGGCCGGGCATCGGGTGCACCCGGCTGGGCGTCACGTCGACATGGTCCAGCAGCGCTGCCCGGGCGCCGGTCTCGTTGCGGTCCGGATGGCCGGCTGGCTGGAAGCGCTCGTCGCCCCACCAGATGTCCAGGTTCCGCCAGTCCACCGCGTCCCGTGCGGGCGCCGCGGCGAGCTCGGCGAGCACCTGGGTGCCGATCCCGCCGCCGGTCAGCACGAGG
>Ga0182015_10007701_pt1 | contig 10450 bp, 7 predicted proteins | sample 712P3MmetaG_FD_120478 | JGI IMG/M metagenome (GOLD analysis project Ga0182015, IMG submission 120478) | Permafrost microbial communities from Stordalen Mire, Sweden - 712P3M metaG | ecosystem: Environmental > Terrestrial > Soil > Wetlands > Permafrost | place: Sweden: Stordalen | collected... | reverse complement strand
GTGGCGGCGATGAGCCGCTACTTGCAGCTGCTGGGGACCGAGCCCGAAGTGGCCAAGGTTCCATTCATGGTGGACTCGTCGAAGTGGGAGGTGATTGAGGCGGGGCTGAAGTGCCTGCAGGGCAAGGGCATTGTGAACTCGATCTCGCTGAAGGAGGGCGAGGAGAAGTTCAAGAGCCATGCGGCGGCGGTGCTGAAGTACGGTGCGGCGGCAGTGGTGATGGCCTTCGATGAGCAGGGACAGGCCGCGAGCTACGAGGAGAAGATTCGCATTTGCGCACGGGCCTATCGGATTCTGGTGGACGAGGTGGGCTTTCCGGCTGAGGACATCATCTTTGACCCGAATATCCTGACCGTGGCCACGGGCATGGAGGAGCACAACAACTACGCCGTGGACTTTATTAATGCCACGCGCTGGATCAAGGCGAACCTGCCTCATGCCAAAGTGAGCGGCGGCGTGTCGAATATTTCATTCAGTTTTCGCGGGAACAATCAAGTGCGCGAGGCGATGCACTCGGCGTTTCTTTATCATGCGATCGCCGCAGGCATGGATATGGGCATTGTTAATGCGGGGATGCTCGAAGTATACGAAGAGATCGAGCCCGAGCTGAAGACGCTGGTGGAGGACGTGCTGCTAAACCGGCGGCCCGACGCAACTGAGCGGCTGGTGGAGTTTGGCGAGAAGCTGAAGGGGGCGGGCACTGCGGCGACGGAGAAGAAGGCCGAGGAGTGGCGTGGCGGGACGGTGGAGGAGCGGCTGTCGCACGCGCTGGTGAAGGGGATCGACGCTTTCATTGAGATCGACACGGAAGAGGCGCGGCTGCAACTGGGCCGGCCGCTGGCGGTGATCGAAGGACCGCTGATGGCGGGCATGAGCGTGGTGGGCGATCTGTTTGGCGCGGGGAAGATGTTTTTGCCGCAGGTGGTGAAGAGCGCGCGCGTGATGAAGAAGGCTGTGGCGCACCTGACGCCGTTTATGGAGGCCGAAAAAGCGGCGATGGTGGCGGCTGGGCAGGAAGTGAAGGCGCAGGGAAAGATCGTGCTGGCGACGGTGAAGGGCGACGTGCACGACATTGGGAAAAACATTGTGGGCGTGGTGCTGGCGTGCAACAACTACGAGGTGATCGACCTGGGCGTGATGGTGCCGTGCGAGAGGATTCTGGAGCGCGCGCGAGACGAGAAGGCTGACCTGATCGGGCTGAGCGGGCTGATCACGCCGTCGCTCGATGAGATGGTGCACGTGGCGCGGGAGATGGAGCGGCAGGGGTTCAAGCTGCCGCTGCTGATTGGCGGCGCGACTACGAGCCGGGCGCATACCGCGATCAAGATTGCGCCGCACTACACCGCGCCGGTGGTTCATGTCCTGGATGCGAGCCGAGCCGTACCGGTGACGACGAGCCTGCTGAGCGAGGACGGGAAGGACGCGTTTGTTGAGCGGCATCGGGCGGAGTCTGAGGCGGTGCGCAAGGCGCATGCAACTCCGAAGCTGGAGTTGGTGCCGATTGAGAAGGCTCGGGCGCGTCGCACACCGATCGAGTGGCGGGCTGAAGATGTGGCAGTGCCCGAATTCACCGGGGTTCGCATGCTCGACGACTTTCCGATTGCCGAGTTGCGCGAGCTGATTGACTGGACGCCGTTCTTCCACACGTGGGGATTGAAGGGCGTTTATCCGCGGATTCTCGACGATGCGCGGCAAGGCACGGAAGCACGGAAATTGCTTGAAGACGCAAACGCGATGCTTGATCGCATGATTCAGGAGAAGCCGATTACGGCACGGGGCGTGTATGGACTTTTCCCGGCGAATGCGGTAGGCGACGATGTGGAGCTTTACACGGACGCGACGCGAACGAAGGTGCTTACGCGGTTCCATTTCCTGCGGCAGCAGGCCAACCGTGAGAGCAGTGAGCCTTGCCGATCGCTGGCTGATTTTGTTGCGCCGCGCGAGACGGGGCTGGCCGATTTTGTGGGGGCGTTTGCGGTGACGAGCGGGATTGGGCTGAAGGAGTTCTGCGATCAGTTCCGGGCTGAGAATGACGATTACAACGCGATCCTGGCTGAGGCGGTGGCTGATCGGCTGGCGGAGGCGTTTGCGGAGTGTCTCCACAAGCGCGTGCGGGCGGAGTGGGGCTACGGCAAGGAAGAAAAGCTGAGCGTCGACGAGATTATCCACGAGAAATATCGCGGGATTCGGCCGGCGGCGGGATATCCGGCTTGCCCCGACCACACGGAGAAGGGGACGCTGTGGGAGCTGCTGAATGTCGAGGCGAAGACAGGTATGCAGATTACAGAGTCGTTTGCGATGTGGCCGGGCTCGAGCGTCAGCGGGCTCTACTTCGCGCATCCGGAGGCGAGGTATTTCTCTCTGGGGAAGATTGGCCGGGACCAGGTGGAGGACTACGCGTCGCGCAAGGGGATGAGCATGGCCGAGGTGGAGCGCTGGCTGGGGCCGAATTTGAATTACGAGCCGGTGGAAGCGGCGGTAGGGGCTGGGGTCTAGGGTATCGGGTGTAAGGGATTGGGTATGGGGGATGAGCGTCAAGGGATCAGCGAATGAGTGCAAGAGCGAGCAGTCGCGGGTCTTTGTCAGCAGCGCCGCAGCGTGGATTCGATGCGGAGCTCGCTGCGCTTGAGGCGCTGAGCGAGGCGATGAAGGCCGGTGCGGCGCTGGACGCAGTCGCCGTGGAGCAGCTGCGCAAGGCGCTGAGCAATCGCAACAACTTTCTGGTTTCGAAGGCGGCCAAGCTGGTTGCGGATGCGGAGGTTGCTGCGCTGTTGCCGGACGTGCTGGCGGCTTACGAGCGGTTCTTTGTGGATGCGGCGAAGACCGACCCGAAGTGCTGGGCGAAGGAGGCGCTGGCGAAGGCGCTGGTCAAGCTCGAGCATCTGGGCAAGAACGAATACCTACGCGGGTTGCGGCATCACCAGATGGAGGCGAGTTTTGGCCCACCCGTTGACACGGCTGGCACCCTTCGGGCGACGTGTGCGCATGCGCTCGTGGTTTGCCCCGGCATTGCGGACGACGATCTGGTGGGGCTATTACTCGAAACTTTGGTGGACACCGACAAGAGCGTTCGGGTGGAAGCGGCGCGGGCGATTGGAAACGTGGGCGGCACGGGCGCGGCGCTGGCGCTGCGCCTGCGTGCGCTGATGGGCCCGGTGAAGCCCGATTTGGATACGCCTGAGGTGCTTGGCGCGGTGTATGCGGCGCTGTTGTCGATTGAAGGAGTGGAGGCGATCAAGCTGGTGGCGGCGGTGCTTGAGGATGGAGATGATCTGGCGGGGGAGGCAGCCTTTGCGCTGGCGGAGATGCGGACTCCCGAGGCGCTGGCGGTGCTGACGGCGCGGCTGGGCGAGAAAGGGGCGAGCGGGGCAAGGGCAACCGGTTCTGGTCACCGGGCGCCGGACGGGTGGTTCGCGGGAGTACTGACGAGCGCGATTGCGATGACACGGCTGCCGGAGGCGTTTGATTTTCTGATCCAGGAGGTTGAGCGGGAGTCGCGGTATGCTGTGGCGGCCGTGGAGGCGCTGGGGCGCATTGGGCAGAGTGCCGAGGTGCGAGCGCGCATTGAGAGAGCGGTGGAAGCGACGGGAAGTGAGCGGCTGCGTAATGTTTTTCAAGAACATTTCGCATTTCAGGAACATTCCCATGGCCCGCTCCCGTAACGGGATTCGCGCAGATTTCTCGACGGCAATTTGCACATAATTTCGCTGCACTGTGACACAGTGGACACACAGAAGCGAAGTTCATGTGCGTGTCCTCCTCGAACGGCCGGGAGATCAGCTACTTCGCGGCAGCCTCTTCCCGGTCGTTCGTTTTTTCCTTGTGGGCATTGGAAAGCGACTATGTGCCTATGAGATCCGTAGAGATTATGGTCGGAGTGTCCTGTCTCTGGAGTCATCGACCAGAATTCCCGGGTCATCGTGCGTCAATTTGTATGTGCTGTAAATGGTGAGGCTGTTCGGGGGCAAGGAATCGGTCCAGGCGCTGGCGGGGGCAGGTGAAAACCCTGGCTCAGGGTCGACCTTGACGTCAAGACGGTCGTATTGCTGCGTGGAGTATCGATAGCGAAAGAATCTTTCGGGCGGGGGCGTTCCGGCCCAGGCGAGCTTTAGCGCGAATTCAACGGGTGCGTCGTTGACGACGGCGAGGGTGACGTTTCCGTTAGGGCTGCGGAACGCGGCACAATAGATGCGTTGCCAGCCTTTCACCTGTGCTTCGCTCACATTCGTGGCCAGGACGGCTGAGTGTTTGGCGGTGAAGCGGCTGAGCAGGCCGAGACCGAAGTAGCTGTTCTCGTGCGGTGTGAACTCGGGGAGCAACTTCTTCTGCTTTGTGTCCCAGGTATCGACGAATTGCCAGAGGCCGTCGAGATCGCCGCGATTCAAGAAGCTCCAACGATTGAAGCCGTCAACGCCGGCGTTCGCGTCACGAATGACAAACTCGCTGGCGGCCAGAATAGGCTCGGGCTTGTCCGGACGCAAATCGGCGGGAGCGACGGAAAAGACCGCTAAGTCGATGGAGCCGAATTCGGACATGAATAGAGGCTTGCCCTGGTCATGGGCGGATCTCGTCCGGGTGGAGATGTCACGCGCCTGCTTTTCAAGGTATCCCGCGCTGTTTGCATCGATCCTTATGCTGTAGTCGTGGAAATCGTAAGCGCCAAGCAGCGACTCGTCTTCGGGTTTCATGGCAGCATGGAAGACTTCAATACCTGAATCGGGACCTGACAGCGGCAGGTTGAGGCCGTGTTGTGCCAGAGCCTTGCGCACGGCTGTTAAGCCCGGCCCTATGGTTAACGGTTCGCCAGACGGACCCTGCCACCACGACCAGTTGGATCCCGGCTCGTTGGTGATGCTCAGCCACTTGATGCAGGTGTACCCGCGCTTTTTAATCAGATACTCCATCAAGGTGGCCAAGCCGTTGGCGAATGCATCCAGATCTCGCGGTGCACTATGTACGCGCTTGATAGGATCGTCACGCGATTCGGGGTAGGCGGACCAGGCGGTGTTGGCCCACATTTGCTGGAAGAAGACATCGGTGTTGTTTTTCTGGTTCCAGTCCAGAATGCGATCGAGGATGCGCATCTCGGGGCTGTCGAATGTAAAGCGGTTGAGTTCCGGCTCGTAGATGCGCTGTTCGATCTCCACGCGGTTCCAGTCGAGGCCCAGCCAACTGGCATGCCGGTAGATTTGTTGCCACGCGCGATCATCTTCGGCGGGGGGATAGGCGCCCCACCCACTGCCTCCGTGGCCGATAGGGATGGGTTGCTCTATCGCGTGCCATGAGGCACCGATGCCACCGCGCATTGTGTTGACGATCTTGCCCGTGTCGACGGTGATCTCGACCTGAGCTGGGGGCGAAGAATTGGCGTTTTCTGCTGGGCGAAGCGGAAATGGCACTGCCATCAAGCACAATGCGACGGACAGCCGTGTGGCGCGATTGACTTGTCTTGCGAGGCGATGTCTCATCCCGGCGCGCGCTCCAGCAATTGGCGTTCGTCGTGTAAAGCGTAACCCCACACTGCGGTGTGTCGCAAACGCAGTATTGGCTGCGGACATTTCTGCTTAGCTTTATTGAGGCAATCGGCTGCTTAGATCAATAGTCGGGTTCACGCCGTGTCCGCCAATCCAGATTGCAGCGCCGATTCAGGGATGTCCGATTCGAAGGAGTGGATGACGTCGATGATGATGAGTGCGATGTCGTCCGGCTGCCTCATTGGGGCAGGCTGCCAGCGGCCTACGTCTGAAAGGACATCGTCGGATAATTGAGATGGTGAATGCTCTTCATTTCTGCGGACGAATTCTTCCAGCCTTCGATCGCCGAACGGGACCCCGGCGGATGGGTGCTGAATTGTTCGTGTTGCGGGGCCTCAAAAGAAACATGCGCGGCCCCCCTTTTTTCGGTAGAGAGGATGAGCGGGCCGATCGGACCAGCTACCTGGTAGAAACGAGCGGTGCTTCCGCCAAACGCTGGGGCCACTTGAGCAAATCGGTACACTCACCTTTGACTCGCTGCACTTATTCAGTGGACTTGGAGCAACAGTTTGCAAAGTCGCACAGAGGAGCGGAGGCATTGGGCGCCGTGCCAAGGCCTAGTTGCCCAGACCGGGTATGGAAGGTAAGGAAACCAGCTCGCGGCTCGAGCGGCATGGCCAAAAGAGCACAGCGGATGCTTGAACTTGCGAAGGAGAATTGGGCAACAGCCGGCCTCGTGGTTCGGCAAGGAGATCGTCATGCCTAAAGCTCACATTCCCTCTACCATTCCCACGAAAATCATGCTGCCCATCGACTTCAGCCCATCGTCCCAGGCTGCTTTGGAGATGGCAGCCGATCTGGCTCTGCACTTTCACGCGGAACTGTATCTGGTTAACGTGATTCCGATGTTCCCCACCACAACCATTCCCGATCTAATTCCGGAAAGCGCGTTCATTGGGGAGAGCAGGGCGTTTTCCGAGACTCATCTGGCCAAATGCATCAAAGCGCTTGAAGCACGAGGAGTGAAATCAACTTCGAGCGTTGAAGTTGGGAATGACATTGCCGGAAATCTCATGGAGGTAGTGGAGCGCGAGCACATTGACATGGTGGTCATCTCCACGCACGGTATCTCCGGATGGCACCCGTTGGTCTTCGGATCAATTGCCGAGGAGGTTGTGAAACTCGTAGAGTGTCCGCTCTTGCTGCTTCGCTCATCTAAGCCCGAAGAGTTTGAGGAGACCCATCCGAGCCGCCGCGCCTCAGAATGGTGGTAGGGATTGTGTTCGACAATGGTCAGCGCTGGACGCATTGTCGCGAGCGCGAGTATTTCAATCCGCGCGCTCGCGGACCGAATTCTGCTATTCGCCGGTCTCGCGGCAACCAAACCACACTATGTCCAGAAGGAGAGATGGGTCCGCCTTCCGGCGAACCCGCTTTAGAGGCAATTGGGGGAAGGGTAACGCTGCGGGGGGTACAGATTTGTGCGGAGACTTAAGCGGCGTGCGGAAAACTGGTTACTGCGTGGAGTTGATTGAAGATGCCTCTTTGATCGAAGAGTAGGTCAATGCCAACTCCCATTCTGTGCAATAGGACTCACATTTGAATATAAATTCGAATTCTTGTTCATTAGGACTGTCGTGCCTGAACATTCGAAGCGCGCTGCACCCTGCGTACGCTTGAACGCGTGAACGTAAAGCGCAAGTTGAAGTCCTCGATCCCCCAACGGGTATGATTGGTGATATCCCTTCCCCATCGCCCTTAGCTGGCTTTATTCTGGTGAAAACGATCTCGAAGGCCAAAATCCACCATCAGATCCGCCTTGATTGAGGCTCTCTTTTCATGGCCCATGACAACAAATCGACATTCGACCTGGCCGCCTTTCTTTCCAGCGCCGGCCTTGGCCGAAGAATGGTCAACCTGATGCCGAAGGAGACTTTCTTCAGCCAGGGAGATCCGGCCGACTCCGTTTTCTATCTTCAAAAGGGACAGGCGCGGCTCACCGTCGTTTCGCAGAGCGGAAAAGAAGCCACCATCTCGCTCCTCTCCGCAGGCGACTTCGTTGGAGAAGAATCCCTCGCAACGGTGCCTGGCCTGCGCCTGGCCACGGCCACTGCGGCAAATTCATGCACGGCGCTCATGATTGGAAGGGATGAGATGGTCCGCGTGATGCATGAAGAGCATGCTTTGTCGGACTTGTTTTTGAAGTTCCTGCTGGCTCGCAGCATGCGCGCCCAGGCCGACCTTGTGGATCAACTTTTCAACTCAAGCGAGAAGCGCCTGGCGCGAGTGCTCCTGTTGATGGCGGAGTTTGGCAAGCCGGGAGAGCGGGAGACTTACATTCCTCCGATTACACAGGAAACGCTTGCAGAGATGATTGGCACCACTCGATCTCGGGTCAGCTTCTTCATGAATAGATTCCGCAAACTCGGCTTCATCACCTACAACGGCGGAATAAAGGTACACAAGTCGCTGCTCAATGTAGTGCTGCTCGATGAATTGCCCAACGATGGTCGAGAAGCCTGACATTTTTCAATTCCGAGAGCGGCCTTCGGCCGGCGCATTGCTCATCCAAAGAGAAACGACAATGGGGATTAGAGTCTAAACGCATGAATGGTGAGCAGGGTCTTGCTTGCGACGAAGACCAGAAGGAACAGAGCAGCGCCCACTCCCGCTCCCCTTTTGCGGGACGTTCCATCGACGCCGAGGGGTGACCCCGTTTCCGATCTTGCTTCTCCAGTCGCAAGCAGACGGAAGCCTCGCATTATCACGAAGCACCCGACAGCTGACGCGAATAGATCCCTGACAGGAGGTCCGACTTTCAGGATGCGGCCAAGCAAGGGCGTTATCATCGCCCGACTCTACTCCCGATGAATCGGGATGAATGTACAGTTTTGCACGGGATAGATGTACAGTTTTGAACCCTGAAAGGGGGACGGCCTGATCATGAAAAGGGGTTTTAGATTCGGCGGCAGCCTGGAAGGGTTGCTACCTTCCTGGGGAATCAGCCTTAGGGTTTGGGGTCGCTGCCGCCGCTTTGTGGGGCACCTGTAAAGAGACTGCATCCCGGAGGCCGAAAGAGCTGAGCAATTTTGTTCACCACCCGTTGGGTGGAGAGGAGTTGTCGGTTTCAGCCAAGCTGCTCCCAGTTGAGTTCCGGCATCACAAAAACTGGTCCCAATTCAAGCCTGGTCGTGCAAAGGCGAGAGGTCTCTCGACTTTGGTGTGGCAAACACGGGAGTGATGCGAAGAATTGACTGTCTTGTTTTCATGGTGGTTAAATTGCGGGTTCGGAGTGAGCCGACACGTGGACTCGCTGAACAGATGAAGTATTTTGGGAGGGCCATTCAAGTGAAGGCATTATTCGGAAGTGCGGCAGTTTGTTCTGTGGTTTTTCTTCTTGGGTGCGGAGGCGGAGGGAGCGGCGGTTCCAACACGAACCCGCCGCCGCCCCCGCCAACTGTCGCGACGCCTACGGTTTCCACCTCAACCAGCAATGGTGCACAGAATGGCGCGGTGATCGTCAGCCTGGCTACGACGACGTCCGGGGCGGCCATCTACTACACAACCGACAACAGCACGCCGACGTCGACGTCAACACAGTACATTGCGCCGTTCCTGATGACGTCGAGTGCAACGATCAACGCAATCGCCACACTATCGGGCGATACCAACAGCACGATGGCGAGCCAGAATATTACAGCCAACGTGGCCAGCGGATCGATTGCCTGGAGCGATGAGTTCGCGAACTCGACAAATGCCAACGCACAGCCCAATCCGAACACCTGGACTTACGACGTTGGGTACCAGTGCTGCGGGAACGACGAACTGGAGACCTATTGTGCGTGGGCCTCGTCGACCAGCCCGTGTAACCCAGCAAGCCCCAACGCCTATGTGGGCACTGACGGTTACCTGCACATAGTGGCTCAGCAGCCCACTGCGGGCACAGCCACGTACACTTCAGCGCGTTTGAAGAGCCAGGGGTTGTTCAGCTTCAAGTATGGGAGGGTCGAAGCGCGATTGCAGATACCGGAGTCGCAGGGCATGTGGCCGGCGTTCTGGCTGCTGGGCAACAACATTACAACCATCAATTGGCCGGCCTGCGGTGAGCTTGACGTGATGGAGCACATCGACGGCGCCAACACGCCCTTCGGAGGCCCCGGCACCGGCGCCGCGCCTGGCTATGACTGGGCTCAGTCGTCGATCCATGGCACCGGACTGAACGGTGGTACACCGTACACGACAAACGGATTTTCGGCGGCGGGATGGCACACATACGGAATGATCTGGACGAAGGGCCAGATTCAGTACTACGTGGATGACCCGACCAAAGTCTACGAGACCTTCTCGACAACAAGCCCCGGAACCGGAACCTGGCCGTTTGACCAGGGGCCAATGTTCATCATTTTGAACCTGGCCGTGGGTGGCGACTGGCCCGGGCCGCCCGACGCAACGACGGCGTTCCCGAGCACGTACCTGGTGGATTATGTGAGGGTCTACGCGAACTGAGGCTTTTTCGGGATTGATGTGATGGGGGCATTCTGTATCCCACCCTTTCGCAAACTACGCGAAAGGATGGGGCACCCAGCATCTCCCAGGTCCCCAAGTGCGAGGGACCTGGGGCACCCAGATTCCCACCCTTTCGCAAACTACGCGAAAGGATGGGGCACCCAGGCGTTTTTGGCCGATTCGCCACGCGGGAGGGGCAAGCGGTCCTCCCGCTTCAGTTTGATTCTGTGACGCTTCAATGCAGACCTGTTACCGTTGGCTGGAAAGAGGGTTGCGCGGCATTTTGGGGTGTGTTACAACAGGAATATTCAAGCCTGCCCTCTTGGACAGGCCTGAGTTTCATGCAGAGTGGCTGAGGGACGAGCCCTGTGACGCCACGACAACCTGCCCGCGCAAAACGGGAGTATGGTGTCAACTCTTGCCCGGAGACGGGGAACATGAGATTCGGGGGTCGCTTCAGCACTCTTTGC
>Ga0182015_10007700_pt1 | contig 10451 bp, 9 predicted proteins | sample 712P3MmetaG_FD_120478 | JGI IMG/M metagenome (GOLD analysis project Ga0182015, IMG submission 120478) | Permafrost microbial communities from Stordalen Mire, Sweden - 712P3M metaG | ecosystem: Environmental > Terrestrial > Soil > Wetlands > Permafrost | place: Sweden: Stordalen | collected... | reverse complement strand
TCGCCGATCGCTCGCTCCGCTCGGCGCTACGCGCCATCGCTCCGCGACCGACCGGCGACCCGCAGGGGGGTCAATTCTCAACCGGCGCTACAGGGTCAATTCTCAACCGGCCTTGACAGAAAGTACAGGGCCGATTGCGTTTTTGGGCCCCTGAGGGCAAGCGCGAGTGAAGATTGCGCCCTGCTGTCCGCTCGCGGCGCTATTCGTCGGAAGCGTGAACGAGAGACCTAGAGCAGCAGACCGGAAGTCAGCAGCTGAAGTGATTGCTGAGGCGCGCGCGGGCGCGGACGAACACGTTGGCGATCTGCTGCGCACGTGCGAAGGGTTACGAGACTTCGCTCTTACCGTCGGACCTGCTTGGCGAGGACGGCCGATAGAAGGAGGTCCCGACAGGCTCGTCGCGCTTATGTTCGCGCGCACGAATGGGACGTACTGGGCGATTGTCGAGCTGCTGCGGATGGCGTTCGGCGAACAGGCGGCCATGTTGGCCCGTTCTCTGCTCGAGGACATGGTCGACATGCACTACATAACTGTCGCCCCCGACGCTGCCGTCGAACGACTCCCGAAGCAGCACGAGCACGCGGACATGCTCATGACCGATGCGCTCAAGGGTCAACCGGCACGCTTCCTCGAAGGGGTCGATCCGCTTCAAACCTACGAACCACAGCGACGCGAGGAGTTCGACAAGCTCTTCGGCCGCTACGGCGACGTTGGATGGTCTGGGCTCAACATCCACCAGCGCGTCGCCGCGATCGAGAATCTCTGGGAGGAAAGCGGCGAGAGAGACATGCTGAACTTCTTTCGCGCCGTCGTGCAGCGGGCTCACAACCAGACTTTGCATGTGAGCGGCTCCGCCCTCGCCTCGCTAATACGAAGCGAGGACGACCATGGTCTCCGCCTCAAATTCGGCCCAGGCCCCGAGCACATGCCAGCCACGGCGTTCGCTGCCTTCTGGATCTATTCGCAGGCTGTCCGTCTCATTCTTGAGCGCTTCGCGTTTCCGCGGGATACCAAGAGCGTCTTCTACGATCTCTACTTTCGCGGCTTGAGAACTTTCAACAGCTACCAAGCGACCGCGCGCGAGTGAGCCACGCATTGCCGCCGGCCACGAGCAAGGAATCACCGCGAGGACTGCGCACGATGGCGCAGCAGATAGACCTTCGCTCAGTAATGACGCTCAAAGATGGGGCGTGCGCGAGGACACGATGAACTCCATGTGGTCTATGGAGAACGCGGCAGGCGTTCGCTGCAGCTCCGAAAGAGAGCCAATGCTCGCCTTCGCCTAGCACCACTAACGGCGCAGGAACAAGCCGAGCGTCGCGGCGCCGTGGTTCCTGGGCGAGATCGGTAGTCGATGCGTGTCGGGGCCGCGCTGATCGCGCGGCCGATCTACCCTCTGATGGGCGACCTATGAGCGCTCCGACAACCCGAACCGTGTCTTGTGATGAGGCGCTGCAACACATCGCTACCGAGTCGCAGATCTGGCTGCGACTGGCAGCTGTGCGCGATGACGATGGCAGTTGGAGCGCGCGCCTCGTTGAACTGACGAGTGGAGCGCCGGCCCCAAGTTGGGAGCCGCGCACATGGGAATACCCGGGCGCCTTGTTTCACGGCCAGCTGGACGACGGGGCGGCAGCGGCCGACTGCTTGCGCAAAGGCACCTTGAAGGTCGGCGACTACGACGTGTCACTCGGTCTGCTCATGACAGATTGGCAAACCAACTGGGAGCGTCAGCAGAGCCGGGCGAACGGACGGTTCGAGACGCTTGACTGGCCCGCCGTAGAGACGACGCTACCCGTGGACGCAACTGCCGGGGTTCGTCCCACACCGCCCGGGCATCTTGTGGCTGCGGGCGACGCGCCGTCGTTCCTCAGCTTCTATGCCGCCACGGCCTATTTCTTCTGGAAGGACCGCGGGCCAGCCGGCGGGCAGCTGCCCCAGGAGATCGTGTACCGCCACCAGGATCTCCGCGGCCGCATCAACCTCGTGCGCCTCGACGATGAGATGGTCGAGGTCCAGCTCGAGGGTGGCGAACTCGATGCGATGATCGTCGAGCTCGCCGGCGATGCCCCAGGACAGACGCAGAGGCTCTCACAACATCGCGGCCTGCCGGAGATTCCCGAGGCCAAATTCAAGCTGGCCGAAGGCTTGCCACCCGGTAGCTGGGTTTTGCTGCGCAGCGGTGCCGAGTGGATCGATCGACGATTCCTGTCGGTGCCTTGGAACCGCGGGCCCGAGGCTGGCGTCGAAATCGTGATTGAGACCGCCAACAGGCTTGAAGCGCTAGTGACAGCCAGGGAGCGTCAGCAGGTCGAGTTCAAACAGCAACTACCCAAGGACGACCAGGCCAAGGCTACGCTCATGAAGACGATTTGTGCGTTTGCGAACGGGATAGGTGGCTCTGCCCTCATCGGCGTTACCGATGAGCGAGCCATCGTCGGGCTCGACGCGCGAGCAGCAGACCGAGCAAAAGACCAGCTGACCCAGATGATCGGTTCGTGGATTGACCCCCGGCCGTCCATCGACTTCAACGTGCTGCCGATCGCCGACAGCGAGAAGGTGGTACTTGAGCTGTCAGTCGAACCTGGGTACGCCTTGCATGGCTCCGGACGCCCGGGAGAGGTACGGACACCCTACGTGCGTCACCAAGGCGTGACTGAACGGGCGACTACGGCCGAGATTACTGCCATCGTGCGGGCGCGGACGCCCCTTCCTACGCAGCTCGTGTAGGCCCAGTGCCCGAGTCCCTAACTACAACGAGTTCGCTGTCGCGCGCCTGTGCGGAGCAAGACCGCGTAGCGGGCGTTGCGTGATGTGGGACTTGCGCCCTCGGCTTCGTCGCGCGCAACGCGTGGGTAGTGGCGTTGCAGCACCGCGGGGGCCGGACGACGTCGCCGATGAGCGGCCGGCGGTGTTCGGGCGCGACAAGATCATCGAACAGCTGGCGAAGAGTCGGGCTCCGCTGACCGTGTTGAGCGGCGACTCGGGCGTGGGCAAAAGCGAGGTTCTGAGCCGCGCTCAGGTGATGACAACGAAGTCGATCGCACCGCGTCCGCGGTCACTTCCGTCATCGGGAGGGGTTCTCCAGCGCATTCTGCTCGACTGCCTGGGTGACGTCTTGGCGGAGGACATACGACGGCGCGGCTCCGCGAGAGAGGCGAGCCGCTTCGTTGTGCTCGCCGCCGAGCGTGTCGTCGCTGATCGCGGCCAGGAGCTCGCGCGCGTATTAGGCCGTGAGGTTCTGAACGTCGCGCGCAGCAGACTGGGTCCAGACGCAGGCGCCGCGATCGCTGAATACGTCTCGTCGCTCAAGGAGACCGTCGACGAGCGGCTTGCAGTCAGGCTGGACACGGCGCTTGACCGTCCAGTCGCGGAGCTTGTCATCGCCCTCGCTGGCGAGGTGCTCGGCTACATACAGCCAACCAACGTGGTCCTCGCACTCGATGCTGGCGAGCGGCTCCCGGCGGCCGACGTCGCACTGCTCGGTGACCTCGCGAGGACGCTGACAAGCGGTATCCGCATTCGGATTGCGGTTTCGACCTACACGGCAGAGCATCAAGCGATAGTCGACCAACTCCGCCGCGTCGGATCCCAGGTCGCCGAGCTCCAGCTCGAAGGCATCGAGGAACCCGCCATTCGTAAATGGCTTGAGGCGGAAGGCTTGTCTGCGGATCGGGCTCCGGACGTGCAACGCGCAACGGGCGGCTATGCCCTGCACGTAGGCGACCTGATTGCCCACCTCCGCAGTGGCGGGGACATCGCCGGCGCCCCCCTGAGCGAGTCGTTCGCACGCTTGACGGACGAAGCCTGGTCGGGCCTCCCCCCGGAGATAGCAAGCCGCGCTAGGCAACTCTGCGTCCTGTCTGACCCGCTTCCAACCACCCAGACGCTCGAACTGCTCGGCATCGACGCCGCAACATGGGGCGAGACAAAAGATCGCCTCGCGCGTGCGCGCGTCTTCTCAGTGGACATCAACGGGCTGCCGTGGTTTCACGAGCAGCGACGGCGCTACTTGAGCGAGCTGAAGCTTGACCAGGAAGAGCGGGCCTCAGCCTGTGCCGACGCAGCAAACGCGCTACACCGGGTCCTGATCGACTCGGGCCGACTCGACCGCCTTGGGGAACTAGCCGGGCTTGTGTCCTCGGCAACGCACATGCTAAGCGCCAGAGAGCAGCTGCGTTCAGCCGTGGCACTCTCGCGCTCCCAGCTAGCCGTCTGCGCAGCGCTCGTAGAGCTCATGGAGCCTGGCATGACCGCACCGGGCATCGAGGGAGGTGCTCTCTTGCGCTACGCGCGCACCATGTTCGACGGTGGCCCGAATCTGATTGAGGCGTTCCGGGAGCTGCGCACCTGCCCCTTCCTCGTGTTAGTCGAGCAAGGCGAAGCCGCCATGGCTATCCCCCATTGGGAGGACGCTCTAGTCGTACTCGTCATATGCGGTCGTGCGGAAAACGAGCTAGGCCGCACGCCGATACCAGCGGTTGCGGGATCCGTGTTTGAAGGCGAGATTAAACCGAGACTCCAGCCGTTTAGCCTCGCGGGCTACGGCGTCGGCACCATAACGATGGCCATGATGGCCGAACATGCCGTCGCGTTACGCCGTGGCATCACGCAGACCCTCGTCGATCAGCGCGCAGCCGGACCTAACCTGCTCGTGCGCGCCGAATACGTCGGGCGCGGCCTTGGCGTACACGCCTGCTTCGCGAACTCAGACGACCGCGACGCTGCAGCCGAAAAGCTCCGAGACCTCGACATACAGGTCCTTGGCGAGCGGTTCGCGGTCACTGACGTCCTTCCTCACCCCGTCGCCCCTGTTCCCGCGCGGCGGTTCCTCCTGGCAGCCGAACGCCTCCTGGGCGAGAACCTACGGCTAGGGCCTGACGGAATCCGTGGACAGCGAACACTCACAGCTCCCATTACAGGTGCGGAGCGACTCGGCGTGCGTTCACAAGTCATGCAAGTCGTCCGGTCGCTCAGCAGTGCTCATGAGCGATACGCGATGGGCCTCGAGTGGCCGACCGGCTTCTTGTACTTCGAGGATGACCAGGGGTTTGACGTCGCCGAGGTACTCGGCGGGCGAGAAGACGCACGCCCCTTTCCGGCATTCATCCCGATAGGGAACAACGACCCGTTCTGGGCCTATAGCATCGAAGCCGTCGCCGAGTTGCAGCCGAACGAGCGAATCGCCGTGGTCAACCACAGCGTAAGCCGCGTCCCCAGACTCAATGACCCGGTGATCGAGACGCTAAACGCGCTCGCGGAGCGCGCCAAACGCTTCAACGCAGTACAGAGCCGTCGCGAGCTAACCTTCGACGAAGCGAGCCTGCAGGCAGAACTCGAAGCTGCTCTGAACACGCAACTCGCCGACGCACGCGCCCTCCAAACCGCATCGCTATTCCAGCAAGCCGCCGTGACCGAACTCTCGGGCATGGACTACGACGTTGAGTTGATGCGACCCGATGACAGCGTGGCGCAAGTCTTCGGCGGCCGGTGGTGGGGGAGCCTCGTCATCGAGACGCCCAACAACCTGAACCGCGATCGCGTTACTGTGCGAATCGGGGTCGGCGCGTTCTCGAAGCGTCCCGATGAACTCATAGGGCACACCTTCGCCCGGAGGCAAGGCGACGCGACGCAGACCCTCGCCGACCTGCTTGGCCACCAGCAGGCTGACGTTCAGGTTAGCTATACGGCCTGATCAACAGTTGACGCGCTGGGCCGCCTGTGTTCTTGCCACAGCCTGACGCTACGCATCTTCGAGGATCTCGATCAGCCGCTCATGGCTGCGAGTCCATTGTCCACCGCGTGCTGACGGGTGGCAGAGGCTGTACACGCGCGCGTCGCCCCATTCACGATGCAGCTCGGCGATGAACAGCCCGTCCTCTCGGTCCTCGAGGTTGTCGCACAGCGCGTGGACTACGAGGCCGCGGACGGGTCCGCCGAACGCCAGGATGGTGCCCGGTCTGAGGATCCCAAGCTCCGCTTCTAAGAAGCGTCGCCGGCAGGGCTCGTACATCTCCGGGTACGGAGCGAAGTTGCGCCCGTCGTGTTCGTCGCCTGGCTGGCACTTCACCGCCTGCACGCGCGCGGTCGCGAGGAGCGTGGGAACGAGCTGTTGGGGTTCGGTGACGTCGAGTTTGTCTTCCCCGCCTTGCGCGGCGAGCACAGCCCGCGCTGAGCGGGTGCTTCTGTAGTGATACGGCGATCCCCGTCCCCGCACGCTGGTCCACGGGGGCATCGTTCTCCAGCCGTTCTCCAGCCGCTCGATCGCGATCTCGGTGATGCCGAACTCCACGGGGAGCCGCCAGGCTTCGTTCATGTTCATGCCGACGATCACCACCCCTCCCCCGCAGTAATCGGGACCAATGTACGGGAATGAGATTCCGTTGCCATCTTCCAGTGGAGGTGTAGTCCAGCAGGCGTTGCGGTCGCCGCAGTGAAGGCACAACGGAAGGTCTTCGTTGTCGGCGACCACACCCTCTCTTCGGTACAGCTCGAGCAATGCGGCTAGAAGCTCCACCTGCGTCGCGTTCAGCTCCGCGAGTGGTGGCCCTGTTCCAGCCCCGTCCTCACCGTCGCGCCGGTACTGGCCAAACAGCGCGCGGACATCAGCGGAGGTTTCTGTCGCTGACACGCGCGGATTATGCCCGCGCGTTCGCTGGCAGGCTTGCCTCAGGCGACGACAGCGTCTGTTCGCCAGCGCCAGGAGAACCGGCCGAGGTGCCGGGGCCGACTGCAACCCCCAGCAGGGGTAGCCGCAGAGCGTATGCAGCTGCGTCGCTCGTCATCAGCGGGCGGTTTGGCGTGCTCGCTCGATCGCGCGGTACACGGTGGAGCGCGCGACGCCGAACAGCTCGGCGAGCTCGCCAGGGGTCTTCTCTCCCGCCGCGTGCAGCGCCGCGAGATGCGCCTCCTGCGCCGGCTTGAGCTTCGGCTGGCGACCGCGGAGCTTGCCGGCGGCGCGCGCGACCGCCATCCCCTCGCACGTACGCATGCGGATGAGGTCGCTCTCGAACTCGGCGATCATCGCGAGCATGTTGAAGAGCAGCCGACCGACCGGATCGGTCGGGTCGTGGACTGACCCACCAAGGTTGAGCTTGACCTGGCGCTCGGTCAGCTCGTCGGCTATGTCTCGCGCGTCCGGGAGCGAGCGCGCGAGCCGGTCAAGCTTGGTGACCACGAGCGTGTCGCCGGCGCGGCACGCCGCGAGCGCTTCACGCAGCCCCGGACGCTCACGGTTAGTGCCCGTGAGCCCGTGGTCAACGTAGATCCGCTCGGGGGCTACGCCGAGTGCTTCGAGCGCGTTGCGTTGCGCTGTTAGGTCCTGCTCCTCGGTAGAGACACGCGCGTAGCCGATGCTCAGACCGCTCAAACTGACAGTATGCCTGTCCCAGATGACGCACCCTTGCGGGATTGCAAAACGGACGGGTCAAGCGAGACACCACGGAGACCGCTAACACCGGGCCGCGCGCCACCGGACCTGTGTCCCAGTAGCCGTTCGTTGAGCGGGTTGCACGGGCGCGATCGGAGTCGAGGCGCGGAGCGCCGAGGCGGAGATCGCGCCGTTAACAGCGTCAGTGCGGCGTGATCTAGCGCTAAGTGACCGGATACCTCTGGCGCTATTCGGTTCCGTCGGTGAGACGCAGTTCAAGTCCGTCGAGCAATGGGGTGAGGCGCTCGAAATGATGATCAGCGGTCCACAGCGTGGCACCGGTCGTGAGAGCGGCTACGGCGATCTCGAGGTCGGTGAGCGGGAGGATTTCACCGCGATCACGTAGCTCAGCGACGAGCAGGCCGACGCTCTGCCAGGCGTGGCGGTCAAGATCAGCCCACGGCAGTCCGGCAAGTGACGTGAGCAGCGTCGCGCGATCGTGTGGCCGCGCTCCCGCGATGAGCTCGACAACGACTGGTCCGCACGCGAGAACCTCGCTACGTTTGAGCGCGTCGCCCAGTTCGCGCGTGATGTCCTCGCCGCCGGCGCGCAGGTACGCCACCCAGATCGAGGTGTCCGGGAGAACCACGCTCAGGTCGCACGATCGAGCCGGCGAAGCTCACGCGAGACGTCTTCGATCTCCATTGTCCCGGCGAGCGTCTTCAGTCGATCGACCGCGTCACCCGCGAGAAACGCTTCGATCGCATGCTCGATCGCGTCCGTCTTCGATCGACCCGGAAGACGAGCGAGCAGAGTCGCCATCAGATCGTCATCGATATCGAGTGTCGTGCGCATGCCATCAATATGGCAGATTGATCGGGTGGCCCCAACAACAACCAACCCACATTCCCTGAGGGTGCCCCACCCTCGAGCCACGCCACCCTGCCGAGTCTCCGCCGTGGCCGTCTGTGTCCGGCGCCGCGGTGCTGGTCGGATGAAGCAAGGTGGACACGGCACTGGCCGTTTGGAAGCGACCGCGGCCTGCGCAGCTCGCGTGCCGTGGCTGGCATGCGGTCCTATGACCCGCTCGCGGCGTCCAGCCGAGGCCGATAACGACGCGCCCCGGCTGCAGGATCGCGAACGCCTCGAGCGCGCGGCTCGCGCCCTTCTCACATCCGACGGCTGGCAACGCTGGGCCAAGGTGCGGTCGGCGAACGGACTTGCCCGCTACTCACTTTCAAATCAGCTCCTCATAGCGCTGCAGCGACCCGACGCCACGTTCGTTGCCGGGTTCCGCGCCTTCCTCAACTTGAGCCGCTGCGTACGCAAGGGCGAGAAAGCCATCCGCATCCTCGCGCCGATGCCCATCAAACGATCCGTGACGCAAGTGGCCGGCGACACAGAGGACGTGCACATCACGTTCCGCGCCGTCCCCGTCTTCGATGCGGAGCAAACCGATCCAATCCCCGATCGCGACCCCGTGCCGCTCTGACCGCCGTCCCAGCCGGTCACCGGCGAATCGCACGCGTACCTGCTTGCCCCGCTCGAGCAGCTCGCGACCGAGCTGGGCTACCAGCTTCGGTGCGTGGCGCTGGAGGAATCCGCCGACGGTTGGTGCGACGACGAGCGTCGTGAGATCGTCGTCAACCAACGCCTACCGGCGAACGGTCAAGTCCGCGTCTTGGTGCACGAGCTTGCTCACGCACTCGGCGTGAGCTACCGCGAGTACGGTCGTCGTCGCGCCGAGGTGCTCGTCGACACCGTGACCTACGTCGTCTGCGGATCGGCCGGCCTCGACGTGTCCGGAGATAGCGTTCCCTACGTCGCCGGCTGGGGCGAGGACGGCGCCCTCGACGCCATTCGCGAGTATGCGGAGACGATTGACGCCATCGCGCGGCGGATCGAGTGCGTGCTGGCCAAACCCGCGCCGCACGTCAACGAGGTCGCGAGAAGCGAAGACGAGCCGCCGCGCGAGGCGCCAAACACCGTGTCCCCACTTGCGCAAATGTGAGGCGATTTGAGCGCACTTGAGAGCACCTGAGAGCCCGTGAAATAACGGAAAAGCCCTGCCAATGGGCGACTACGGCACCGGAGGTCGGGAGTTCGAATCTCTTCGGGCGCGTCGAACTGCCTGGTTGCAGCACGTCACTCGCCGCTACGGGAAGGCTGCGTCTGGCCGTGCGGGACGCGAATTCCGGCGCTCGCGTTGCGCCGGTCCGCCAGCTCGAGCGCGAGGGCAGACCAGGCGAAGCCCTCGGCGCCCATGCCGCGGCCGTCGTGTGGGTCGTAGAACTCGCGCAGTCCTTCCCGCGACACGGTTTCGGTGATCGCCCGGGCGAGCTCAATCGCCTGCTGCTCGTAGCCGAGTCGCACGAGGCCCCGCCAGACGAGCCATGTGCTGTTGACCCACGTCGGCCCCCGCCAATAGCGCCGCAAGCCGCCGAAGTGCTCCCGCGGCGAGAACGCAGGCTCGTCGAGCGCGACGGCGGGCGGGGCGACGGCCGTCCAGAAGCGTCGCTCGTCAAACAGCTGCGCCGCCAGGCGGTGGCCGATCGCCTCGGGGAGGTCGGGCAGCGCAAGCGGGGCGAGCGCCGTCCAGGTGACGGGGATCCGCGCGTCGATTGCCGGCATCACCGCCGGCAGGAACAGCCCGGTCGGCTCGTCGTATAGACGTTCGATCAGCGCCGGCGTGATCGATGGAAGCCCGAGCGCGAGACGCGAGAGGCCGTGCAGCACGTTCGTCAGTACTTCGCAGACGACCGGGTCACCGTCGGCGCGGACCGCGTCGATGCGAAACCCGCGCCGGCGATTGCTACGTACCAGCTCGACGAAGCCGGGAAGGCCCTGCGCGCGATGTTGCCAGATCGGGTCGAACTGCGGCGACGCATCGCAACCGGACTCGTCGGGCTGGAGGATCCACAACAGACCGTCACCCTCGAGGTCGCGCTGCGCGCTGATGGCTGCGTGGTGGGCGACGATTCGCGGCTCGAGCGCCGGATCGCCGACCGCCACGAGCCAGGCGAACGCCAGCGCCGGCGGCTGGATCGTCGCGGTCATCGCGTCGTCGTGGTGGATCACGTTG
>Ga0182015_10007698_pt1 | contig 10453 bp, 8 predicted proteins | sample 712P3MmetaG_FD_120478 | JGI IMG/M metagenome (GOLD analysis project Ga0182015, IMG submission 120478) | Permafrost microbial communities from Stordalen Mire, Sweden - 712P3M metaG | ecosystem: Environmental > Terrestrial > Soil > Wetlands > Permafrost | place: Sweden: Stordalen | collected... | reverse complement strand
CTCGTCCTCCTGATGCTGATTGGCATCCACAACGCCTGGGACATCGCCGTCTGGAACACCATCCGCCTGCCTCTGGACAAGGCCAACGCCCCTGAAAAATAGCGACTCACGACACGTCTGCGTTCCCCGCGAGCCGACGAAGTGCATGGTTTGGCGCTGGTTCCGTTGGTCCGAGTTCCCAAGCCCAATCTTTCCACCGCCCCCGCAATGACGCATTGCGCAATAGCCCTTCCTCAACTCAGGCGGTCTATTTATCGGAGCATGGGCATCTGCTGCCGATCGTCTGGCGAGCCAAGGCTCTGTCCACCTGGCGCCGGCTGCGATATAAGGAGCGCTCGCAGAAAATAATGAGGGGAGGCGTTCTATGATCAGCGTAAATCGGACGATGATTTTGGCGCTGGGTTGTGGGCTGCTGTTGAGCGCTTGCGGCAGCGGTAAATCGGGAACGGCTGCTCAGTCGGGAGGTGCCGCCGATGGCGGAAGGGTCCTGAACCTCTATATCTGGTCCGATTATCTCGCTCCGACAACGCTGCCAAGATTCGAGAAGCAGACGGGCATCAAGGTGAACGCTGTCTACTACGACACGAATGAAACCTTGGATGCCAAGCTGCGTGCGGGCGGTGGCGGCTACGACATCGTGATGCCCACGGCATCGTACTTCGAAGGACAAATCAAGGCGGGCTTGTATCTGCCGTTCGACAAATCAAAGCTGCCGAACCTCAAGAATATGGACCCGCAGCTCATGGCAAGGGTCGCTTCTCACGATCCCGGTAATGCTCACGGCGTCATATATTTGTGGGGCACCAACGGCATCGGCTACAACGAAAAAATGGTCAAGGAGCTGCTGCCAGACGCACCGCTCGACAGCTGGGCAATGGTGTTTGACCCCAAGGTGGCGTCGAAAGTGGCCAAATGCGGCATTAGCGTGCTCAACTCACCGGCTGAGATGATGCGTGCCGTCTTCAGTTACCTGGGCAAGGACCCGAACTCGCAAAAGCCGGAGGATTTGGCTGAAGGCGAAGCGGCGCTATTGAAAATAAAACCCTACATCCGCAGTATCAATTCCTCGGAGTATATCGACGCGCTTGCCAACGGCGATCTGTGCGTGGCGGTGGCGTACAACGGCGATGTCATGCAAGCGCGGGACCGCGCACAAGATGCCAATAAGGGCATCCAAATCAAGTACAGCATACCGAAGGAAGGCACGATTCTCTGGTTCGATATGCTGGCCATCCCCAGGGATGCGCCGCATCCCGAGAGCGCCTATGCATTCATCAACTTCGTCATGGCGCCGGAAGTCATCGGGGAAATTACCAACTTCAAAGGCTATGCCAATGCCAACACCGCGGCGAAACCGCTGCCGTCGGTCAAGAATGATCCGGGGATTTACCCTACGCCGGAATTGCTGCCGAAACTCACGGAGCAACTGGCCGATTCGGACGATCAGACCCGCGCCATCACCCGCGTCTGGGAGAAATTCAAGACGGGTCAATGAGCGATCGAGTGCCGTTTATCTGGGATCGCCTGCCTGACAGTCCCCATGGATGACGCCGACGCCCAGGCGAGCAGGGCGATGAATCCGGCCAAGCCGCAGTGCGCAATGATGGGAATCAGGCCGCGCGCGGCTTCAGTCCTTGCCCGTTCCCGGCGCATGCAGCGGTGCGCAGGAAAAGTGACCGGCGGCGAGCCTTGCCGCAAGGGTGCCCGCCTTGCCGTTGCAGTACGATCGGCTGCTGGTGGACGACCAGATGATCTTGGTCGTGCCGCTCTTGATGTAATCAACGCGGCAACTCGGCCTGTCTTCGGCAACATAGGTCTTGATTTCCCTGACCTCGGTGCTGGACCGGCAAATGAAGCTGTCGCGCGTGTTCATCCAATCGTCCTGAGCCTGGGAGGCGCCCGCAATCCCCAGGCATAAAATGATGGCCTTTCCCGGACGTTCGCCAAACCTCATTCTGCGTCCCTCACGAGTGTATGTTGCCGGATGCCGCGGATGGGCGCGGGAGGCGTCCCCCGGCTGATTACAGTCCCGCGTTCTTGGCGATGGAGAGCCCGATTGCCGACCAATCGATGTCCTCCCCTTCGACCGCAATGGTTTGTAGAAGATGATTGCGCAGCACCCCGAGCAGGGGCATGGGGACGCGCAGTGCCTCGGCCGATTGTCCCGCCAGCCGCATGTCCTTCAGCCCCAAGGGAGCCGCGAATCCTGCCGGCCGGAACCGGCCGTCAACCAGCGTTTTGCCGTAGCTGTGAAATATCGGCGCGTTGAACAGGCTGCCCGTCAGCACCTCCAGCAACTGCGATTTTTGCACGCCACCTTTCTCAGCGAGCGACATCGCCTCGGCCATCGACTCGATGGCCGACAGGATCATGAAATTCCCGCACAGTTTCACGAGGCTGGCGGCGGACGGTTTTCTCCCGACGTCGAAGACCCGTTGGCCGGCTGCGCGGAACACGGGATCGGCAAACTCGATGTCGGCCGGATCGCCGCCGGCGACGATGAACAGCTTCCCTGCGGCGGCGGCTTCCGGGCGTCCGAAAACCGGCGCGCACATGAAGCGCTGCCCGTGTGCGTGATGCACCTCGGTCAGTCGGTCGGCCGTGGCTACGGCTATCGTGCTCATCGAGACATGCAGGGCCCCCTTGTCGAGTCCCGCAATGAGTCCGGTGTCGCCGATCAGCGCCGCATCCAGTGCGGAATCGTCGGCGAGCATGCTGAGCACGGCTGCTTGACCCGATGCCGCATCCTTCGGTGTGGCGGCGAGTTTCGCACCGGCGTCGACCAGAGGACGCGCTTTGGCGGCCGTGCGGTTCCAGACGGTCAGGTCGTGTCCTGCGCTCAAGATATTGGCGGCGATGGCCGCGCCCATGTTTCCAAGGCCGATGAACCCGATTTTCATGCATTTCCTCCAGTAAACGATTTCGCGGCTATTCGCGGCGGAAACCGATCCGATCCGCATCCGGACGATCGAATTCCCGTGAGTATCGATGCCCGGCGTATATGGCCGCCGGGCCGATCTTCATCGGTTCGAATAGAACATCGTAGCGAGTATCACGAGGCACCGCGCGTCTCCATGGAAATCCGGTCGCCAAGAGGATGAGTAGGAATGAGGGGCAATCGTCCGATGTCGTCAAGGATATCCCGAATTTCATCCGCTTCGCGCGCGCCCGGGGGCCGGGGTTTCATAATCTTCGCCGCCGTGCGATGATTATTTGCTGGACACGCTGATATATGTAATGACGGAAATTGCCGAATCGCGCGCGCCGGATCTCTGCGCGGTGACCTCACTGCAAAGCGGACTTTCGAGCTGGCTTCTCGAGCACGCGCTTCCCTTCTGGGATGAGCACGGCGTAGACCGGCGTTCGGGCGGCTATTTCGAGACCATTTCGATTGCCGGGCCAGGGGCGGGGCCCGAGGCGGCGGGCGACGTGCGCCGCGGCCGCGTCGTTGCCCGGCAAATCTATGTCTTCGACGTGGGTAGTCGGATGGGCTGGCGATCGAGGGCTTCGAATCCCGTACACCATGGTTGCGACTACCTTTTCTCGCGCTTGCATGGCGGCGATGGGTTGTTTCACACGTCGATCGACGCGTTGACCCTCGAGACGGGCGCACCCTTCAGTCTCTATGAACAGGCTTTCTATCTCTTCGTGTTAGCGCGTCTAAATCCGGCATTCGGCGACCGCTATCCGATCGCCGCCACGGCGGAGCGGTGCCTCGAGCGGCTGCGCGGCAGCGTGGGACGGAGCGGCGGCGGCTTCGAGGAATCGATTCCGCCGAGCCAGCCGCTGAAATCCAATCCGCACATGCACCTCCTGGAGGCGGCTCTCGCTTGGATCGACGCCGCCGACGATTCCCTGCAGAGACCCTGGGCTGCGCTGGCCCGGGAACTGGTTGAATTATGCCTGTCCCATTTTGCGGACCCATCGACAGGGGCGATTCGCGAGTATTTTGACCACCAATGGCTCGCCGCGGCGGGGGACGAGGGGCGGGTGCTGGAACCGGGACATCAGTTCGAGTGGGCGTGGTTGCTGATGCGGTGGTCGGAATCGCCGCACAGCACCGTTGCCGAGCGGGCGGCCTGCGCCCGCGCGGTCGATAAGCTCATGCACGTCGGTGAACGGTGGGGTGTGGACGCAGACCGTGGAATCGCGGTGAATGAGCTGTGGAGCGACATGACGCTGAAGGACGGGGCAGCGAAGCTTTGGCCCCAGACCGAGCGCGTCAAGGCATGGTGCGCCGTGCTCGAGCGGGCGCGAACGCCGGCCGAGGCTGACCGTGCTTTACGGCAGATCGCCGCTGCGGCGCGGGGTATGGCGAAATACCTTCGAACCGACGTGCCTGGGCTCTGGCATGAAGTATGCTCGGCAGACGGCGGCTTCGTGGTGGGCCCGAGCCGCGCCAGCAGCCTTTACCATGTGGTTTGCGCCATCGACGTGCTGCGGGCGACGGTGGCCAATCATCTTCGCAGCGCCCTGTATTCCTCACGTGTGAACCACGCCGGGTGATGTCAATGAAGAGCTCCAATGACGGCTACTGACAAGTTCAGCGGGGTGCGCGTGCTGTGCGTCGGCGACGTCATGCTGGACAGATTCGTCAACGGGCAGGTCAAGCGCATATCGCCGGAAAGCCCGGTGCCCATTCTGTCGATTTCCGACACCAAGAGTTTTCCGGGCGGCGCCGCGAACGTTGCCCGCAATGTTGCTGCCCTCGGCGGCCTCTGCACGTTGGTGGGCGTGGTGGGACAAGACGCGGTGGCGCGCGACCTGCGCGAGAGCCTGCAGGCGATCGAGGGTCTGCGCTGTGAGTTCTGCGTGAGCCCCGACCGCCCGACGAGCGAGAAGATCCGGTTCGTCTCGCACGGCCAGCACATGCTTCGGGCCGATGCGGAGGTCACCGATCCCATCGGCCCGCGGACTGCGCGTGAACTCATCGATGCGGTGGATAAATCAGCCGCCGCTCACGATGTCATGGTGCTGTCCGACTATGCGAAGGGCATGCTGACCGACGCGGTGGTGCGCGCGTGCATCGACATCGCGACGAAATATCGACTGCCCGTCGTGGTCGATCCGAAGTCCGTCGATTTGCAGCGCTATGCCGGGGCCACGGTGATAACGCCCAACAGCAGGGAAGTGCTGGATGCGACGGGCATCGATCCCACGGACGACGCAGCGCGCGCGGAGGAGGCGGGCCTGTCGATCGCGAGGCGCGCCGGCGTCGAGGCGGTGTTGCTGACCCGCGGCCACCGCGGCATGACGCTGGTGCGCCCGGGAAGCCCGCCGTTGCACATCGAGGCGAGCGCCCGTGAGGTTTTCGACGTGGTGGGGGCCGGCGACACGGTGATCGCGACCCTGTCATTGGCGTTGGGCGCGAAGCTCGACCTCTCCGAGGCGGCGAGCCTCGCAAATTTCGCGGCCGGCGTGGTCGTGGGCAAGCGCGGCACCGCGACCGTCACTCAGACGGAACTCGCCGATGAAGTGCTGCGCTTGAGCCGCGGCAGCCTGTTGGCCCTGCAAAACAAGATCATGTCCCGGGACGATGTCGTTGGTCTTGCGCGCACTTGGCGCAAGAACGGGTTCAAGGTGGGGTTCACCAACGGATGTTTCGACATTCTGCACGTCGGACATTTGTCGCTCCTGTCGTTTTCCCGGCAAAATTGCGGGCGATTGATCGTGGCGGTCAACAGCGATGCGTCGGTCCGGCGCCTGAAGGAGGCGGGCCGGCCGATCAATTCGCAAATCGATCGCGCGACGGTGCTTGCTGCGCTGTCTTCGGTCGACGCGGTTGTGATATTCGAAGAGGATACTCCCCTTGCACTCATCGAGGCGCTGCATCCCGATGTGCTCGTCAAGGGTGCGGACTACTCCATCGACAACATCGTCGGTGCGAAGCACGTCCTGTCCTGCGGGGGAAGAGTGCTCACCTGCGAGTTGGTGCCGGGCAAGAGCACGACGACGACGGTCAATGTCCTGCGCGGCACGGCGAGTACGACGTGATATTGGACGCGCGTCCGCGCGGGCGAAAGCGCGCGTGACCGCATCCGCACCACCGGTGTTTCTGGACCGCGACGGGACGCTCATCGTCGAGAAGGATTACCTGAGCGATCCGGAGGAAGTGCAGCTGGAAGAGGGAGTCGTCGAGGGGTTGACGGCCCTGAAACGGGGCGGACATGCCCTGGTCGTGCTGTCGAATCAGTCCGGCATCGGGCGTGGCATGTTCAAGGAAAGCGATGCGCGTGGGGTCAACGCACGGGTTGCCGACATCCTGCGCGGACACGGCATCGATGTGCTGGCGTGGTACATCTGCCCGCACGCGCCGGAAGTAATGTGTGCCTGCCGCAAGCCGTTGGCGGGAATGGCGCTTGCCGCCGCTCGGGACTGGAATCTTCAACTTGCGGGAAGTTATGTGATTGGCGACAAACAGTCGGACATGGAGCTTGCCGAGGCCATCGGCGCCACGGGAATCCTGATAACGACCGGGCATGGTGCGGATTCCGTTGCCTGGGCGAGGGCGCACGCACGGCCCGTGTTCGACACCATCCGAAGCGCCGCCGGCTACATCATCGGGCACGACGGTGATCACCGAAGCTTGAGTCTTTCACCGTAGCCGGTGAGTTCCAGATAGCCGTGCCCCACCGCATGGCCGCCCTGATACGCCTGAACGGCGCCCTCCCAATAGATCGCTCCGGTGGAGAGGCGGGTGTCGTTCTCTTGATCATCGAGCAACGGCCGAATCTCGAAATCCTTACCGCCCGCGACGACGCGCCACTGCACAGGATAGCTTACGCCGGTTCGCGGCGACGTCCAGCGCCGCTCAGGTTCGAATCGCACGTCCGTCGAGTCCAATGGCTGCGTTTTCCCGTCGCTTGCGCGAAGCGTGCCGCCCGCCCATCGGCTCGCACCGTCCAATCCCCGGATACGAAACGCCATCAATGCGGATCCATCGGCCAAATTGATGCCGATCCAATCCCAACCGCTTGCCTGACTGTCCATGTATTCGCTTGACCATTCATGATCGAACCATGCTTCACCGTTCACCTGGGCGCGATTGCCGGCCCGCGCGATCGCGCCCGTCACTTTCATGTGCGGCACACTGTAGTAATAGCTGGCCGCCTCGGGCGTGGGTCCCTTGCTGCTCACTCCCGAATCACCGTTTAGCATGGGGCGTTCCGTGTCCGCGAGGTCAAGCTGCAACGCAAACCCATCGGCCGCGATTCGGGCGCTGGTCACACCGGCCTCGCGTTTCAGCGACCAATCGTCGACCCAGATGTTGGTGTCGCCTTCGCGTGCCTCGGCGAGGCCGAGCCCGGCGCGGCGAATGCGCTGGTCGTGCCACAGCCGGCCGCGCGTCGGATCGCTGATGGCGCAGTGAGCGATGAGCAGTTGGCGCGGCGCGAACGCGCTGGGGTTGGCTGCGTCGATGTCCGGCTTGGTGCGAAAAAACGTGATCTGAAAGCCCAGCGGCTCACCATTTGCGGTGGTGAGCCACCCGGTGACGTACCACCATTCGGTGCGGAAATCGGGGTGGCTGCCGTAGTCGCGGGGAAACTCGACGCTGCGGTCCCTAGTAACGGCGGCGTAGGCCGTCTTCGCCGGATCCTGCGCCGTGCCTTGAGCCATGGCCGGACCCTGCACCACGGCGGCCGCGAATGCCAGCACCGGCGCCATCGATTTCACCGTCACCAGTCCTCCCGCACGGACTGCACAGCGTCCTGGCTGGTCGCGGCGCGGCCGCTCCAAACGGCCGTGATTGCGGCGGCGGCGACCAATGTGATGCTGAGCACAGCCAACTGCCAGACCGGCACCGCCAAATCGATGCTCCAGTTGAACGATTGCCGGTTGACCACGAAAACCAGCACGACGCTCAACACGCCGCCCAAGGTGAGTCCGTACATGACGCCGAACACGCTCATCAAGAAGCCTTCGCTCGCCAACATGCCGACCACCTGCCGTCTCAACATGCCGATGTGGCGCAACATGCCGAATTCCCCCCGGCGTGCGAGAGCGGTCGAACTGGCGGCAAAGCTCACACCTGCGAGACCTATCATGACCGCGATGGCCTCGAGGGCGTAGGTGATGGCGAAAGCGCGATCGAAGATCTGCAGCGATCGTTCCCTCACGGCCGTGCTGGTCAGGATCTCGACGGAATCCGGGCGCGCGAAGCACGCACGCAGCGCGGCTTCGACGTCCGCGGGAGTCACCCGGCCGTCGAGCCACGCGGATCCCTCCGTGGCGCTGCGGTCGCCGGTGGCCGAGACATAGGCCGGTGTCGTGACCACCACGGATCCGAATGGCCTGGCATAGTCGCGCCAAACGCCCGCCACCCGGAATTGCGCCGCCCCGCCGGCCAATGGCAGCGCGAGCGTGCCCCCGAGCTTGACGTCATACAGATCCTGCAGCGCTTCGGAAATCCATGCCGGCTGGAGCGCATCGCCCGGCACCGGCGGCGCGCTCTTGAGGATGGGCAACTCGTCTGCGGTCTGACGCGCGCTCGAGCCGCGCACGATCAATGTGATCGATGGATGAGCAGCATCGAGCAGGATTTGCCGCGTGCGGCGAAATTCGAATCGCTCAATGCCAGGCACCGCCGCGAGTTTTGTCTGCTGCTCGGCGGACCAGTAGGCGGTGTCGTTGCCCAATGGTTCACGTAATTGCAGGTCGGCCGGCAGGAGTTTGCCCAGCCAGTGTTCGAAGGACACCCGGAAGGAGAACACCATGATGGCCATCGCGACCATCAGGCTGAAGCTCACGATGATCGATGCGAGGCTCAATGTGGAAAGACCCACGTTCTCGCGCAGTTGGGCAATGGCGGCATTCCACACGACGCGGTTGGTGTGCGGCGCGACCTTCAGGATTTTGACGGTCAGAACCGGCAGCAACAGCACGGCGCCGAAGAGTATGGCGGCGACGGCGGCGTATCCGAACAACGGCAGCCCGCTGACGGATGGAAGACGGGCGGAGATCGCCCCGAGCGCGAACAGCGCAACGCCCGCCAGCCAACTCGTCCTGGCAATCGACTGGTAGTCGGCGTCGCCTCCCTTGAGTGCGCGTGCCGGCGGCTGACGTGCTGCGCTTCGTGCCGGCATCCAAGATCCGGCGCTCGCAACCAGGGTTCCGGCGAGGAAGAAGCACAACAACGGCAATGCAGGGGCATGCAGTGAGGCCCCCACGGCGCGCAGTTGCCCGTTGCCGAGATCGCCCTCGAGAACGCGCAGCACGGCGGCGGCGAAAATCACGCCCATGAAGATGCCGAGCAGGGACCCGACGGCGCCCAGCACGGCGCCCTCGCCGATCAGCGCGCACTGCAGCTCCCCGCGGGTCATACCCAGCGCGCGCAGCAACGCCAACGATTGCCGCCGTCGCAGGACGGACAGCGACTGGGTTGAGAACACCAGGAAGGCGCCGGTCCACAATGCCACCAGCGCCAGCATGTTCAGATTCACCCGATAGGCCCTGGTCACCGTCACCGCACGGTCCCGCTCAACGGTCGGCGCGATGACCAAGACGCCCGGCGGCAATTGCTTTTCGAGTTCGCTGCGGTAGGCATCGACGGCCGCGGCGGCGATGCGCAGATCGACGCGGTTCAATCTTCCGACTGCATCGAAGGTCCATTGGGCGGAGGCGATGTCCATGATGCCGAGCGCCTGAGGGTATGTCGCGTCGGACAGGATTCCGAGCACGCGCAGCTGCTTTGATGCGCTCCCGATGATGACCGGGAGCGCATCGCCGCGCCGCAAGTTCAATTGGCGCGCGGCGCTGGCGCTCAAGAAAATGCCGTTCGCCTGAAACAAGTCGGTGAGGCTGCCGGCAATGTCGCCGAACAGGGCGGGCTGCAGCGCCGCCGCCCGAAATGGATCCATGCCGAGCACTTTGAGAGTGTCGCGGCGACCCAGCAGCGCGGCCTCGATTTCGAGCACCGGACTCGCGGCTGCGACCGCGGGGTCGCGGGCGAGCCGGGTGTACAGCGCCTCGGGGAAGCCTTCGTGCGGACCTCGAACGATTAGGTCCGCATCCCCGACGAGCCGCCTCGTGGCAAGTCCGAATTCACTGAGCGCCGTCGCATTGACGAGGAACACCGACGTGCCCAGCGCAACGCCGAGCGCGATGGCAAGCACGGTTACGGAGATGCGCCACGGGTGTTCGCGCAACTGCGCCAACAAGAGCATGCGCCAGACCTTCAGATTCACGCCTTGCGCTCCATGTCGTGCAGTCCTCGGCCGTCGAGGGTCAATATGCGATCGGCCGTTTCCGCCGCTGCCCGGGAGTGCGTGATAAGGATTCCGGTGGCCGAATTCAACTTTATTTGCGTTCGCAGAAGGGCGAGGATCTGAGCGGCGCTGCGCGGGTCGAGATTGCCGGTCGGCTCGTCCGCCAGCACCAGGCGCGGTCTGTGGACCAACGCGCGCGCGATCGCGATCCGCTGCACTTCGCCGCCGGACAGTTCCCTCGCGTAGCG
>Ga0182015_10007697_pt1 | contig 10455 bp, 8 predicted proteins | sample 712P3MmetaG_FD_120478 | JGI IMG/M metagenome (GOLD analysis project Ga0182015, IMG submission 120478) | Permafrost microbial communities from Stordalen Mire, Sweden - 712P3M metaG | ecosystem: Environmental > Terrestrial > Soil > Wetlands > Permafrost | place: Sweden: Stordalen | collected... | reverse complement strand
ACGATGCCGGCGCTGGCGCCTTACGCTGCGGTTTATGCGCCGGACATGATGGGGGCCGGGTTCTCCGACCGGGCGGCGGGGATCGACCACTCGATGCGCGGGGCGGCGAAGCGGCTTCTGCAGTTCGTGGAACGGTTGGGGATTGCTTCGTTCGATTTGCTGGGGACTTCGCACGGGGGCGCGATGTCGATGATGGCGGCTGCGGAATGCCTGAGCGGAAATACCGGACTGAGGCTGCGGCGACTGGTGCTGGTGGCGCCGGTGAATCCGTATTCGGCGCATGGGCGGTGGCTGGCGCCATTTTTCGGAAGCCGGTTTGGCGCGGCTCTGCATCGCCTGACCGCGACGCGCATGAGTTTCCTGTATCCGTATTTTCACGCTCGGTTGTATGCCGCCGCCATTCCGCCGGGAGCGCTTGCGGGCTACGTTGCTCCGCTGGCGAAGCCGGGGTTGTTCGAACATGCGCTGAGCATCGTGAGTACCTGGAAGAAAGACCTGAGGGAACTGGAGGCGACTCTGCCGCAGTTGGGGAGCATTCCTACGCTTTTAGTGGGGGGGGACAAAGATCCGGCGGTGTTCGTTTCGTCGGCTGCGCGGTTGCAGAAGTACTTCCCGAATTCCGAGTTGATCGTTTTTCCGGGCATTGGACACCTGGCGTATGAAGAATGTCCGGAGGAGTTCAACCGGGTGCTGATCGAATTCCTGACACGCGAGAAGGTTCCCGCCTGACACGTCTGAAATCATGACCCACCACATTCTCGACCTGCTGCGGAGCGCGCTGGTGCATTACGGGTACTGGGCTGTGGCAGCGGCGTTGTTGCTGGAGAGCGCTGGTTTGCCTCTGCCGGGTGAGACCGTTTTGCTGCTGGCCAGTTTTTTGGCTTATTCCGAACAAGAGTTGCGATTTCCCTGGATCATCGCGGTCGGGATCGTAGCCACGACGTTGGGTGGAGAGTTCGGATTTGCTTTGGGGCGCCACGGCGGGCGTCCGCTGATTGAACGCTACCGGCATGTGTTCGCGATTCGCGCGGCGACTGTGGCGCGGGGGGATCGTCTGTTCGAGCGCTACGGGGCGGTCACGGTTTTTCTGGCGCGATTCATCTTCGGAATGCGAGTGCTGGCCGCGCTGCTGGCGGGCGCGCACCGGATGCCGTGGAGGAAGTTCGTCCTGTTCAACTTTCTGGGAGCCGCGGTTTGGGTGACCGCGATTTGCGGCGCGGGATACATGTTCGGGGGACATTGGGGCCGACTGGCCCACGATCTTCGGCGCGTCGATTTAGCGGTTGCGATTGTGATTGTGGTGGTCATCGTGGGGCTGTGGTGGCGGAGCCGGAGGGTGGAGAGTGATTCCTAGAGTGCTCTGGAAAAACTCGAATTCAGCCTGGCAGCGCCTGAAGGCGCGATTGCTAACGTGGGGCTTGCGGTATGCCTGAAGGCATACCCTGATACGAATCGTGAGTTTATCCGCAACCTGAAGAATGGCCCCGGATCCATTCTTGAATCCGGCCTGAGGCGAGCACCTTAAGAGTCAACTTATAAACGGGGGGATTTCGCTGTAGCGCGAATATACTGTGCGGGTGTCGCGGGCGTGGAAAAGAGTCGCGTCCGTGGCGTCGTTGATTCTCATGGCGTCGTCTGGCCGGAAACTCAGACGAGGGAGGAAAGTATGAAGAAGATTGGGATCTTGACTCTAGTGATCATGGTAACGATCCTGTTAACCTTGGCCTTTTCGGCGGCGGCAGCCAGTCCCAAGGCGGCCCCGGTTCCGGTGGCGGCGGCCGCTACTCCAGCGGCGGCGGCTCCGGCGCCTATGCCTCCACACCCGCGCGTGGAGCACGCATTGGAAGCATTGCGAAGCGCCCGGGACCATATGGCGCATGCCGAAGGCGAGTTCCATGGCCATCGCGACAAAACGATCGAGCATATAGACGCGGCCATCCATGAAGCTGAGATTTGCTTGCGGGAACCGTAGAGTTTGTACTGGGCAAAGTTAGGGCAGCGTCCGCGGACGCTGCCTTTTTTATTTCGGATGGTGTTCTCGCCTCGGCGGGCTTACTAGAAAGCAACGAACCGAAGCAGTAAACCGCCGGCTCCCTCAGGGGCTAAAGCCCCCGTCTTTATTGGCCTTTTACGGCGCGAATGGAAGTCGCGCCCTTTCAAAGCCGGCCGCGAATCGAGCTTCTCTACAACCTGTGAAGTCGTGCCCTGCCCGAAGCCTTTGTGAGACGGCTTCTAGCGACCGAAGGTGTATCCGATGGAGGCGCCGACGCGGACAAGGTTGTTGGAGTTGAACTGAAAGTTGTTCTGGATGTGGTAAATGTGAGCTTCGCCGCGAACAAAGACGTTGCGCCAGAAGTAATAGCGGAGACCGCCGGAGACGTGCACCATAAAGTGGTCGCTGCTCGTGTAGCAGGTGTAGCCGCCGCCGGTGCACGAGAGTTCTCCCGGGAGGTAGAAGCGGGTGCTGGCATCGCCAACGCCCCCCATGAGGTCAAGACCAAATTTCTTGCTTAGTTTGGGCTGGAAGAGCACGTTTACGTCGGTCAAGATGGGGCGGTAGCTTTCATAGCCGTAGTAGCTGGCCTGGTGCTCCCGCCAGGAGGTCTCCAGATTAAGGCCGAGGCGGCGATCGGGGTCGACGATATCACCGCTTATGCTGATATAGGTCCCACCTGTTTCCGCCAGCGGGGTAAGAGCCAGCGAGCTGTTATGAGTGTAGGGCTGCATCAAGGTGGCGCCGCCGACCGCGATATCGCCCTGCTGGGCTGCCGCAAAATGGGCAAGGAACAAGAAAACGGAAACGTGTGCGAAGAGCGCTAACTTTCTCAATACAACCCCTTTCGTTACTGCTTACAGGTTTGGATTATACCCGCAGATCAGCGGCGTGCGGCGAAGCGGCGCGAACGACCGCTTCGGCAAAACTGCCCTGACTGTCGGAACACTGGCTGCTCACGCGGTCAAAGGCCTAATCTGAACCGCCGCCGAGGGTGAACCCGATCGAGGCACCGACTCGGAACACGTTGTTGGAGTTGAAGTTGAACCCATTATCCGAGAGGTTGTTGTTGTTATTTTGGATGTGGTAGTAGTGAATCTCGGGGCGGATAAACACGTGGTGCCAGACGTAATAGCGGACGCCGCCGCCGAGGTGCTCCATGAAGTGATCGGTGCTTTCGTAGTTGGCCTCACCAGGGACGGAGGGGCCCGGAGCGTAGAAGCGGGTGTCTGCAGCGCCGATGCCGCCCATAAGGTCGAGGCCAAGTTTCTTACCCAGATGCGGCTGATAGAGCGCGTTGAAGTCGGTCAGGATGGGGCGGTAGTTTATTTCTTCGGCTTGATAGGTGCCCTGAGTAGCTCTCCAGGCGGTTTCGACGTTAAAGCCGAGGTGGTGTCGGAAGAACACCACGTCACCGCCGAGGTTGAGGTAAGTGCCGCCCTTTTCCGCCGGCAGACCGCTATTGGAAGAGGAGGACGACAGGAGTGTGCCGCCGCCAATAAAGAGGTCGCCCTGCTGGTCGGAAGCAAACTGGGCAGAGGCAAACTGGGCGAAGGACAAGCATGCGAAAACGGTTGCGAGGAAAGCTAGCTTTCTCAAGAGAAACCTCCAATGAGTTGATTGCACGCGTCTGATGGCAAACGATTAAGATGCATCCGCGACATAGGCGGGATGCAGCAAAATTAACAACTCCTCATCATAATTTCAAGTTCCAACCAGATTCAACTGGCGCTAAAATGCTTGTAAAGAAACGTCAATGGAATCGTGCACCGCCGTTTCCTCAAGAGCGCGCGTAACGTGATCAACCCGGAAGCGGGGGGAAAGTTGTGTGCCGGTTTACTTGGATTTTCCGCCTCCACCGGGAGCGCGGACATGGTCGAAGGCGATGGGGCCTGCACCGAAGAAAATGAGGGCAAACGCCAGGGTGGCCAGAGCCAGGGGAAATTCGTATCCGCCGTTGCCGGTTAGACCGTTGTGGAAGTGCACCTTGGCGATGGCGACCGATAAATTTATGCAGATGGCAAAGGCGGCAAAACGGGTGAACAGGCCGGCGAGCACGAGCAGACCGCCGAGAAACTCGGTGAAGGCGGAGAGGTATGCGTTCCAGCCCGGCAGGCCGAGGCTGGCGACGAACTGAACGTGGTGCTGAAGTCCGCCGAAAACCTTATGATATCCGTGGGTAACGATGATGGCGCCGAGGGCGAGGCGCATAACGAGGAGAGCGAGAGGCTGCAGGCGATCGAGAAAGCGCAAGGGATTCCTCCGGCGAAACGAGAAATAGATTACCGCAGGAAAGAGATGGAAGAAAGCTGCTACCTGAGGTGCGGCTTCGATACCGGCGCCGGAACACCGGGGCGGCATCGAACCCGATTGCGCAGAGTGGCCAACTTCTGGTAACGTTTTGTCGCCTAAAGATACGAGTTGCCGGCGGCGTCTAGTCGCGACCGGCTCACGCGTCTTGCGGGCCCTACCCCGGCTTTTGAAGTTAGGATCTTGAAAATTAAATTTCAATCACGCGCGCGGAATCGGTGAGCTTCGTGTTTATGGTAGGTGTATCCGGAGCTTGGCACCACACTGCGGATTTAAGGACGTCAAATTTTGGGGGATCGAGTGGCGGTAAGAAGCTTAGATGCCCAGGAGGCTGTAATGGATCGCATTTTGAAAGGTGAAAATATGCTGCCGAAGTGGGTAGTCCTTCTGCTATTGATGGCGGTTCCAGCTTTTGCCTGGGGCCAGAAGAAGACGAGCGCGCCAGCTTCGCACGCGAGCGCGCCCAAGGCGAGTGCACCTGCGCATTCCGCACCGCAGTCCCATGCGTCGGCGCCGTCGCATGGGTCCACGCAATCGCATGGGTCAACGGCATCCCATGGGTCAACGCCGTCCCATAGTTCAACGCCCTCGCACACGACAACGGGCGGCACACACACGGCGACGGGTGGAACGCACGCCGCGGCGGGCGGTACGCACACAACCACGGGTGGAAGCCACGCGACGGCCGGGGGTGGAACGCACACGGCGGCGGGCGGCACACACGGGGCAACCGGCGGTGCACATACCGCGGCCGGTGGACACACTGCGGCTGCGGGCGGCGCCCGGGGCGGAAGTGCGGCGGCCAGTCACGGCAGCACGCATCAGCCGGCGGGGACAAGGAACGTTTCTATGAAGGGTGGAGGATCGGCGAGCATCCGCAAGAATGGATCGGTTCGTTCCATCGACCGCGGTGGCATGCACATTGAGCATGGAGTCCACGGCGGGGGCAGGGTGGTGGGTGAACACAACGGCGCGCGCGTCGTGAACACTGGAAGGCATGGCGGTTATGTGCAGCGCTCCTACGTGAACCGCGGTGGGCATGCTTACTACTCGCGCACCTTCTATGCCGGCGGGCGCTACCATGTCGGGCTCTATCGCGGCTACGGCTGGGGCGGACATATGTACTACGGCTATTACCCTGGCGTTTGGTTTCACCCAGGATTTTATGGATGGGGCTTCCATCCCTGGGGAGTGCCGATTGCGTGGGGTATCGGGGCATGGGGCTGGGGAGGATCGCCGTGGTGGGGATTCTATGGCGGGTGGTGGAATCCTTATCCGGTCTATGCCGCGCCGTACTACTGGCTAACGGACTACCTGATCTCGCAGCAATTGCAGGCAGCGTATGCGGCGCGAGCTGAAGACAATGCGGATGCGGTGGCAGCGGATGCAGCGGCCAGCGGCGGAGATGGCGGCGGAGGGGCTCCGGCAGCGTCCGGCCCGGTGGCGCTGACTCCCGAGGTGAAGGAAGCCATTGCCCAGGAAGTGAAAGCCCAGTTGGCCGCGCAGCAGTCGCAGGCCAGCCAGGATTCGGGTGGCGGGCAAGCGTCGGCAGCTCCGGCGCCTACCAGCGACACTACACCGCCTCCGGCGCTCGATCCATCACAACGCACTTTTGTGGTGGATTCCGATGTGACGGTGGTGGCCAACGGTCAGGAATGTGCGCTGACGTCGGGTGATGTGATCACTCGCCTCACGGACACTCCGGATGGGGATAATACCGTGAATGCCAGCGTCTCGGCGACCAAGAAGGGCGATTGCGCGTCAGGACAAACCGTTGCCGTGAAAGTGGATGACCTGCAGGAAATGTACAACCACTTCTCGGAGAACATCACCAACGGCATGGGTGAACTGGCGAAGAAGCAAGGGACCGGCGGTATGCCGGCGGCGCCGGATACGGGCACCCAGGCTGGGGCCGTGACACCTCCGCCACCGGATACTTCTGCGGCCAAAACGCTGGCAGACCAGCAGGCTGCCGCCGATCAGGCGGAGGCGGATGCGAAGGCGAGCGCGGCAGGCGGCGGGCAGTAGAACAGACGGCAACAAAAGCGCAGTTAACCAATAATCACACCAGGGAGCGTCGGATGACGACGCTCCCTTCTCCAATGCAGCGGCGAGATTTTTCCTGACGCTGCGCCGAGGCGGCTGGCTGTCGAACCAATTGAGTCGGACTTTACTTAAGTCCGGGGCGGGACCTGAACGGAGGGCTCTACGATGTCGAAGAAATTCCACGACCTGATTCCAGGGATTGTGCTCCTGGCGACCATGACCTTTCCTATGGCGATGGCCAGCGCTCAGGCAGTTTCTCTGCAGGAGCAACTGGCGGCGCAGTACAAGCTGGTGAAGATCGGTTCGGACACGAGCGGATATTCCGTGGTGGAAAAAGGCACGCTGTTGGCGATCCAGAAGGGTGGAATCCTGGCCGTGCCTTATGGCGACCAGAACGTTCTTGCCAACAGGTATGAAGGCGGGACAATTCACGCTCCCAGCGGCTTGTCCTTGATGGGACGGAAATCCATCATGGGGAAATTTGGCAAGGAGCAGACCACACACCTATTTGCGGTCGGCGACAAAGTCTATCCCATGAAGATCGATGTAAATGTAGCCAAAGATACGGTGACTCTCGGCGTTGTCGCGTGTGATACCTGCAACAAAACCGATCCGCCGACTTACAACAAGGCGAATGTGGTTTTCCAGTTTCCCAAAGGATCGTTGGCGAATGCAGCCGCGGGCGGAGTGGAGGACACCATCGGGCAGGTGCTCCAGATCAGCAGTGACGACGCACAGGGCGGCGGAGACCAGGGTGCGCAGCAAGGTGGAGATCAGCAGCAAGGCGGGGATCAGGGCGCGCAGCAGGGTGGAGGCCAGCAGCCCGCAGCGGCGGCGCCGGCGGCCGAGCCCGCGAGCATCGATAAGGGCATGACCACCGACCAGGTGCAGGCGGCGATGGGGAAACCGGACAAGATTGTGAACCTGGGGGCGAAGACGATCTATTACTACAAGGATATGAAGGTGATTTTCTTGAGCGGGAAAGTGAGTGACGTGCAGTAGAGTGGCGCACGGGAATGTGCTGATACGTTCAGCGCGAATGCCCACCTTTGCAAAAGGCACGCTGTTACGAAACTCGTGCCGTCCGCTGAGGCGGACTCTGATGGTCCCACTTCCGGCTTCCCGGCACTTCCGTGCCGGGCTTTCCCATGCCGCCGCTTCGCGACTGGAGTGGGTTTTGTTCCACCCTCGGCGCTCGGCATTGAGTTTCGTAACGACCTCAAAAGACGCAAATGTGGGGCAGCCAGCTTGTGAAATTTTGCCGATAAAATAGTTTCGGCGCACTCCTTGGCGCTCTCCGCTCGGGTTCGGATTTTCCGGATTTGCCACGTTTTAGGGGGGTATCCCCCCCTCCCCCCCTTTTTGCAAAATCTCTGGAATCATCGGGTTGGCGCGAAATTCTCCGCAAAATACGTCGTTCAAAGGACTTAGATATCAAAATATCTGAAACAAAGGAGTTGCGGGCGGGCTTTGTTGTCGCCGCCGGTCGTGATCTGTACTGCCTTTGCTGGGGCAATCATGAACGAGTCGGAAGTGGAGCGCAAGGTTAGATGTCACATGAGGGCAGTGGATTTCTTGCGGGCTGGTCGGGTTTTTCGAAAATTGCGAAGAGTTGGTTTCCTCGGGCTATGATGGTCGGGGCGATGGGGTGCGCGAATGTTCGCCAGTCCTCAATCCGCCCACTTCTCGCAAAGGACGCGAGAAATGGGGCACCCACAGGTTTTTTGGCGGGTGCTTCAGCAGGTGGGCTGGAGACCTGGGCCACCCGCCTTGCGATCAGGGATGTTCAAACTTTTCAGAAAGCGCAGGGGCTTCCCGCCGGAGCCGACGCGGTTACCTCGTCAGCTTCGCGTGATGCCGGCGGCATCATGTCCCACCCTTGCAAAAAAACGCAAGGATGGGGCACCCTCAGTGGGAATGGTGCATACAAAGATCGTTAAAGGTGGGCCACCCGCCGGGATTTCGGCGAGAGGCTTGACAACGACGACCGATGAGCTGGGCCACCCGCCTGGAGGTGCGGCCCGCCCGCGGTCCCACCCTCGCTGTCCCTTAATTACCGGAATTACCGGCGCCGGTGAGAGGGATCGATTCCGGCGTAAACCCTCCGTTGTTTTCGACTTGTACGTAGGCCCGGAATGCGCCGCTGCGCTGCGGCTCAAAGCTGACGGTGATTGCGCAGCTTCCCCCCGGTCTCAGATGGGTTCCACAGTCGTTGGTCTGGGAAAACTGCGCGTCGCCGGTTCCGTAGATGTAGATGAAGTGGGTGAAACCCATGTTGGTTTTGCCGACGTTGGTAAGGTGAATCACGCGCGGGACGCTCTCGGTGCCGACTTTCTGCGGCGGGAATGCCAGCTTGGTGGGATTGATGGCCAGCTCGCTGCCGATGCCGATCAGTTCCACGAACTGCGGCTTGGATGAGGCGCTGTCGTTGATCGTGATGCCTCCGCTTACAGTACCTTTGGTTTGAGCGGTGAACTCGGCAGTGATGGAACATTGCGCGCTGGGAGCGAGGCTGCCGCTGCAGGTGTTTGCGGTCATGCGAAACGGGGGGCCGCTGCTCACCACGGAAGAGATCGCCATTGGCGTTGTGCCGGAGTTGGTGAGGGTTACGGACTGCGGAGCGCTCGTGGTGCCGAGAAGCTGATTCGTGAAGGTGAGCGGCGAGGTAGGAGAGAAGGTAGCGCTGCCGGTGTTCAGCAGTGTGGTGACTTGCTCGGTTAGGTTGCCTACGAACACAAGGTCAGGTTTGCCGTCGTTGTTGAAGTCGGCGGCGGCGATAAACTGAAGGTTGGGCCTATTTCCTACAGGGTAAAATTCGCCGGTCTGGAAAGTTCCGTCGCCGTTCCCCTTGAACACGCTTGCCCCCTCTGGCGGGCCTGAGTCGGACGTCGCCAAATCGACTTTGCCGTCGCCGTCGAGATCCTGCGCAATCACCCACGTCGAGAGCCCGCCAGTCTGATAGTAGACGGGCAGCTGGAAAGTTCCGTCGCCGTTCCCCAGTAGAACTCCGACCCCGCCACCGTTCCCTACCGCCAAATCGACCTTCGTTTTGTCGCTGGTGAGGTAGCCTGTGGCCATTGGCCCTGCTCCATCGAGAACGTAAAAGCCATCGTCGGTGAAGGTGCCATCGCCGTTTCCCAGCAGGATGTCCACCTGATAGGTCGAGATAAAGGCGCCTGCCACAGCCACGTCGAGGTTGCCGTCGTTATTGAAGTCGCCCGTAGCTATCGCGCCAGGGGTCGTGTTGGTTATTGGAGTGGTGATTGGTGCGCCGAAGGTACCGTCGCCATTGCCGGGGAGAACCTGAATGCAACTGCAGACCACCCCCAGGGCGCTGACCCCCTCCAGGTTGAGCACGTCGACGTTGCCGTGCCCGGTGAAGTCCCCGAGACCGACCATGCTCGATTCTGCCGCCGTGGGATAGGAGACAGCAGGCTGGAAAGTTCCATCCCCGTTGCCGAGCATGACATTGACTTCGTCGCCGCCGGCTGCGCCTATCACAAGGTCGAGTATTCCGTTATGCCGAAGGCTCGCGGTGGCGGGATGGAAGCCGAAGGCGGTTGGGTACGCGGCGCGAGGCCGGAAGGTGCCGTCGCCATTTCCCAGCAGGATTTGAATTTCCCCCGGGGCACTGCCTACGACAGCGACGTCGGGGATGCCATCACCGTTAAAGTCGCCGACAGCTAGCGCGAAAGGGAGAACGTCTCCCACAGGAAAAACGGACCGTATCTCAAACTGCGCCTGCGCGGAATTCGATGCTACCCCGGCCCCGAGCAGCAGGATCATTGCAAGCGTTCCTCGATGGTCCACTGAGACCCCCTGGACACGTCCGTGCGGAAGCTTACCACCAAAGGAATGGCGGCTCGAAGGTTTTCTCCGTAAGTGCATGGAACCAGAGTTGCAACTTTCTGCGGGCACCGACCTGCCCTGCCCTGCGTAAAGGGTCAGGGCCGATCCCAGGGAACTCGCGGAGCAAAATCAAAGCGGGAGGTTCATCCGATGTCCTCAAGAATAGCAACTGTGTTAGGCGGGTGGCCCGGCCTTTGAGTTGCCGACGCCATTATCACCGTGGGTGCCCCGCTCTTGCGCTTTTTGCAAGGGCGGGT
>Ga0182015_10007696_pt1 | contig 10457 bp, 9 predicted proteins | sample 712P3MmetaG_FD_120478 | JGI IMG/M metagenome (GOLD analysis project Ga0182015, IMG submission 120478) | Permafrost microbial communities from Stordalen Mire, Sweden - 712P3M metaG | ecosystem: Environmental > Terrestrial > Soil > Wetlands > Permafrost | place: Sweden: Stordalen | collected... | reverse complement strand
GCCGCCATCAGCAGCGAGGTCGCGATCGGACGCAGGATGAACGGCCGGGACGGATTCATCCGGTCTTCGGCGGCGCCGAGTTCGCCGCCGCCGGCGCCTTCTTGCTGATCGCCACTTTCGAGCCGTTTTGCAGCTTGTCGAAGCCGTCGGTGACGAGTTGATCGCCCGGATCGACGCCGGTGACGGCTGAAGTTTCCGCCTCGGTCGCCAGGATCTTGACGTTGCGGGACTGCACACTGTTGTCCGGCTGAACCACGTACACGAACGCAATGTCGTTGTTATGCTGAATCGCCGCCTGCGGGACCAGGTTGACCCCGGTGAGAGTCTTCACCAGCAGTCGCGCGTTCACGAACTGGTTTGGAAACAGCTCGTTGTGGGTGTTCGGAAAGGTGGCACGCGCGCGCACCGTGCCCGTGGTGGTATTGACCTGATTGTCCACCGTGAGCAGGGTGCCGGTGGCAAGCGTATGTTGCTTCGACCGGTCCAGCGCGATCACCGGCATGGGTTTGCCGGTGCTCATCTGTGCAAACACCTGGTCGATCGAGTCCTCCGCGATCACGAAGATCACCGTGATCGGCTGCAGCTGCGTGATCACGCACAAACCGTTCGTGCCGTTGGCGGGCACGACGTTGCCGGGATCGATGTTGCGCAACCCGACGCGGCCGTCGATGGGCGAAACGATGCGCGTGTAGTCGACGTTGACCTTGGCGGCGTCGAGATTGCCGCGATCGAGCATCACGGTGCCCTCATCTTCGTCCACAGTCGCCTGCTGGGTGGCCAGTTCCTGCTGCGGAATGGCGTGTTCCTTGTACGAGTTCTGATAGCGGACGAGGTCGATCCGGGCGTTCTTCAACAAGGCCTCATCGCGTTCCAGTTGACCCTGCGCTTGCAGGAAGGCGGCCACATAAGGCCGCGGATCGATGACCGCCAATAGGTCGTCCTTCTTGAGGATCTGACCCTCCTTGAAATGCACTTCGGTCACCATCCCCGCGACCCGGCTGACAATGGTGTCCGTGTACACGGGTGTGACCGTCCCCAGGGCATCGAGATAGACGTCGATACTTCCCTGCGTGACCGCGGCGGCGCCCACCGGGGTGGGCGGCGGCGCCTGTTTGGGCTTGGGCTTGTCGAACGCCCGGACGATGAGCCAGGCAACGATTAGAACCGCGACCAAACCAATGGCCCAAATCACCCAGCGGCTTTTTTTTTCGTGGCGCAGACCCGCTCCGCCGAGACCATATGGACTGACGGGCGGGTTGGTTCCCGCGGCGGCTTCTGTCATGTCAAATCGAACCTCGGGGCTTCTTTTCTTTAGCCTATCACCGGTGGTGCGTTCGGCAGATGGGCGAATTATTAAACTCCGGAATCGTTGGACTCCGTTGGCCTCGTCCCAGCCGATTAGTATCCGCCCAAGAGGCGCATCTGATCTGTACGTTCTACGACTTTCTCGGCGTCGGAAAGCGCCTACGTGGGTGCGGCTTCATCGCTCGAACGCATCGACGGTGTGGAAAAATTGCGGGCGGGCCACCTCAATCCAGTGCGGCCGGTCCGGTCACGGTGGTCATCGCCGAGGTGACGATGAAAATGGCGCCGGCCAGGGCGATTTCAAATCTGATCGACGTGTGCAATGCCGTCACAGCTCGCGCGTCTCCCTCCCTGAGCCTCGGCGTCAATTTGAACCGGTTGAACGCCGCCAGCGAGACCAGGCACAAGACCAACCCCAGTTTGGCCAAGACGAGGCGGCCGTAGCCGCTGGTCCAGAACTCCGCAACCGACTGCAGCACCAGACACAGCAGGCATGCGCCGGCGGCGATCAAGGCGGCGACGACGACCAGCGCCACCGCACCGAAGCGCGACGCGATTGCAGCGACCCGGGGCACGTCCCGGCCGCGGGAAACCATCAGCAATGGCATGAGTCCGCCGGCCCAGAACGCCACGCCGAGCAAATGCAGGGCGAGGACGCTCGTAGCCGGCCCGGCCGCGGCGAGTGAGTGCACGTGTCCAACCCACGCAAACGAGGTTGCAGCCACCACCGACCCGAGCAGTGCCCGAGGCGGCGGCGGCCCAGCCGTCGGCAGCATCAGGACCAATCCGACCAGCCGCACCAGGGTCGCCCAGCCCTCACCGCCCCGCAGGATCATGCGCAGGAGACCCGAGTCGGTGAGCCCCGACATCCCGCCGCTCATGGACGCCGACGTTGCCAATATCTTTGCCGCACTCGCGAGCGCCGATGCGGCCAGCAGGACCCGGATCAGACGGCGTATTTCCCGGGCATGGGATTCGGCGACGAGGTCGTGACTGTAGCGCAGAAAGAATACCGCGCCCGCGGCACCGAGCGTCGCGGCGTAGGTGAGCGCCTTGGCGCCCGCCATGGCGGCGTCCTCAATGCCGATGACCGTCACGGCGGCGAATCCGCGCCGTCCGCTACCGGATCGAGAAGGAATAGACGCCCTTCACCACGTGCCCGTCGCTGGCGGTCAAAGCGCTCCACCGCACCTCGTATGTTCCAGCGGCCAAGCGCGGGAGCGGGAGGGTCACCGTGCTCGCCGCGGGTGCGTCATGATCGATCGTGAGGGGAATCTCGTGGCCGGCGGTCCACAGCTGCAGCATGCCGAGTCGCACGCTTTCGTTGAACTTCAAGGTCAATGACGGCGGCGGTCCGGTGAGCTCTGCGTCCGGGGCTGGCACCGCGCCGAGCAATCTGGCGTGCCCGAAGGCGGAACCGACGGCAAGCAGCGCCATGCAGAATCCCAGTGACGCCCAATTTCTACGCATTGACGCTCCCGCATCGAAACCCACGCTTGCATTGTAACATCAGTGCTTCGCGTCAACGCCGGCGCAATTCCCCAAGTCCCGCCGGCACGCACTCGCCGCGCAGCACCGATGATACGTTGCGGCCGATGGTGCCGGCATCGGCCGACTTGGATATGAAACCCTGAGCCCCGAGGTCCAATGCCTGACGTACGGTGCGAAGATCATCCCGCGCCGAGATCACGATCACCGGCAGCTCCGGACGAGAACTGCGCAGCTGCTCCAGCACGCCCAGGCCGTGGTCGCCCGGCAGATTCAGGTCCAACAGCAAGAGATCGGCACGCGGATGTTGCTCCAGAGCATCGAACAAACCGGCCGCGCTGCCCGCCTCGAAGAATTCACAGTTCGCGCACGCTTCCGCGACTGCGCCTTTGAGCGCCGCGCGGAACAGCGGATGGTCATCGACGATGAGGACTTCATAGGTCATCTGCGGGCACGCGTTCGCCGTACACGGCATCCCTTGTAGCACCGCGCCCGTCGCCCAAGCCTACGACCTTGGTCGACCCTGCCGGGCGCAGGTCGTCCGGGCTGAACCGCCGACCGGACCCGCACACCCTTGCGCGGCACAGCAAATGCCCGATTTGCCCCGGCCGACCCGATTTCCCCCGGGCGGTCTACGACCTTAGTCGAATCGAGCCCCGGAACGGAACAAATTGCCACCAAAATCGAATATTATCACTCCCGCTTGCGGACCAATCTTGAGGGACGGAGCCGACGCATCGATAACGAAAGACGCATCGATAACGAAGGTTGGGGGGAAATCGATCATGGCAGCACCCGATGTGGTGGACTGGGACGCGATCATTCGCGATCCGCGCTTCCAAGATTTGCACTGGCGCAAGATCCTGGTTCTGTGGGGACTGATGACTCTGTCCGTCGCGTACTACTTCCTGCTGCCGATCGGCGCCGCCTATTATCAGGATCTGTTCACGATCCGCGTGTGGGGCGACGAGGAGACCTCGTTCATGGGTCTCGAGAAGCCGCTGTTCGAGTTGAAGAACCCCGGCCTCATCTCCATTCCGCTTGGCTTCCTCGGCGTGATCTTCGGATCCCTGCTGATGCGCGACCGGCGCGCCGAAGACATGTGGAATGAAGTGTACGCGCGGCAATATACCGGTCTGCTGGTGTCGAAGTCCGCCGCCCATTGAGCCGGCGTGCTGTAGGCAAATTGATATAAATAAGGGAGTCAATATGAAAAAGTATTTATGTCTTACTGGAGCCGCAATTGGCCTCACCTTGGCTTGGTGCTCGGCCCAAGCCCAAATGAAGGACCCGTTGCCCGACAGCTTGTCGCTGGGGGGCGTCACCGTGTATGGAACGATCGATGTCGGCTACGCCTATCAGAGTAACGGCGCTCCGCTGAGCAGTCAGCTTCCCGGCGGCCTCGAGTATCAGTCCTTCACTACCACGCGAAATTTCCAGGGCTCCCAGTCGACGGTCGCTGAAAGCGGCCTCGAGCAATCCAAGATCGGAGTCCGGGTGTCGGAGCCCATCGCCGGCGATGTGACGCTGACTGCAGTGGCCGAGACCGGGTTCAATCCGCTGTCGGGCCAGTTGACGGATGCGTGCGCGTCCCTCGCCAACAACGCCGGCAAGAAGCAAGGAGACCAGACCTCCAACGCCGACAGCAGCCGCTGCGGCCAGGCGTTCAACTCCCAGCTGTTTGCTGGTGCGAGCAGCCCGGAGTTCGGCACGCTCACCATCGGCCGTCACAACTCGCCGCAGCTCACCGCGCTGACTCAGTACGATCCGCAACAACTCTCCTATGCGTTTTCGTTTCTCGGCTATTCGGGCTTCAACGGCGGCGGCGGCAGTACGCAGGCAGCGCGCTGGGATAACTCGGTCCGATATGCATATCAAAACCCCAACTTCCATATTGTGGGAATGTATTCGAACGGCGGCCAGGATACCGGCATCTTCGGCAAGGCCTACGGCGCCGATATCGGGGCGACCTTCGCCGGACTCTCCGTCGACGCCACCTATGAGAATGAGAAGGGTGCCGTCAACCTGCGAAGCTCCTTCGACGATGGTACGGCGAACCCGCTCCCCACGCCGGGATTGGCGGCCTACGTCTCGAACGACACGTCGTACAACATAATGGGTAAGTACACGTTCGAGTTCGGCGATTCCACTCAGAAGGACAAGCTCACGATCTATGCGGGCTACACTCATCTGCAAAAGGCGCACGCGAACTACCCGGCGGGCGGAGCCGCCGAGGGCAATTATCCGCTCGATATCGGAGTCAACGTCAATGACTCGGCCGAATACAACATGGAGTGGGTGGGCACGAGATACGCGATGAGTACCGGATTGAATTTCGTCGGCGCGTTTTATCACATCACGCAGAACAGCTGGACGATCGGTCTTCTGCCGACCGGCACGCAAGGCATAGGCTGCAGCGCGGCGGGCCTGCTCTGTGCGGGCGACTTTTATGAGGCGTCCTTCGTGGCGGACTACATCATCAACAAACACTATGACGTTTACGCCGGTGTGAACTGGTCCGAGGTCACCGACGGTCTCGCGAACGGGTTTGCCGGCGTTTCCAAAGATGGGACCATGGGCAGCGAAAACTCGACCACCTTCATGTGGGGCCTTCGTATTAAATTCTGACCTGGGGCTGCACGGCCCGCGCACGACATGGTGTTGCTCGGGCTGATTTCCTTGAGCTTAGCCGCTCTTTCGCTCGAAAGACCGGTTAGCGGACCGGAATCCCCCTAAGCTCCCGTCCCCGTCCCCCCTGCGCCGTCCCCCGCGGCCGCAGGCGCCTGGCGTTTGTCTTGCCGCGGCCGGCAGCTTACAGTGCTCACAGGGGGGATCATGTTTTCCAGCTGGATGCTGTCGCTGTTGGCGTTCACTTATCTCGGATGTCTGTTCGGGATTGCCTTCTACGGCGATCGAAATCCGATCTACCCAAACCATCGGCGCCTGAGGCCGTTCATCTATTCGCTCGCCCTCGGCGTGTATTGCACGTCGTGGACCTTCTTCGGCGCGGTCGGAAGCGCCGTGCGCGACGGGTGGAGCTATCTGCCCATCTATCTCGGGCCGGCGCTGGTGTTCCTGTTCGCATTGCCGTTCATGGAGCGCTTGGTTGAGACTGGCCGCGCGCAAAAGGTCAGCTCAATCGCTGATTTCATCGCTTCGCGGTTCGGCAAGAGCCGGCCGCTCGCCGTATTGGTGACGGTGATCGCATTCAGTGCCGCCATTCCGTATATCGCCCTGCAATACAAGGCGGTTGCAGCCAGCATCGACGCACTGACCATGCTGGGCGCGGGGCCCGTTCCCTGGTATCGGGACAAGGCCCTCGTCGTCGCGATGATGATGGCGCTGTTCGCGGTGCTGTTCGGCGCGAGACGGGTCGATGCAACCCGGCATCGCGAAGGTCTGATGCTGGCCATCGCATTCGAGTCGCTGCTGAAGGTGCTCGCCTTCGTCGCCGTCGGCGTGTTTGCCTGGCTGCACCTGCGCGGCCGGCCGTGGGTGCTGCCGACCCAATTGGCAACGGCAGCCACATTTTTGAACGGCGATTCACTGACCAGCACGGCGCTCGCCGCCGCGGCGATTTTCTGCCTGCCGCGGCAGTATCAGGTCGGCGTCATCGAATGCGCGCGTACCAGTGATCTGAAGGTCGCGCGTTGGTTGCTTCCCGCCTATCTTGCACTGTTCTCCGCCGCGGTGCTGCCGGTCGTGGCCCTGGCGGCGCGCGACGGACTCACCCTTCACACCGCGTCCGATTCACTGATATTGACGCTGCCGATGAGCTACCACGCTCCATGGCTGACCGTCCTGGTCTTTTTGGGCGGACTGTCCGCCGCAACGGCCATGGTGGTCGTCTCGAGTACCGCCCTGGCCACGATGATTTCGAACGACATCGCCGCACCACTGCTCTGGCGCCAGCGTCTGGAGGACGGCGCGAGCCTTGGTCGGCGCGTCCTTTGGGTGCGCCGGGCGGTCATCGTGACGCTGGCGGCGCTGGCCTTCGGGTACTATCGGTCGGCATCGGGGTCGAGCAGCCTCGCCGCCATCGGCTTGCTGGCCTTCGCGGCCGTGGCCCAATTCGCGCCGGGAATTTTCGCGGCGCTCTACTGGAATGGCGCGAACCGTTCCGGGGTGTTCTACGGGATGCTGGCGGGATACATCGCCTGGGGTTATCTGTTATTCCTGCCGAATCTGAGGGCCGGCGGATTGCTGATACCGTCCCCCACGCAGCCGTTTGGATTTACCTGGCTGCTGCAGCTTTCGCCCGGGGACTATTCCCATCTCGCCACGGTCGGCCCGCGGGCGCTGCTTTCGGTCGGCGTGAACGTCGTGGTCATGTTCATCGTCTCCGCGCGGCGCGGCGTGACCTTGCAGGAGCGCCTGGCCGCCCGCGCCTTTGTAATGCCGAAGCGGCCGGCTGCCGGGCTGCCGGGAATCACGTCCAAGGTCGGCGACCTCGAAACCGTGGCCGCCCGGATCATCGGCCCCGTGGCGGCGCGCCAGGCCCTGACGGAGTACGCGGCGCAACTGGGTCAGGCCGTTCCCAAGCCGGCCGAACCGGCCGACCGCGGCCTGTTGCAGCATTTTGAGCGCGTCCTGGCGGGATCCATTGGCGCTTCTTCCGCGCGGGTGGTGCTCACCCACGCGCTGAAGCGAAAAGGCCTCGAAGTCGACGAAGTCGCCGAACTGCTCGATGAGACGTCTCAGGAGATCCGCTTCAGCCGGCAATTGCTGCAGGCGACGATGGAAAACGTCATGCAGGGAATCAGCGTCGTCGACGCGCAGTTGCGCATCGTCGCATGGAACCGGCGTTACCTCGAAATGTTCGGCTATCCGGAAGGCATGGTCAGCATCGGCCGGCCGGTGGCCGAGCTCATGCGTTGGAATGCCGCGCTTGGCGAACTCGGCGGCGGCGACCCGGAGGAACAGGTGGAAAAGAGGCTCGCCCATTTGCGTGCAGGGACTGCCTACACCTTCCAGCGCATGCGGCGCAACGGCTGTGTGTACAGCATCAATGGACAACCGATGTCGGGCGGTGGATTCGTCACCACGTACACCGACATCACCGACTTCAAACGTCATGAGCAGGCATTGCTGGAGGCCAAACAAGGATTGGAAGAGCGTGTGGCGCACCGAACGCGCGAGTTGACGGCCTCCCTCGAAGCGCAGCGCTTGGCCAAACAGGAAGCCGAAACGGCCAATGTGAGCAAGACGCGATTTTTTGCGGCCGCGAGCCATGATTTGCTGCAACCGCTCAACGCGGCCCGGCTGTTCGTGTCGGCGCTCGAGTCGCGTGCGCGGGCGCACCCGGAATTGCGGGAATTGACGAGCCGGATCGATGCGTCGATGCGCGCCGCCGAGGAGTTGCTGAATGATCTGCTCGACATCGCGCGGCTGGACAGCGGCGCACTGAAACCGGACATCACGAGTTTTCCGATCCTGGACTTGCTCGAGGAACTGCAGCGTCAATACGCACCGCTCGCGCTCGCGCGGAATTTGCGCCTGAGCATCGTCGGATGCGGCGAGGTGGTGCGCAGCGATCGTGTGCTGCTCCGGCGCATCATTCAGAATTACCTGTCCAATGCCCTGCGCTATACGGAGCGCGGCGGCGTCGTCGTGGGATGCCGGCGCCGCGGCGGCGAACTCGAGGTCGCCGTCTATGACACCGGCCCGGGAATTGCGGAACATCAGCGACAACGCATGTACACCGAATTCATTCGTCTCGGGCAGGATTCACCATGGGGCGAGAAGGGACTCGGGCTCGGGCTGTCCATTTGCGAGCGCCTCGCCCGGCTCATGAATCACACATTGACGTTTGCCAGCCAGCCGGGGCGCGGCTCCGTCTTCGGCGTGCGGGTGGCGCACGAAGGCAAGGCGCGGCATCGGCCGCGCATCGAGCTGCCGCTGCCCACGCTCGACCCGATCGGCCTTGGCGGCCTGCGTGTGCTGTGCGTGGACAACGATTCCACGATACTCGATGGCATGGAGGCGCTGCTCGGACAATGGGGTGTCCACGTCATCAAGGCGCGGGATGCTCGTGAGGCGCTGCACGCCTGCGAGCACGCACAGGTCGACACGATCCTGGCCGACTACCATCTCGCAGACGGCGTTGACGGAATCGCGCTGTTGCAAAGGCTGCGTGAACGGCAGGTCACACCGATCGGCGCTGCGCTCATCAGCGCGGATCACGGCGCCGAATTGGCGCTGGCTGCACGCGTGGCGGGCTATCCATTGCTGCACAAGCCGCTGCGCCCGGCGGCGCTGCGCGCGCTGCTCAGCGCGTTCCGGCGGATGCGCAGCGCCGCGTCGGCGGCCTGAGCATCGGGCGCCCACGATGTCCTACGAATTTCTCATCGTCGACGACCATCCCTTGTACCGGGAGGCGCTGAAGGGGGCCATCGCGGCTGCTTGCACCGGGTGCCGATTCATCGAGGCCGACAGCGTCGAGGGTCTGTTGGAAATCCTCGATCGGCACCCGCATGCCGATCTTCTGCTGCTCGACCTGAATCTGCCCGGCGCGTACGGTTTCAGCGCTTTGGCGCATCTGCGCGGGTCGCATCCGCAGCTGCCGATCATCGTAGTTTCGGCCATGGATGACCCGCGCACCGTCCGTAAGGCCATTGCGTTCGGCGCCCAGGGCTTCGTGTCCAAATCGGCCGATGCCAGCGCCATCGGCCGGCATGTGCAGGCAAGCATACGCGGCGAAATGGTCGTCCCGCCCGGACTGCACGTCGACGGGCATGGGGACGTCGATGACGGCGCGCTCGACGTCGCGCAACGCATGGCCCAACTCACACCGCAGCAATTCCGCGTCTTCGGGATGCTGTGCGCGGGCCGACTCAACAAGCAGATCGCGTATGACCTCGACATCATGGAAGCGACGGTGAAGGCGCACATGACCGTCATCTTGCGCAAGCTGGGCGCCGCCACCCGGACACAGGCGGTTCTGATGGCGAGCAGGATGGCCGCCGATCCGAGCGCGTTCCGCACGCCGCCGGAGGGTCAGGACTGATTAGGGCGGTTTGGCGTCTGCGGCGGACAGGCTTCCGTAGACGCGCGCCGCCGGCGTCGTTCGCAAGAACTCTGCGGCGAATCGTAAATTCATACGGGGAACCTCCAGGCAATCGCAACTGCGCCGCATGGCGCGTTCCGCGATGGTCGCAGGAACGTCACCGGGTACGGTCGCGCTCGTCGATGCGGTCGCAGAAATAAATGTAAATGCTGTTGCCCAGGATGCTGATCGCAAACAATGCCAGCGACGCCGGCAAAATCTCGAGCACCTTGTGCAATCCAAGCCAGTCCGCCGGTGTGTCCAGCCATTGCACCAGAGAGGCGAGTCGTCCGCTGTCCCCGTCCTTGACGCAACAGCGCATCAGCGCGGCCCGCAGACCTTCGATCACGCCGAAGTGAGTCCATTCTCGATCGCGAAACCAGCCATAGATCTGCAGGCTTATGAGGTACAGGAACACCGCAAGACAACCATATCCGACCAGCGCCCCGGCGGCGCGCGCAACCCGCAGGAGAATGTCCAGAACGCTCATGCGTGCGGCGGTGTTCATGGCGTCGGCGCGTTCGGGCAGGTATTGACTTCCAGCCGCGAGATGCGCCCTGCCTCGCCCTGCAAATCCGCCGGGTTCAACGAGCCGTCCGCCGGCTTAAGATCGACGTCG
>Ga0182015_10007695_pt1 | contig 10458 bp, 8 predicted proteins | sample 712P3MmetaG_FD_120478 | JGI IMG/M metagenome (GOLD analysis project Ga0182015, IMG submission 120478) | Permafrost microbial communities from Stordalen Mire, Sweden - 712P3M metaG | ecosystem: Environmental > Terrestrial > Soil > Wetlands > Permafrost | place: Sweden: Stordalen | collected... | reverse complement strand
GGCCGGATCGAACGGTTTAATAACATAATCGTTCGCCCCCAGTTCAAGCCCGCGGAGTTTTTCCTCGGTGGAGGCCGCACCGGTGAGGAACACGATCGGGATTTGGGCGGTGACAGGATCGGCCTTAAGCCGCCGGCAGATCTCGAACCCGTCAACGCCGGGAAGATCGACATCCAGAAGAATGAGGTCGGGATGCAGCGACGCCGCGGCCGCCTGGGCCTCCAGCCCGTCGGTGCAGGAGAAGAATTCCAGGGATTCCTGGCTCAGCCAGACCCGGACCAGTTCCTGGATATCCTCGGAGTCGTCAATGATGAGCAGCTTTTGTCGTAACATCATTTTCCCGGTTCGGATCGTATCCTTCAATGCCGCGGATTAAATCGATCAATTCGTTGACGGCGGTTTGGACCGCCCGGCATTCGGCGGTCGCCTTGATAAGAGATTCGGTTTTCCTGGCGGCATCGGTGATATTGGGGAAGCCGTAACCAGAGCCGGCGCCTTTGAGCTGATGAACGAGTCGGCGCAGTTCCTCCATGTCCTGGCTGGCCGAGAGGGTCAGCAAGGAATTGACCCGGGCCGGCAGGCGAGCAACGAAACCGACCACGGCATGACGCATCGCCGCGCTTGTCGAATCGGGGCCGGCGGGACGCAGTTCCTCCTGAAGCACGGGTGGACGAGGAATATCAAGAATGCACGGGGTTGGTGCCGTGGCCGCGGCGCGGGGTTGCGATTTATCCAAGCCGCGCAAATATCCATCCACCGAGCGAAGAAGAACTTCCCTGTCGATCGGCTTGGTGAGATAATCGGTGCAACCGGCGTCGAGACACTTGGCTCGATCGCCGCTCATCGCATGCGCTGTCAGGGCGATGATGGGAAGTTGATATCCGAGGCGGCGAAGTTGCGCGGTGGCCTCGTAACCGTCGAGCTCGGGCATCTGCATGTCCATAAGCACGAGATCGAATGTTTCCGATTTGACGCGCTCGACGGCTTCGCGGCCATTGGGCGCCACAACAACTTCAGCGCCGGCCATGGTCAAGTGCATTGAGAGGAGGTGCTGATTGTCGATTCCGTCCTCGGCAAGGAGGATTCGACCGCGAAGAATTGTTTCATCGGGTGAATCGGGCTGGGCATAGGTGGCAAACATTGATTCGGTGAGTCCATGCCGCATGGAGGTTCCCTCCAGCGATCCGCCCTGGATGGCCAATGTGAACGTGCTGCCCCGGCCGACCTCGGAATGGACGGTGAGATCACCGCCCATATAAACCGCGAGCCGTTTGCTGATGATGAGTCCGAGTCCGGTTCCACCATATTTTCGTGTCATTGAATCGTCGGCCTGAATGAACGGCCGGAAAAGCCGATCGATTTGCGCGGGGGACATCCCGATGCCGGTATCGCGGACTTCGACTTTGACCACGCTTGCTATGCCGTTTTTTTCCACGGACATGCTCACGCAAATCGAACCCTTTTCGGTGAACTTAATGGCATTGCCAATGAGATTCATGAGCACCTGCCTGAAGCGCAGCGGATCGGTGTGAACAATTTCGGGTATGTCGCCGGCAAACTCGACATTCACGGCAAGCTGCTTGGCAATCGCCCGCACCCGCAGCATGGAGACGACATCCACAACCAGTCGTGCGGCATCGGTGGGGATTTTCTCGACGGTCATCTTTTCGGCCTCGATCTTGCTGATATCGAGGATGTCGTTGATCAAGTCCATAAGATGCCTGGCATTTCGCCGCACGACCTGCAGGCAATTGACGCGATCGGACATCGTCTGGACTGGCGAGAGCATCAGATCGGAATATCCCAGGATCGCGGTCATCGGCGTGCGTATTTCATGGCTCATGTTGGCAAGGAAGGCGGTTTTAGCGCGGCTGGCCTCCTCGGCCTTTTCCTTTGCGGTTGAAAGCTCGCTCGTTCGCGCAGCGACTAAATCCTCGAGATGATGCCGATGCAGGTTTAATTGTGCATCGCGCTGTTCGATCTGCCCGAGCATGGTGTTGAAACAATCGACGAGGACTCCCATCTCATCCTCTGAATGCTTTGCGGCGCGCAGCTTGTAATTTTGATCCCGGGTCACGGTTTGGGCGGTTTTGCTGAGATGCTGAACCGGGCCGACAATTGACCGGGCCAGCCATCGCGACATCGCCAGCGCCAGCGCCAGTCCACATGCCAGAACGATGCCGAACACCAGTGCATAGCGGCTGGAGCGCTCGGACAATTGAACGAGATCGGATTGGACATAAACCCAGCCGAGCAGGCGGCCGTTCAATTCGACGGGGCTGGTGACGACGAGGGTATCATTGGCAAACCGCCGTTCGTCGGAAGTCTGCCCTGAAAAATTCGGAATGGGAATCGGACGGCCGCGGTAATAAACCGCCAATTTTTTCCCCGAGTTTTCATAAATGCAGGCGGCTACCACGTGGGATTCGACGCGCGGCGAACCGAGTGTCTGGGCGGCGTCGCCGGCGTCACCGAAAGAGAGAGCGGCGGTGCAGTTCTGCGCGACAATATTGGCGTAGGTCTGGGTATTGATGACGAGAGCCTGGCGGATTTCGCCGTAATCATAAGCGGCAAGCACAGCGCCCGCGGCCAGAAGCGCGGCTCCGGCCGAAATCAGGGTGATGCCCAGGAGTTTGCCCTTGACGGTTCGAAGTGCAAGAAGCGGGTTTTTGATCATGTTTTTTTCTTGTAAACGCGGGCAAGTTTCATCAGCTTAGCGCTGACTTTGATTCCTACCGAGGTAATCGGGTCGGGATCGATTTCAAAGCGCATTTTCTTATCTTCCAAAAAGAACCGGATGCCACCACCGGCAGAAGAAAACGCGTCGCTTTCTCCCACGGTCAGCACCGCGATGCCGTTCAGTTTGGCAAATACGTCACCCAGCGCGGAATCCTGCGAGGCCGGAACAAAGAGCAAATGGCACGGACCCAGGCCGTCCAAGGAAGCAAAGTGCCGAACGCTGATGGAATGATTGGCGACGGTCTTTCCAGACATCGCCTCGTCGAGCGCGCCGCCAAACGGATCGGTTCCGAGCGTCGCGACAACGAAGGGACAGTCCTTGGAGGCAAACGCGCCGTCGGGCCATTGAATGAACTGCGTGAAATTATAAATGAATGCCGCCTTAACCTGATATTCACGGATCGGGGCATCCGCCCGACACGGAATCGCCGCGGTGAAAACCGCCATAACCACAAACAATTTCAATGCCCATCCGCTGCTGCGCATATATTTCCACTCAATATGTCTATAAACTCAGGCGCTCTTCCGAGGTAATTATCGGGGTGAAGATGCCGTTTAATTAGAATAGAACGGTTTCAACGTGTGGGCGGGTTATAAGATACGCGTCACGGGAACGGGCCAGGTGACGCGCAAATGGAAGATTGATTATAAGACTCTGCGGGACGCAGGCGGACCAAAGGATTTGATTCGCGGTGGTATGCACAGGCACCGTTTCAATTCGTCCTCGAAATCGCTTCCGCCGGCGTGATAATTCTGTGTAATTCACGTCACGAAAAAACCCACGTGGGATCATCGGCGGTATTGAAATACACCGTCGGCACCGGAATGTTCAGCAACCTTAAATACAGGCACAATTGAGCGCGATGGTGGATCAGGTGATTGAGGCACCACACCCGATAAACCGTCGCGCGAGGCTGGCTGGTCATAATTGTCGAACCGCTGCGCATCGTCCATGTTTGGCCAAATTTCTCGGCATCAAACCGCCCCGCCGCTTCGCGCAATGCGGCGGCGCTGCGATCGAAGAGAGCGAGCAAATCCTTTTGACTTTTCAGCTCCGATGGCGGCCGCGGCGCCGTGGCGGCGTCAAGTCCGTCCTCGGCGATCGCCCCGCGCGCCCAATCCGGCAATGTCGCCACGTGTAGTGCAAGCTTGGCCAGGCTCATTGATTTCTCATGCGGCTTCCAGTCGTAGTGTTCCTGCGGCAATTGTTCCAGAACCTTACGCGTCACCGCCAATTCCCTCTCAAGATCCCAAAAGATAATTTCCTTGGCAGACGGTGAGTTCGCACTCATTGGAGTTCTCCTTCATTGGTTCGTGGTCGGGGCGAGCGCCGGATGATACGGGGCCGCGCCTTCCAACCCGGCGCCCGTGACGTTGTTTATCGACAAAAGGGGGCCGTGGGCTGGTTGTACGCCGATTCCGCTGAGCATCACATTCTTCATATTGACCAGCGTGATTCCCTTTTCGCTGGCGCCGGTCAGATTGGAAATCGCCAAGCCATCCAATGGCTTGATCGATGAGATTTCATATCCATCCACCAGCGATCCGCAGTTAGCAATTTTAATATCGCTGAAATGAAAATCCCTGCCCTGTGGCACGCCTTCGTTGCCGGGGACCGGTTCCGTATCGGTGCGGCCGCTGGAAAGAAGATTAATCCGCAAAAAGCCCTTTTTTGCGCTTACGACATTCAGATCAGTCGCTGAAATATTTTCGATCGACGCACCGCGCCCGGTGTGGCTCTTGATGTAAATCGAATAGGTTTGGGAATGAGTAAATTTGCAGTGTTCGATGCGCACGTTGCTCACGCCGCCCGAGGTCTCGCTGCCGATGCCGATACAGGCAAAAATACTGTCGCCCAACTTGCAGCGGGTGATGAGCACGTTCTCCGTCGGCATCGCGGCGCGATAGGCTTCCAATCCGCGGCCCGATTTCAGGGCAATGCAATCGTCGCCGGTGTCGATGTCGCAATTCTCGATGCGAACATTCCGGCATGAATCGAGATCAATGCCATCGCCGTTGCCCGTCCGGCTGCGAATCGTCAGACCGCGGGCAAGGATATTGGAGCATTGGGTTGGATGGATCGTCCACATCCGCTGCTGCTCGGTCGAAAAATCTTCGAGCAGAATACCCGAACAGTTGATCGTTTCGATCACGCACGGCCGGCGCGGCATCTCCCGACCGCCGAGCTGCGGGCTGCCGACAATTTTGCCGGGGCCGGCGATCGCGATATTGCCGGCGTCAGCGGCGAAGATCAACCCGCGATGGGCATCAACCCATTGCCCCTCCCAGCGGGCCTTGACGATCGGATACTCCGCCAAATCCGGACTGCCCAGCAAGGTCGCGCCCTTTTCCAGGCGCAATGTTGTGTTTGATTTAAGCTCGATGCTGCCGATGAAATAATCCCCCGCCGGCGCGAGCACCTCCCCGCCACCGGCTTTGGCGCATTGGTCCAGGGCGCGCTGAAAAGCGGCGGTGTCCATGGTCTTTGCATCGCCGACGGCGCCGAATGCGCGGACATTCGACGGCATCGTCGTCTGCGCGAAACTGCCAGCCGGGAATAACGCGATCACAATCGTGGCGATCAGCAATAAACTGATTCTGGTTGCGATTTCCAAGCCGAATCCTCCGAGCTTATCTGATGGCGAGCGACGTGGAATTTCGCCGACGAGGCGACAAGCGGATATTATTCCACGCAATGAACTTATGCAATCGAGTCATGACCTTGAGATCCCTGGCGATTCTGGCGCTGCTGTGCGGTTGCGCAAGTGGACGCGGCGATCCCCCACTGCCGGATACGGTTCCGCTTTGGAACGGCGTGGCTCCCGGATCGGAAGGTCAGACAACGCCCGAGAAATATTCGATCCAGCACGTGCCGGCGAGCGCAAACAATCCGGAGATTTCGTTCGGCATCGTCACGAATGTTAACTATCCGTCGATCACGCCTTTTCTTCCTCCCAGGGAAAGGGCAACCGGTGTCGCGGTTGTGATCGCCCCCGGCGGCGGACATCAAATGCTCGCGATCGATCATGAAGGATATGCCCTCGGACGCTATCTGGCCGACCATGGGGTCGCCGGATTTGTATTGAAATATCGCCTTGCCCGCGCGCCGGGATCGCCGTACAAAATTGAAATCCACGAATTGATGGATGCGCAGCGCGCGAGACGGCTGACGGTATCCCTGCCATTATCTCGCCGGCGTTTTCAGAATGAAACAGCCTCATAATTGTGGATTCTAAAAAAACGCGATACAAATAAAGCCATGAAATACATCCTCGCCTGAAGACCTCTGCCGAGGCGTTCCTTAAAGCAGGAGGCCCGATGCCCAAGGGGCTGAACATGATTGGCCGATGGCACGCACCTGGTTCCGCATACGGATGGGCGGTGGTCGAGGGAAACAGCCCCACCGCTATCGCGTAACACGTCGCCGAATGGGAACACCCCCTCGAATTTCAGATTACCCCTATTCTCGAAGACGCGGACGTCGCCAAAGCACTCGCCAGCGTGTATGGAAAGTAACGGCTCCAATTAGAGGAATCTGGCGGCAACCAATTCGCATTTGCCTCAATGTCCTCACGCCGCCTTTTGAGCCCTCATTCAAACCGGATAATCGTAAAGCTCTGCGCCGGGAACCGGTATACGATCTTTCGATCATTCAACCCGTAATCGAGGTCGCTCTCCCTGGGACTCAGCGCATCGGGACTTTCCGCGGTATTGGCGGCGGTGTTTGATGTTGCGATCAGACATGTCACGTGGGCGTATGATTTACTGGGAGTGAAGCCGGAGAATGAAATGGCTGCCGATTGAGCGGCGCTGGAGTTTACCACCTGAAGAACCAGGGTTTTCCCGTCCTCACTGCGCATCGCGGTAACGTCCAAGTGCGATTCGTTGCCGACATCGCACTGGAGCAATTGCTGTAGATTGTTTTGGGCCTGCATCTGAATTACATAGCCAGGTGGCTGTAGCCAAACGCGCGATGGATTGAGGAACAAGAGTCCTTGGTCCCACCCGTTGTCGTTCTGGCCATCGGGCTGCAGGGCATTGGCGGAAATGACAACTGGGATGCGGTTGTCCCGCCGGATGGTATTGATCGATATCGCGTTGGCGAGGGCGCGAATTTGCCCGTGGGTGTTGGCGTTCAGCTCGAAGACAACCACCTTGTGTTGGGCTCCGTTGGCAATTGTGTCGATGGCGTTTACATAGGATGGCAGAGCCAACAGGTCGGCGGAAGGTTGCAGGCCTTCGGACCAAACATGTACGTCGATCCAGACTTCGCGATTATGCTGGCGTCCGAAATCAAGGATCCGCCGTTGCCCGTTTAGATTTTGAATTCCGCTGTCTGCGCCGTCAATGTGATCCGGATCGATGATTTTTCGCTTGTAGCTGAAATCACCGGCGACGAGGATGATCCGAGGATCTTTCGACCAGATGGCCTCGGCTATCCTGTTAAATTTAGTGGCATAGATTTCGTCGACGCGCTCTTCGTTTCCGAGTTCCAGATGAGTCAGACGATAGGGCGCGGGGTGGCCATCGGCTGCTCGACGTTTGCCCCATTCGCTGTCAGCCGGTCCATTGACATACTCGACAAAATCAGCCAAATCCTGAGGTGATTCATTTATGTTCAGATCGGGAACAGCGACGATGTTGGCTGCCTCGCATAGATTCAGAAAATCGATCACGCCCCATCCGTTGGATGAATACGGATACCAGTGGCCAGGGTAAGGAGGTCGGCTATCGCGCGGGCCGATCATGTTTCTCCACCGATATCGGGAGGCGTTCACCATTGAACCGCCGTATCGCATGATGGCCACGCCCTGATTAATGAGTGCTTCGGCAACGTCTTTCCGAACAGGCAATTCTTTGAATCGGCCCCAAGAGCCAGGCTGCAAAAACACGTACCCGACAGTGACGGACCCAGGGCTTTTGAGCGCAATCGCAAATGCGCCTTTGCTATCGCTGGCGTCAGGCGTAAGCGAAAAATCCAGCTGCGTCCAATTGCTCGCCGGCACATCCAGCTGGCGCAGGGCATAGTTTTTCGTGCCTTCGCGGCTTTCCAATGCCACCACCACTGTGGTCGGCGCATCCGCGCGAATCCAGATTCGTCCCTCATAGGATTTACCGGCGATGAAGTTCATTCCCCAGTGGTTGAGCCCGCAGTTCTCCAACCCGACGTTGCCTTGACCACGTATAAAACTCATTCGTTGCGACTGCACGCCTGTGAACGGGCGTCGGAAATCGAGCGAAAAGGCAGCGACAGCTGTGCCATGGGTTACCGGCTGCCACATTCCGCTGACCTGAACGCGGGGGTCGGTTATCGCAATCGGCGGTTCCTGAAAACTCTCGCCGAAGATCATTTGGCTATAGAGTCCGCCGTAAATTTCGTGATTCACATCTTCGAGGCAAACGCCAGCGAGGAATCTGTTGTCCGGCTGAATAATTTTCCCGGCGCGGATATCGATGGCCGTGTCGTCAGCGCGGGTAGTTGCGCAGATCACAACCAACGCGAGCGTCGCCAGTAACTGGGTGCGTCGAATCATTCTGTTTGCCTGCACCGGAATTCCTTTTTTGATCGTAATGTGAAGATCTGAACGACACAATTCAGCAGCAGCCAGACTGCGAACTTGTCGCCTCAAGGACCGGCGTGATTCCTCCGCGCAGTGTGACACCCAATGCATTTGCCATGTGAAATCAAAATACCGACAATGAACAGCAGTAAACGATCTCTTTGAGCCGAAACAACGGGAATATTTGATGCCCACACCTGCCGCGTTTTCCACATTCCGAGTTCAGATCGGCGGCATCCCCGTAACGGAGCTTGTCCGTGAGTATGGCACGCCCGCGTATGTCTACGACGCGGCCAAAATCTTGGAACGAATCAATGAACTGCGGACGTTTGATTCTATCCGCTTCGCTCAGAAAGCGTGTTCCAATCTAGCTATTCTCAACTTCATGCGGCTTAACGGAGTCCTCGTCGACGCAGTTAGTGCCGGCGAGATCCAGCGAGCCTTGGCGGCCGGGTATTCCCCACAAGGCGATCCGCCCCCGATTGTCTATACAGCCGATGTTTTCGATCGCGAGGCGATCGACCTCATTGAGCGTCACTGTCTGCACATAAATTGCGGCTCCCCCGACATGATCGATCAATTGGCCGAGCGACCAATCGGAGGAGCGGAAAGCTGCATCACGTTGCGAGTTAATCCCGGCTTTGGGCACGGTCACAGTCGAAAAACAAACACGGGCGGAGAACTGTCCAAACATGGCATTTGGCACGAGCAGTTGGGCGATTGCGTGCTCAAAGCAAAAAAACATGGACTGCGCGTCACCGGATTACATATGCATATTGGCTCCGGTACGGACTTGGAACATCTGCAGCAAGTCTGCGGAGCCATGCACCGATCCGCTCTCGAAGTAGGGAATAGCATTGTGTCGATTAGCGCCGGCGGCGGTCTTCCCGTACCGTATCAGGCGGGTGAATCATATATCGATATGTCGGCCTATTATTCACTGTGGGATCATGTGCGCCGAAAACTCGCGGTAGAGTTCGGACATCCGGTTCATTTGGAGATCGAGCCAGGCCGATATCTTGTCGCCGAAAGTGGATACCTCGTTACCGAAATCCGCGCAGTGAAGCGGTCGGGCAATTACACATTTTACATGGTTGATGGAGGCTTCAACAATCTCATCCGACCGAGTATGTATGGCTCTTACCACCCCATTTCGATTGTCCCAGCCAACGGAAAACTAGAACATCGTGCCGAACAAGATGTGGTGGTTGGAGGGCCGCTTTGCGAATCGGGCGATATTTTCACTCAGGAGGAGGGGGGCGTAATCTGCTCAAGGAAACTGCCAGTCGCAAAGGTTGGCGATTTTCTGGTGCTGGAGGTTGCCGGAGCATATGGGTTCGTAATGGGTTCCAACTACAACTCAAAACCCCTTGCACCGGAGATTTTAGTTGTTTCCGGATACTCACAATTAATCCGTGCCCGGCAGACATTTGAAGACTTGATCCGTGGAGAATCGATTCCCCAAATGTACGACCGGAATACTCAGTAGAGCTCCGTAGAGATTTTGGCAGTAGGCCAAGCCGTTGGTACTCGAAGAACTACAGATTGGAGCCAGCGGGACACCAGTGAAACTCGCAACCTCGTTTTTGAGCGGATGTCGCCGATTATCGGCCAAATTGTCGCAACGGATAAGCACCGCCACAGAGTAATTCTCGGCGATGCTTAGGTAAGGACTATCCCGTCCGATTTACGACCTCCGTTTATAGATCGACACTCCAAACACACCCGACTGCTCTGGCAACTTGTTGTATTGATCAATCTCACCAAGCCATTGGCCATCCACCGAATCATCTCGCCGAAATACAAAGAGATACTTCGCTCTCGTCCGAGACAATCGATTTGCCCAGGTCTCGCGTGAATGATTGAGTGCAAGCGACGTCTGCCCGCGACGACGGCCGAGAGCTTGTCGAAATTCCCGCCTCTCCATCGGCGGGTTGTAGATGGCAAAGAGGACGACGGCGTCGTACTCTCCGTGGTCATCGAGGAAGTTTTGGCCGTTCTCTCCCCGCAGATCAAAGACCGTCCGCGTCGCCGACGCCCACGGCATCGCCGGTTCATGTGCCGCCACCCACGCACCGGCCATCTCCAGCCACCGCAAGTCGTTGTAACTGCGTGTAAACCCCACCAATGCAATGTCCACCGGCGAATCCTATAGTCT
>Ga0182015_10007694_pt1 | contig 10459 bp, 6 predicted proteins | sample 712P3MmetaG_FD_120478 | JGI IMG/M metagenome (GOLD analysis project Ga0182015, IMG submission 120478) | Permafrost microbial communities from Stordalen Mire, Sweden - 712P3M metaG | ecosystem: Environmental > Terrestrial > Soil > Wetlands > Permafrost | place: Sweden: Stordalen | collected... | reverse complement strand
GGACCCATTGTCGTGGTCACTGTCGTCCAGGGCGATCCAGCAAGTAAGGTGCGACATCGGCTCTGTGCGCGTCCAGTAAGAGTAGTCCTGATGCCAGGCAACCACACCCCCATGATGCGCGGGTTTGCAAAAAAGCTGATCGTGCCAGAAGCGAACCGGGCCCCCCAGCAATTGCGACGCCGGGGCCAAAAAAGCCGGACTCCAAAGCACATCATGGAATCCGGGTCCAGTTCTCCACGCTCCCAGCGCATGGAATAGGACCGCATCGGGATCCTTCGACTCGTTCGAATGATACTCATGGAACAAGTGATTTGCGGAATGCGATTTTTTCATCAGGCCGTTTAGCTCCGAGCACAACAGTTCTACCTGTCGATCGTCGAGAACCTGAATTCCAGCTAGATATCCTTGTTCATGGAACCCTGCGACCTGCTCCTCGGTGAGCCGGAATTTCCGCCATTCCTCTATATCCTTAGGTTGCTCGAGAAACTGACCGATGGGTGCATGCATTGCAGAAAGGTCCGTGAACATCGTATCTCTCCCTGGCCGATCAGGTTATCGCATCCTGGTCGGAACCGGTCTCATAACTCCCCAATTTAAAAGCGACCGCGTGTGAGACCCGCCGCAAAGCGGGGCTCATGCCGAGTCCTACGCGAATCGACCCGTACATGAGACCGGTTCTAAGGCCGGCCTAGAACCTGAAGAGGATCATGAGGACTTTGCAACTGGAGCACAAAGGCCTCCGCTCTTTTGTAGCCGCCTTCTACCCCGCGAAAAGCGGCAACCTGATCTTGCAGCGCGTAATACCGGTCAGGCGTCTGGCTGGCGTGGGCATAGCAGGCAGCACGCTTGCTCGATTCCGTCTGCGTAATATCAACATAGCGATTAGGGGAGAATTGCAAGGTATCCTCCCCATCGGAGACCTCATAGTAGTACAGGGAAAACCTCCTTTGCGATTGCCGCCACGCGTCGTAAGTGAGCATGGTGATCGCACGATGGTCGCGGTGGTTATCAATGGGCCATTGTGTAAAGACCAGGTCCGGCTTCTCGGCTTCGATTATTCTTGCGTACTCCTCGTAATGGTTATTATCTACCACTGCGTGGCCGTTCACTTGTCCGGCATAAGCGGGGCGAGCCTTCAATATTTCGCAGGCTTTTTTGGCCTCGGCAATACGTATGGCAGCGGAGGTAGGAGGCCATGCTCCGTCGTTCAAGTAAAGCAAAACCACCTCGTGGCCAAGACTGGTGAAGCGGGCAACGGTCCCACCGCAGCCGTATTCCGGATCGCCGGGATGGCCGCCGGCTACGATCACCTTGAGTTTACGGCCCGCGGGCTGCTCTGAAGCGGCCTGAACTTCACCAGCTGCTCCGGGCGCTCCAAAGACCAACGCAGAAGCCAGACCGCCGGCGCCGATCAACACGTCGCGTCGCGTTACTCCCACCTTGCCACCTCCTTCTTCCCCTTCGGAAATTCACCCGTTAACAACTGCGTGGCCTGGTTAGGAGCTCTTTCTCCGGTAAGCTTTGCTTGCGCAGTAAAACCTACGGGTTATGTATCCCCTGCCACACAGACAAGTTTCCGAAGGTCTTAATGTGTTGATATTTGTTGTGGATGTAGTCGTCCAGCAGTGTTACCCCTGTGCTCTTGGCGCTGTCATTCGGTTCGCGCAGCAAATCATACTCTGAATCCAGCACGATATATGGCGGAGCATTTACCTCGAGCTCGTGGATCATCTGCGTCTGGATGCCGTAGCTATTCTGCAACCCAGGATCGAAGTGGGACCACATGGTCGCGGGCAGACGCTGGGTTGCAAAATAGATAAGGTTATCGTTTGCATAGATCCTGTCATGCTTCGTGGTCCCAACATAAAGCCGCTGCTCTGGCGTGGTGTGGCTATCAATAAATTCAATCGTTCGAACCCGGTCGTCCTCAGGCAAAAAGCAAAAGCCCTTGGTGAGAGCATTCGTCCCATTGCACCACGCCGTCTGGGCCTCCGGCGAGGCTCGCAGAGCGGACGACAACATGCGTTCCGGCACGGATAAATGCCTTAGGTATAGGAACCTTACTTCGTGGAGGGTGGACCATGCAGCTGCCAGGAGAGAGAGAGACATCAGACAAGTGACCGTAAATCGGACAGGACCGGGGAAGCTTGACCTGTGCTGGAAAAGCACGGCCATCAGGAGTAGCGAGGGAATGATGGCAAGATACAGTTGGAAAAGGCCCACCCGTACAAAGCCTTTCAAATACATGACCAGTAAAAGAAGGCCAAATGTGACCAGAAACCCGTGCCACCTCCGCCCCTCGGGAGCCACTTGAAAACTGGAGGCGTCATTACCACGGGCTCGCAAACGGCTACGCATCAAGGCATAAAGTGAGATGACGGCAACCACGATGGGTAGGTAAATACCGAGGTAGTCAAGCTCTCTCAGGGAGATTACCGGGAAAGGAAGATTGCGGCTGCGATAGTAATAGTGGCGCGGATAGAGAATGATGTCGTAGACGACCGGATGAAGAGGCGCAACAGACAGATAGTAGAGCGCAGGCGGTAAAGTCACAACCGCAAATCCAACCAGGTAGGGCCAGAAAGAATAGGCGAAAGTGCGCACTCTGTTTGACATGCCCTCAACCCGCAGATAGATGGCGATGGCAATGGCGCAAGCTTGGACCCCAAGAAGCGCTACGCCGGTATCATATCGAAACAACGCCGCCGCCCCCGCAACAGCACCAGCGGCGCACATCCGCCTGATTGAGACGCTGCGCAGAAAGACCGGGAGAATTAAGGCCGAGCCGATCAGATTCAGTAGCGACACCGGTATCGCCGGCGAGCCGGACCACGCATTCAGGCCGACAAGCCACAATAGGCTGACGATGGACGTGTAAGCAGCGATAGATCTGCGGCAATATGAAGAAGTGATGGCGTAAACGCATGTTACTGTCAGGGCTTTGATCAATAGGTCAAAGAGGCGCTCAATCAGAAGGGCTTCGCCAAATACTTTGAACAGTCCGGCAAGAATATAGAATTGCGCCGGGCCATAGTTAGCGTAGAAATCCCGATGAGGAATCTGTCCCGCCGCAACACGCATCGCGGCCGTCAGCACGAGTCCCTCATCGTAGATGTTAGGACGCCGGGACATCCCAAAAAACAGAACGAGGTAAGACACCAGAAAGATGAAAGAGGACTCTACCAGAGTTCTACGCAACCTTTTCCGTTGCGCATTGTCAAAGCACTCATTGTTTTGCAGGCTTGCGCTGCTTGCCGTCAAAGATCCTCTTCAGGCTCGGTGGAGCGGTCATCGCAGACGATGTCTTCGCTGCATCCCGATTCTAAAGCAAAGAATCTCTCTTCATTCATGTAGAGCGGCGGCGGCTGACAAGTTCAGATGCCCTCTGCAAATTGACCGGATCCGGAGCGACCAGCGGCCGTGGCGTCACCAGGATCCGGCCTTTGAGGCAGCGTGCTCAGCTCTTGCTGAACGACGCAATTGCGTCCGTCGCCCTTCGCCTGATAGAGAGCCAGGTCACCACGTTGCAGCAGATCTTCGATGTTGTTTGCCTGGTTTGGATACGTCGCGACCCCCAGGCTGATGGTTACGGCGATCGATTTCTCATCGTTGATCGATGCCGCCTGAAGCTTTGCGATGGACAGCGACGCGATGGTGTGCCGTAGCCGATGAGCGACGATCACAGCCAGCTCAGCGGGGGTGTCCGGCAGGAGAGCGACAAACTCCTCACCTCCCCACCTGCCCACGACATCGATGTTTCGCAACGAAGCCTGGAGCTCGTGGGCAACGGCGCAGAGCACGATATCGCCGTTCTCGTGTCCACAAAGATCGTTGATCTTCTTGAAGTGATCGAGATCGATCATCAGCAGTGAGAAAGGTCGCCGGTTCCGCGAACTTCTCAGCAGCTCTTTTTCACAGCAGGCGATAAACGATCGACGGTTGTAGGCTCCGGTCAGTGGGTCGGTATTTGCCAGGAGCTCCAGTGAGAGCCGGCTCTTTGCCGTTGCGATCCAGAACACGCCGAAGCCAAGACCCAGCCCGATTCCGAGAAAAATTATGGATCCCATCATCTCAAACGGGTTGAGCGCCCAGGGGCTCGCTGGTGTTCCCAGGAAGGGTAAGGCGAGGCCTCTGACTATGTTGAAGCCGGCGAAGACAACCAAAAGCACGACGGTAAACCATATGGGCGGACGCATTCCCGCACTAGCGCTGTTTTTCAGGAGCGCCGCAGTCTGCAACGCCTGGACGGCCAGCATGATTGCCAGGGTTATCAGATAGAGCTGTCGCCCATAATGGATATATCGGAAGGCGGGAAAGGCGATCGCCTGAACCATGAGCAAGGTGAGCCCGAGCTTTGGCAGCCGTGGCCTCCCAGCCATCAACTCCAAAATACCGACATGCAGGAGAACGTATGCCAGCAAGATCGATGTATATGCGACGATCGCAGACGCGTCAGCGGATATGCCGGGAGACCCGAGCACGGCAGCCCCAACGGCGCCTGCGGCGAAAGAACCTCCTATCCAGCCAAGCCCCTTAAGAAAAGGATTGCTAAGACGGACAATCAGAAGCCCACCACACCCGCAACAAAGAAGGATCGCGCCGACAACCAGAACGACGTCAGTTTCCACTCAGGCACCTTAACAGCCAGAAACAATTGAAAACAAACAGCGTGTTGTCTTCCCGCCAGCCTACTGGAGCGGATTTCCTAGTGCCATACTCCACTGGGCGCGGATAAGAACGGTTTTTCTTGACGGAAAAGCCGCGTCCTTCGCGGTAGCTTCGGTACACCGATAGAAAATCCGCTCTGGGCGGCAATGACAGCTTATCCCTATATTATGCGAAAGCGCAGTAGGACTAAGGTCGATCAGGACCTAACCGTGCCGGTCAATGTTTACCCGTATGGGGGATTGCGCTTCCTGGGGGAAGGCTTGATTGAGCGCCCCGGGATCTCATGAACCGGCACGGTTCCGCCCCAGAAGTGTGCCCCGCAGTCCAGAGGAAAGAGTCTGGCGGTGGCGGAGCTACGGTCGACGCTTAATCCATTGATTGCACGTTGGTTGCCCCCCAGGGATTCGAACCCCGATATGCTGCTCCAGAGGCAGCTGTCCTACCATTGAACGAGGGGGCAATGCGGCAAACAGGAAGCCGGCAGACACGCCTGACTTTTCTATAGTAAGAGCAGGACCCACTCCGGTCAATGCGGATAACCCGGTCTACGCTTCCCTGAGCACCTGCAACGGCTTCTGGCCCGGTATGCGAAAGCTTGCCGTCCATCCGGTCACTGTGGCCAGGATTGCCGTTCCAACCATCGCCACTGCGGTCGCCAGCCACTCCACGTGAAAAGCTACATCCAGCCGATGCAGCAGCACGCCGAAAAGCAGGAGAGCAGATTGGCGAAGATTACGCCCACCAGCCCCGCAAGCAGCCCACGCACTGGAAGTATGTGCTGCTCCTGCCAGCCAATCCGCATCCGGCGACTGGCGTCGTCCAGGTCACTTTTCCGCGATCCCCGCACTTTAGGGTGATCCTCCGCCCCCTCGTAACCCGCGTCGGTGATGTTTCGCGGTGTCCCGGCGGCAGATACGCTGAGCCTACGATGCTGACAATCGCCGGGTGGAATAATCCTCGCTTACGCCATGCGTCGGCTTCTTTGAAGAAGCGACCGGTGAAAGCCTTGAGTGTGCTTCTCGTGTCTATCGGCCTGTTTGCCCTTGTTGCTTTAGCAATCGCAATCGGCGTCCATGCATTTCTGGCTGCCGTTGGCCACTATGCTCCCTGGGAGCAAATTTGGGCCGGCTGACCCTCGCTGGCCGTGGGATATGGGACAGGTGTAGGAAACCCTACCGCAGTGCGCTCGGCTCGCGCTAAACCTTCTTCTGCGGCTGCTCCAGAGGCAGCTGTCCTACCATGGAACGAGGGGGGCAATGCGGCCGGTTCTACTCTTCCCTGAGCACCTGTAATGGCTTCTGGCCCAGTATGCGAAAGCTTGCCGCCCATCCGGTCACCACCGCCAGGACTGCCGTTCCCACCAGCGCTACCGCGGTCGCCAACCACTCCACGTGGAACGCGACATCCAGTCGATTCAGCAACACGCGGGAAAGCAGATTGGCGAAGATTACGCCCACCAGCCCCGCAAGCAGCCCCAGAACAACGAACTCCACGCTGAAAACGGCAGCAATGTGGTTTCGCTTGGCGCCCAGAGTCTTGAGCACCACGACCTCACGCACCCTGCGAAAGTGCGTGCTGGCGATGCTCGATGCCAGGATGACCGCGCCCGAGAGAATGGAAAAAGCGGCGAGGAAGCGAACCACTACCGTGATCTGCTGCACCACTTTTTGGATGGTCTCAATCACATCGGCAATGTTGATGACCGTGACCGTCGGGTAGGAGTTGAAGAGCGCTCTCTGCACCGTGCCTACCTGCCGGGGGTCTACGTGCACGGCTCCATACCAGACCACCGGCAAACCGGCCAGCGCCTGCGGCGTCAGGATGAACTCGCTGCGCGAGAACACATGCTGGCCATCGTGCCGGATCAGCGCAGCAACCGTCGCCTGAATGGTTCTTCCATTCGAAGTCAGCACCATGCGGGAGCCGAGATGCAAATGGAGCCGTTGCGCAAGACGTTCGGTGACGGCGAGCGATTGCGTATCGTAATTGTCCCACCACTTCCCCGCAACCATGGTGGATCCCACCGGAAGCGCTTGCGACCAGGTTAGCGAAACGGTCTGGAGCAAGCGCCGGGGATAGTTCTTCAGCTTGAGACCCTCCGCCGGCGTGCCATCCACCGAGATAATCCTCCCGGCGACTGAGGGAAGCGTCTCCAGATCACCTCGAACCGCCGGCTGTTGCGCCAACAGGTGCTTGACCCCGGCGAGTTCCCTGCTGCTGATATCGACAAGAAAGACATTCGGCAGGTTAGGGCCTGACGTTGTCTTCATTTCCCTGAGCACGCCGTGCTGCATGAGAAAGACCGTAAGGATAAGCATCACGCCCACGCCCAGGGCAGCCAGCACCGCCGCCGATTGATTTCCCGGGCGATACAGGTTGGCGAGGCCATGGCGGACGGACGATCGCAGGTGCAGCCGCGTCCGCGCCAGGAATGCCCGCACCAGGCGCAGGGTGAGCGCAGCGACGCCGAGGATGACCACCAGCAGCGCGCACAAGGCTCCGGCGAACCAGCGACCCACCACGGCCGAGTCAGAGAGCGCGGCAGCAATGGCTCCCAAACCGAGCAGGATAACAATCGCGGTTATCCATTGTGCCCTGCCCTCACGCAGACGTACCCGGAGACTCTTCTGCGCGCTCGGCTCCTCCACCATCCTGCGCAGCACCAGATTCGGCCGAACGGTACGGATCTGCAGCAGCGGCGGCAGGCAGAAGAGAACCGTCGTCAGAATGCCGGTGGCCAGCCCTGCGAGTGCGGAATGCCAGGGAAGACGAAGATCCGTCTGCATAGGCAATAGTTGCCCCAACAGGGCGGGAAATATCCACTCCACGCCGAGCCCCAAAAGGACTCCGACCAGCCCACCCACCAGCCCCAGGAGCACCGTCTGCAAGAGATAAATTCGCAAGATGTCAGAGGAGCGCGCCCCGATCGACTTCATGATGGCGAGCACCTCGATGCGTTGCTGCAGATGCGCGCGCATCGCCATCGCGACCCCGATCGCGCCCAGCACCATGGCCACCAGGCAGATCAGACTGAGCAACCCGGTCGAGCGCTTCAGGCCGTCAGTCAGCGCCGGGTTGCTCTCGCGAAAGTCGGTGACCTGCGCATCGGGCAGAACCTGCTCCAGCCGGGCACGTACTTTGGCGATGCTCCCGCTGTTAGGCGACAGCTTGAAGAGGAAGCGCTCACCGGAGCGGCTGCCCTGCTGCAGCAGGCCGCTCTTCTCCAGCGCGCTCTGGGTCATCATCACCCGCGGCCCCAGCCCCATGCCTGAACTCAGCCGGTCAGGCTCACGCACCAGGATCGCGGCGATGCGGAAGGTGGAGTCACCGATCTTCAGGCTAGCCCCTACCTGCGTGTGCAGCCGGATGAGCAGGTCCTCGGCGACGACGACCGTCGCATCGGTAAGCACCTGGCGCAGATCTCCCGCCGGCGCGAGATCGACCGCGCCATAAAAGGGGTACCGCCGCGGATCGACGGCCTTGAGAGAAACCAGCAACGGCACCGGATCACCGGGCGAGGAGACCATGGAAACCGTATCCGTAACCTCGGTCCGCTGAATGCCGTGCGCGGCCATCCCATTCAGCTCCTGTTCCTCGCCTTTGGTCGGCTGGCGGAACATGCGTGCGGAAAGATCCGCAGCCATGATGGTCCGCGCCTCGCCGAGCAGCGTCGTCTGGAACGAATCGCTGAAGCCGCGCACCCCCGTGAGCGCGGCGACCCCAATGGCGACGGACAGGATCACGAAGAGGAACTTGGTTCGGGAGGCCTGCAGCTCGCGCCAGGCGATCTTCGCCGCCGAGGCCCAGGTCAATGAAGGTTTTGCGTTCGTCGCCATATCAGGCCGGCCTCTGCATGTGGTCTTCCACGATCGTGCCGTCACGCAAAACAATACGGCGGTCGGCATGGGACGAGACCTGAGCATCGTGCGTCACCAGCACCAGGGTCGCACCGCTGGCACGATTCCTTTCGAGCAGCAGATCGAGTATGTGCGCGCCGTTCTCAGAGTCGAGATTACCGGTCGGCTCGTCGGCAAAAATAATTGGCGGCTGCATAACGAAGGCACGGGCCAGAGCCACCCGCTGCTGCTCGCCGCCGGAAAGCTGTATCGGATAGTGATGCATGCGATCCGCGAGGCCCACACTGCGCAGCAGATCGGCGGCTGCGGCGCGGCCGTCCCCGGAGCCATTCAGCTCATGAGGCAGCAAGACGTTTTCCAATGCTGTGAGCGTCGGAATCAACTGAAAAGACTGGAAGACAAAGCCCACCTTTCGGCCACGCACTTCGGCCAGCTTGTCTTCCGGCAGATGACTGATCTCTGTGCCATCGATCAATACCTCCCCTTCCGTGGGAGAATCCAGTCCAGCCAGGAGCCCCAGCAGGGTGCTCTTGCCGCTCCCCGATGCGCCCATGATGGCGACGAACTGCCCGGCCGGGATCAACAGATCAATATGCTTGAGGATCTCGACCGTCGTGTTCCCATTGCGAATCGACTTTTTCAGTCCACGAACTTCAATCATTCGCCGCCCCGATAGCCCATTTTTCCGTGCCTCCACATTTTGCTGCGCCGGGCTCTCTACTTACGCATAGCGTCCAGCGTTGAGGATCGCCGCGTAGATGGAAAAAACTGCAGATCCCTCCACTACGCTGCGCTTCGGTCGGGATGACAAAGGAGACCTTGGTTCCGCGCCTTTTGGTTTGTCTTGCCAACAGGATACCTATGACACTTGTCGCTCTCCTTTGTCATCCCGACCGGAGCGTACCCGGATTTCCTGCTGCGCTGGTGTAGACAGGACCGCGTGTGCGGCTTTCCGTAAAGAAAGCCGCAGGAAGCTCGCCGAACCCACGAAATTCGACAGGAAATCCGGGGGAGCGTAGTGGAGGGATCTGCAGTTTCCTTTCTCCGGGACGAGGGTCCGCTGGCCCCCATATGCTTTAGAGTGAGATTGTGACCGAACAACGACCCGCCTGGCTGCACCTGGTCTTTGCCAGCCTCCTGTGCGCAGCTACCCTTCTCGCCGGTTGCCGCTCCAATGCTCCCGAAACGGCGACTCCTCAACCGGCGGCCAGCGAGCCAACGACGACACCCGACGCCGCGGCGCCCGACGGGCGGCCGGTGATCGTCGCCTTTGGCGATAGCCTCACTGCCGGCTTCGGCGCCGACCCAGGGGACAGCTACCCCGATTACCTGGAGAAAGACTTGAACGCGAGCGGTTATCGCTATCAGGTAATCAATGAAGGGGTCAGCGGAAACACGACCAAGGACGGGGTCGACCGGCTGCAGGACGTGTTGCGTCTGAAGCCGGTTTTGGTGATCGTGGCTTTTGGCGGGAACGATGGCCTGCGTGGGCTCCCAATCGCGACCACTCGCGACAATCTCGATCGAATCGTGGCTACTTTGACGCACGCCGGCGTCAAAGTGGTTTTGGGCGGCATCACGCTGCCCCCGAACTATGGCTCCGATTACATCCGGCAATTCAACCAGACCTACACGCTGCTGGCGGCGAAGTATCACCTGCCGCTGCTGCCGTTCCTGCTGCAAGGGGTGTACGGAGTTGCCGGCGGAATGCAGGCCGACGGTATTCACGCGACGGCCCAGGGCAATGCCCAGGTGGCGAAAAATCTTCTCCCGCTGATCGTGCCCCTGCTGAAGCAATAACTCCATCAACCGAGAACCACGATCGGCTGAAAGAGCGTCCCGGCCACGCGGCGCACAATGGCAACCAGATCGCGTTGGCCGGCGAAGACCTTGGCCAGCGGGGCGGTTGAGAACTCCGGCAGATTCACTGCGTT
>Ga0182015_10007693_pt1 | contig 10459 bp, 11 predicted proteins | sample 712P3MmetaG_FD_120478 | JGI IMG/M metagenome (GOLD analysis project Ga0182015, IMG submission 120478) | Permafrost microbial communities from Stordalen Mire, Sweden - 712P3M metaG | ecosystem: Environmental > Terrestrial > Soil > Wetlands > Permafrost | place: Sweden: Stordalen | collected... | reverse complement strand
TTTTATAGATCATGTCCCTGTGATCCAAACTCATCCTCCACCCAACGAACCTGCACCATCACCAAGCCTTCCCTCCCAATCCCGCCACCGTCTCTCGTCTGCCCGCGAACAACCTGTACGTCGTCTGTCCAACGCCGCCTCTGCCGCCGCCGCAAAAGCCGACCGTGCCCGTTCCAATTCATTCACCATCCCCGCACCCTCCACACATGCCTCTTCCACACCCCAACGAACACTCGAGTCTCTCACCGCCGAACTCGACCGCATTAACCGTGAGACTGCCGATCTCTTTGCACAACTCGAATCCGAAGAAGACAAGAATCGCATCGAAGTTTCCCGTCTCGAATCAGAATTGGAAGACCTCCGCGCTCGAAGAAAGGAAGACGATGATTCAAAAGCAGGTATCAAAGCCGAGACTAAAACTCTCGAAGAGCAAAAACGCTCTGTAGATGCACAAAAGTCGAGATTAGAACGGACATTGAGAGGTGTGCAAGATGAATTATCAAAGTTGGAATGTGAAGCTTCAGCACGATTACGGGATTTAGCCGAGAAGGAACAGGCGTTGGCAGATTTACAAGACCAGACTTCTGTTGCTGAACGGAGAGCAAAAGAAGCGAGAACGATGGGGAGAGAGGGACTGGAAGAGGTTCAGAGACAGATTACTGCTTTGGAGGAGAGTAATCGGGTTCTTGCGCAAAAGATTGCACAGATGAAGAGTGTTGCTGAGGTTAAGGATACGGAAGAGGAGAAGGCGAGGATAAAGGCGATTGATGAACGAGAGGATGAGGAGGATGAGAAAGTTGAGCAGGAGTGGGTTGAGAGTGAAAAGTCATTGAAGGCACGAACTGAATTGGTGAAATCTCAGTTCGATGACGTATGTCTCCTGTTGACATTGTCCTTATGTTAGGCGAATCGGGAGTTTCGAGAAGCGTTGGCGATGTTGGTGCAGGCAAGAGAATTACATACTGCAACACATCCAATACCAACTACAACGAAACATCGAACAAAGAAGCCACGATCACGACGAACTCGACAAAAGGCATTGAGTATGATCGGACAAACCAATTCTTCGTCCCCGAGTTTGACAACAAGTGATCCATCCATAAATACGTCTCGACCAGCAAGTCTACAACTCCCTCCAGGAACAGATATCAGCATGTTCTACCCGTCAGAATACCCCGACCCATCAATGCTACCCTATGAATACCAATCTTCCAGTCCCTGGGCATCAACTCATTCTCTCGGACTAATGCACGACGTCCCCCTCTCCCTCGACCCATCACTAGAAAGAGAAAGAGAACGCCTCACCGGCGGCGCCCTCCTCTCCCCCTCCGTCTCAGAACATTTACTACCAAGCAACCTCTTTGGTCCCGAAGAAGATTCCATCCGCACAAGTCCCTACATAGACCAACTCCTCGAATCCGCACCCCCACACTCCACCCCGCGCATCTCCTCAACCTATCCCACAACGCCCATCCTCCCCACCGCCGACTCCCCCGTCTCAGAAATGTCAACCCGCTCCTCCTTCTCATCTCCAAACCAATCTCACCCTGCATTACCAACTTACTCCGACCGACTCTATCAAGACACTCAATCGTCCCCCAAAATCATCATGACTCCGCCTATTGCGTCGCATTACCCGGATATAGTCAAGGAGGAGGAACCCGTGGAAGTCACTTCCCCGGCAGAATTAAACGGGATCCCCCTTTCCGCGGAATCAGCGGAAAATTCCGACGACGACATCCCTGCGGAATCGACTTCTCCACTCAAACATTGGAAAATCCCATCCATATCGTTTAAACGCAAAATCATCCCCCCCGAAAAACGACTCCCCGCGCTCGGCACCTTGAAGGGCGAAAAAGCACGATCCATGCCACGGACGTCCGCGGGTGCCACCCCCATCGGATTTAATCGTCCTCGGTCGGGAAGTGGCAGTTCAAGTGGATGGTTATACAACGTCACTCGAGCTCGCGCACCAAGTGAAACAGGTCGTCAATTCGATACAAATTTCGATCCATTAGAATCGAGACGGCTACTCGAGGGAGCAGGGGTCGTTCATCATCATTCTGCGCTGGCCCATCCTATCGACTTTTCTGAAAGTCCAAGACAAAGTTTTGAGTCTCGATCAAGTATTATTTCTCGACGTTCCACCGACACCGACATGGCCAGACTACATTACTCCCCCTCCACCACACACGGCGGTGGATATTTCCGTACCCCAAGCATGTATTCTGAAATTTCATCGTCGTATGGTTGGTTATCTCAACCGTCTTCCGCATCAGCGGGACTCCCGTTATCACTTCCGACGTCTCCAGCTGGTGCAGCAATGTTGACCGACAGATGGAGTCCCCCGCCTCCTAATGCGTCACGGTCAAGTCTTGATCCCAACGCACCGGAATTTCGAACGAGTTTGCAACAGCAATTTTTGGGGACGCCGGAACCATTGGAGCCGGAACCGGATGTTAGTCCCAATAAACTGTTTGGGTCAGGGAGTCGGTTTGCGTTGTCGAGACGGTCGACGGTCAAAGTTTCGGGTGATCAAAGTAGTTTTCTCAACAATTTTACCGGATTGTTTCGACGGGATACCGCGAAAATCGGGGAAGATGGGGAAGCTGAGAATGGGATTAATGAGTTGGTGAGACCAAAGTCTCAGGATACGCAGACCTCGGGAGATCCCTCTGCTCTTACCACGGGGAGTGCAGAAGATATTTCTATTGATGGTGGGATTACGCCGGAGAAAAAGAAGAAGGAGAAGAAGAAGAAGGATAAGGGGAAAAGTAAATCTCTTTTCCGATGGGATTCAAAACCGGATATCCCAACGGAGGACCCTGAAATCGCGAGTCTAGAGTCCGTGAAAGATGATCATGAGTCGGAGGAAACGCCCAAGAAGAAGAAGAAACGGGGCAAGAAGGGAGTCAAGTTTGAAAAGGAGGAGGAAACTAGTCCGGCGAGAACGAGTCAAGAGACCACTGCTGCTGGACCGTATTATTATCAGGGTAGGGAGGTTACGTTGGATGAGGTGCCTGTTAAGGTGCTCGATTATTTTAGATGATATATTTTGCTGGAGTTTGGGGGGGATTGGGAAAATATTAGCTCAAATTAAGGTCTTAGGATGTATTTCCATTCGAGTTTGTTTGATATGTCACCGGTACAGCCCTCTGCAGCGCGTCCCCCTTCTATAAAGGGTGCAAGTGAGAGGTATTCACGTCGGAGGTGATAGTTGATGTAGGTATGGGTTGGCGGATGTTCTAAAAGATCTGAAGCCTGCGACTCGCGAGAATGTTGTCAATGCAGCGGGAAATGCGTTTGAAGAAGCAGCGGGGTTCTTTTCTAGTTTGAAAGGTTGGCTGGGCTCACATCGTGTCGAAGTCTATGATCCAGTGCAGAGAGGCATTAGTACTTTCGTACGAACTCTAGTTCTCTGGCGGGGCGGTCGTGTCGGAGGGTTCGCATTATCAAGATTATGGCCCGAGTGGCGCAGGGGAAGACGACCCAGGAAACCGGTTGCACGACGCATTAACGAGGATGAAGAATCAAAAGAGGGAGGGAGTTAGATTCTAAAGATATGTTTGTGAGCAACCAACTTGAGATCCATATTGAGATGATGTTGATTAATTAGCATTATCTGTCGGGATATCATCTAAAATGAAGCAACGCCCATGCCAACCCCACAAAAACACAAACTCCCGTCATAATCAACCACCGTTGTCGATACCTCCTCTCCAACCGATGTCGCACACCCAACTTCTCCACAACCTCCAACCTCCTACTCAACCTTTCCATCCTCCCCACAATCCCCTCCATCACAGTCTCCACACTCGCCATCTTCTCTTTTAATCCGTCCGCCGAAGAATACGCATATCTTAACTTCATGGTGGTATTGTATATCCCGCGAGTTTTGTCGTTGAAGGCGGTTATACGGTGGGTGAGAGCTTTGACGGTGGATTGCAGGGCGGTGAAGGTTGTTTGGTGGGAGGTGTAGTTGGAGGTGATGGTGGGGAGAGCGGTTTCCGTTTGGTCGATTGATTCCTGAAGAGTTAATGGTCATGTTAGAAGAGGGGGTAACCTCGACTAGATCGAGTTGGTCTTCTGTCCATTTGTTAATGGAGTCGACGTCTAATTCTAGACGATCTGTCTCGATTTCAAAGGGGCATTGCCTGAGTTAGTTTAAGAATTTACGAGGGGGGTACCATATTTCTATTGCTTCTTGTGCTATGGAGAAGGAAAGACGCCGTGGATACCATGCATCATGATGTTCCTTCAGCATCTCATCACTCGCAGATTTAGGTCGTTCAATTGACGCTCCAATTACTGGCGGAGGAACTTCATCCTCATCTTGTGGTGGCTCTATAACTTGAGGCGAAGACTTCTGTTCCCGCGGTTCCGAAATCGATGACCGTGGTGTCTCAGGGTATGGTTCCTCACTCTGTATCCTCGAAACTATCATCAGTAACTCCCCCTCATTGTCTCGGGGTCTACAAATTTTCGGAGGAGCAGGCGGCGTCATTCTCAGATCAGTACTATACGTACTATTCTGCGTCATGACAGGCGTCAAAGGTTCTCCATACTCCAAAGAACTCATAAACATCTCATCACTCGTTTCTCTCTCCCTCTTTGCCCGATTACTCTGAACCCTCTCAATCATGGTCTCTGGGCCAACTCTTCTCACCATCTTGCCTACTGCCCCCGCCCCAGTCTTCACTCCCCTCAACATCTTTTGTCTTTTTGATACAGTTCCCTCTTTGAGATCTAGAAAACTTTGTGAGGGCGTAAGACCGTTGACGGATCCTGTGGAGGGACGTCGTCCTTTCCCTTGCCACATGTATTTCAGTCTCTCGCCATGGAGATGATGGATGAATTCATCGATATCGCAGGTTTCGATGTCGGCGGCATTAACGACAGTTCGATTGGATAAATCATGGACTGTTGTCCTCAGAGTTTTCGTCCCTGGAAGACGATGTTCGCCGACCGCAGACCGTACAGTCAACATATACAATTTTTCCAGAGTCGGTTTATCGAGAATTCTAGTGCGATCGATTTTAACGCTTTTTTGGAAATGGATGATGGCTTCTTTGAAATGGTCTACGTCCATCATATCTTTTGGAGCTTCGATTCGTACGGACAACAGACGATATCGGACACCGAGTGTCATGCCTAGGATTCCTGCGACCGTGCTGGGACCGAGGATTCCGTCTGTAGGTTCAATGTCGTAGAAGGGTGTGCCGTATATGTTCCACCATTCTACGAGGGAGCGTTCTGTTACGTCGCAGAGGAGACCGTCGAGCATGTCACTGCCTAGTTCGCCAAAGAGGTTTAGACAGGATTGGACAAGTTTGACGAGATCGACGACTGTGGAGGAGAAGCGTATTTTATCGGACGTTCTGTATAACTGATGGAATTTATCTTGCGTTGCGTCACTGTTGTCAGCATGAGGCTATGAGGGGGTAAACGATGGGGGATCGAGGGTTAATGCACTGCGTCCTGTGCATCCCATTCTGCGGAGATTTTCATTGACGATGAATTCTTCTCTGTGAGCATCGACACAGCCATCGGGCACAGAGACAACATTCAACGCCGAGGGGAAGGAAGATAAATTAGTCACAAATATCTTCCCTTTTGGAGTCTTCCGTCAACATCTTCAAGTACTAGAGAGGGGAGAGTACGTCTTTTGGTCGAGCATGGAATTCAATGAGTGTTTCAAAGTAATGTCTCAATCGATCAGAGTATTCGTCCGCATTCAATATCCGTAATACAGATACAGTAAGCTTGCATCAGTTATGTAAAGAGAGAGGATATAGTACTTTATTTGATTCCTCGCCTGTGAATGTTGTTACGACAAAGACGGGATGGACCCGACTGCAGGCCCATTGCTCCACAATGTAGACTTGGTATCCCTCGATGACGACATTCTCCTCGACTATTTCCGTAGCCTCTTCCTGTGCGAGGTGTCTGAATGCAATCGGATCACTAAACACATAGTCTCCAGATACCACAGATATCTCCTCTGTCATGGCGTCTTATTTATCCTCTCGTCATGCTGTGTCACTGTGTGTGTGGGCGCGATCTTCGGTTGATTTTGGGAACAGCGCGATCTTCATCACTCACCCCAAACCTTTTTTTTCTCCCAAGGATGTCGCTTTTCGGAGCTGGGAGTGGAGGATACGGCAGAGGCGGATCATCAAACTCTCCAGTTCAGCAATCTATCAATCCAGGTACACCATCGCTTCCGACTATGATTAATAGGCAGAGAAGGTCGAAGCAGCAGCAAATGAAGTCATGGCCGTAACACAACTCTACAACGTGTATTCATCCTGCATTCGTATTGTGCGTTAATGGGGAACAGAATCCAGGCATCGTGCTATTCGAAATGCATCAACAAGAAGTTCTATGAAGGGGATTTGACAACTGGTGAGGGAGTCTGTCTTGATCGTTGTGTGAGTAAATTTTTCGCTACTCATCAGAAAATGAACGACGTAACACCCCTTCAAAACGCCGACATTACTGACAAAAACAGGTATTAATGCAAATCAGTCAACAGAATGCAGGATTGTAATAGAGATGGGAAAAGGGGAGTGGGCCAGGATGGTATGTATTAATCTCGATATTTTCCTCTCTCAATGCATTACATGCTACTGTCTAATCCATCCCAAAGTGCCTGAAATCTTGGGAAATCCTTCCTTTGCACTCAACACTACCATGCCTCTCTCCCGTGAAATATACCCCTTAATCCATCCTCTATAAATCATATTCGCCACATAACATTCCGTTTCCTCTCTATCGATTCGCTCTCCACATGCCCGTAATGCCCGCTCAAACACCTCAATTGGGATCCGTGTCCCTTCGTATATTGACACAGATCGATGAAATAGAGCTCGTAGACAACATTGTCGAGACCGTTCTATTGCGAGAAAGACTCGTCGACGGAGAAAGATGGGAGAGTATTTCTCGAGATGGGCGTTGAAAAGACGGAGATTGCCAGAATGGATGGCGGTGAAGAGGGGTGCGTATAGGGTGTTGAGATCAGGGTATTGTCGGAGGAGACGGCGGGAGGGATATGTTGAGGACATCAGATGTAATGGTAATAGATACGAGAGTATTAATCCCAGATTATGCTTCGATGCAGCAAGTGCAAGATCATACGCTTCACTCAACTCTCGTTGTGCCTGAATGAGTCTTTCTTCTCTCTTGAAGTGGGTTGTACAGTCTCATAATCCTCCTTTCCAAATGCAAAGACTCCACAATAGTATTTCCAAGTCACGACATGACCACGAGGAAATTCAAGCAGAGGAGGTAAATCTGCTACCCCAACTGCTTTCTGCACGTTCGCTGACAACGCTTGTTTATTCAATCGAAAATACGTCTTGACCAACATTGCCGAGAAGAAATATGTCCCCCATTTCCGTGACGTCTCAAGCGGTGCACTACACATTTACTCCTATGAACAACTCCGTTTTGGGATACCGATCATTCATACAAGACGTAAAGGCACGATTGATTAACCGTGCCGCTTCTTCAAGATGAACTTCCTTCTCCCCCCTGCGCCGTAACTCCTTATCCGCCTACATCAACCTCCCACCCTACAAAGCGGATCATACCTGTATCGCCAAAAACCGTGAATCCCGAAACACAGTATACATAACCGGCAACATCCATACCTCCCACCCACCAAACCCCCGCACCATAGCCCTATCGTCAACCTCGCTATCCCCTCTTCCCCATGCAGGGAACTTACGAAACACACGCACCCATACAAGAACACGCCTGAGTCAAATCTCCTTCCCTCCATAACGCGACTGCGGCACGCCATCGTTGGGCGAGTGCTTCAGCCCAGTTGACGTCGATGGGCGTGATTGCGCGACGGATGTCGAGAGTGCCCTTTTCGAGGGAGGTGTCGAAGACGAGGGCGGTGAGGGAGGGGGATTGGGAGAGAGAGAATTGTTGTTGGAGGAGCTGCGGGGAATGGTGGTGCAGGGCTGAGGCTACTGTGTTGAGGTGAGTTATGAGGGACATGGATCGGGAACGGATGATGATCGCGAAAATTAAAAATATTTAGGCGCAGCCACAAGCTCACGGCCCTAAATAAAAAAACCATGTAAAATACGTCTCGGAGACCGCGCCGGTCCAGGGCGCCTATTCCGCCACGCCGATCGTTGAGTCTTGACGTCCTCACGACTCGAAATGATCAATCCTGATTCTCCATAATGAGCTGGCAATGATGAACGCTTAGATCATTACCCTCTGATACCCCGGGCATCGTATTTAAATCATGGACCGAACTAAGGAATTCGCCTCTCTCATCCTCGCGAATACCAACCACCCCTCCGACGCACCTCGCAGAAAACCAACGACCGGGGCCGTCAAAGATGAATACACTCAAGAAGCATACCGGATAGTCCTCCCTCTTTCGATGCTATCTAACTTGACTAGCTCGATCACATCGACTCGCTTCAGAACTTTCTGTTGAGCACACGACAGGCATACATGCAAATCGGTCCGTCTCGATTCCAACCTCGTCCGTCCCGTCAACCGACAAATCTCGCACAATCATTACTAACAGGCCAAGAAATCACTTCTTTAACAGACAAAGAGCGGGATGAAATCGATTTCGAAGCTAAATCTATTATTCGACAGACTATGGACAGAGTTAAAACGATGGAGAATCTGGAAAAAGGTGATCACCAGGTGATCCAAGCTTATCCCTAGAACGAAGAAGTAAGAGTGAAAAGACTGGATTCTTGGCACGGTATATGTTGAGTTCAGAGGAGGAAGCGAGAAATATGCTATTGTCGACTCATCGGGGGGCGATTACTTGGTATCTAAGTAAGCAATTGAGTAAAGCATCAGACATACAACGGAATCAGCAAGAAGTGCGATTAATGAGAGAAGTGGAGAAAAGTAAGAGGTATACATTGTTGGAGGAAGATGTTTGACTTTAGTATTGTTAATCGACCGCCACCAAGGTTTAAGCCAGATAACGGAGTTCCGTCAAAAGTACGGAACAGAGAGATTGAGGCAGAACGCCAGTTTGAGTCGACATTATCGGAACAGCAATTACAGGTCTTAGAACAGGAAAACAATTCCATGTTGGAAGGATTTGAAAGAACAATGGACCAGATAAAGTAGACACCCTCAGAACTTTTTCCATTTTGGCTGACGAGGTCAGGGGCACAGAGAAGGCGTTACTGGAAATCTCGGCTCTACAAAATGAACTTATGACACAACTGACGTCACAAGCGTCTCTCACGGATAAATTGTATGACGATGCATTGGAGACTACGGACAGTGTTGAGAAGGGGAATAAGCAGCTTGTAAGGGCGAGAGAACGGCATAAAAGTACAACGAGATTTGTACTGGTGTTTCTGCTGGTGATGACGATGTTGTTATTATTCCTGGATGCATGGTATTGATCTCAGGGGGAGAGTGTCATGGGAGCTGTAAAGATGTTGTTATTCGTAGTTAAAATTGTTCAGCCGAAGAGCATCATGTTAAAATCGGGTTAGCAGCTAATTTATAAAGTTTTCGGTTGACACGCGCAATGCCCGTAGCGGCGTAGCCTCGTACTAGCCTCGGTCCCAGGCGCTGCTGACAAATGCGAGCGGATTGCCAGCGAGCGCCTGGCGCACAACCCGGAAAAATTATTTTTTGCGGACACTTGGAAGGCATTTTTTCGCCACCCTTTTGGTACGTATCGCAAGGTCTTGATGTAAGGATTTCAAAAATGTCAAAATCAAGAGTTTTCGATGGATATTGAATAAGATATCATTGATTGCGGGAGCCTTGAAATCCCCTGCCAAGTTTCAGGGTAAGGGACCGCAGAATGACGTCGATCCCTCCCGCAAATGGACTTGTGCATCACCATTCTCGTTCTTTTCCGGATCAACACTATTGTACATGCTTGGTACATTCCATATCGTTCATTGACTTATCTCGTCTAGTGCCTCAGGTCCTCCCTCAAGCGAATGTGAACGTTGACATCACCTTGTCAAAGTTGTCATGCCCTCCTGCAATTGCTAAAGTCGACTTTCTTTTCGATAACCCTCCGGTGAGGGTGAATTTTGGTATTACAGTCGGGGGACTTGCCGGGATCATGGGCGGAGCAGCAGCTGAAGAGGGTGGTGGACGTGGCGAAGTGGGAGAGGAGGAAAGGGGACATTGATCTTGGAAGGGTATCTAATTGGCAATAAATGAGGATTTGGAACGGAAATGTGCCAGGAGCTAATTAATTTCCATATTTTTCAGGCGGGATGGACACATGAGAACACGACAGGGGCACATACATCTACCAGATTGATCGAACGAGTGCCATCAGACCCGAGTCTCGAGGCCCAGCTGAGGCCCAAGCACATCGCTGTGGGCGAGGGGAGCCAGGACAGAGTTGGGCAGGAGCTTGGGATGTTGTAATAGTCAGTATAATTAGATATCTACGTACTGAAGCAAACTAGGCAACCGAAAAGAACTAGCA
>Ga0182015_10007692_pt1 | contig 10459 bp, 10 predicted proteins | sample 712P3MmetaG_FD_120478 | JGI IMG/M metagenome (GOLD analysis project Ga0182015, IMG submission 120478) | Permafrost microbial communities from Stordalen Mire, Sweden - 712P3M metaG | ecosystem: Environmental > Terrestrial > Soil > Wetlands > Permafrost | place: Sweden: Stordalen | collected... | reverse complement strand
TAAACCTCACGATCGAGGGCGACGAGTTCGTGGCGCTGCTCGGGCGCAGCGGCACCGGAAAGAGCACGTTCCTGCGTATTCTGGGCGGGCTCGATGCGGACTACAGCGGTGAGGCCCTGGTACCCGAGCGTCGCGCGGTCGTCTTCCAAGAAGCGCGCCTCATCCCGTGGTTGCGAGTACTCAACAACGTGGTCCTCGGTCTCAGTGCGCGCGCCGAGGGCCGTGGCGCGCTGCGCGAGCGGGGAGTGCACGCGCTGCGCGAAGTGGAACTTGAAGAACACGCAAACGACTGGCCGCTCACGTTGTCCGGTGGCGAGGCACAACGCGTGGCGCTGGCTCGTGCCCTCGTGCGAGAGCCCCAACTCATGTTGCTCGATGAGCCCTTTGGCGCGTTGGACGCGCTGACGCGCCTCAAGATGCAGTCACTCTTGCAACGCCTCTGCGCGCTGCATCGTCCGGCGGTACTGCTCGTCACCCACGACGTGGATGAAGCGATTCTCTTGGCGGATCGGGTCGTGGTGCTCGTTGACGGGGAACTTTCGCTGGACATAAACATCGATATCGAACGGCCCCGCAATCGCGGCGACGCAAAATTCATCGCGTTGCGAAATCGGCTCCTGCGCGAACTTGGCGTCGAAGAGAGCGCCCCGTCGTCTGGCGCACAGGGGCCGACGCTGGTGCGACCGGGATCGCGACGTACTGACGAGCCAGCACGATGACCAACGTCCAAGAAAACCCACGTGAAATCTCAGTCGACCGAAAAGAAGCCACTACCAAGGAGATCCAACTATGACGAGGCAACTACACCTGAACGCGTTCCTCATGGGCACGGGCCACCACGAAGCGTCGTGGCGTCTGCCCGAGAGCGACCCAGAATCCACAACGAGCGTCAAGCACTTCCAACGATTGGCTCAGATCGCCGAGGGCGGGACGTTTGATTCGCTCTTCCTCGCCGACGGGCCGGTCATGTTCGGCAACGTCGCCCAGCGACCCTCGGGCGTGATTGAACCGTTGACATTGCTCACGGCCCTGGCGCTCGTGACTGAACACATTGGCCTCATTGCCACAGCGTCAACGTCGTACAACTCGCCGTATAACTTGGCTCGGCGATTTTCTGCACTGGACCACGTCAGCAACGGTCGCGCGGGCTGGAACATCGTCACGACCGCGGGCGTAGAAGCGGCGCGCAACTTCGGCGTCGACGAGCAGCCACTGCACGCAGAACGCTACGAGAGGGCGGCTGAGTTCGTCGACGTGACGCTCAAGCTCTGGGACAGCTGGGAGGACGATGTCGTCATTGCCGACAAGCAGGCCGGCGTGTGGGGCGACAACGCAAAGATCCACCCGGCCGACCACAAGGGCAAGTACTTTTCGGTCGCCGGCGCGCTCAATAGTCCCCGCTCACCGCAGGCGTACCCCTTGCTCGTCCAGGCCGGTTCTTCAGAAGACGGCAAAGACTTCGCCGCGAGGTACGCGGAGGCAGTCTTCACCGCACAGCAGACGCTCGCCAACGCGCAGGCGTTTTACAGCGACCTGAAGTCGCGAACGCATCGTGAGGGACGCGACCCGAACACGATCAAGATCCTTCCGGGAATCGTCCCGGTGCTGGGCAGCACGGAGAAAGAGGCGAAGGAGAGGGAAGCCGAACTCGAAGAGCACATCGTGCACGAGCATGCCCAGCAGATGCTGGCGCGGTTGCTTCGAGTTCCCGTCGAGCAACTCGATCTCGATGGCCAGTTGCCCGAGGACCTGCCCGACGAGAGCGAGATCGAGGACTTCAAGAGCCGCTACTCGCTCATCGTGGAGTTGGGACGTAGCGAGAAACTGACGATTCGCCAGCTCATTGGTCGCCTGGGCGGCGGTCGGGGTCACTTCACGTTCACCGGCACGCCCGAGCAGGTCGCCAACAAGATCGAAGAGTGGTTCAACAACGGGGCGGCCGACGGCTTTAACATCATGCCGCCCCTGCTGCCATCGGGCCTCGAGCTCTTTGTCGAGCACGTGGTGCCCATCCTGCGCGCGCGTGGTCTCTATCGCCACGAGTACACCGGACGGACCCTGCGCGACCACTACGGGCTATCGCGCCCGGCGAACCAGTACGTTCGCCACTTCGCTGAAAGCGTGGCGATATGAGTTCGCCCGTCATGACGCAGCGTCGTGACGTACCAAGTTCTTCGACAAATACCCCGTACCCGGGTGTTGTCGCGGGAGGTCCCAGCATGTCGTTGGGCCGAAGTGGAAAGGAAGATCATGACACTCATTGACAATCAAGTGAAGTTGAAAGTCGAACCGTTGTCGGGTTCAATCGGCGCGGTCATTCACGACGTGGACCTGCGCGATCTCGACGACGCCACCGTGGCGGCGATTCGCGAGGTGTGGCTGGCACGCAAGGTGGTGTTTTTCCCTGGACAGTACCTTGACCCTGACGCCCACCTCGCCTTCGCCGCCCGATTCGGGGTGTCGACCGAAGGCCATCCGGTGATACCGGGAATCCCCGGCTACCCGAACATCTTCGAGATTGACTACACCAAGGCCCGCGAACTGTACGCGACCTACGGCGACGTCGTCTCGCGTCGTCAGGGGATTGACTGGCACACCGACGTGACGTTTGTGAAGCGTCCGCCGCTCGGCTCGATTCTCAACGCCAAAGTGATTCCTCCCTCCGGCGGCGACACATTGTGGTCCGACCAGGGAGCCGCACTGGCGGACCTCAGTCCTTCACTGCAGTCGTATCTGTCGACCCTGACCGCCGTGCACGACGGACGCGAGACGTTCCGCAACATCTTGGAGCGCGTAGGCAAGGGCAGTTGGGAAGGCAAGGAGTTCAAGGAACTTGAGCCCGTTGTCCACCCGGTGGTGCGCACGCACCCCGAGACTGGCGAGAAGGTGCTCTTTGTTAATCCCGGATTCACGTCCCACATCGTCGAGCTCGATCGCCGCGAGAGCGACGTGCTGTTGAACTTCCTCTATCAGCACTCCGTACGACCGGAGTTCATCGTGCGGTACCACTGGACAGCAGGCGACGTCGGATTTTGGGATAACCGCTCGACTCAGCACGCGGTGGTCGGCGACTTTGGCACGCAGCATCGGGTGATCCAGCGCGTCACGTTGAAGGGTGACCAGCCGGTCTGACAAGCACGTGGGTGGGTTCCGGGTTATGAGGACGGCACCGGAATCCGCCCACGACTCACGCGGGCGTCGCTTATGAGAGGCAAGGGAGTTGGTCGCTTGAACTTTCTTGAGTTGACGTAAAAGTTCAGCGTGCGGGTTCACGTCAGGGCCCGGAACCGACAAATATGGCTGACTGGAAACTGAATAGCTGCCTCCAACTGGGCCGACCCAGAGATGCGCTGGAATCCACTTTCGGGTGAAGGGGTTGAATGGATGATTTTCCGAATCTAGCCACGGTTGTCGTAGTGTCGCAGTACGCGTATGTGTCCCGACACTGGGTGAAGCCAGATCCAAAATCGTCGCGAGCTGGCGCCTTTGAGATCTTCGTAGACGGAAGGTCAATTGGATACGTCCCCGCGCTCGCCACACTCACACAGGACGTTGGTCCGGGCGAACACGCGATTAGGGCCCGGCTGCGTTGGTACAGGAGTGCAACGCTCAGTTTCGAGCTGGCGAGGGGAGAGTCCGCGATTTTCGCTGTCACAATTCCGAAAACTGCTTTGAGCGCGCTGAAGCTGGTATTCCTTCCCCTGAGATCAATCACGCTTGTTGACATGGGCTTGCGGGAGAATGGAATGGCTCCCTAGATGTAGCTCTGGTCCGGTGGAGACACGAGTCGCCAATGGAAGGTGGCACTCCTGTGGCGTCGGGCTATAGAGCAGAACCCACGTGGTCTAGCCCAAGCGCCAATGCGAGGTTGCAAACCTGCCATGTCGGACCTTCGACACCAACAATCTCCGACTACCTCATTGTCCAGAGAATCATTGACTGTCAGAGTTGTGTTCTTCTTCGCGCAGTTTGCGGATGCTGTGATACACGCATATTCGTCGGGTTAGGCCCTCTCCGTTGCAAACGCCTCGAGCGTCTTGGTTACGATGCTCGACTCCGGATGCTTCTTGTAACTGCGTCTCTGGGAGAAAAACTCACTGAGCTTGTAAGTCGTTTGGTCTTTGAAAGTGATGACCGGAAAGACCCTCGTCGTGTACTGGAAAGAAACAATCGGCATTACGGATTCAATCGACTTTCTGTTGAACGTCCGAGTCCTAAACATGGTTCGTACCTTGACCGTGTCAGGAGAAACTTCTAAGTAGCCCGCGAAAGGAGATCGCACGACGAAAGCGAACGAGAAGGCCGCAACCGGAATCGACAGTCCTAACAGCGCGTTGCGCTGAAATGACGCAATTGTGAAGATCAGAAATACCAGCACGAAATAGAGTCCAGGTAATTGAGCGGAGCGGTTCCGCACCACAATGCTGCGTTCCATCAAACAATCTTTGCCGAGACTGACCCCCTATGAGCGCCACCACGCTTCGAGACGCCAGTCGGAGATTGTTGACGTTCCCGGGTTCAAGGGGTGTTCGCAACACCAGTGGCGGCGGATACTTTAGGTTGCAATCCACAATGGCATTCCTCGTGTGTTGATCTTTCGACGCTGTGAGGCCGTCGTCGACAGTGTTGGACCAGAATGGCTTTGTGGGGCTACCGATGAGTGTTGATGGCTATCAGATCTCGACGGACCGAGATCGACTTGATGTCGATTTGGTCTTCCATTTTCTTTCTGAGGAGTCGTACTGGTCCCCGGGCATTCCGCGTGCCGTTGTTGAACGCTCGATCGACAACTCACTGTGTTTCGGTGTCTTTCACGGCGATGAACAGGTCGGCTTCGCACGTATCGTCACAGACAAGGCGACGTTCGCTCTCGTGGCCGACGTATTCATTCTCGAGTCGCATCGTGGCAAAGGGCTATCGAAGTGGCTCATGCACGAAGTCATGGACCACCCCGACCTGCAAGGACTCCGCCGCCTACTGCTGCTGACGTCTGACGCTCACTCGCTCTATGCTCAATTTGGCTTCACCGAGATTGGCAACGCGCGGCGCTTCATGGAAGTCCTGCACCCAGACGTCTACGGACGCACCTGAGACGCTTCTCCATTTCTCAGAAAGTCGTAGGCGGCCTTCCTTCGACATAAATCCGCCTAACATGTCAGGCGCCAATGCAAGGTTGCAGACGTGTCACGTCGGGCCGTTGACGAATTGTCGACTAAGAATGAGTCGCCTGCGATTTTGCAAGAGAAATCGCGTTGCTCTTCGTCAAGTCGCCCGAAGGCGAACCCATGATCATAATGAAAGACGTAAGGCCTACGTCAAATGAGATCACATACTCAACCACGGGAGTCCCCGTTGAAGTTGAAGTATTCACAGTAAAACCTGATGCGCCATTTACTCCCGGAACCTCAAATTTGACTGCACCAGCAGACGCGCTAACGCTCGAATCGAAACCGCGAAGCCAAGAAACTTCCTCGGAAGAGTACTTGTATCTAAATGCAAAAATAAAAACACCGTCGCCGTTTGGTGGTTTGCGACTAAAGGCACGAACGTAGCCTGCGACCCTACGAAGGATGATGTACTCAAGTATCGTGTTACCTGACTTGTTGTTCATGGGAAGATAGTGAAGCCCGGCATCGCCGACAGGGCCGTTGGTGGTACCAGGAGCTGAGGCAACCAATCCGGGAAACGTCTTTGTCAAAACGATCGAACTGAGTGGGTTCCCTGCACCGAAGGCCTCAGATTGGGCAACAAGCAGTGCACCAAGAGCCACCATGACAATAAACGCCGTTGCGGCTCTTGATTTCCTCCTTCTCAATTTGACGCCACCATTACCTCTCCCGATTAACCGCTCAAAACTGCTCTTCATAGTCTCGTCGAAGATTTAAAAAGACTGAACGATAGTCATAAATCATTCACGTGTCGCAAGCGGAGCGCCTAAACAATCTACTTAGTCAGGGTATCCCTTCGTCGATTCAGAGATCCACGGCACTTTGGACCAGTCATGAATTCGCCAGTCGGAGATCGCGCACGTCTGGACTCTCGACGGTGGAAAGCTCACTCGGTTCCAACAACATGTCGACACCGCCAAGGAGCGCTACCTTCTCGACTGATTGAACGGTGAATCATCGCCCAAACGATCAGCGAGAGCAGAGCCAGCCTTGGTGACTCAGCCGCCAACGCAAGGTTGCGTTGCTTTCACGTCGCGCCTCCGACAATTCCATACACTTCAACATCGGCGCCGGAGATCGGCCTATCATGCCGACAGATCCGCGTACCAGGGAAGAGCGGCTGATGATCCGAGTCGAGCTTGACGAATTGAAAAGCGACATTGTCTGGCCGCGCTTTGCCCTCACCGTCATTGGCGCGGTGGTCGTGTTGGTTGGAACCCTTTTGCCGTACGATCAATTAGTTTTCGCGCAAGCGAAATTACCCATCTCGGTCCAGAACCACCCTGACTGGTCGGGGCCCTTTCACTTTTCCCTGACGCACTATCCAGGGCTTGTGATAACCATCGTCGCCTTTCTAACCGTTGTCTTCGAAGTGCGCGCCCAGCAGTGGTTCGCGCAGACTCTGAAGGGGTTTCGCCAATGGAAGCTTGGATTCCTTGGTTTGGAATTCATGACCGTGATTGTGATGGCGTTGCTTGTACTCTTCTCTTGGCCAATTACCGGTCAGGGCTTCGCGATCAATGGCCAAGGCTTACTGCTCGCCGGCCAAGGAGTTGGGTCAGCACAAGCCATCTCGGGTCAACTCGTGGTTCTTCGAGGTCCCGGCGCCATAGTGAGCTTCATCGGGATTGCTCTCTGCCTCTATGCGATTTTTCTACAAGCCGTTGCCTTTTGGCGGATAAGACCTCGAATTCATTCGGGCGAGGGCGTCCGAGCCGGGGCATAGGTAGGTGAGGCGCTGAACTCCTAGTTCAGAATTTGCCGTCAGATGACGCAAACAGCGAATATGGCAAACGGATCATGATGGGTGGTTACACGCCACATTTTGAATGGTCCTCGAGATTTGAAGGCTTAGGACGGAAGTGGAGCCACCGTCAACCTGAGCGCGATTAAGAGCATCACGATGCCGATAACGACGTCAAGAGCACGCCACGTAACGGGTCGTGACATTAAGTGAGATGCGAATCTGGCGCCGTAACCGAGGCCAGCAAACCACGCGAGGGAACTGATCGATGCCCCAAGGGCGAATAGCCAGCGCGCGTGCCCGTATTGGTTGCCGATTGATCCCAGGAGAAGCACGGTGTCGAGGTAGACGTGCGGATTGAGAAAGGTGAACGCCAACGTGGTCGACACCACGGCTCTCCTTGATGGCTCTTGCGCTGCGGCGGGAAGCAGGACACTGGGACGAAGAGCACGCCAGAACGACCGAAGGGCGAAGAGTGACAGGTAGACAACTCCGATCCATCGGAGAATCTGAAGCGCTGACGGCTCCGAGCGGATGATGCTGCCGATTCCCGCAATACCAAGAGTGATGAGCACGATGTCTGAGATCGCGCAGATCGCAACGATCAAATTGACGTGGTGTCGAGAAAGACCCATTCGCAACACGTATGCGTTCTGTGCACCAATCGCAACGATGAGCGAGAGGCCGGTCAAAAGGCCGGCGAGAATTGCGCCCATGGACATATCTTCTCATGTAGAAACAGGCCATCACGTGTCGACGGAAGGGAGATCGAACGACTCACGGCCAGCGTAAGCCTCCAGGGCAAGGTGGCACACCAACTGCGCCGGGGCGCCGACAACTCATCTGAGTGGCGTTGATATTCCTTTCTTTAAAGCGCTCAATGATGGTCGACAGTAACTTCTCGATCTGTCCCAAGATGTGTATTTCGTTACTGATGGGCAAATATTGGCCCCACTGGATTACTGAATATGAGATCGACGCAATCGCTTCCGTCGCCGAATGATGTGCACCGTTGCGTATATGACAAACACGATGGCGGCAAGCTTGTGCCACTGCGACAGGCCAGGTGGCAAACCAATCTCGTTGGCCAAGGGCATCTGCGTCGCATGGTGGTTCAGACCGTCAATGAGACCTGACACCAAGACGTTTAGTACCAGCAATTCCAGGATTATGTCCGATATTGCCAAGCGGGTCAGCGCTCGTGCGCGTGTTTGCATTCCAATCAAACGCATTAGTAGTGACTTGATAGTTCGACGTCGCTGGAAAAGATGGAACAACATCATGACAATGAACAACACGCCGAAGATCACGTGAATCGTGATGCTGTGGCTCAAGTAGATGAGTGACAGTAGCGAACCAGCGAGTGAAATGAGAAGGGTTGCGTGGACGTACCATCGACGCCGCTCGCCGCCCAATAATGACTGCGTTTTCTCAGACCGTGGTGACATAGTTAACGCCCTTGACAATGAACCTGCGTGTGCTCAATATTATTTCTGCATATCGGCACGATGCCGTTGCGGCGTCTCAGGGTAAACCCTTAGAGCCACTTCGTAGAAGGCCAAGTCGCGTGCTTCGAGATTCCCTCTACTAAGCCGAGTCGAATCCCAGCGCGGGGTCACCGATCCAATGGTGTTGTTTCATCGCATCTGCGCGGACACAGAATTAATGCGTCGGGTCGTCTTTGTGACCTATTTCATGCGCGACCATTAGTAGGGTCGTCGGGGTTTCCCCCTATTTCGTCGGCGCGAGAATGGCGCCTACCATGGTCGCGAACGCGCCCACCGAGCGCCGCTGCGAAGGAGTTGACGATGAGCGTCATTGCGGTCGATGAAAATCCGACGATCCACGCTCGCGAGAGCGACTGGGCCGTCGAGACCCACAATCTCACCAAGCGTTTCGGGTCCAGCGTCGCGGTGAATGGCGTTGACCTCAAGGTGCCGCGCGGTTGCGCGTTCGGGTACCTCGGTCCCAACGGGGCCGGCAAAACGACCCTCATTCGAGTCTTGCTCGGCCTGACGCACGCCGACGCGGGTTCGATGTCGTTGCTTGGCTACGAGGTACCGCGACACCGCGACGTCGCGCTCGCGCGCGTGGGCGCAATTGTCGATGAGCCTCGCTTTCACGCGCATCTCACCGGGCGACAGAACCTTCAGATTCTGGCTGCGGCAAGAGAGCCTGCAGCGCGCGAGAGGATCGGGCCATCCCTCGAACGAGTGGGAATGTCCCTGCGAGGCGATGACCGCGTGGCCAAGTATTCAATGGGCATGCGTCAACGACTCGGGGTCGCCGCGTGTCTGCTTGGTGATCCGCAACTGTTGATCCTTGACGAGCCAATGAACGGTCTCGACCCCGGTGGCATGCACGACATGCGCGAGATGATCCGGTCCTTCGTTGCGGAGGGCCGCACCGTCGTTCTTTCCTCGCACTTGCTCGACGAAGTGGAACGAACCTGTGACGCCGTGGCCATTGTCGACCGCGGCAACATCATCCGTCAGGGTCCCATCGCCGAGCTCCTCTCCGGCTCCGACATGGAAGTCAAGATCGAATGCTCCGATCCCGAGGCGGCGCGCCAGCTCCTCGCTGCCGCGAATCTTGGCGAACACGCCGAAGTCTCGACGGACGGACTGACCATTTCGGTGGCCGCAGGCTCGGACCGCTCAGTGGTCGCCGAGATCAACCGCATCCTCGTTGAAAGCGACATATTGGTCTACCGGCTCGAACTCAATCAAGCGTCCCTCGAGTCGTGGTTCCTCGAAGTGACCACGCGACTGGGGGCTCCAGAATGACCACCACCGCAAACATCGCCGTCGACCCCGCGCCCAAGCGTCATCGGGGCTCTCCCATACCGACCGGTGCGATGATCATGACCCGATTCATGGAGCTTCGCAAGCGCCGTGGTCTCATGATTGCCCTGCTCGCCGTGAATATTGGCATACCGACGATCTTCCTCGCAGTGCGACTCATCGCGCACGCGGTGGCGCCCCACTCCTACGGACCGGCCGGCGGGTACAGCATCTTTGAGACCCTCATTGCCGGCATCATGTACATCTTCGGCTTCATCGTGGCGGCAACGCTTGGCTGCACCGCGGGTTCCGTCGACCTCACCGAGGGCGTGTTTCGCCATCTGGTCGTCACCGGACGATCACGTCTGTCGCTCTACTTCGCGCGTATTCCGGCGGGACTGATGATCATCGTCCCGGTCGTGGCGGTCGGCGTCATCATTGTCAGCTCGGTGTGTGTCGCCGCCGCGCCCACGAAATTGAGCTTCGACGGGGTGAGTAACTTGCCGGCCGGCCTTAGCCAAAAAGGATTCGTGTCGTGGGCCGAGCAGCACCCCGGTAGCGCCATCTGCAACATGGGCTATCGGTACAAGGGGCCGCCCAGCGTGCCCACTGTCCAATGCGGTCCTAACAACCAGATTCTCCTGGTCACGAACCAGCCCGATTCAACCTCCGCCACCAAAGCCACCAAACCTGAGATCCGAGCGCAGGCCATCAGGTCAGCAAATCAGAACTTCTCGAGTTACGCCACCACCTTCCTCTCGCCG
>Ga0182015_10007691_pt1 | contig 10460 bp, 4 predicted proteins | sample 712P3MmetaG_FD_120478 | JGI IMG/M metagenome (GOLD analysis project Ga0182015, IMG submission 120478) | Permafrost microbial communities from Stordalen Mire, Sweden - 712P3M metaG | ecosystem: Environmental > Terrestrial > Soil > Wetlands > Permafrost | place: Sweden: Stordalen | collected... | reverse complement strand
GCCCATGCAGCAACAGGCACAGATAAGAGCAGCACTGCGCACATGTGGAATGGCATCGCGTGCCAGTCACCGGAGCGAGAATCGCTATTGATTTGGCGTGTCGACGGAGGAATGGGTCGCATTCAGTTCGGTGCAGCGGTCGAACTCCTTCTGAGCCTGATCTTTCAAACCCTGATCGCGATAACTAATGCCCAGCTCATAGTGCAAGCTGGAACTATTTGGCGCCAGTTGTACCGCCTTTTCCAGTTCGTCATGCGAGTCCTGCCATCGCTTGAGCTTGATATAGGCACGTCCCAGTTGTTCATGCGCTTTCGCATTCCGGGGGGCTAACGCGACTGCCTCTTGCAAGTAAGGCAGGCCGGCTTCCGGATTTTCCTGTTCGGCGAGCAGCATGCCAAGATTCAAGTAGGGCTGGGCATCTTTGCCGATTGCACCCGATTGCCAGGCGATGGCCGTTTGAAAGGCCTGGGTCGCTTGCTCCGTCTGATTCAATCCCGCGTACGAAAGCCCGATATTGTCTTCGGCCTTTACATTATGGGAATCGAGTTTGAGGCATTGCTGAAAAGAATCGATGGCTTCGGCAAAGCGATTCTCGTTGTACTTTGTGCGGCCGAGATAGTACCAGCCATCCGCATCCGAGGGATTCCAGCTAAGTGCCTTGGTTAGCCATCGGTCCGCATCCAGGAGATCTCCTAACATCACATAATCCACTGCGACCATCTTGAGGTCGTTGGCGGTGGGGGTGCGTAATTGCGCCGCCCGGGTGTACTCGGCCAAAGACTCCGTGGCTTTTTTTTCGTGGGAGAGGATGTAGCCGAGCAGGTAGTGTCCGTCGGCGGAGGCGTCCTGATGCGAGAGATATTTTCGGACCATCGCTTCCGCGTCGGAGAATGATCCAGCCTTCGCTGTAGCCGTGGCCTGGGCGAGCAAAGCGTTCATTGCTTCGGACGGTGCGGCCTGTGGGACCGGCTGCGGGACGGCGGGCAGGGGGATTTCCTGGGGTTGGGATTGGGCATGCACGACGCATCCCATCCCCAGTAGCGGGAGAATGCAAAAGGAGAATAGCAACGCGCACGGTCTACCCGACCGGAGCACACCTGGCGAGCGAGGTCGAATTTTCGAAGGGGCCGGCGCTACGATCGATTTGCAACGCATAGACCGCCTCCCACCCAACGAATCTTAGCAAGTCCTCTCAGAGACAGTCAGCGGGAAAGCAGCCGGAGAAGGCGCGGAAGGGCCGGGCGATTAACAAACCGTGCCTCAGGGGCCGGCTAGTGCATAGACTCTAAAGGCCGGGGCTTAAAGAGGCTGTGGGGGAACTCGGTTCGGGAGCCTTTCTGTACAGCTTACGAATCTCGAGGTAGCTCGCTACCCCTACACATTTGCGGTATCGGACGGTGGGCTCGCCAAACCCAGTTCTTCTCAGCCACCCGACTGAATTGCGCTACGAACAGTTTCCGGTTGCGGCTGCCTACTCGGGTAGACGTTGCATCGTCATGATGAACTCGGTTCCAGTACCAAGATGGACGCTATGTTCTTCGCTGGTAAGCATGGCGCTACACTGCGGACCGCCTTCGGGAAGCAGCTTGAGATGCGGGATACCGGCTACCAAGCCGGGGTGAATGGTGTGTGGGGCCACGCCCGGTCTCATATTGTCGTCCGGGGCAAGACCCATGGAATCAGCAGTAGCGGAGATATCTCTCGCTCCGCCCGAGAGTCTGGTCGGCGTGGCGTTATGGACTCCGTCGTAGGAAGCCGTATCGCCCCCGGCGACGCCGATGATTCTGAGCGAGAGTTCCTGCTTAGGGTGCCCCGAACAGTCGCCATGGTCGAAGACGAGGGCGAGCTCGGAGGCGCCTGAGCTCTTCGAAGCGGTAGCCGCCAGTACGTGCCCGTAGAGTGTAGATCCCGCAATCAGAGTGCAGCTCGGTGCCAGCCAGTCTTGCAAAACTTTGAGATTGATCGACTGGCCCGGCTTAAGGTGCCCCGAGTCCAGCCAGCCTATAATGCCTCCCTGGATAGACGAGTTGAGAGAATGATCGGCGTTTTGGTTCGCATACTGATTGCAGGCGGCATCATTTGCTTCGCTGCCATTGGGAGTTGGGCCTGCGCCATTGGAGGCAATCATCGTCCGCGCCGGACCTGACGCTGGAGAATCGAATTTGACCAGACCATCCCGATAGTCAAGATGCACGACGAGCGAATGCAGGATGTCAAAACCGAGCATTCCGGCGACCTCCATCCCGGCATTCTGGTCAACCGCCGACGGATCGAACTCCAGGATGTTGTGCTGACGGTCAAGCGCTAGGTTGGCGAACTGAAAATCGAAACCGTCGCGATAGATTTGCAAAGTGGAGCCGGAAACAGTTTTCACCGGGTTGGTGAAGTTCACGCGGGTGTTGGAGATCGAGTGCGCTACCTCCGAGGTCATAGCAGTCAGGCGAATACCCGTGTCAAGAACGAAAAGCCGGCGGTCTTTCTTATTAATCATTACCGGAACGAGCAGGTACTGGTTCTTGTGGTAAACGGTTGCATAGCTTCGCAGATCGGGCGCGAGATAGCGGTCTCCGGGCAGAACGCTCTTGGGCTCGGTTGGGAGGGCAGGAAGTGGGTCAAGCTCGAGTTTCGCATCGGGAAAGTTAAGCGTAACCAGGTAAGGGGCGAAGACGTCGGTGCCGATAAAGCCTTCCACGCCGGTCGCAAAGGGCGTATCACTCACCCCCACCATGCAGTTGCGGAACTCAAGAGGTCCCAGGTGAAGGGTATCGACCTGAACGGTATTCGCGGGAGCGCTTTGCGCGTGTTGAAAGCCGTTGGCGTCAGCCAGGGCTTGGCTGATGTATAGACCGGAGGCAGCAGTATCGATGGTGAGCCTGGCTTTGCTCTTAGGGAATTCCACGGCAAGCTTGTAACCAGCGATTTCCTTGACGTTCTGGAAGGAAGGAATGAGCGGGAGTATCACGGGAGCTGTGATTGCGACGCTCTGGCAAGTCTGCGAGTTCTCCGATAGGAGGGACATCATGGAGTTCGCAGAAGCTTCGGCCTTTTTCCGGATTTCAGGATCGAGATCGGCCGTGGTGGCAAGGGAGTCTTCGATACGCTGAATATCATTGGCGGGGTTCACGGTGTGTACCCATGCGCGGTGGATATCCGGCTCGGACGGGTCGATCTGATAGGCGGCTTGCAACTCAGCGCGCTCCGAAGTGTACATCGAGTCAATACGAAAGATGCGGCTACGGATCAGGTGCACACGGGCGAAGCAGGGATCGGCCGCGGCAGCAGAATCGAGTGTCTGCGAAGCGAGCCAAGGTTGTCCTTGGCGTAATTGCACTTCTGCCAGCGCTGTAAGGGCGCCGGCCGAGTGCGGAGCCTCTGCGGCGGCTTTGCTTGCCCGGGTCGAGGCGTCGGAGACCCTGTCTTCATGCAACAGAGTGTGAACCAGAGCAAGGTTCAGTTGGGGATCGTCTGGCTTTTGCTGAAGCGCCTGCTGATAAAGGCTCTCCGCGGACTCGTATTTCGCCTGCCGGTAGGCCACCTCGGCGGCCGTTGCCTCGTGCGCGGCCACGGCGGAGCAGGCGGCGCTTTGCGCGAAGGCCGAGCCGGCAGAAACAAGAAGGGCCGCCGAGCACAGCATCCGAATGGAAACAGTCTTGGTTGACATATCGGTCTTCAAGAAAAGCTAGAAAGCGACGAACGGGGGTAGTATACGCCCCAAGGGGAGCTGCTGAGAGCACGGAATTGGGATCGAGTCCAAGCCGTGTTGGCGTAGGGCCTAGCGAATTCTCTTGACAGTGCGGTCTCAAAATTTCTATAGTGACCGCCATTGGGAACGATACCATCCACCAAGAAAACCGATTGTCTTAACGGCCCGGGGAAGCAGCAGAGGTTCCTGTCTTTTGTTGTGCGCTGTAAGTAGAAAAACTGTTCTTTTTTAGGAGAATGTGATGCAGACGTCTGTGGTTCGGAGCGGTCTTCGTAGTTTCACGCGCGCTGGGTTATTGCTTCTTACCTTGTGCATCGCGTTTTCATCCGCAAGAGTTCTTTACGCACAGGCCAATGCCGGTCTTACCGGCACGGTGACCGATAGCACCGGCGCGATTGTTTCCGGCGCCGCGGTAACCATCACAAATCTGGGAACTGGCCAGGAGAATCACTCCACCACCAGCAGTGCCGGTACCTATGCTGTCACCGGCCTGACTCCCGGTGTGTATTCAATAACCGTGGAAGCCACTGGCTTCAAGAAGTCGGTCCAGAACTCGGTGAACGTTGAGGTCAGCACCAATTCGACGGTCAATGTCAGCCTGTCCGCGGGCGCGACGTCAGAGACCGTTGAGGTGACAGCGGACGCGATTGCGCTCAACACAACTCAGCCCCAGCTTGGCTCAACCATTGAACCTGCCGTGGTGGCGGCATTGCCCAACGAAGTTTCGGGTCGCGGACGCCAGATCGACGCATTGCAGTTTCTGGCTCCGGGAACCACGGGCAGCACGTTTTCTCACCGCATCAGCGGCGGCGTCGACTTCGAACAGGAAATTGTCTATAACGGCATCCCCGCGCCGCAGCCAGAAACCGAAGGCTATACCACAAACTTCAATCCCCCCTACGAGATGGTGAAGGAGTTTCGCGTAGAGCGATCCACCTTCTCGGCGCAGTTCGGTCTCGGTCAAGGTGCACTGACTTACCAGATGGCATCGGGAACGAACAGCTATCACGGAGACGTTTTTGAGATTAACCGCAATAGCTTCTTCGATTCCGTTGGCTTCTTCAATGGCCCTGCCTGGGGCGGCAGCAATACTCCGCCTACCGATCACGAAAATAACTATGGTTTCACGGTGGGCGGGCCCATTTCGATTCCCAAGATCTATAACGGCCGCGATCGCACTTTCGGCCACTACAGCCAGGAGTGGTACAAGCAGAACAACGAAAATACCGCGGTTTCGACCGTACCGACCGCTCTTGAGAAAACCGGCGATTTCACCGACTTCGTGAATGGCAGCACCGGAGCCCTGATCCCGATCTACGATCCACTTACCGGCAAGCAGTTTGTCTATAATGGACGCTTGAATGTGATCCCGTCGAACCGTATCAGCACCAATTCGGCTGTTTTAATTCCCTTCATCCCCAATCCAGACCGGCCCGGCAGCGGCATTGGCGGACTGACTAGCAATAAGAGCTATGCTCCTTTCATCAATCCCCATATTCAGCATGTCTGGGGTTTCACCGTCGATCAACGCCTGAATGCGAAGCAGGGACTGCACTACAGCCAATGGCGGAACAGTTTCAGCAATTACAGCTTTGACAACAACCCACTCGTCATTGCACCCAATCCGCTCAACAGCATGAAGTACGAACCGGCGTTGGGCAGCGGGTTCATGCTTACCTACGACAACACCCTCAATTCGAACTTGGTAATGACGGCGGGCTTCGGCTGGCTGGGTGAACTCAACAACCAGTTCAATCAGACCAAGTATGATTTTCCTGCTGTGCAGGGTGGCGTGATTCCGCCCTACATCACATGGGACGGCCAGCATTCGCTGACAGATTGGGGTACACAGGGGGCCTGGGTACAGTCGATCAACCGCAAACTGGGGATCGCGATTGTAAACAACTATCTCTGGACCAAAGGGCGCAACACCTTCAACATCGGTCTCGAGTTCCGCCGTGCCTATCAGGACGACAATGAGGAGCAAACGGCGGGTGGGCAGTTTTCCTTCAGTCAACGGACTACGTCGATACCGAACCCCAACGATCCGAACTTCGGCGTGTACGGCAGTTCCTTCGCCAGCTTTCTGCTGGGTATACCCGACGAGGCAAATCGCAGCAACTCGCAGGAATTGCGGCTGCGCAACCTGGACTTCTCCCCCTACATTCAAGACGACATCAAGTTGAGTCCCAAGCTCACCGTCAACGTCGGATTGCGCTGGGATATCCAGGTACCGTTTACCGAGAACCACAATCTGATCGTGTTCCTCGACCCGACGGCGACGAATGCCGCGGCAGGCGGAATCAAGGGCGCAGCCACACAGTTCGGCAATTGCACAGGGTGCGCGGGTTATACGCGTGCGGATGTCCATTGGGGACATATCGGGCCGAGATTGGGCTTCGCCTACCAACTCAATGACAAGACCGTGGTTCAGGCCGGGTTTAGCGTAGCCTTCCTGAATGGCGGAGCTTATGAATACGGAACCAGCAAGGTCGCGGTGAACTACGGCAACCTCTTGACCGGCTCCTTCACGCGCCTCTCTACCGGAACCAGCCAATCTTCCTATGGCAGCTGGGATACCACCCAGCTGCCCAACCCGCAGGCTACGCCCTTCAGCCCTGGTTTGGGGCTGGGTACGCAGATCGACGCATTCAGCAAGAATGACGGTTTTGCACCCTACAGCCAGCAATGGAACATCAACGTCCAGCGGCGGCTGCCCTATGACATGTTCGTAACGGGCGCCTGGGTAGGCAATCGAGTGATCCATTTGCCGAGCCAACTCAACAAACCGGGCCAACTTGATCCAACCTACCTGTCGCTTGGGTCTCAGCTTGGACTGACCTTCTCCGACGGGAAGGCGCAGGCGGCAGGCTTTACTAGTCCGTATCCCGCGTTTGTGAGCAATTTTGGCGGTTCGGCGACGGTCGGGCAGGCGCTTGGGCCGTTCCCGCAGTATTCGTACGTCTTCAACAACTTTGAAGGATCTGGAACTACCTACTACCAGGGAATGCAGATAGAGGTAGAAAAGCGTTTCACCAACGGCCTCTCTTTCCTTGCCGGATATACGTTGTCGCGGCTGATGGATAACACCAGCAGCGGATTCTCCAGTTTCACCTCCGGTGGCATCAACAAGTACAACCAAAAGCCGGAGTACACGATTTCTGGCGCGGACGAGCCCAACACGTTCAAGGCCAGCGGAACTTATGAGCTGCCCATCGGCTCCGGAAAGAAGTATTTCAGCAATCGGGGGGTCACCGGTCAACTGTTAGGCGGATGGCAGGCGGGCTGGATTCTTGACTATGAAGCCGGCGATCCGCTCTGTGACTGTAACAATGGCCGGATCGGCGAAAATGGGACGCCCTTCCCCAACGGTTTCAACCGTCCCGACCGTGTTTCTTCGGTACCATTGAGCACCGCATCCTACACCAAAGCTCGGGATTACTTTACGGGTAAAGCAAGCGTAGCGCAGATCTTCAATCCAGCAGGCTTCGCGTTAACCCCGACGCAATATGTTCTGGGTGACGCTCAACGGAACTACCCGCAGCTCCGCGGCCCAGCCTTGTACAACGAAAACGTGAATGTCCGGAAACACTTCGTGTTCACAGAACGCTTCCAGGGCATCCTGCAGGTGGATTACTTTAACCTGTTCAACCGCACACAGTTCGAAACGCCTGACCCGAATGCCAGCGACGGCACGTTCGGCCAAGTGATCAGCCAGGGAGCACAGAACACTCCGTCGAACCGGCAAGGGGAGGTCAGCTTCCGAATAGAATTTTAGTAACGCTTTCAAGAATGGGCCGTAGGGAGATTATTCCTGCGGCCCATTCCCATTCATGCACTCTTTCCTCTCGCCGGACTTTGAGTCCGGCTTTTTTGTTGCCCGTGCCGCAAGCGTCTCGCCAACTATAATGACTCTGCCATGACTCCAGGAATGCCACAGGCTCTGAAGCCTAGCAATCAGGTTCGACAGTACCTTGCACCTCTGTTGTTCTTTATCGTAATGGCCGGTTCCGTATTCGCTCAGTCCTCTGCTGATGACGAAGTGACCCCCGAAGTGCAGGCGCTCTATGCCCAGGCAAAGGCCGCACAGCAGCGCGGAGATAATGCGGGCGCGATTGAAAAGTATCGTGCCATGCTGAAGCTCGCTCCGCACCTTGCCCCGGCCTACAACAATCTCGGCAGACTCTATTTCAATGGGCATGATTATGCGCACGCTGCCCAGGTGCTGAAGAAAGGGCTCGAGCTCAACCCCGACATGCCCACGGCCTCTGCTTTGCTGGGCCTGAGCTATTTAGAGTTGGGTGAAGACGAAAAGGCAGAACCGCTTCTGGAAGGGGCAGTGAATGCCAATCCAAATGACGATACTGCGCAGATGGCTTTGGCGCGTGCGCTCATCCATCTCACTCGATACGACCAGGCCACTCCCTATCTCAGAAGCTACCTGGAGCGCCATCCGCAGGATCAGCAGGCATGGTACCTGTTGGGCAAAACCTATCTCCAACTGTCTCAGGAGGCTTTGGGCAAGATCAACCAAATTGATCCAAACTCCGTGGTTGCGCACGAGATCGCCGGCGAGATCGACGAGAGCATGCACAACTACGACGGGGCGCTGGTGGAGTACAAAAAAGCGACGGATATGGCGCCCCAACAGCCGGGAACGCATATGCACATGGCAGACTCCTTTTGGCTGACAGGCAAGTGGGATTCCGCGCAAGCGGAGTTTAAGGCGGAGTTGACCAACGATCCCAACAATTGCACGGCCCGATGGAAGCTGGCGAATGCCACCCTCGAGGCCAATGGCTCCCCGGAAGATGCCCTGTCGGAGTTGAATCGGGCGATCGAGCGCTGCCCCAAGCTTATGCAGGCGCGTGTTGACCGGGCGCGGGCTTTGGTGAAGTTAAACCGGCAGAAGGAAGCGTTACCCGATCTGCTGCTGGCGGAGAAGGACAGCCCGAAAGAACCATCCATCCATTTTCTTTTGTCCCAAGTGTACAAGGCGGGTGGACAGACGGCCGAGGCGCAACAGGAGTTGCGTACGTATGCCCAGCTGCAGCGGGAAGCTAGCCAAGCAGTGGCAGGTCAAGCAAGCGATGCCATCTCCATCAAGAGCACAGCGCATTAAAAGCCACGGTTTTGCCGCCGAACAGTCCTGCGCCGGGCGCGCATTCGGCTTCCACTTCGGGGGCTTCTTTTTCGCGGCGTTGTTTCTTCTGTTTTCTCACGAACCAACGCTGCGCGCTCAACAAACTCCAATGGCCAGTCAACAAGGGGGCTCCAGTACTGCCGGCACGTATGCACCCATCCACGATGCGGAAAACCGGCCTATCACCGCAGGAGGAACCGTAGACCAGGGCCCAATCGTTTTCCAGGATGTGTCGCGTACCTCCGGCCTCGCAACGTGGAAGTACAGCGGAGGAACGGCGGCCAAAGCATTGATTGTCGAATCGCTGGGAGGCGGAGTCGCCTTGCTCGACTACGACAATGATGGATGGCTGGATATTTACCTGGTCAACGGTATGACCTACGAGGCGCTCAGCGGCAAGTCTCCCTCGCCGCATGCAGCGCTGTTTCATAACAACCACGATGGCACATTTACCAACGTCGCGGAAAAGGCCGGCGTGACCAACGATCGTTGGGGAGTGGGTGTAGCGGTCGGCGACTACGACAATGATGGATGGCCCGATCTGTATGTCACCAACGTAGGCAGAAACCGGCTTTACCACAACAATCATGACGGCACATTTACCGATGTAGCGGAAAAAGCCGGGGTCGTGTTGGGCACATGGTCCACAGGTCCGACGTTCGGCGACTACGACGGCGACGGAAAACTGGACCTGTTTGTTCCGGGGTATGCCCACTACGACTTCAACGATCCTCCTGTCGCCGGTTCCAAATGGGTCGTCTCGAACTTCTGCCAGTTCCGTGGGGTCGGTGTCTTCTGTGGTCCGCGAGGACTGAAAGGAGAACAGGACCACCTCTTTCACAACAATGGCGACGGCACGTTTACCGATGTGAGCGTCAAGGCAGGAGTGGCCGACGCGCCCGGTTACTTCGGGCTTGCGTCGGTGTTTGCGGATCTCAACGGGGATGGCCGCCCGGAACTGCTGGTAGCCGACGACTCGACACCCAACTATCTCTACCGAAACAAAGGGGACGGAACGTTTGAGGATCTTAGTTTTGAATCGGGCTACGCCGTGAACGGCGAGGGACGCGAAACGGCAAGCATGGGGATTGCGCTGGGGGACTATGAGAATAAGGGCAAGCTCGACATTTTGAACACCACCTTCTCTGACGACTACAAGGTTCTTTATCGCAACGATGGCGATCTAAGCTTCACTGATGTCAGCCGCGATGTTGGTTTGTCGATGGCAACCATTCCCTTCCTCAGCTGGGGCGATGGGTTTATCGACTACGACAACGACGGATGGAAGGACATATTTATAGCCAGCGGACACGTCTATCCCGAGGTCGATAGGCACGATTGGGGCACCAGCTTCGCCGAACGCCCACTTCTCTTCAGGAATGTTTCAGGGAAGAAATTCGAGCTTGTACCGGCTGTCAAAGGCACGGGACTGGCCGTGGTTGTTCCCGCGCGGGGGGCTGCTTTTGGCGATCTGTTCAATGACGGCAAGATCGATGTTGTGCTGAATAACCTCGATGCATCCCCCACCCTCTTGCGCAATGTCGATGACGATCACCATCACTGGTTGGAGTTGAGACTGCTAGGAGGGCCAAAGAGCCCGCGCGATGCTGTCGG
>Ga0182015_10007690_pt1 | contig 10461 bp, 8 predicted proteins | sample 712P3MmetaG_FD_120478 | JGI IMG/M metagenome (GOLD analysis project Ga0182015, IMG submission 120478) | Permafrost microbial communities from Stordalen Mire, Sweden - 712P3M metaG | ecosystem: Environmental > Terrestrial > Soil > Wetlands > Permafrost | place: Sweden: Stordalen | collected... | reverse complement strand
GGACCAACGGCAATAGGCGTAGACGTTGTAGAAATGTTGATGCAAGCGGCGCGGCAAAAGCCAGGAGACCACTCCGAAATTTTCGTAGTGATGGCGCGCGAGATGGCGCGTGTAAGCCTGCGCGGCTTCTACGGAACAGCCTTCGGGCGGCAGGCCGCGCGCGATTTCGAGTTTCTGGATGGCGGAGGATGGCATGGTTTGCGGATTGCGATTACAGACGCGGGCTAAAACCGGTCAGAATCCGGGCGGCGCCGCGCACGCCGAAAAAAATCAAGGAATGATCGCGACCTTCATCTCGCCTTTGCGATCTTTCATGCCCGCGAAAAGCTTGGGGAGATCGGCGAGCGGAGTTTCGCGATTCACAAAATCGTCGGCGCTGATTTCGCCGCGGGCGATGGTCTCAAGCGCGTCGCGCACGAACTGAGGCGTGTGGTGGAACGACGATTTGATGGTGATCTCGGAATAGTGCAGCGCCGTGGGGTCGAGCTCAATTTTGCTGCCGCGCGGGCAGCCGCCGAAAAGATTCACGGTGCCGCCGCGGCGAACCATCTGCACGGCCCATTCCCATGTGGCGGGAGTGCCGACGGCTTCGATCACGGCGTCGGCGCCGCGGCCGCCGCCGGTCTTGCCGCGAACTTCGGCGATGGGGTCCTTCATCTGGCCCGAAACCAAAGCGAGTGTTGCGCCCAAGCGGCGCGCTGTTTCGGCTTGGCTGGCGTGTTTGGCGACGGCGAGCACGCCGATGCCGCGAGCGGCGAGCAAGCGCACGAACATGAGTCCAAGCGGGCCGCAGCCAATCAACGCGGCGGTATCGCCGGCGCGCACGCCGAGTTCATCGATGCCGCGAAGAACGCAGGCCAGCGGCTCAACCAGCGCGGCATCGCGATAGCCGACGTGCTCGGGAATGGCCAGAAGATTTTCGCGCACGATGCGGCCGGGAACGCGCACGTATTCGGCGTAAGCTCCGTTGTTGAAAACCAGATCTTCGCAAAGATTTTGCTGGCCGCGCAGGCAGTAGAAGCAGCGATAGCACGGCGCGGAATTGCCCGCGGTGACGCGCAAGCCGGGGCGCACCCAAGGCGGCACATCGGGGCCAACGCGCTCGACAACTCCGGCCCATTCGTGACCGAAGAGCGCCGGCGGCGTGATCATGCGCTCGTGAAATCCCTGGCGCCAAACTTTGAAATCCGTGCCGCAGGTGAGCGCGACTTTCACGCGCACCAGCGCCTCATCGGCGCCGATCTCGGGAATTTCCACGCGCTCAACGCGCACGTCTTCGCGGCCGCGCAGCACGGCGGCGGTCATTTGCCCGATGGAAGTGGCTGTGCTCATGGCAGGACCACGACCTTCAACGAATCTCCCTTAGGATGAGATGCCAGCTCCAGCGCTTCGCTAAAGCGCTCGAGCGGAAAACGGTGCGAAATCAATTCGCGCACGGGCAAGCGGCGCGAGAAAACCAATTCGGCGGCTTCGCTTTGCCGGTCAATCGCGGCGCTATAGCTGCCCAGAATCTCTTTCTCCTCAACGCCGACTTCCGCGGCTGGAAATTCCAGGCGCATCTTCGGATCGTTTTGCGCAAACAGTAGCACGCGGCCACCGGGTCGCGCTACAGCCAACCCTTCGGCGAGTGCCCCCGGAAAGGGCACGGCCACCAGGACGGCATCGGCGCCGCGGCCATCGGTGCGCTCGCGCACTTGCGCAACCAGGCGCCCCGCGGTGGGATCGAACGCCGCCGCGGCTCCCATCTGCAAGCTTTTCGCGCGGCGCTCGGGCATTGGATCGCTTGCCAGGACGGTGGCCCCCGCCAATTTGGCCAGAAGCATCAGCAACAGTCCGATGGGGCCCTGTCCAATGACCAGCACAGTTTCTCCGCTTGCGACGCGCGCGCCCTCCACTGCTTTCAGGCAGGTGTTCACCGGCTCGACGAACGTGGCCTCTTCAAACGTGACATCGTCCGGGATGTGCAACAGGCCGCGCTCGACTACCCAGGGCATGGCGCGCATGTACTGCGCGAAACCTCCGCCATTGGGCGTGAATCCCGCCGTGAGCCCGACTTTCTTATACGCCGGGCACTGCGAAAACAGACGGCGCTCGCAATAAAAACATTTGCCACAGGGAACGTGATGAAAACCGACCACGCGATCGCCCAATTGCCAGCGCATCACGCCTTCGCCCACTGCGACGACCGTGCCCGCCGCTTCGTGCCCCAAAATTTGCGGCGGCGCGACGAAGCCGTGATGAATTTTCTTGACGTCGGTGCCGCAGATGCCGCAGGCCGCGACGCGTATCAGGAGTTCGCCCGCGGAAATTTCGGGCACGGGCACCGGCTCGACGACCACGCTGCCGGCGCCGCGATACACGGCGGCGCGCATCAGCGCGCCGGCGAAATCTTGCGCCGCGTGTTGCGCGTTTCCGATGGCTACGGCTTCGGTCATGTGGTGGCCAGCAATTCCGATCTGCTGCCGCTGCCGCGATAGCATTCCGCCAGGCATCCGGTGTACGCGTCCAAAAACGCCGCGAGACTCTGCGAGGCGCGGCGGCAATCGCGCGCGAAACGGAGCAACGCGGGCAAACGCTGCGGCCGCATCGCGAGGGCGCCGAGCACGCGGCTGGCGCGAATCTGGCCGCTTGGATCGCTCGCCGTGGAAAAATCCAAAGGCAGATCGAAATCCACTGTGTCCGCGATGGCGCGAACGGCAACCGCGGGCACGCCGCGCCGGGCAGCTTCGCCCAGCACCGCGAGGCTTTCCATTTCGACGGCGTCGGCACGTTCGCCCAAAAGCTGCTTATCGGCGGAGCGGGCCACGATCACCCGCGAGGTAACGAAACGCGAGACCTGTCGCGCACCACAATCCGAAGCCAGCGCGATGAGTTCGGGATCGCTGGCGATCGCTACGGGTTCATGATCCTTCACCACAACCTGAGCCACCAGAATATCGCCGCTGCGCTGCCCCGCCTGCAATCCGCCGGCAAGGCCCGAAGAAATGCAGAGATCGGCGCCGTCGGCAAGCGCAGCCTTCGCCGCTTGGCCCGCCAGACGCTCGCCCATCCCGGTGAGCACGACTCGCACGAAAAGATCTCCCGTCGAATATTCGTAGCGCGCGGGCGCCGCGTTTCGATCGCGCCGAAATGGGCGCGACTTACGCCACGGCGCGAATTCCGAATCCACCGCGAACGTGACAACAACCCTCATCTCTTCCTCGGGCCCATTGGCTGACCTTGCTCTACTCGCCGACAATTTCGATCCAGCGCTGCGATGCCGCAATTCCTACGCCGCGTGCGCTCGCTCGAGCCGTTTGCCGCGCCCCGCGGCGACGTAACCGTTATCTTCATACCAGCGCACGGCGCGACCCAACGCTTCGGCTACCGGCGCCGGCGCAAAACCCAAATCGCGCTGCGCCTTGCTACAATCCACGAACATTTTGTGGCGCGCGATGCGCACGCCATCCATGGGAATCTGCGGCTCGCGCCCGGTCAAAAACGACGCGAGCGAATCCGCGCAGGCCGCGGCGTAAGCCAATGCGTGCGGCACGCGCATTCGCGGCGCCGGCCGGCCGCTTACTTGCGCCAAGCCCTGGAGCAATTCGCGCAGCGTCAAATTTTCGCTGCCAAGCAAGTAGCGCTGGCCCACTTCGCCGCGCTCGGCCGCAAGCAAATGGCCCGCCGCCGCATCTTCTACCGCGACAAAATTTAAGCCCGTATCCACGTATCCCGGCATGCGGCCATTCAGAAAATCGACGACGATCTTGCCGGTCGGCGTGGGCTTCCAATCGCCGGGGCCAACGGGCGTGGTCGGATTCACGATCACCACGGGCAGTCCTTCACTTGCCGCCTTCAAAACTTCTTGCTCGGCGAGAAATTTCGAGCGTTTGTAATCGCCGATCATCTCCGAGAGCTGCGCTTGCGTGCTCTCGCCGGGCGTTGCTCCCGCGCTGGGAACAGCGATCGTCGCGACAGTGCTGGTATAGACGATGCGCTGCACTCCGGCGCGGCGCGCGGCGGCCAGCAGGTTGCGCGTGCCTGTTACATTGGATTCATAGATCTCGTTGGGGTCACGCGCCCAAAGGCGATAATCCGCGGCCACGTGAAAAACGCGCTCGACGCCCGCCAGGGCCCGGTCGAGCGAAGCCGGGTCACGCAGATCGCCGGTGACGCGCTCCGCGGGCAGGCCAGCCAGCGCGCGCAAATCGCTCGAGGGCCGCACCAGCACGCGGACCTGGTTATCCTCACCTCGCGCCACCAACTGGCGCGCGACGTGGCTGCCCAGGAAACCGGTTGCTCCGGTGACCAGCGTGATCATAGAACTCGTAAACTACCGTCTGCCGAAACCAATTCTTCGGGGCGCGGCGGAGGCGGCATCATGGTCCCAACACCGCTGCCCGTGCCGCCGTTGCTGCCGGCAGAATTGCCGCTATCGCGGCTATCGGAAAATTGGCGTCCGCCCATGCTTCCGCTCATCTGCCACTTGAGCATTTTCCAGGTATCGCCAATCTTGCGATTCGCGCCCAGGATCGGCGAAGGCTCGAACCCGACGTGCATCATGCAATCGGCACAGCGCGGATCGTTGCCAGGGCCATATTTCGACCAATCGGTGTTGTTCACCAAATCCTGGTAAGAAGCGTGGTGCTCGTCGGTGATCAGATAGCACGGGCCTTTCCAGCCGCGTGGATTGAAGGTGGGCGTGCCCCACGCGGTGCAATCGAGTTCGCGTTCGCCGCGCAGGAAATCGAGATAGATGGGCGAAACCATCAGATTGTATTTGCCCAGAAGATCGAGTGCGGCGCGGAATTTATGGCGCACGTCTTCGCGCGACATGAAAATATCTTTGGTCTGCACGGAGGTGTAGCCGTAGGCCGGCGAAACCATGTAGCCATCCACGCCGAGTCCGTCGAGGAAGGAATAGAGCTCGGCGACTTCTTCCAGATCGGTCTCTTTGTAAATCGTGGTGTTGGAACAAACCAAAAATCCCGCGGCCTTGGCGGCTTTGATGCCTTCCACGGCGTCGCGGAAAACGCCATCGCGTTCGACGCAAAGATCGTGCGTGCGCTCCATGCCGTCCAAATGCACGTTCCAGAAAAAACTGGAGCTGGGCTTGAATTCGTGCAGGCGCTTGCGGATAAACATGCCATTCGTGCACAGGATGATGTGCCGCCCGCGATCCAAAATTTCTTTCGTCAAGCGGCCGATCTCGGGATAAATCATGGGTTCGCCGCCGCAAATGGAAACCACCGGCGCGCCGGAGCTATCGACCGCGGCCAGGCACTCTTCCACCGTGAGCGATTCGCTGATGGTGGATTTGTACTCGCGAATGCGGCCGCAGCCGGTGCACGTGAGGTTGCAGGCGTGCAACGGCTCCAGCATCAGCACCATCGGAAATTTCTCCGTGCCTTTAAAGCGATTCTTGGCGATGTATTTGGCCAAGTTCGCCGTCATCTTCAGCGGATATCTCATTTTTAGCTCAGGCTCCTCGCAGGCAGGTCAAGCGATTCGGGTGCGACCTGCAGTGCGCAAAAGGTGCCGCTCTGCTGCTCCAGGTTTCGATACCGGGCCAGCGCGTACAGCGGGAAATAATCGCGATACAAATGGTATTTCAAATAAAAAACGCTTGGGAAACCTGTGCCGGTGGTTTCGTTTTCGTCCCACGAACCGTCGGTGTTCTGCGTTTCAACAAGATGGCGCACGGCGCGGCGCACGGCGGGATCGCAGACGGCGCCCGCGGGCAAATCATCGGTCTTGCCCGCCGCCAGCAATCCGATCAAGCCCCACGCGGTTTGCGAGGGAGTGCTTGGGCCCTGGCCCTTTAGCGAAGAATCGTCGTACGACGCGGCCGTTTCGCCGAAGCCGCCATCATCATTTTGAACCGATCGCAGCCAGCCGACCGCGCGCCGACAATATTGCTGCGCGGTGAGCGCGACGGTTTCGAGCGCGCGCAGCACGCCGCTGGTTCCGTAAACGTAATTGACGCCCCAGCGGCCGTACCAGGAGCCGTCTTCGGTTTGATCCTTGCGCAGAAACGCGATGGCGCGCTGCAAAACCGGATGCGCCGCGGGCCAACCGTAGCGGCCGAGGCATTCGATCACGCGCGCGGTGACGTCCGCGGTGGAAGGATCGATCATGGCGTTGTGGTCGGCGAAAGGAATCTGCGTCAAGAACGCGCGATCGTTATCGCGATCAAACGCGCCCCATCCACCATCGCGATTCTGCATGGAGACGAGCCACTTGAGGCCGCCGCGAACCGCGGCTTCCATGCGCTTCTTATCCGGGAAGTCGATGCGCTGAAGCGCCATCAAAACGAACGCCGTGTCGTCCACGTCAGGATAAAAATCGTTGCGAAACTCGAAGGCCCAGCCGGCCGGTTCGGCGTCTTTATTTTTCACGGCCCAATCGCCCGTGCCCACGATCTGCTTTCCCAGCAGCCAATCGGCCGCGCGCACCAGCGCCGGATGATCGGCGGGCAAGCCGGCCTCTTCGAGCGCGACGAGGGCGATCGCGGCATCCCAAACCGGCGAAGTGCAGGGCTGCACGCGAATAGTGTCCTCATCTTCAATTTCAAATCGCGCGAGTTCATTGATTTCGCGGCTGGGCAGCGGGTCGTCTGGCGAATGACCCATGGCCACCAACGCGAAAATCGCGTTCATCATCGCGGGGTAAATCGCGGCCAGGCCGTCGCTGCGCTCGAGATGTTCCAGCAGCCAGGCGTTGGCCTGGCGCACGGCGCGCTTCTGGAACGGTTTCCACGGCAAGCGCTCATAAAGTTTGTAGCCACGGTCCAAAGCCAAAAATAAATTGCGCCAGCTGAAAAGGCGATCGCTCCAGGCGAGCGCGGCGGCTTTATTTTTGGGATCGCAAAATAGTTCCTCGATGCCGATTGGCCGGTCAAGCTTCCATTCCGGCTTGCGCGCGTAAAGAATCGCCAGTGGAATCACGATGCCGCGCGTCCAGGAAGACATTTCGTAGATATTTATGGGGAACCAATTCGGCAGCAGCATCAATTCCGCGGGAACCGAGGGCACGATGTCCCACTCCACGGCTCCCACGAGCGCCAGATAAAATCGCGTGTAAGAATTCGAGTGCTCAAATCCGCCCAGGGAATGCACTTGCTCGCGCGCCATGCGCATGTGCGGCGCATCGGAGGAATGTCCGGCGAGTTTCAGCGCGACGTAGGCTTTGATCGTGGCGTTGAGCTCCGCGGGACCGCCTTCGTAGATGTTCCAACCGCCGCCGGGAAGCTGGCGGCGCTGGACGTAATTCGCCAGCTTGGAGATGCGCAGCGGATCGGCCTTACCCAGGACATTGAGATAGAAAATGTAGTCGGATTCGAGCGTGGTATCGGCTTCCAGCTCGCCGAGCCAGTAGCCTTCGCGCGCCTGGATCGAAAGCAGATAGTCAACGCCACGATCGATCGCCTCTTGCAGGCGCTCGAACGCAGGCGCTGTACCCGCCCCTGCGGATGAACCCGTAGAGTTCGGGTCCAGACCGGTTCTGATTCCTACCACCATAGCCTGATTAGAGTCTCCGTCTCAAAATAGAGATGCATCGGAGGAATCGGCTGTCATGCCGCTAGCGCGCCCAGACGCCACTTATTCCCCGATTTTAAAATGGGGCCCAAGAACCTTGACAGACCCGCCCCTACGAGTCCGCTTCCGGCGCTGGGAAGCAAGGCACTGCATCAATTATCCCGGCGTTTGGGCACAGGGTCAACTCGGAAGATACAAAAATCGGGAGAAAAGGTTACGCCGGTCGGACGGATTGCGACGCGCAGTTCTCGCTATGGACGGTCGGCGGCCTTAGCCTCGAGCGCTTTCAGCCGCGCAGCAAGATCTGGCAGGCGCGCCAGCCAGGCGTATTGCTCCAGCACATCTTCGATGGGCCGCGCCGGCGTGCCCCAATACACGCGTCCGCCTGCCAGCCGCTTATTCGATGGCACTCCGCCTTGCGCGCCGACGATCGCGCCATCTTCAATGCTGCAATGCTCCGCGATGCCCACTTGCCCGCCCATCACGACGCGCTTACCCAGGACCGAGGAGCCGGCGATTCCGGTTTGCGCGGCAACCACGGAGTCTTCGCCGATGGCGACGTTGTGGCCGATCTGAACAAGATTATCAATCTTGGTACCGCGGGCGATCACGGTGCGGCCCAGCGAGCCGCGATCGATCGCGGCGTTGGCGCCGATTTCCACGTCGTCGCCGATTTCCACTTCGCCGAGCTGCGGAAATTTCCAGTATTTTCCTTCGGCGCTCGCGACGTAACCGAAGCCGTCCGAGCCAATGACGCTTCCCGCGTGCACGATGACGTTGCGGCCGAGGCGCGCGCCGGGATAAAGAGTCACGCGAGGATACAAGCGGCAGCGCTCGCCGAGTCGAGAGCCGCGCGCCAATACGCAATGCGCGCCGATTTCCGAGCCGGCGCCGATTTTTACGTCGTCCTCAATCACGGCGTAAGGCCCGACGGCCACGTCCGGCGCGAGCTTTGCCGTGGAGGCAATCAAAGCCGTAGCGTGAATTCCCTGCGCGATGCGCGGCGCGGGCAGAATCCATGCCGCGGCGCGCGCGAAATCGAGCTTCGGTGTGCGCGATTCCAGCAGCGTTTTGCCCGGCAATTCCAATCCCGCCGGCACAATCGCGCAGAGCGCCGCCGAAGCGGTGCCGCGAGCGGCCTGGCGCGGCGAATCGAGATAGATCAAATCGCTCGCGCCGGCGTTTTCCGGACCGGAGACGCCCGTGATTGCGACGTCGTTCCCAATTACTTGGCAATTCAGATGTTTTGCGAGTTCTGCGGCGGTCGGCATGGCGTGACCTCTTTCTTTGTCTTCGTGAATCCGGCGATCGTCTTTGCTGCGCCGCGTTGGCGAATCAATCCAACGCCGGTGTGGCGCTAGGACGCGCGTCGTAAATCGAAGACGTTTCGTCCGCGGGACGCTCTTTCCACCTGCGATGAATCCACAGCCATTGATCGGGATATTGGCGCACGTGCGCTTCGATGACGTCCATGAACATTTGCGTGTTGGTGATCACATCGGCGGCTTCGTCGCCGGTGCGCAGCAGCGTCAGCGCCGGTTGATAGGCCAAGCGATATTTTCGATTGGCGTCGTCCCAGATGACGAACACGGGCACGACCGCGGCGCCGGTGTGCAGCGCGAAACGAGCGAGACCGGCCGTGGTGCACGCGGGAACGCCAAAAAACTTCACGAAGACGCCCTCCAGGCGCGCCGCGTTATGGTCGGCTAGGATGCCGACGACTCCGTTCGCGCGCATAACCCGCAGAACCGCGCGCGCCGCCTCGTTCTTTTCGATCGGAGTGTTTCCGCTGCCGCAGCGATAGCGCTCCACCAGCGCGTCCACGCGCGCATTATCGACGGCGCGCACGATGAAATGTATCGGCGCTTCGCGCAGCGCATGAGCATAGGGGGCCAGCTCCCAGGCACTCATGTGACCGGTGAGAAACAGCACGCCTTTTCCGCGCGCGTGCGCTGCCTGGAAATTCTCAAGTCCGTCCAACACGATCACGCGCTCGAGATTTTCCCGGTTCAGCTTGGGAAGATGCGCAAATTCGGCAACCAACCAGCCCGCCTGACGCAGCATTCCTCGAATTACAGTTTCGCGCTGCGCGCGGGACCACTCCGGAAAGGCCAGCCGCAAATTCGCTTCCGCCACGCGGCGAAACTGCGGCAGCAAAGAAAACAAGATCCGCGAAATGGCCGCGCCGACCGCGCGCGCCACGCGCCGCGGCAAAATTCCGAGCGTCTTCAAAAGCAGCCAGGCGGCCGCAAATTCCACGCGCTCTCGCATGCCGGGCATTATGTAGGAGATGAACCGCGGGATTCCAGCGCCGCGTCGGCGCGTGGCGCGCGGCTAATGGCGCGAGCGGCTGGCGGGCGGAAGATTCGCGAGGAAAAAACTGACGATGCGATTCTCATAGTTGTGCTTGTCGTCGTCGAGCATGGTGGCGTAGTTGCCGCGCGGAAGCGTGGCCTCCAGGCTTGGGTCCGGGGAATTCAGGAACAGCTGGTGCGTCGAAGCCGCCAGTTCGGGCTCGTCATCGGCTTCGAGATACAACTTGGGCACGCCTCCGAGATGCGCGAGCGCGGCCGAAAGCGGCGGAGCGGCGCGATAATCCCGCGCGAGCAAATCGAACTCCCACTGCGTTGCGCGCGAAACCGCCGGAACTCCGCCAAGCCCCGAGCGCGCCACCAACAAATCAAGCTCCTGCTCGGGCCGGTCGTAGATCGATTCCACGGCGAAGGCCGCGACGCGCGGGTCCGATTCCGCCTCCGCCACCACGGCGTAGCCGCCCATATTTGTGCCCCACAATCCGAAGCGCGAGCGATCCACGTCGGGACGCTGCGCCAACGCGTCGATCACCGCGCGCAATTCCGCGGTCTCGCGATAGCCCAAAAGCGCGCGGCCGGAATTCGCGCCCTGCCCGGAGAAATCGAAAACGAACACGTTGTATTCATGATAT
>Ga0182015_10007689_pt1 | contig 10463 bp, 6 predicted proteins | sample 712P3MmetaG_FD_120478 | JGI IMG/M metagenome (GOLD analysis project Ga0182015, IMG submission 120478) | Permafrost microbial communities from Stordalen Mire, Sweden - 712P3M metaG | ecosystem: Environmental > Terrestrial > Soil > Wetlands > Permafrost | place: Sweden: Stordalen | collected... | reverse complement strand
GGTCTCGCCGTGTTCCGGGTAGGCGCTCTTGACGACCCAGTCCTGCTTGCCGGTCGCGGCATCGAGCGCGATGACATAGCCGTCCAACGTGGCGAACACCAGTTTTCCGTCGGCATATGATAGCCCGCGGTTGACCGTGTCGCAGCAGGCGCGCGGCACCGCCGACTCATCGCGGCCGCCGGTCTTGGTATAGTTCCACACCTGTACCGGATGATCGGGATCGCTCAGATCGAGAGCCTGAACGATGTTGGGCCAGCCGCTCTCGATGAACATCATCGGCTTGCCGCCGACATCTTCGATCACCAACGGCTGTCCTTCGTGACCGCGCATCGTGCCGCTCGATTGCGACCAAACCATTTGCAGGTTATTCACATTGCCCGTGTTGATTTCTTTCAACGGACTATAGCGATCCAAATTCAAATTGCCCGCCGGGGCCCCCCACTGATTGGGGTCCTTGAATCTTTGAAACTGTTCTGAGTCCGACGCCGCCATCGCCGCGCTACAGGTCGTAGCGAGCGCTGCAACAGCGTATAGGACCTTGACCTGACGTTTTGCTGTGAGCCATTTCATCTCAATTCTCCTGCTTAAGGTCTGAGCATTTCGCCGCTGAAGTGGCGAACGGCGTGCACCGAGCAATGGACCCCGGGTGCCTGCGGAAAAAAGCGGATCTTGTTGATTGTCTTGCCTGCAAAACTCCCTCCTTAGCAATACGTTGTATTTGTCTGGTTGCACGGGTCGCCACCAGTCTGATCCCAAGCCAGCGACGACACCGCCTTGGATTGCGCTAAAGATTAGCAATGCTTATGCCATCCACGGCAAATGCAAAAGAAATACTGCGCGACGCACATAGTCGTTATTAATCAGATAGTTACGTTCAGACGACGACCCGGCCGGGACGCTGCATAAGACGAACTGTGCCACGCGCGTTACAGTCGACCGATCGATTGCGCCGTTCGTGAGGCTATGAAACGTTCACAGTCGTTACGCATCGCAACGCGCCAGCAGCGGTATCCGGTGGAAGAGCGCCTGCGCCCGGGCAGGCGTAGGGTCACGGGACGTGGGAGGCGCCGGCCGGCTTTGATCGCGCGGCCGCGCGCGGCAGGTTCTGACTGCCCAGGCACGCCCGGCTCGCGTTTGCGTTGCGCCGGGCACTCATCCGTACCCACCGGGCGCAAATGGGCCAAAATTTTTGTACCGTTTCCGCGACGCTTCGGCAGCGGATGGGGCAATTTGTAACGGAATTCTCGAGGCCATCCGAGCGGCAGCGCCGCGCCGGCTTGCGAGGATCCAAAATTTCCCGTGCAGGCGCTCACCCGCGGCTCTGCACTCGCGACGCGCGGCCGGCGCGGCGTCGCCGCGTGCTCCTGCGAAGCCTCGGCATGTAATTTGCACGATAACGGAGCGGACGCCTAAGTCGCCCGCTGAATCGGCTGTTCCGCCAGTATCGAGAGATCAAACGCTTATGAAAACCAAAGCTGCAATTTGTTACGCGGCCGGCAAGCCGCTTGAGATCGCCACGGTGGACCTCGAAGGTCCGAAAGCCGGCGAGGTATTGATAGAGCTCAAGGCGACGGGCATCTGCCACACCGACGAGTTCACCCGCTCCGGCGCCGACCCGGAGGGTCTCTTCCCGGTCATCTTCGGGCACGAGGGTGCCGGCATCGTCGTGGACGTGGGACCCGGCGTCACTTCGGTCAAGAAGGGCGATCACGTGATTCCGCTCTATACGCCGGAATGCCGGCAGTGCAAATCCTGCACGTCGCAGAAGACGAATCTTTGCACCGCGATTCGCGCGACGCAGGGCAAAGGAGTCATGCCCGACGGAACGAGCCGATTCTCCATAGGAAAGGAGAAGATCCATCACTACATGGGCTGCTCCACGTTCTCGAACTTCACGGTGCTTCCGGAAATCGCCGTGGCGAAGATCCGCGAGGACGCGCCCTTCGACAAGGTGTGCTACATCGGCTGCGGCGTGACCACGGGAGTGGGCGCGGTGGTCCATACCGCCAAGGTAGAGGCGGGTGCGAACGTGGTCGTGTTCGGATTGGGCGGCATCGGCCTGAACGTGATCCAGGGCGCCAAGCTCGTGGGGGCCAACAAGATCGTCGGCGTCGACATCAATCCGCGCCGCAAGGCGCTGGCCGAGAAATTCGGCATGACGCATTTCGTGAACCCCAAGGAAGTGGGCGACGACCTCATCGGTCATCTGGTCAGCATTACCGACGGCGGCGCGGACTACAGTTTCGAGTGCATCGGCAACGTGGACATCATGCGGCAGGCGCTCGAATGCTGTCACCGCGGATGGGGGGTATCGGTGATCATCGGCGTCGCGGGCGCCGGCAAGACCATCCAGACGCGTCCGTTCCAGCTGGTGACGGGACGCGTGTGGAAGGGCACCGCCTTCGGCGGTGTGCGCGGACGCACGCAAGTGCCGCAGATCGTGGATTGGTACATGGACGGCAAGATCAACATCGATGATTTGATCACGCACACGATGCCGCTGGAGAAAATCAACGACGCGTTCGACTTGATGCACAAAGGCGAGTCGATCCGCAGCGTGTGTATTTATTAAACAATGAGGAGCTCAACATGACTGTCAAGATTCATCCTGCCGTGGACAACGGCGTAAAAACCGGAGATGCCAAGTACGCCGGCGGCACGCTGAAGTGCAAATGCTCGCAAAACCCGGTGACCGTTCGCATCAGCAGCAATGTTGCGTTCAACCACGTCTGCGGCTGCACCAAGTGCTGGAAGCCGAGCGGCGCGGTATTCTCGCTGATCGCAGTCGTCCCGCGCGACAAGCTGGAAGTCACGGCGAACGCCAACAAGCTGAAAATAGTCGATTCGAGCGCGGCGATTCAGCGCTACGCCTGCACCGGCTGCGGCGTGCACATGTACGGCCGCATCGAGAACAAGAACCACCCGCTCTACGGCTTCGATTTCGTGCATCCGGAGCTCCTCGACGCCAACGGCTGGGAAGCTCCCGGATTCGCGGCGTTCGTCTCCTCGGTCATCGAGGGAGGGACCAAACCCGAAGAAATGGCCGGCATCCGGGCACGTCTGAAAGAGCTGAAGCTCGAGCCCTATGATTGCCTGTCGCCCCCGATCATGGACTTGATCGCGACCCACGCCGCGAAGGCGAAAGGCGTGCTCGCCGCTTAAGCGACTCCCGCGGATCGAACCTAAGGCCGGATCCGGCACGGGTTCGATCCGTTTTGCGATTGGCGGGCGCGCTCCGGTGCGCCCGCCTTTTTTTTACGCTCCCCTTAGAACTTCTGTCCGAACTGCAGCCACACGGTCCTCGGTTGCACCGGACTCACGTATGGCTGGTTGCACGACGTCGGTGTGCAGGCTGCGAATCGCGTCAGTTCGCCGTACGTGTTGATGGCGTTGTCGAGCCTGACCTGCACCGCCAATCCGTTCTTCTCGACGCCGGCCGCCAGATTGACGAGCGTGTACGGCGGCAGCTCGCCGAGATGCTGCTGCCCCGCCGGCCCGTTCTGGTAGAAGGACGGGAACAGGAGCGGCACGGACGAGTCCTGATAGACCACGGCAGCCTGGGTGTACGCGTTCCAATCGCTGAACACTGAGAAATTGTAGCGCCCAACGAGATTCGTCTTGAGCCTGGGCGTTCCGGGCAACCGGGTGCCGGCCGGCGCATAGGGCCCTGTGACCACCGTGCTGTCGGCATAAGGGATGGGAGTTCCCTTGGCACCGCTCTGCTGGTAGGGGCAGCTCGTGGGGAACACGAGGGTCAGCGTACCGCAGAAATTGCTGGTCAGGTAGGAATCGAGATAGGTGGCGCTGCCCGAGACCACCCAGCCGCTTCCTATCAGCCATTCGAAATTCGACTCGATGCCCTTGCTGCGCGCGCCCGCGGCATTCTGCACCACGGTCACGCTGTTTGGACCCAAATAGGAGAACTGGAAATTGTTCCAATCTTCCCAGAAGATCGCGCCGTTCCACCGCAGGTGCTCGTCGAACCATTGCGTCTTCCAGCCGATCTCGTAATTTTTCAACTGATCCGATTGATAGGGCGGATAGATGGCGCCGACGGTCTTGTCGTACACACGATTGACGCCGCCGGGGCGAAACCCCGTCGAGTAGGTCGCATACACGAGGTGATCGGGATCGAACTTGTAGCTCAACCGCAAGAGCTCCGTATGTCCGTCGGCCGATACACTCGTGAGATTCAGATCCGTGCATGGCGCGAAATGAAACGGCGCGTACGTGGGATTCGGGGCGCCGCCGACCGGACCGCAGGAAATCTGTCCCGAGTGCGCGCCAAGTACGTTGTCGTACGCCAGCGAATAGCCGTAAAAGCCTTGTATTGAGTTGTCGTATTTGTATTGCCGGAATCCTCCGGTCAGCGACCATCCACCGGCGATGTCCCAGGTGACCTGCGCGAAGGCCGCCGAATCGCGGTCCACCCGCTCCTGGTCGGTGAGCCAGATGGTGTTGTTGCTGAGGCCGGGTAAGGTGTAGTCGCTGCCAATGCCCTGCGGGTTGTACGTGTACGGATTTCCGCCAAGGCCCGGCATCACGTAGTCCTCCCAGATCTCGTGGGTTTGACGCTGGGCGAACAGTCCGACGGTAGCCTTCACGGGATAATGCTGTGGCGTGCTCACGCGAAGCTCGTTGCTCCACTTGGTGTAGTGATTGTTCTCGATGACGAATTCCTGCGGCATGATCGGAGCGCCGGCGTTGTTGAGCCAATAGTGCCCCGAGCCGTAATACTTGTCATACCAAAAGGAATAGTCCGAGTAGTCCGCGATCGAATGCTGATTGCGCACGAACCAGGCACCCGAATAGGTGATGTCGAAATCGCTCACTTTGCCCTCGACGGTGAGCGCAGTCTGGGTGAAGGAGTCCTGATCATTTTCGGGACCCGAGTGCACCAGATCGAGCGGACCCACTGCTGGATCGTAAGCAAAGAATCCGGTCGCACCGAGGGACTGCCCCATGAATGTCGGGGTGACCGTCCAGTTATCGCTCAGGTCGAGCTTCAACGCTGCGCGGCCGCCGCGAGTCTCGCTCGTGTTGTAGTTCTTGCTGACGGAGTCGGCGTTGCTCAGCGTCTGGCAGGGAGGAGCGCCTAACGCACAGAAGGTTCGCGTTCCGTTGACGATTCCGGCGTTCACATTGGTGCCCGCCACATTGTTGATATAGCCGGGGTCATGCTCGTCCCATCCCACGATGCGCACCGCCGCAATCGGCGACAGCGGGATGTTGACGAAGCCCTCGGCCTTCCACCCGGTGCCGCCGCCATTAGTGATCTGCTCTCCACTGACATCGTAACTTGCCTCGAATTTTGTGGGATCCGGCTTGTTAGAGATGATGCGGATGGTGCCCGCCTCCGAGCTCGCGCCGTAAAGGGTACCCTGCGGGCCCTCGAGCACCTCGATGCGCGCGATATCGTAGACATGCACGTCGACCGTGCCGTCGATGGTCGTCACCGGCTGTTCGTCGAAGTAGGTCCCGACTGTCGGCTGCGAGCCGGAATGATTGCCGTCCTGACCTGAATTGATGCCCCTCATGTAGACGTGAGTCGTGCCGACGCCATTGCCGCCTTGTCCGATGCTTTTGATCGTCGTGACGCCCGCCAGGTATTCCACGTAGGTGTCGAGATTCACGATATTGAGCTGCTCGAGCTTCTGTGTACCCAGCGCCTCGATGCTGACCGGTACGTCCTGCAAATTCTCCGTGACCTTCTGCGCAGTCACGGTGACCTCTTCGAGCTGGTCCGAGGAGGGCTGTGCCGTCTGCGCGCGGGCCATGGGCGAAACTCCGGCGAGAACCGCCGAGATCGCGGATGCGAGCGGCAACTGACGGAGCACGCGCTGCTGAAACTGGCCGGAGCGAATGCCTGGATGTGTTGATTTGTAACGGCTGCGAGTCATGATGTTTCCCTTTGCCCCCTTCGGTGTAATTGATCGATAATCCCAGGTTTCGGCGGCTCGTCCCCAACCCGCGGGTAGTCCGCTAGAAGTGGGCCCAGCGGCCGCTTCAGAGGCGCGAGCCAGGGCTCGTAATGCCGCCAGTGATCCATCCCTTCGGTGAAAATAGGGCGGCGTACCTGTTCCGAACTCGCGGTACGGACCGGGCGCTCATTCTTGTAGAATTTGAGGCAGCTTTCCTCGAACGGCAGTCCGCAGTACTCGAGCACCCGGCGGACCTCGGCCTCGGTGTTCTGGACTAGCGACTCGTAGAACACCCGATGGATGCGACCCGGCATGACCCGGTCGATGTGGGCCATGAGACCCACGTAGTCCGCGTAATAGCGGCCTATATCACTCAAATCGTAGCTGAAATTCTGGCCGCGGGCGAAATGCTGCTTGAAAACCGAGAAACCGCACCCGAGCGGGTGTCTACGGACATCGATGATCTTCGCGTTCGGCAGGATCAATTGAATGAGGCCGATGTACAGGAAATTGTTCGGCATCTTGTCGATGAAAAATGGCGCGTCGCTCTTGCGATGTACTCTCGTCGAAACGAGATAGCGCTCCCCGAGCGCGCGAAGATCCGGTGGCGACAAGGCCGCGACTGACTCGAAAAACCGGCCGTGGCGGGCGTCATCCTCGCGGCCGATCAGTTCACGCGCGATCTGCGGAATGTCCGGGAGCTCGACTGTGCCTTGCACCAGGCTATGGCTCGCGAGGATCTGGTCGAGCAGCGTGGAGCCGGCACGCGGCAGGCCGAGAATGAAGATCGGCTCGGCGGACGCGGCACCCGCCGATTGGCGGGCCGCGAAGAACTCAGTGGTGTACTGCTGCTTGCATCGGCTCACGAAGCGGGTGTTCTCATCGGCGCTATAGGGATGCATGAGGCGGTTTAGCGCATTGCCCTTCGCATAATGAGCGAAGGAATCCGCGTAGTCGCCCTCGTCCTCGAGCGCCTTGCCGAGTGCGAACTCCAAATGAATCCTGTCTTCGTCGGCGAGGTCGCCCTCCAGGACCCTTTGCATGGACACCCGCTCATTCTCGGAAAAGCGTACGGTCTTCAGGTTGGCAAGGCTCCAGTAGGCCTCGCCCAGCGTTGGCTCCAGCTCGATGGCCCGGCGATAAGCGGCTACCGACTCTTCCTGGCGGCGAGAAGTCCGTAAGCCGTGCCCCATGCTCATCCAGACCTTCGGCTGGCTGGGATACCGGCGCAGCACCTCGGAGTACAGCTCCACGGAACGGACGTAATCACCCATGTTCGCCAGAATCGCTGCTTTGAGATTCAAATGAGCCGGGTTGTCCGGCTCCTGCGCAAGCAGCCATTCGGCCTCAGGCAATGCAGATTCGGGCTTGCCCTCCCGGTTCAGCACGCCGGCATAATTTTGTCTCGCCGCAGCGAAGTTTGGGGCGAGTTCGAGGCAACGCTCGAGGAGCTCCCGAGCCTCTCCATATTGCCGCAATCTTCCTGCCACCTCGGCGAGCATGCGCAGGGCAGCCACGTCGGTCGGATATCCATCTAGGTGCGCGCGCAGCCGGCGATCCGCCGCGGGCAAATCATTGCGCATCAACGCTGCGGCCGCTTCCTTTAAATGCGGATCATGGGTCGCCACCGAAACGTATCGCACCCTCGCAGCTCCGGCGCCCACCGAGTCGCCGCTGGCCTGTAAATAGTCCGCCAGGATCCTCCATCCGTCTGCCGACGTGGGTTGAAGCTCCACGGCCCGGCGCATCGCAGCGATGGCCGCCGGCAAATCACCTGCCTCCGCACGCGCGACCCCCAGCTCCAAATACACCGGCGCAGCGTGCGGCAGTTCTCGCCCGAGCGGCTCGAGCACCTCGAGAGCCTCGCGGGCGCGGCCGCTGCGGCGCTGGGCGGCGCCCAGGATGAGGCGGGCGGTGGGATGCGCAGGATCGACGTTCAGAATTTCCCGCGCCTGTTCCTCGGCGAGGTCTGGATTCTTCTCTAGGAGCCGCTTCGCATGCGCGATTGCCATGTCGACCGACCCCAGGGGCTCTGAAGCGATATTCAAACGCGCACCCTGTGGCATCCCCATCGTTGTTATACGGCCTTATAAGAAACGCGTTCGGTTCCTTTGTCAACGTACCCTTTGTTGCGAGAATGATGCACCCCCGCCCGCAACTTCGACTCGCGATGACGCCCGCGCCACGCTATGCTATGCGCCCGGAATCAAGTCATCGAAGACAAGGGTCTAAAGTCATGGGTAGGATTGTCGGAATCACGGTCGCGCTGCTGTTGTTCTCCACCACGAGTTTTGCGGCGCCTCAACACAGGCACCATCACCATCGCGCGCATCATCATCGGGCGGCTCACCCCCACTAGGTCCAAGGATCGGCAAACTGCGGCGGCATGATGCAGGCGCCGCAGCTGTAACGGGCTGATTTCGTTGCCGTTTCGCAATGGCGCCTCGCCTGCCTGCGCGATAGAAGCGGTGCATCCCGCCGATAGAGACCACCAATTTGACTTAGCGGCGCCCGCGGGACTACCGTCGCGGCGATCATCCGGATTTGGTTTCCGAATCCATCAATCGGAAGGAGAGTGAGTCGTGAATCTCAAAGGCAGTAAGACGGAAAAAAATCTGAAGGACGCTTTCGCTGGCGAATCGCAGGCGAATCGTCGCTATCTGTACTTCGCGGCCAAGGCGGACGTCGAAGGCTTCAACGATGTGTCGGCGGTATTTCGCTCGACTGCCGAAGGCGAGACGGGCCATGCCCATGGCCACCTCGAGTATCTCGAGGCGAGCGGCGATCCGGCGACGGGGCTGCCCATCGGGGCGACCTCGCTGAATCTGAAGGCCGCAATCGCGGGCGAAACGCATGAGTACACCGACATGTACCCCGGCATGGCCAAGGGCGCACGCGAGGAAGGCTTCGGCGAAATAGCGGATTGGTTCGAGACGCTGGCCAAGGCCGAGCGCTCCCACGCCAACCGCTTCCAAAAGGCCTTGGACAACCTCTGATCGCGTAGTCATCCCCCGGCCGGCCAATCCGAGCGGGCTCCATTCAGGAGTCCCGCTCCTTCACCTGGGAGACTCGTTAGTGTCCGATGGACCGATCACGCAAGGCCGCGAGGGCAGCCTCGAGGCGCCCACGCGCCATGCCCTCGGCTGGCAGGATCCCAAATTCTATGATGTGAGTGCCCTCGAGAAAGAGCTCGAGCGGGTTTTCGACATCTGCCACGGTTGCCGGCGCTGCTTCAATCTCTGCAATTCCTTTCCCACCCTCTTCGACTTGATCGACGAATCCAAGACCGGAGAGATCGACGGCGTCGACAAAAGGGACTTCGCCAAGGTGGTCGATCATTGCTATCTCTGCGACATGTGCTACATGACCAAGTGTCCCTACGTGCCGCCGCATCCCTGGAACGTGGACTTTCCGCACCTCATGCTGCGGGCAAAAGCGGTCAAGAATCGCGGCGGCGGTACGCGCTGGCGCGACAAGGTATTGAGCTCGACCGACACGGTTGGCAATATCGCCGGGATTCCGGTGGTGAGCGAGATCGTCAACGCGGTCAATGCAAGCTCCTTAGGACGCAAGATGCTCGATGCGGCCCTCCGGGTACACCCGCAGGCGCCCATACCGAAATACCATTCCAAGTCGCTGCGCAGCCGTCTCAAAAAGACGCTCGTTTCGGCCGCAGCGACTCAGCCCGCCGGCGTTGCCCCCGGCAAGGTCGCGATCTTCGCTACCTGCTACATCAACCGCAACGAACCGGACATCGGTTTGGATCTCGCCGCCGTGTTCGAGCACAACGGCATCGAATTGGCCTTGGCCGAGGCCGAGAATTGCTGCGGCATGCCGAAGCTCGAGCTCGGTGATCTCGATGCCGTGGCTGCTCTCAAGGAAAAAAACGCGCCGCATCTCATCGCCATGATCGAGCGCGGGTACGACATCGTCGCGCCTATCCCGTCGTGCGTGCTAATGTTCAAGCAAGAGCTGCCGTTGATGTTCCCTGACGACGTCGATATCGCCAGGATCAAGGAACATATGTTCGATCCATTCGAATTCCTGGCCTTGAGGCACAAAGCCGGTTTGTTGCGCACCGACTTCGTGCGGCCGCTCGGCAAGATTTCCTATCACGTCGCCTGCCACTTGCGCGTGCAGAACATCGGTCTCAAGACTCGCGACATTTTGCAGCTGATCCCCGGAACTACGGTGGAGCCGATCGAGCGCTGCTCCGGCCATAACGGCACCTACGGCGTCAAGCGGGAATTTCGCGATACCTCGATGAAAATCGGCAAACCGGTCATTCAACGTGTGGAGGCAAGCGGCGCGGATTTCTACGCGAGCGATTGTCCGATGGCGGGACACCAGATCGAAAGCGGCTTGCCGGACGGGAGGGCGCCCACCCACCCGCTGACATTGCTCAGAATGGCGTATGGCTTGTAGCAAAGAAGCGGATCCTGCCGGTGCCCCTCATTCGTGAGTTAGTCCTCGTTAGCTAGGTTGAACGTCCATATGCAAAAACTGGCGCGTCAAGATTTGATGAGCCTCGAGCAATACTCG
>Ga0182015_10007688_pt1 | contig 10464 bp, 15 predicted proteins | sample 712P3MmetaG_FD_120478 | JGI IMG/M metagenome (GOLD analysis project Ga0182015, IMG submission 120478) | Permafrost microbial communities from Stordalen Mire, Sweden - 712P3M metaG | ecosystem: Environmental > Terrestrial > Soil > Wetlands > Permafrost | place: Sweden: Stordalen | collected... | reverse complement strand
TCGCGGCAGGAGCCGGCTTAACCGGAACGACCTGCACGAACGACGTCCCGATCGCGCCATACGTGGGCCAGCTCGCCGGCCGCACGTGGGATGCGAAGTTCGCCGGCAATAAAGATGCGAACCCGGATACGATTCACGCCGTCGTCAACGACGACGCGTCGATCATCGCCGGCATGTCGGGCGACCGTTCGTTGGTTTTCATGCGCACCGCGAAGCCGCTACGCGGGTGCCTCGTGCGCACCAACGGCACGGGCGCGCATCACGTGCTCGTGCTCGACCAGGATCCGATTCCGACGCTCTATCCCACCGATGCGAGTCCGCCAGTAGCGGGCTACCGATTCGACGCAATCGGTGCCGGTATGATCGATGCACCAACCGTTGCGAAGTACGACACGATCGTCGCGCGCGGCGTCTGCAAACTCACCGATCTCGTGGGATCGCAGCAGCTCGCGCTGCTTTTGCAATGGGCGGCCGCACCCGGGCACAAACTGATCCTCGCCGGCGCGGGCTGCGAGACCGGTGCGGACTTCACGTGGCTGCCGTACGCGTTCACCACCGGCGGCCCGGGCCCCGAATCCACGAACCCGAGCCTTATCCAAGTTGAAGACGACGCGCTGGGCACCAACGACAAGAACGACGCCGCGCACTTCATCGATACCATAGCCTACGTTGCTAACGCGAACGCCGCCTTGAGTGCGACGCGCCCGGTTACGACCACCGACACGCATTGGTGCGGCCACTTCTTCGTGGCCAAGACGACGAACCTCAATGGCTTCGTGCAAGTTTACGCCAACGACGCGTCGGGCTTTCTGCTCTACGACGGCTTCAGCAGCGGCGACGACGGCAATCCGCAGCTGCAGAAAATTCGCGGACTCGAGTTAGCCCTGCCCGTACCGTCGGATCTGCCCTGTACGCAGCACGCCATCGACGCGTTCCTGCTCGAGCCGAGTCAAGAGCTGACGTATAAGGCCGGCACGCCGCAGACGATCATCGCGCATTTCGATCTGTTGGCAAACCAAGGCTGGAACGGGCACGTCACCACGAGCGCGCAGGGCCCATTTAAAACGACGGTCAGCCCCGCGTCGTTCGACATTGCCGGCGGCGTGGTGCATCTCGACACCGTAACCCAGATCGCCGCGTCGGCGAAGCCGGGGCTCTCGACGATCGGGATAACGGCCGACGGCGGCAACGGGAAGCGAGCGCAGGCGACGCTGACGCTGACCGGTCTCGCGCCGCTGCGGAAGGCCGCGATTTTGCCGCACCAGACGATCCGTCTCTACGGCATTCACTTCGATTACGACAGCGCGCACATTCAGCCGCGCTCCGAGCCGGTTATCGCCGACGTCGCTGCGCTAATGCGCGCCAATCCGTCGTGGCGCTTCGAGATCTCTGGCCATACCGATTCCGATGGCGGGGCGGCGTACAACCTGGCGCTCTCGCAGCGCCGAGCGCAAGCGGTCGTCGACGACCTCGTGATGCGCTATGGCATCGCGCGCTCGCGTATGGTCGCCAAAGGCTACGGCCTCGCGCGCCCCGTCGCCAGCAATGCGACGGAGGCCGGTAAGGCGCTGAACCGCCGCGTCGAGTTGGAGCGGCTGCAGTAAGGAGGTTCTCGTTGTATGATCCGGCCAGCCGCCGAGCAGGCCGCACTCGCCGCGTGCCCGGCCCGCTGCCAACGGGAATCGAAAGCGATACCGCAGGGCAACCCGAGACAACTGACGACGACCAAAACAGGCACACCTGAGGAAGATGCCGCTCTTGATGTTGTCGCCAGTTGTCGTCCGTATGCAGCAGTATGTGGGCCAAATGTGGGCCACTGACTCCCTCAAAAGGCCGGGGCCAACGGACGGCGTCTTACCGGACGCACTGGAGGCTAGAATCGCCGCGTATGCCCCGATAATAGCTCTGGGTGCGCAGACCGTCATCCGTGACTCCGAACGAGCCGCCAGGAGCCTGCGGCGCCCCGGAATAGGCGGCTCCGATCCAACCTATCCAATCCTATGAAAAGCAGCGCCGTTGGCGTGAAAGGTAGAACCGAATAGAATGCCAGGGGCCATTAGAAGGATGCCCCGGCGAATAGAGGGACAAGTTGAACGCTGCGACACCCGTGGCATTCGTTGTACTTGTGCGTCAACCCAGACGAGTGAAATTCGAGCCCTGGCGTAACGGCCAAAACCGGAACTCCCCATCGCGTTTCTCCTGATCGGACCAGCGGCCTCGAAGGCTTGGGCCCGCCCAAACAAAACACATCCGCTCCCGCGACTGAGCCAAGCTCTTCCCAGTGGATCGGCGTGCACACCGTCAACCCCTGGGCTCGCAGGCTATACGGTACCGCGCTGTAGTGGCCCGCTGCGTTGCTCGACACATGCAGGTGCACGCGCCCATCGTGGTGCGTGTTGTAAATGGTCGACATGAGATCGGGGTGCAGCGCTGCGGCTCGGTTGCACAACGCGTGCAGCCACTTCCGCAGTGCGTCCGCCCGGGGCCTGTCGGCAAAGGGAATCCACAAGGCGATGCCCGTCCCGCCGTCGAGTAGCGGCACCGCTTCGAGCTGCGCCGTGTCGAACAGCAGCGCGCGCATTGCGAGTGCCGCCAGCTTGACACGCTCGAACTCCACGCCCGGCGGCGCCTCGAGCAGAATCCGCCCGAACCGCAGCCGGTCGACGTCGAGCAGCGTCGGCGCCCACGTGTAGAACTCGATCGCTTACTCCGCGTGAATCAGCCACAACAGCTTCTCCACGCTCAGCGGCACGGTCGTCACGTGGAAGACCGCATCCTTGTCCACGCCGTTGGGATAGTTGACGAAGACGATCGGTGTTGCCGCAAACGACGCCTCGATGAGCGGCGCGACCAGCTCGTAATGCGCCAACACCTGCGCCATCAAGGCCGTGTCGTCAATGCTCTGCAGCGAATCCATGAAAGCCTCCGAATCGGTGAAACGGGTAGTTCGTGCCCCTCAGCGGGAAATCGTCGATTCTGACCGCATCGGCGCTGGCGAATGCATCCAGCTCGCTCCATGTTACCGGAACGGTGACGGCGAGCGAAGGCGCGCGCAGCCATAGGGAATGGAAGTGGGGTGTCCGACTACCCGGCTCACGTAGGCGAGGTCAGCATTCGCCGGGCCGGCATCTTGCGTCAAGAGCTTGGGATTTCGCGCGACCGCGTCGCGGCAAAATTCACGTGCCCACTTGCGCCGTCGAGGACCGGAGTCACGGTAAACCTGGTCATCTCGGTCATCCGGGCGCCAAGCGCTCTCGCCGCGCGGCTGTAGAACGTCCCGCGCTCGTTGAGCCCCTGAGGATACGTGTGGTAGAAGAGCTCTGCGCACGCCGTTGCCGAGGCGGCAAAGTATCGCGACGCTTATCGCGCCGATTACTGCGTGCTGGTCGCGCCCTCGTTCGACGCCGAAGTAACCTTCGTTTCGGAGTTGCGCACGCACGGCGTCGCGGGCCTGGAGCACCGACGATCTCGTTCGCGCGGCAACGCTGCGCCTCGCCCTGCACAGATCGAGCACCGCGATGCGTACGCGCAAGGACGGCTGAACTTGACGGATTCGATTCGGCCACGGGGCTCGTGATCGAAAGCTTGAGTGCCCAGATCGCGGCCCGAGTGCAATCGAGGCGCGATATCAGCCGGTCAAGTCGCCGATGGATACATGAAGTGCGCGAGCGGATGGAGGACGAGTATGCCGATCCGCCGACGCTCGCGGCGATCGCCGGCGCGGTCGGCCATCGGCGATTACGTTCGTGAGGTCCGCCTCTGGCGCACGCGCAGGCTCGTCGAGGATTCTTCGATTCCCTTGGTTGAGGTTGCGCAGCGTAGCGGCTGTGCCGATCAGAGCCACTTCGCGCGCCTCTTCAAACGGCGCTTCGCGATGACGCCCGGCGAATACCGGCGCCGGGTACACTCACAACGGCGCAAAACGGCACGTGGCTTCCCATGAAGCCCGCTGCATGGCGTGCGGTAATCCTGGTGGTCTGCGGGATAACGGGGCTCGCCGCTCTGGCCGAGCCTTTTGGCGTAGGCTTAAAAACGGGCAGGGTGGGCAGCCTTGTCATTCGGGAGGATGACGCACTTTATGACCATCGCGGGCACCGCTACAGTGCGCGATGCTCTACACGAGGCACGCTCGCAAACGGATGAGGATAAGGCGAGTCACTCCGGAGCAGGTGGAATCGGTCTACCGTTATTACGATACCGCGGTCCCGGGATTAGGTGGTTGCCGCAACTACTTCAAGGCGTTTCCGGAGCAACGCCGGAAGATACGCATCACCATTGCAGAGACGCCCGCCGGTCCGCTGGTCGTCACCGTAACGGAGGATCCGCTCCCATGAAACCCCTCATCGAAGTAACGCGCGAAGAGCTGCCGCCCCATCCAATCTACCTTTACTACTCACGTAATGCCGTTGCTCGCACGCAAACTCTCGACGACGACTATTGCGTCAACGTTGATTTCGACGGCTCCGGTGAGGTCGTAGGGATCGAAATCGTTGCTCCCGACGACGCGACAATTGCGATTGCAACGCGCTTTGCGCTCGATCATGACCTCAGCCTCGTAGGCGTCTTTGACCCTCGCGCCATAAGCGCTTAGGCCACCGCTCGGCTGCCGTTCCCTAAGTTCCCCCGGCGGCGGCCAATAGGCGACGCCGGTCGGGTAGTTCGACGTACTCCATCCCTCGTTGATCGAGCCAAGCAGCGTGCCGGTGGGATAGCTCAGGATCTCCACTTGCTCGAAGTTCGAGACGAACAGCTCGGACCGTTTCTGGTTAAATGCCTCCCAGGCCGCACCATTGGGAACCGGGATTTGCTGCACGAGCCTGCCGGTGGCCTCCGAATAGACCTCGACCGTGCCGCTTCCGTCCAACGCAAGGAGATTGTTGCTGCCGTCCTCGAGGATAGCCCACGGCTCGGAGTAGCTCACGCCGAGGTTGATCGCTTTTCCTCGCGCATGTTTGAACTTCGCGATGTTGCCGCTGCTCGCGTTTGTTTGATATGAAATGTAGATCGTGTTCGTTTGGGCGTGGAGCGTAATGCCGTCTACTTGAAAGTTAGGCAGCCGCAACACGCGTGAGGGCTGGCTGGCCGCCGGCGGGTAGATCGAGACCGAGCCCGGCGAGGACTTGGCAAACGGCGCGATGTTTGCGACGTACATTGTCCCGTCGGGTCCGACCGCGATATCGTAGGTAACCCAATTTGCGGGGACGATATAGCGCGAGTACTTTGTGGAACCCTTCGGATATACCTTAATGTCGCCGGTGGCCGGGCCTTCCGTCGCGACGCCCAAGTCTGCTACGTAAAGATTGCCGGCAGCGTCGGTCGTCATACCCTCGGGCATGCCGTCGTCTTGAATCTGGCCGACGAGCTTATACTGCAGACCGTGCAAGGACAGGATGTCGATGACCCCGCTATACGACGGGCTGCCCGTCGGATCGCCGACGTAAAGCAGCGCCTTTGCGCTCATGACCTCCGGCGACATCCAACCGCCGGAATGACGCAAGCCGGCAGACGATGGCGGCATGACCGCGGTTGATCCGCCCGGCGCGGTCGCTCCGGCGCAGCCAGATGCGAGAAGAATGAGTGTGGCGGCGGCCAGCGCCTCTCCGCGTTGCGTAGATCCAACATTCACAAGGCTGACTTAATTCCGCCGGTCGCTGGAGGCTCCTGTGTAGTTTCGCCCAACCTCTTGATAGATGACAAACGCGACGCCATGTTTTTCTCCGTTGTAACGCCTTGGCGCCGAGGTCGTGTTGACGCCGGGCATTTTGATGAACGGCGCGGTCGCCCGCGCAATCGAAATCGCCGCGGAGATTCCCGGTGCGGTGCAACTCGATCAGTTTGCCAATCCCGCTCCGCGGTCGGTACCGGCGGCACGATTACGGGGGTCGGGGAGCTGCTCAAATCGCGCAAGCCGGACGTACGAGTCGTCGCCGTGGAGCCGGCGGGAGCCGCGGTGCTCTCCGGAAGACCCGCCGGGCCGCATCAAATTCCGGGAATCGGCGTGGGCTTCGTCCCTGCAGTGCTGAATCGCGCGATCCTCGATGAGATCGCCGTCGTGAGCGATGAGGATGCGTTCGCGAACGCGCGTCGCCTCGCGCGTGAAGAAGGCATTCTTGCCGGCGCATCATCCGGCGCGGCGCTCTTGGCTGCGTTGAATGTTGCTTCGCGCCCAAGCGCGGAAGGCAAGCTCATCGTCGTGCTCCTCGCCGACACCGCCGAACGCTATATCACGACGCCGCTATTTCTCGAACATGCGGACAGCTGACCGTGTCACCCTATGGCCTTTGCGGCGGTTCCGCATCGCGAAGCGCTTCGTGGAGTCCGATCCGCCTGCTTCTCGTAGCCCGCTCCGAGCTCCAAAGCCTGAGCTTCGACCCGCTTCGCCTCCAGATAGGGCACTCTGTGAGTCGTGATGTTCGAAGCGGCCGTATTAGCGCTACGCGCTTTGACAACCTATCCGGTTTAGGTTATCATATGCCGGGCGTCGAGATTGATGGCTTCCGCATCCTCGTCAACACTCGAGACGAACGAGGCCATCGCCCTCACGTGCACGTTATAAAGGCTCGTTCCAAATGCAAGATACTTTTAAATGCCGCTCTAACACCCTACGACATACGATTGTCCAAACGTGACGTGAACCGTGCACGCACGCTCGTCGCTGCGCGATTCGGATACCTTTTGCATCTATGGGAGAAATACAATGGTTAAGGCCCCGCAACGAAGAGCGGCGCTCCGCTTAACCGACAGGGCTTATGCGCGGGGGCGGAAGACCTTCAAGAAACGGCCATGCGACGTCGTCACGGCTCGATACGATCGCAGGAGTGACGTTCTCGAGCTGACCCTGCGTCGAGGCATCGTCGTACGACTGCCGCGCAAGCAAATCCGTGAGCTCGCAAACGCGCGACCATCCGATGTCGCAGCCGTCGAGGTGCAGCCCGGAGGCGATGGGATCTCATTTCGTTCCATTGACGTCGATATCTCCGTCCCCGGCCTCCTTGCCGACGAGCTCGGGTCGCTATTTGCAACGGCGATGGCAAGAAAAGCTCGCGGCAAGTCCTCCCCGCAAAAAGCTGCAGCGTCGCGCAAGAACGGCCGCAAAGGCGGTCGCCCAAGAAAGCAGCTTGCCGCCTAGAAAAGATCCCGGCTGCGTTCCGGTCGGCGCTAACGGTTAAGGTTCGCTCGGGAAAACTTTTACCGTCGTATTGTCGACGAGATGCCCTTCACCGCATTCGGTGCATCGCACGACGTTGTGACCAGCGTCCTCGCATCGAACGCCGCGAGGCTTCCAAAGACGATGCCGCTCGCCACCGGCTTGCGCATCTCCCCTACGACTGCCGCATCAGCGCATTGCCGGGACGACGGCGGATCGCTGGATGTTCGACGTGTTTGCTCGCCTGACTGACGAACCACATGCAGAGCAGCGTCAGCAGCGCCGCATCGTCGAGAGCCCCGAGCACGGGGATGTCGCTGAAGAGATCGATCGGCGAGATCACCAATAAGCCGATCGCGGCGGCGACGAGTTTGAGGGAAAGTGGGACGCGCGCGTCCCGAAGCAGCGGCACGGTTCGGAAGATGGCGGTTTTCGCGGCGACAAGCAAGCGTATGAGTCTCATCGTCCCGTTCTACCGCGGGTCGCTCCCGGTGTTTCATCCTCGCCGGTTGGCCCCTCGTGCGGCGCTGCGCCTGCATGCGGCAAGGCTGGGATTAGTAGTTCCCGGCCTCTCGAAAAAGCGCGCTACTGCGGAGGCTTATGCGATCGTGACGCTGCGTCGCCGCGGTTCGGTCGTCCCGTCATCGGCGCATGTTGACGAGGCGTTATCTCGCGCGTTACCGGCTGCGCGTGAACGCCGCCCTTGCCGCCGTTGTAGCTTACGTGATTGTAGCCGTTGCGGTAGACCGTCTTGTCCACGTAGGTATTGTGGATCACCGTCCGGTTGACGTTGGTCACGGCGGTGTTGTAGCGGAAGGCATTGCCGGACCATCTACCGCCGACGTAGCCGGTGCCGAAATATCCGTACCCGTAACTGATGCCGCGGTAGTGAACACGATGTGAACGACGCCGTCGCAAGGCCCGACGATCCAAAGTCTGCGGGCAGAGGTGCCGTGCGAAGCGACAGCGGCCCAGCGATCAGCACGAACGACGAACGCTCTTGACAAGACGTGTGTGCGAGGCATGTGGCACTCGGCTGGGTTACGCTCTGCACGATGAAGCGCATCGAGCGCATCCGGCTCTATCCAACGCCCCATCGAGCAGCGCCTCACGGTCCTCACGCCCAATAAGCGGGAGTCCATATCGAGTTTGGCCTGTAACTGGGAGGTTGCGCGTAAACCGGCATCGCCCGAGGCGCGACCGCGATGCCGACACCGACCGCGACCTGTGCCGAGGACGGCATGGGGGCGGCGATAAACGCGGCAAAGACGAAAACTGCAACTGCAGTTCGTATGAAAAAAGCAGCTTGCAACTCCATACAAGCATTCGTTCGGTGAAAGCCCAAAAAAGCTTCGCTTTACGAGTGAAACGCGGCACCGCTAAAGCTTTCGAATCACCTGCATTGCCTCGAATAAATAAAAACGGCAACCTTATTCAGGCTCCTCGGTTTATGCAACGTAGGAAAAGAAACTCAATTGAAAGTTGAAATTTAATGATGGACCTTACCAAAACCATGCCGCGTAGCTCCAGCGAAATGATGCTCGGCATCGTGCAGCTCGCCCGCGCGACCGACAAGGCAAAAGCCGTAACGCAGGGTACCATTGGCGAATACAAGTACGATTGCCCAATGGATCAGAGCCTCTTCGAGTACCTCGGCATGGAACCGAAGGCGTTCCTCGAGATCGTAAACAACGCGAAGAGCGATTACGAGATCGAATCCTACGCGAAGACGTTCGTTTCGAGGAAAGACCCGCGCAATATCGAGGCGTTCAACAAGAAGTTCCTCTCGGAGGTTCCCACCGGAGAATCGTTGATGCATTTCGAAGAGCTGCGTAGCAAGGTCGCTCCGAGCCGGACCGACGTGGTCTCGTGGCCGGATCTGCTCGATCTAGAAGAAGGTCGCACGGTCCCCCATCGCGAGCTGGCTCACGCCTAGCAAAATCTAGAGCCGTAGCACGCTCGAGAGGAGTGCGATGCAGATCGTGCTCCTTTTTAATTGTTCCTTCGAGGCGCTACATGCAACCTCTACCGCCTTTTTGGTACTCTAAGGAAAGCTATGATCGATCAATTGCCGGTTGCCACGCTGGCTATCAAGGGCTTTGTCAAGGGACCGGCGTGTTCGGAGCACTCTGAACCGGTCTACGGAGGTTATGCGAACGGACGCGGTGAGATCGTATTGTTTGCGAAAGACCTCGCCTATCACGTCAACTTCAAGAACCAAATCTTGAAGCAACGGCCGCCACTTAATGTTGGTGCACAGGCGCGCTACGACGCGACCGAAGCCGGGGAAGGTTTCGAATACGGTACCAAGACTTTCCGCCGCCTCAGCCCTGAGCAAATCTCCGAGATATGCGCGGCCGGCCATTTTAGGCTCGGCTCAAAATTCTAAGCTCTCGGAGTGCCCATCCAATGAAAATGTTGGCACGCCGCGACTTCGTGCGCCTTTAATGTTGCGAAGGTTCGAGGCGGGGTGAGGAGAACGCCGTAAACGTGATCGAACGCTCGTATACGGTCGTGCTCGAACCCGAGGAGGAGGGCGGTTTCAGCGTTTCCGTGCCTGCAATACCGGAGATTGCTACGCAGGGAGAAACGCTGCAAGAGGCCTTCGCCTCCGCGCGGGAGGCGATCGCTTTAGTGCTCGCTGATCGTAGGGAACGCCGCGAGGAAATTCCAGCAAGCGACACGGGCGCGGTTGTCGACCGGATCGCCGTAGCAGTCTAGGATTGAGCGCGCGCGCCGCGCATCTCCGGCGACGAGTTGATTTCAGCATTTGAGCGCGCCGGCTTTGTGTGTTTGCGCCAAGAGGGGTCCCACGTTCGTTTTCGTAGCCCAGGCGGCCAGCTAGTTACAGTAAAGCGGACCGCGATACGCTAAAGCCAAAAACTCTTGCGAGCGCCCTTCGGCAAGCGGGCTGGACATTCAACGAGCTGCGCAAGCACTTGTTGTGAACCTAGTTCGGCTTGCACCGGGCGTACCTTTGGGCGCCGTGATGTCAATCCTGTGGCGGACGATCCTCGTTCGCCCCAGGCGAAGCTCGAGAATCTCAACGCGTTACGTGCGGCTCCTTCGCCGCACGCGGGGTATTTGAAGCTCCAGTTGGCTCACGGCCTCCCTCCCCCCGCGTCGGCCGCGCGAATCTGGACGGACGAGCGAACAGCAATCGTTATACGCCCCAAAAGGATGGAACGCTAAGACTGAGGCCGTTTCATTTTGCGGGGAAATACGCACGGCGGTGTAACTGACGTGGCGTTTAGAGTATCACGCTGCGCGTTTGAGCGCAATCGGTTTCGGAACGAGTTCGTACAAGTCGCGGTAGC
>Ga0182015_10007687_pt1 | contig 10465 bp, 7 predicted proteins | sample 712P3MmetaG_FD_120478 | JGI IMG/M metagenome (GOLD analysis project Ga0182015, IMG submission 120478) | Permafrost microbial communities from Stordalen Mire, Sweden - 712P3M metaG | ecosystem: Environmental > Terrestrial > Soil > Wetlands > Permafrost | place: Sweden: Stordalen | collected... | reverse complement strand
TGGGACCTGCTGACGCTACAGGCGAAATATCCCTCTTGCCATTCGAAACGCGCGCTACCGTGTTCCTTCATCCATCGCGATGAGTTAGCTTTCAGCACCTGGAGTGCTTTTGCGATCCCGAGGATAGCCCCCAGGTCGATCAGTGCGTGAGCATGATCGGCGAAGCCCCCGATGGCCACCGCGTGGATGCCGTGGCCCTTGGCAATGCCTGCTATATACGTCCATAACTTCGGTTGAATCTCCTCCCGAATGGAATGCACGCGGTCTCTCGTACCAAACACGATAGGAACGTAATGACTCACATACGAGCAGGCCACTATGGCGTACCTTCACACTATCCTGGCTTATCCGTCTAAGCTGCGGCTGAAAGGCGCGTTAAACAGAATTTATGGATATCTGTCACCGCCTTTCTGTCGTCACCGCCTTTCTGTCTGTATGCGTCGACTGTTCGCTTGTTGAGTGAGCCGCGCTATCTAGGAGTGGCTCCAGCGGCAGGAACGGCGCTCATTGCAGATAGCGGAGGAAGTACACTCACCACTGAAACGGGCAGTTCGACAGCTCCTACCCGATCCGTCGTCAAATCGTGAACGCCGATTCGCAAATAGTATTCCCCCTTCACCGGAACGCTTATCTCTTGCTGATACTGAAAACCAGGGTGAAGACCGGGCTGCCGTAGTGCGGCATAGTAAGTGGACTTAATTGTTGCCTTGATCTCATTGCTCTGTGTATTGATGAGAACGCCGTCGTCATCGTAGACGCAGGCGACAAATTCCACAGTACAGATATTTGCACCTCCCGGACTGGCAGGACATTGGATGTCACGCTGGTGGACTATGTAATGGACACTGTAACGCCGATAGGGACCTTTCATCTTTCCACTTCCCTGGTTGCGCGGCGCCAGGGCCGGTTCGGCATCGGCTATGCTCGGTCGAACACTGACCTCGAACCGTATCTCGGTGGGCTCCGGGGCTCCGCGAACCATGGCAGTGCGCATGGCGCTGTACGGGGCAGGTTCGGCAGCCTCGGTCCGTCGCTTGTTTTGGTGCGCAGGGGCGTTGGGACCGGTGCCGTAATAGCCGCGACGGTACGCAAGGGTTAGTCCCCGACGGGCAAGCTGGATCTGGATCTTACGGTATTGGCCGTTCCGCTTGTGGGTCGTCGGCGAATAAGTCAAGGTGTAGTAATTGGACCCGGCATTGATGGCCTGCGTTACAGCATACTTGAGGTCGTTGGTGTTCATGAAGGCTTTCCCTCCGGTAGCCCCGGCTATATCCGTCATAGTCGATTTCTGGGCAGCAGCGCTAGAGAAAGATGACTGAAGGCTATTTGAGAGGCCTCTGATATCTGCAATGACATTTCCAGCGCCGGCATTGGAGGCCTCAAACCAGGGCTCGCCCATCAGGCCGCGGGCATCAATTGGATAGACGGCAATCTGGTTGTGCGCAAGGAGGTTTATTGTCTCCTTGTATTCGCCATCAGAAATGGCAAATCTGCCGGCATTCCCCCTTCCCTCCGGAAGAATGGAAATGGGGAACGATGCGGAGAACCAGATGAGATTCTTGCGTCCGGGAAATCCGCCCAGGTAGCGACTTAGCTGGTTGAGCGCATTCAGCGTCATTTGCCGACGAAATTGAAGCTTGAGGGCTGCATCCGGCGTCCTTCCGTCGTCTCCGGACACCGGATTGTCGAGAAAGAGAGAAGCATGCATTGCAGCCTTCTTGCTGCTCAGCGCTGCACGAAGCAACTCTGGGTCGGCGGTAAACTCCTGCAGCAGAAAAAGCTGCCGCGAGGTGAGGCTGACAACGGCGATGCGCGTGCCAGCCGGAGCACTCTTCAAGTATTGCGATAGTTGATCCAGGGAATAGGCCTGGTCTTCCATGGGCGTGTTGAGCTTATCTAGCAGAACGATGTTGAGTGGACCAGTTGCCGGGATTGGGGACTCGTTGGTGAATACACCGGGTTCGAGTTTGGGCAACGGAGCTAGCTGGGAAACTTTGGCGGCTTCGTCCGCAGTGTGTTCCTCGAAGGTCTTGATGGTTTGCACATGGCCGTCTTCGCGCAGATTGAAGTCGGCAGCAGTGAGATTATGAACGGGATCTTGATGGGGGTCCGTGACCACTACATCGACGACGACAAGGCTCGTATCGACCCGGATGGTGGCGGCAGATTCCGCATCAGAGGACTGTCCGGCTGCAGGGACCGGAGCGTAGAGAGAAACGGTTAGGAAGCAAAGAAGCAAAGCCCGAGTCATAAGCCGGGGGCCCTTTGACCCCGCGCAAAGATAACACGTAGATTTTCCCCCCATATTACGGGTGAAGCAAAATTTCGCCTCAAATGGTGATATTGGGGCGTTGTACTCAATGAGCTCCCAAGACCGCCGTAACTTCTGAACGGACTGCAGCGGAGCCGCGCGCGTGTGCGGGATCTTGTGCGTTGGGGCGCCCTAATGCTCCGTCGCTTCGACGACCAGCTGTACAAACTTCGCCATCTCGCCCTTGTGGACCTGCTTCCTGGGATGATCGCCCTCGACCCGCACCACGACGATGAGGTCGTGCGAGGGAACGACGACAGCGTATTGGCCGAGATGACCTTCGAGCCAGAAGCTACCCGGCGGAAAGACATAGTCGGGGTGATGGTCGGGAGTGGCCGGGTCGCCGGTCCACCAAAGGTAGCCGTAGCCGCCAGATTCGGTGTTCGACCATGGATGCGTCGACTCTGCGATCCATTGGGCCGGAACAACCTGCGTACCCGCCCAATTGCCGCCGTGAAGATACAGCAGGGCGAAGCGAGCAAAGTCGCGGGCCGACATGAGCATCGGATAGGCGGGGAAACGAGACTCGCGGCCACGCACGTAGTGGCCGTCCTTTGCGCGAAAATCCTGCATGCCGACGGGCCGGGCAATCTCCTGCTCCAGGCTCTCGAAGATGGAGCGTCCGACGGCCTTTTCATAGATCGAGCCAAGCGCGTTGAAGTCCCAGTTGTTGTAGTACCAGAACGTGCCGGGGGCGTGGCTGCCGCGCGCGGGCCGCTTCTCGGCCATACCGCTGGTTTCGTAAAGCGCCGCGTGATAGATGCCGCTGCGGGCCTGCAACAGCAGCCGCACGGTGGCCTGCTTCTCTTCAGGGGTCAACGAGGGCGGATTATCGTCAATGCCGAGGGAGGCTAACGTGTCGTCGAGGTGAACTTGATTGCGCGCAACGGCATCGCCGATCAGCGCGCTAAGAAAGCTCTTGCGGCAGGAGTGCAGTTCCGTCCGTGCCGCGACGTCGCCGCTCTCGGCCACAACGACGCCGTGCTGAATGAGCATAACCGCCGTCGCACCCATCTCCTTGGCGTAGGCGTCTACCAGTTGCATTCGCCTGAGGTTCCAGCCCGCGGCGGCCGGACTCGTGTGGGCCCATTGCACGCCAGGAAAGATAGCGGAGGAGACGGGGGCCGGCGTCTGTGCTGAAGTTGCGACAGTAAGACCGCCGACGACGAAGATCAGAACCAGCGGGTGTTTCATCGCTTTGGGTAACATACTCTGGATCCCGATTGCTGAGATCTGGTGGACGAAGCAGTGTGACGAACCACCAACTCGTATATTAACGGCCGGCGGACCTCAATCAATGTCGTCCTTTTCTCTACGAGATTTTGAGACGGGCAAAGACAGGAATCTTCACGCCATCGAGAAGCAAGGCGAAGACCGCCGTCGCTGCAAATTCATAAGCCAGTACTGACAGCGGTAAACGCGCCATCGCGATCCCGCGGCTCGCCAGCGTAGAGATAATGAGAACATCGGCAACAGAGGACAGCACAAGCCACATCGTTGGGCGCAGTCCCCAAAAGTGGCGGCGCGCTCGGATCGCGTAGATGATGGCCTGACTGCTATACACGATAGCGACAACAGAAATGGTTCTGAGCGCTTCTATGTCAAGTCTTAGCTCGAACTTACCCACGAGTAAGACTGCCGTACAGAATGCCAGGGAGAACCCGCCCAGAACAACAGCTGCGCTGGTAACTCGTCCAATATTCCAGGAGTTCGGTGTCTCCGACGGTCGCACTCGATCGGTTGTCAACGACATCGATAGAAAGTCTCCGGTGATCATGACGAGTACCATCAGCATCGGAGTCAGCACGGCATGTCCAGTGATGACCAGGCCGACCGCCAGCAGCAGTACCTGTACGATCTTCTTGCTGACGGAGTTGAGGGTGTAGGAAAGAATGCGCTGAAACGTCACCCTGCCTTCTTTTACAGCGGCGACAATACCGCCAAGGCCGGCTTCGGTGAGGACAACGCCTGCTGCTGATTTTGCCACGTCGGTGGCCGTTGATACAGCAATCCCGATCTGTGCCTGTCGGAGCGCCGGTGCATCATTGGCTCCGTCACCGCACATCCCCACTGTATGACCGCCCTTCTGGAACGCCTTGACAAGGTTGAATTTTCCTTCCGGCAGAATGCTGGCGAAAACAGCGAAGTCCTCCGGTTTGACTGACGTGGGGATCGGCCCTGGAGGACACACAGCCCCCTCCAGTCCGACCGCGTGAGCGACGATGGCCGCGGTCGCTGGCGCATCGCCTGTCACCATGACAGTGCGTACACCCAGAGCCTTCAACTCCGAGATGAGAGAGGAGGAGTCCGCCCGAGGCGGATCGCTGAGCGCGATAAAGCCAATCATCTGCATGGAGGCCGGGGCGCCGGCGGCCACCGCCAGAACCCGGAAGCCCTGTTTCTCGAGTTCATCAGCAATCGCACCCGCAGTGGGAGCCGGCGCTGTCAGGCCGGTGACGGCGGTAAAGGCTCCTTTGACGATGCGCTCCTGTCCGCCCTTCGCATCGGTCGTCATGGCTTCAGAAATCTTCTTGCCTGGATCGAATGGAACAAAGTTTGTCAGTTTCGGCAGGCCGGATACAGGCTTGTGCGAAGCGGCGGACCGGATAGCTGCATCAACTGAGTCTTGTCCGCCATCGGAGCTTGCCAGGGCAGCCAGCCCGAGAACATGCCCCTCGTCGAAGCCGGCCATTGGGCGCACGCTGGTCACCGAAAGCTCGTTGCGGGTAAGAGTGCCAGTCTTATCCGAGCACAATACGTTGATGGTTGCGGCTTCATCGACTGCGGTGAGTCGAGTTGGAAGTACGCCTATCTTTGCCAGGGACCGAGCCCCAAGCGCCGCCGCCAGCGTAAAAGTCGCTGGCAATGCCACCGGGATCGATGCCAGAACAGAGGTAAGCAGCAAGGGAATGATCTCGCTCCACGGCATCGCATGAAAATAGGCATACGTTCCGATTAGAACGATGACCCCGCCATTGAAAAATGACAGGTTACGCACGATCCGCAACACGGCCTTCTGCTGCGAACTCACAACATGCGCGGTGCGCACAAGTTCCGCGGTACGGCCGAATTTGGTGTGAACCCCGATGGCGGTCACCACCGCCGTCGCTTCACCGCGCCGTACCAGTGCCCCTGCATAGGTGTCCACGCCTGCCCCGGCTTCGATGGGCAGAGATTCGCCAGTAAGCATCGATTGATCGAGTAGGACAGAGCCATCGACGAGGTGCACATCCGCTGCAACCACTCCGCCCAGCGACAGCTTCACTACGTCGCCACGCACCAACTCCGCCGCCGGTACGGTCTTCCAGGTTCCATCGCGGCGGACGGAGGCATTCAGGGCCAGACGAGATTTCAGGGCAGCGAGCGTAGCCTGAGCGCGACTTTCCTGAAAATAGGCCAGAGCTGCGTTGAAGACGAGCAGGCCCGCAATCACTGCAGCCTCCAGATCCTTATGCAGTACCAACTGAAGCACCATGGCGGCTTCCAGCAGCCAGGGGACAGGCGCCCAGAACTTGGTCAACGCATTGCGCAGCGGATGAGCAGACGTATCCGGCATCGCATTTGGGCCATCCTTGGCAAGAAGGCTCTTTGCCTCATCACTCGTGAGACCATTCGCAGCGGTATCTTTGGCCGGCGCCGCTCGCGGTTTGACTGGTGTAACTGCGACCGCTTGATCTGGGATCATGATTCCTCCTCGCGCATTACTGTGTCCCCCTATGGGGAGTTCTCTGAGGAGGAAACCGCAACCGTCGCGACCGGTTCAATGGAGCGCAGAAGAAGGAGCGGGCATTGCACGAGTCGGACAACCTTTTCAGCGGTCGACCCGAAAGCCAGCGGGCGCCATCCGGAGATACCGTGGGTCGAAAGCACCAGCATGTCAATATTCTCGCTTTCGATCAACATCATGATACTGTCAGCCACATCATTTCCAATTTCGACATTGCAACTCGCCCTCACCTCTTTGCAGGCAAGAGCGCCAATATACACGGCCAACTTTTGCTCAGCCCGGCCCTTTGACTCTTGCAGGAATGTCATCTCAAAAGGAAGTGGGCTCCCAGGGAAGGCATCGATACCGGTAGCCATAGGAAGCATCGGAACAACATGTACAAGGTAGAGTTCAGCACGAAAGTGCTGAGCAAGGTCTGTTGCCATCGTTAAGGCAGCATCCGAGGATGGGCTGAAATCCATCGGTAAAAGAATCTTCCTGGGGATAGAGTGGAAAGCGGGTGCCTCGGACATGACGATCTCCTTGCCAAACCGCAGAGTGGCCCATGTCTTAGTTTCGCCTCCCAGAAGCGGGAATACTGTGCTCTTTTATACGTTCCAGCTTATGTCCAAAGGATGAAGTGAACCGAACCGCTGACGCGAGCAAATTGAGAGTCCTCCTCACTTGGTGGCAGTATCGGGTTTGGGTTCTGCAGGCCAGATGTCCAGGAGGTTTTTAAGAAATGCGTCGTCAGCCGCACCTAGTTCCGGCGAGGATGCAACCTGGAACGAAACATACCATTTGCCATTCATTTGTTTCGGCGGAAGCGCTTTGAGCTTGAACATAATAACTTCGCTCTCGCTCTGCCCCTGGTCAAGAATCAATTCCAAGACAGCCTTGTCAAAGGCGCTCGCGAAATATTGTTGTACCTGGCTGGAACAGGCGGCCGGATACGGATGTTGCCTGGTACTGTCCAACTCTATATTTTCGTTCGGTAGAGGTTGGTCAGAATTGCGGTTGAGCATGTCAGGATACTTTTTGAGGGCAATCTCGTAGGCCTGCCGGGTTTTGAATATCGTCGGCCACGACATGAGGATAGCGAACGGTTGCGCCGAGCGCCTTGTGAAGGTGGCGTACAGTCGACCAGCGGAAACAGAGTGATGCAGGGTATTTATAGCAGCAAAATAAACGTATCCATTCGATGACTTTTGGCCCGCCAACCGGCTGATATTCTTCAATGCTTCCGTTACCCCTTTTTCATGATTGGAAGGACCGACTAAAAACTCCGCTTTCTGCATCGGTTGCTTGAAATCGTCCTGCTCATCGGCTACATCGCCCGCATCATGAACGATTCGTTCGGAGTCACGTTCATTCATCGAAACTCTAAGTTCCGTACCAGTCAGTTCCCGGCAGGCGCTCAGGTCGAATGATGGCAAGAAGGCTTCTCCGAATTTCGCAGAAGGACGCGCTTTCGCAGTCAGAGGTAGCAAGAGAAGCATCATTCTTACGTTCTGGCCTGCGTTGACCAGACTCGTCACCTGGTTTGCAGCGCTTTGCTGGGTCAAGTCGTCTCTCGTCGAACTCAGGTTCTTCCGTACTTCGTCTAATGTGGTTGTGGTGTCGCTTAGACGGTCCTGTGTGATTTGGTCGATCTTCCGCAAATCCTCCAGGCTTTTGCTGGCGAGCGCCAGCCGGGAGTTCGACTCGGCGAGCCGGGCTGATTGCTCGGCTTGTTTCCTGTCCGCGTCTGCTTTCTCCCTGGCTGCCGAGACCGCCTGCTTTGCGTCTTCCCGTTGTGTTACGAGCTCTTTGATTGTGCCGATGGCCAATGCCATGACGAGGCACATGAGCGAGATCCAGCCGCGTGCCGTGACCCTTTCCAAAATAGGCTCCGCACCGTCACGGCACGTTTGTCCGCCGAAGGCTGCGAGCGTCGCCATCGTCCCAATGACCAAGAGCGCGATATTGAGGAATGCGGTCATAAATAGCGCCCTCCGATTCTACCTACACTGGTGAGCCAAGCGTGCCCGCTCACCGATCGGATTCTGCGTGTGTTCTGCGACCCCGCTTTTGACGCCGCCCTCCGATCGCAAGTGGATAACAAGACGCACGCGGCACGAACTCGGTCTCACAACCAGGCACCTATGCAGTGAACGCATAACTACCGGAGCCTAAAGTCGGGCGCGCCAGTCTCCGACCCCACCTACAGCGGTCGGATGACTGGCGCTAACAGGGCGTCTTTCTTCTTCCTATCCGCTCAAGACAGCTTTAGCATATTTGCCGCAGCATTCGGGTCTACGTCGACGGTAAAGTCCTGTCCAGAAACGGTCAACTTTGCCTTTGGCGTGGAGGGCGCACCGTAGATGTTGTACTGACCGCTGGCACTCGTGAAGGTCCCATACGTCTGTGTGCCCAGGGTGAGAGTCACCGGAACATGCGCGACCGGCTTACCATCCCTTCCAAGAATGTGGCCGGAACTCGAGGGCTTTTCCGCTGCAAATGCAAACATAAACGAGGAGTACACGCTGTCCCAGTACACCAACACATCGGTTGACTTCTGGTAACCGAATGACGGCCCACCAACAATAACAGTGGCTGTCTGCGTTGTGCCTTCGACCGTAGAGTTCGAGCTTGCGTCCGTCCAGGTAAATGAGGCGGTGTCTTTTGTGCTAGCGGAAAAAATTCCAATGTTGAAACCGGCAGATACCGTGACGCTCACTCCATAGCTCTGGGAACTGTGTTCGTTGCAGTATTTGTAACTGCGCTTGACTGCATATATGTCGTCGTTGCCACCTGGTCGGTTGCATTCAGCGGCGGTTCATAGGGGAAAGTTCGGGTCGTGAGGAGGAAACGCCTGGTGTCAATCGTCGTCTCGTCAGACAAAAATGGATCGAGAGAAAGTATCGTCTTATAGTCGTCCGTGGTCAGATGGGCTGCGTCTAACTGCTCCTTGACCCCGCCCGGCAGAGTTGACGGGTTCTTGAGCCACCCAGCGTAGACATTCTGAATATTCATAAAAGCGCCGTTTACACCAATACCCCAATCAATGTTGTTCTCCGGATCAATAGAAATATCGATCACAGGATTCAGCCATAAAACAAATATATCTTCGTCGTGATTAATCCCATCTGCAGCAGGGCCAGGAACAGTAATGGTGTAGGACTCACTTTTTGTTACTGCAATGGAGCTTGTATTATCTGTTTTTGTCGACGTATTGAAATCACCCGTGACACCCGCGCTGCCACCGTCTGAGCCAGGCTTAGATGATCCCACGCCGGCCGTAACAGAAAAGTCGTAGCTTGACTGGAATGATTTGTCGATAGATGAGGTTGTCCCGGTTGTGCTACCGGCTCCGTATGCGACGGATGAGCTGCTTTTTCCGCTAGCACTCGTTGTACCGGGTGGCGCATATAATATCGTGAGCACCTTGTATCTTGGAAAAGCCGATCCCTTCTTGGGTTGATTGATTGAGGAAACAACGAACGGGCTATCGGATGTGGCAAAGCCCGACATCTTGACCCCGTTGCTTCCATCCAAATTACAACGCCAGAAGGTGTTGTCTGTTCCCTGGAAAAATATGTAGTTGTTATCCAGGTCGATGAAAGGCGTCGAAGCGATTTTCCACCCCTCCATGTGGATAGCGTTTGTGCCATCAAGGTTCGTACGCCAGAACGTGTTGTCAGTCCCTTGAAAGTACACAAAGCTCCCGCAAACGACCGGGCTCGAACTCGACTGCAAGTTGCCGCCAAGGATAAAGGCATCGGTGCCATCGAGGTTGCAACGCCAAACCGATTTGTCCGTTCCCTGAAAAAACACGTAGTTGGACGCTACGAACGGGGGCGAATTCGAGGACAAATTCGCCCCAAGAACAATCCCTTGGGACCCATCCAGTTCAATCCTCCAAACCCGGTTGTCAGTACCCTGAAAGAACACATATTCGCCGGTAACAAATGGTGTTCCATTGGTTTTGTTACCGGCCAGATTGATACCATTGCCACCGGTTAAGTCTGTTCTCCAAAGCTTGTTGTCCGTTCCCTGAAAGAAAATATAATTTCCAGTGATGAACGGGCTTGACTTAGTCGTGAACCCTCCCCCGATTTGCACCAGGTTGTTTCCATCGAGATCGACGCGCAATAGTCTGTCGTCAGTGCCTCGAAAATAAATGTATCCGTCGTACACAATCGGAACTGAGCTAGTAGTGTTGCCTCCTACGTTCACAGCATTTGAGCCGTCGAGCTCACAATTCCACAATTTACCGTCTGTTCCCTTGAAGTAGACTGGACCTGCCATATCGTGACATCCTTTCGGTTGATAAGCCTTTTGAATTGGAGAGACAGGGGGAGCGTGGCGGCCTGGTTCAACCGATCAGCTCCCCATCCCGGTGCGGGGCGATTCCTAGAAGGTCTTCTTGACCGGAGGTTGGTTGGTGCAGACATCGACATGCGCCA
>Ga0182015_10007685_pt1 | contig 10466 bp, 11 predicted proteins | sample 712P3MmetaG_FD_120478 | JGI IMG/M metagenome (GOLD analysis project Ga0182015, IMG submission 120478) | Permafrost microbial communities from Stordalen Mire, Sweden - 712P3M metaG | ecosystem: Environmental > Terrestrial > Soil > Wetlands > Permafrost | place: Sweden: Stordalen | collected... | reverse complement strand
CGAGTCCGGATAGGTGTTGATCAAGGTCTGCAGCGTCATGCGCGCCACGTCGAAGCGGTTGTGCTTCATCGCGTCCATGGCTTTGTCGAACAACACTTTATCGGGCTGCTTCGACCCCACGTTAGCCAGCGGATTGACCGACTTCTTGTTGCTGCAAGCCACCGTGGCCGCCAGCAATATGCCCAACACCGCGATCAGTGAAACTCGACGTGACATAAGACCTCGAAATGCTTTTAATTGGGGACAGCTGCCCTCGGCTGTCCTCTGGGACGCCGAGCTCGGCTCTTTTTATTTTATTTATGCTGCTTATTTATGCTGCCTATGCTGCTACTTAGCTTCTACCACTAAACCTTCAACAGTGCCGCTTCCGTCGCCGCCTTCAGCAGCGCCTCTGCATTCTTCCTTGGATCACCGTGACCAAACACGGCGTTGCCCGCCACCAGAATTTCCGCACCCGCCCGCACCACATCGCCCACTGTGTCGAGTGAGACGCCGCCATCCACTTCGATGCGATAAGTCAGACGGCGTTGGCTGCGAATCTCCGCCAACCGCCGCATTTTGTGCAGCGTAGACGGAATAAATTTTTGCCCTCCAAACCCCGGATTCACCGACATCACCAGCACATACTCCACAATATCGAGCACTTCCGTCAGCGCATCCACCGGTGTAGCCGGATTAATCACTACCCCAGCCATGCAATCATGGCTCTTGATCAGATCGAGCGTGCGGTTCAAGTGCCGGCAAGCTTCCTGATGCACCGAAATCCAATCCGCTCCAGCTTCGGCAAACGCCGGAATGAACTCGTCCGGATTCTCGATCATCAGATGGCAGTCCAGCGGCAACTCCGTCACCTTGCGCAGTGACTGCACTATCGGCGGCCCGGCCGTCAGATTGGGCACAAAATGGCCATCCATAATATCCACATGGATGACACTCGCGCCACCTTCCCCCGCGGCGCGCACCTGCTCACCAAGACGGGCAAAGTCCGCCGCAAGAATCGAAGGTGCCAGCTCAATCAAAGTTGGTCTCTTAGAACCCGGGCACTCGTAAGGAACTCGCTTTTGGAAATTCTAACACGCAGATGTGCAGGTGGTAGCCGCTCGCCTGGAGCGGACACTCACATCCACTAAAAGCCTGAACTATCACAGAGGAGGGTGCCCCCAGTCTCGCTTCTTTTGCGAGACCTGGCTTTGCGAGACCTGGCTTTGCGAGACCTGGTTTTGCGAGACCTGGTTTTGCGAGACCTGGGAACCGCAAACCTCAACTCCTTGGGAGCTTGACTTTCGTCTATCAGTTCGTCTCCCTCTAGGTGGATCCCTTCATCATTTGAGCCACCTCTTGCTCGGCGCGCTCCGTCATTTTCTCTACGCTCTTGCGCATGATCGGCATCATGGCCTGCATGCCTTCCCCCATGACTGCCGGCAATTCCTGCAATACTTTTTGTCCCGTCAGCGTGGAATAAAACGCGATAAGTGCGTCCATATCGCCTTTCGTGAAATGTTTCTGGTAGGCAGGTACCATCGACTGCATCATTTCATCGAAGGGGAGTTCTTTCGTCATAGCGTCCAGCATCTTGTTGATCCGCTCTTCGCAATCCGCGGGAAGCCTGTCTTTGTCCTTTTCGCACTGGTCGTGCGCTGACTGATGCATGGGCTGGGACATGGCGTCCATCATTTTCAGCATCATGTCATGGGAATGAACCGCCTGGAAGTATCGCTCGACGTCTTCCTTCGTGGCGGGAGCGTCGGCAGGGGTCTGCGCAAAGCCGGTCCAGCTAAACCCGGCACACAGAATCGCGGCAACTAGGAAGCGCTTCACCATCATCCTCCCTAAAACCGCTTCAGCGTAACCCATCCGCGCCGGTTAATCCAGCGGTTTCTCTGGCGCTGTTGCTCCCTTGTCCGCAAGTCCATGCAATCGGCACTCGCCGCCGAGCGCAACCCTCGAGGCCCAATTTTCGCCGGCTTTTCCTTTTCCCTGCGTCTTTCCCACAATGCTCCCACTCACCCTTAAGTGCATCTTTTTCAGCCATTTGCTGTCCGCGAGCTATAGCCTCAAGGTGTTTTTTCCGGGTTTTCCGAGATTTCCACATTTTTCCGGCAAGAAACGCAGCTATGTTCGAAGGAGAACATTCAACCGAAACATTTGCGCCATAGAATGTTCCAGCCCTGACCGCCCAGCCAGCGCGTGTTACCCTCATCGAGCATGTCCGCCGCGCCCCAGTTCGCATCCGCCGCTTACGGACTGGCCGCCGTCCTGGCCTGGGGCACCAGCGATTTTTTCGGCGGCTATGCCACTCGCCGCGCCAACGCCTTCCTGTTCACCGCTGTGGTAAATCTCGGGGGCTTGCTCGTGGTAGGCACGCTGGCCTCTGCCACTCGTGCGCCCTTCCCCTCGGGCCGCAGCGCGGCCTGGGCCCTGGCCGGCGGCGTCTCCGGTGGAGCTTCTCTGGCTATCTTCTTTCGCGCACTTTCCGCGGGAAGGATGGGTGTGATCGCGCCGGTCGCCGCCGTCCTCAGTGCCGCGATCCCAACTTTGTTTTCCATGTTCACCGAGGGTCTGCCCAGCATGGTTCCCTGCGTCGGCTTCGCCTTCGCGGCGGTCGGCCTCTGGCTCATCACCCGCAGTGAGGATGGCAGCACGCCCGAAGGTATTGGGCTCGCCGTCCTCGCAGGCATCGGCTTCGCTGGTTTCTACCTTTGCGTCCGCCAAGCCGGCAACGGCTCCGCCTTCTGGTTCGCTTCGCTCACCCGCGCCGGCGGCTCGATCATCACCACTCTGATCGTCCTGCTATACGGGAAATTTCGCGACATCACTCCAGCCGGCGTGCGTTGGGGCGTGCTCACCGGCGGCATCGACTCCCTCGGCACCATCCTCTTCGTTCGCGCCAGTCAGACCGGACGCCTCGACGAAGCGGTCGTCATTTCCTCGCTCTATCCCGCTGTCACCGTGCTCCTCGCCCGTCTGTTCCTGAAAGAACACCTCACCCGCTGGAGGTTCGTCGGCCTGCTGGCCACGTTGGCCGCCGTGCCTATGATCGCAGGTCAATAGCTGCGATTCGTTCTCTATTCTAGAATTGAGAACAAACAATGGCGCTTGTCGAAATCCGAAATCTGACCAAAGTCTATCCCCCAGGCGAGTCTGCGCTCGGCGGAAGGTCCCAAAACCAAGGCGAAGTCCGGGCCGTCGACGATGTATCGCTCGACATTCACGCCGGCGAAACTCTCGGACTGGTCGGCGAATCGGGATCGGGCAAGAGCACGCTCGGACGGTTGGTCCTACGCCTTGTCGAGCCCACCTCCGGCAGCATCCGCTTCGAACGACGCGACCTTCTCGCTACCAACTCCGGCGAAATGCGACGATTACGCCGCGATATGCAGATCATCTTTCAGGATCCATTCGCCTCGCTCGATCCCCGTTTCCGCGTCGAAGAGATCATCGCCGAGCCCCTCCTCATTCACCGAAGCACCCCCCATGGAGGCGGAAACGCGAAAGATGGAATTCGCGCCCGCGTCGTCGAACTGCTCCGCGCCGTCGGCCTCGACGAATCCATCCTGCAGCGCTTCCCCCACGAATTCAGCGGAGGACAGCGCCAGCGCATTGGCATTGCCCGCGCCCTCGCGCTGCATCCTAAGTTCATCGTGGCCGATGAGCCCGTCTCCGCCCTCGACGTCAGCGTAGGGGCGCAGATCGTCAACCTGCTCGCCCAACTGCAGCGCGACTTTGGATTGACTTATCTTTTCATATCGCACTCCATGCCGGTCGTCCGCTATCTCTCGACGCGCATCGCCGTCATGTACCGCGGAAAGATTGTGGAAGTCGGCCTCACCGAGCAAATCACCGAGCGCCCGGAGCATCCTTATACGCGCAGCCTTTTGGAGGCGACGCCGGAGGTGGCGGTGTGATGTCAAAGGTCCAACCCAGCCGGGCCCGCGATCTGATTGAACTGATTCTCGGCCACGGGTTGATCGTGGGCATCATCTGGACGCCCGAGCATCTGCAACGGCTGCTCTCGCCGATTGCGCTCGTGCTGACATTGTCGGTAGTGCTGGCGCGCGGTCAAAGTCGGGATGAGCTTGGCCTGGGCGCTCGCGGTCTCATCCCGTCACTCTGGATCTTACCTGCGGCCATCGCGCTCACTGCCTTGAGCCTATTTGTCTCCGCGAAACTCGGATCGCTGCACCCGCTCTACAAAGCTGACTTCGCTCACATCTCCGGCTATGTGCTGTGGACCATTTACCAGCAGTTTCTTCTGCAGGACTATTTCATGGACCGCCTGCTGCGTCTTCTCTCGAACGAATCCGCGGCTCTGACTCTGGCGGGCGTGCTCTTCGCCGCGGCGCATCTGCCCAATCTCGTGCTCACCGCAGCCACGCTGGTATGGGGCATCGCTTCCTGCGCGCTGTTCCGGCGCTATCGCAATGTGTGGGCCCTCGGCCTCGCCCAGGGATTGCTCGGGCTTTGCTTTGCTGTGTGTGTGCCAGATGCGCTTCATCATCATCTGCGGGTTGGTCTGGGATATCTGCGCTACCACGGGACGGAATAGTGGTCCGCAGTGAAGGAACCAGGAGAGTCCGGTGTCAAGGGAACACTGGCACTGAGCTCCGCCTAAAACCACAGCCCCCATAGCCAATCCACGCTGGCGTGGGTAATCGTCGAGGCCGGCACGCGCCGGTGCTCGCGCCATGCGCGTCCATAAAAAATCCCCGCGACCGCCGCCAGCAACACGTAGCGCCAATTGAAATGTGCAGAACGCTTATTGAAGTGGGATAGCCCGAACAGCACCGATGCCATCACCAGGGCTACGCGCCGTCCCACGCGGCGCTCCAGCAGGTTCTGCACCCACGCGCGAAACAAGAGTTCTTCCGGCACGGCGGTGAAGAAAAATATCCCGACCCACCGCAGTACTGCATTGCCGATTCCCGGCAGGTTGCGATGGGGATGAATGAAGCCCAACGCCAGTCCCAACCCGAGGACGATGGGCGTGAAGAAAACCAATTCCCGCAGGCCGGTTTTCCAGTCACTCCATCTCAGGTGGAAATCGAATCCGGTTCCGCTCAGTTGCCGAATCGCGAGAAAGCCGTACAAGCCCGCATCCACCAGGAACAATTCATTCAAAGCCCGCAGCCCGCTCGGCCAGGCCCGGTCAAACCAGCGTAAATCCACGGCCAGACCCAGCATCAGCAGGAGCAGGGCGTCCCGCCAGTCGCCGCGCTGCCCGGCATCGGCTGCCGCCGCGCGCATCAGAAGCCAGGCAATCGCTACGGGTAGGGCTGCATAGAGCGCGAACCACGCCCACCGGAACATGTGCGCGGAAATCGAAACCATGGCGTAAGGCACGACGAACAACGCCGGAAGACTCAAGCGCAGGGCCATGGGCCAGCGCTCTACCGCGCGCGCAACCCGCTCGGCGGCACAGCCGAACAAAACCGCCGGAGCCAGTTCCAAACCGAGCGCCGCAATCGCGATCGGCGTGACATTCTGCATGGCTTCATCTTAAATGTGCACCGCCACTCGCCGCTTGTTTCGCTGGCGCTTCCCGGCTAGAATTCCCTCGCATCCGACTGGAGGCCCAAATGGCTGCCGCTCCGCTCCCACCAGTGTCCGCGCCTGTGCCCGCGCCAGAACCCGCTCGGCTTTCCGAAGGCGCGCGCCTGGTCAACACTTTCATCGCGCCCTCGAAAACCTTCACTGATCTCGGCCGCAATGCAAGCTGGTGGGGACCATGGCTCGTGATCTCCATCTTTGCCCTGCTTTTTATCTATTCGATGGACCGCCAGATCGGCTTCGACCAGATCAGCAGGAACGAAATTGCGCATTCCCCACAGGCCGACCAGTTCGACAAGCTCTCACCCGACGATCAGGAAAAACGACTTCGCTTTTCCGACACCTTAGTTCGCTACTTGTCCTATGGAATCCCGGTGACCATTCTGGTGTTCTTGGCGATCAGCACGGCGGTGCTGTGGGCGACGTTCAACTTTGGCATGGGCGCCAACCTCTCTTACAAGACGGCGTATGCGATCGTTTTTTATGCCGGCCTGCCTGGGATCATCGGTTCCATTCTGGGGGCGGTCTCGATGTTCGCGGGGGTTAATCCGGAAGGGTTCAATGTGAACAATCCCGTAGCCACGAATCCGGCGTACTTCATGGATCGTGCGGGCAACAAATTTCTCTATGGCATGGCTTCGAGCCTGGACATTCTCGTCATCTGGACCATCGTGCTCATGGGGATCGGCTTCGCCTGCAACAGCAAAGTGAAACGCGGGACGGCGATTGGCATCGTCGCCGGATGGTATCTGCTTTGGAAGCTCGCGACTTCGGCCCTCGCGGCCCGGGGTTAGCGAGTGTTCGGGAAAGCCGCAGTCTTCGCTTCGATCTAGTAAATCAAGGAGGCTTCGAATGAAGCGCAGTTTGGTCACATTTCTTTTCGTTACTGTGTGCCTTTGTGCCTGCGTCGCATCTGGGTCCGCGCAGACCATGAGTGCCCCCGCTGCCGCACCGGCAGCTCCGCAAGCTTCCGCCCCGGTGAAAGATCCGGTGGCGACTTCTCTCCGCATGTTGCTGCCCCGCTCGCGGAATAATATTCTCGGCGCCATTAGCGCCATGCCTGCCGATAAGTTCAGCTACAAGCCCACCCCTGAGCAGATGAGCTTTTCGCATCTGGTCGTCCACATCATTGGCTCCAACAACTCCGGCTGCGCCAAGGCTGCGGACATGGCTGAGCCCAAAGTCGAGGAAGTCAAGGAAACCGATGCCAAGGACAAGCTCCTCGCCGCCGCCACGGCTTCGTTCGACTTTTGCGGGGATGTGCTCGCCAAGATGGACGACTCCAAACTGGGCGACAGCGTCGTATTCTTCGGCGGACACCAGTTTCCCCGTGCCATGGCGGCGCTGGGCCTAGCCAGCGGCTGGGCCGATCATTACGCAGCCGCCGCCATGTATTTGCGGCTGAATGGAATTCTGCCGCCGTCGGCGCAGCCGAAGAAATAAACGGAGCGGAAGGTCGGCAAACGCCTGACGCGAAAAACCCCTGAAGGACATCCTTACTTGATTTGCACCAGTTCGCCAGCCGGCCGAGTAGCAGGAACCGACGCTGCGGGATGCTGCGGCGCGCGCCAGGCGTCGAAGATCGAAACCTGGTGCACGCATGAAACCGTGCAATGCGGCGCGCAGCCTTTCTCCGTGAGGTATTCGCGGCGCATGTCGTCGCGCGTATAGGTTTCTAGCGGCACTCCAGGATAGCCGCGCTGCTGTGAGCAATAGTGCACCAACCCGTCTTCGCAGATGTAGAGATAACGCGCTCCGGCGCGGCAGCGCCAATCGTTCGGCAAGCCCTGCGCAATGTTGTCCTGAAAAGCGTTGATGCGGGTGAAGCTGCGCTTCTCCATTAACTTCATTTCGTGATAGATGCGGCGTTCTTCTCCGCCCAGCGGCTGCAATTGGCCGCTGCCATCGTGAATAATTCCGATGGTCGAGCTGAAACCCAGTTCGATGGCGCGCTCGCCGATGGTTAGCGCGTCCTGCGGATGCGAAATGCCGCTGCCCACCACGGAATTGATATTCACGTGAAACTCGGCGTGTTCGGCGAGGAGTTGCAGCTTCCTGTCGAGAACTTTCAGGCTCTTCTTCGAAACTTCGTCGGGATTCACGTTGTCGATGGAGATCTGCAGCCACTCGAGGCCGGCGCGATTGAGGCGCTGAATGCGTTCGGCGACCAAGAAATATCCGTTGGTGATCAATCCCGCGATCATGCCGTTCGAGCGGATGCGGCGGATCAGGTCGTCGAGATCGGGATGCAGCAATGGCTCGCCGCCGGAAATGGTGACGACCGCCGTGCCCAGGGCGCCCAGCTTGTCGATGCGACGCAACATTTCTTCGGTCGGAACGGGCTTCGAGAAATCGTCGAACTCGTTGCAATAGGTGCAGCTTAGATTGCAGCGGCGAACGGGGATAAGGTGGGCCAGCAGAGGATGCTCGGTCGAGCGAAGCGCGCGTGCGGCCATGGCGGCTCCGCGCCAGTTGCGGTGGAGGGCTTTCACGCGGCGGCGCAGGGTTGTAAGGGCGGATGGCATTGAATGATTACTCTTATTACAGCATGGATGCGGGATAAAGTGCAGGCTCGGCAGCAGCGTTCGGCGAAATTGGCGGGGCGAACGGTGCCCACGGCAGTGCGGAATGAAAGCAGCGATTCGATCACTTTCGCCAGGATTCCTCACCCCAGGAGTTCATGACCGGCCTTATCAAGAGTTTCTAGCGTTACCCCCGCGAACTCTTCCTGCACAAGAACGTAATCCGTGTCGTAGGTCGAGGTGGCGAAGATGGGGATGCCGCGGTTCGACAGCGGTTCGATGAAGGAGAGCAGGATTTTTTCGGTCTGAGAGAATGCGAACGGCCCTTCGAGCTTGAGGCAAACCCAACGCGGACCGGGATCGACATGCCTCGGAATGTTGTGGGCGCGCAAACGACGGAGAGTTCATCGGCGGTGCGCGTGATCGAAGTGAAATCACCCTGCGTGGCCCAGACGGGAACGGGCGCGTGTGGAGGCAGGCGTACGATGGCGTAGAGGCCGCGGAGTTGGCAGAATTTGAGACTCGGAGGCATGGTCCCGCGATTCTTGCTAGCCCTCCACGGCCTTGCGCAGCGCGGCTCTCGCCAGCAGGCGCGTTGAATCCAGCATGGGCAACGGAGACCGCTCCGGCGTCATCACCAGGGGAATCTCGGTGCATCCCAGGACTACCGCATCGCAGCCTTCGTCCTTCAGGGTGCGGATTGCTTCGCTGAGATACGTCTGGGTCCGCGGCAAGAACACACCCTGGACGAGCTCGTCAAAGATGATGCGGTGGATGCGTTCGCGCTGCTCCGCAGCGGGAATGCGATGCTCGATGCCGGCAGCTTTCAGTTTTTCGCGGTAGACCGGCCCTTCCATCAGCGCGCGGGTGCCCAGAACTCCCAGGCGCTTGTAGCCATGGCGCTTGGCCTCGCTCGCGACCTCGACGGCAATGTGCAGCCAGGGACGCGGCGAACGGTGCTCGACCAGGTCGAAAGCTTGATGCACGGTGTTGACGGGAGCAATCAGAAAGTCCGCCCCGGTTTGGGCCAGCTTTTCCGCCGAGGAGAGCATAAGTTCGGCAACACCCACCCAGTCGTTGCCATCGATGCACTTCACGTAGTCGGCGAAGTCATGGCCGTGCATGGAGATTTCGGGATGGTGGTGCGGGCCGAGCAACTCCGCTCCTTCAAGGCAGATGGTGCGATAGCAGAGCGCGGCGCCTTCTGCGCTGCAGGCGACGATGCCGATGTGGAGGGACATTCAGTTGCCGGTTGCCAGTACCCGGTTGCCCGTAGTTCTCGGTACTCCGGTGATGGATAATTCTTGATCGTCGATTTTATAACGGCGGTGACCTGAGCAGCAGTTCCAATCGGCGACGGGGCAATCGCACTCTCGAAATCTATCTGGCCGCCGCGGCGTCGAACAGGTTCAGAAACTCCAGTTTCTTTTCCGCCGGCAGGAATGACGCCTCGAACGAGTTACGAGCCAGTTCGCGGAGATGTTCATCGGTGAATCCGAAGGTTTGCTGGGCAAGCTGGTATTCGCGGGCGAGCGTGGTGTCGAACATGGCTGGGTCGTCCGTGTTGAGCGTGATCATCACTCCATGGTCGAAGTAGGTTTTCGCGGGATGCTCGGCAAGGCTCGGGCAAAGGCCGGTGCGCAGGTTGCTAGTGAGGCAGATTTCGACGGGGACCTGCCGTTGTGCGAGTTCTTCGACAAGATCGGGATCGTGGAAGGCCGTAAGGCCGTGGCCGATGCGCTCGGCGCGCAGGTTGAGCGCCCCCCAGACCGATTCCGGAGGGCCGGTTTCGCCGGCGTGGGCAGTCAGGCGCAGGCCGTGGTCAGCCGACCAGGCGTAAGCGTCGCGAAACAGCTCGGGCGGCGCTTTCTGCTCGTCGCCTCCGATGCCGATGCCGACGACCTCGCGGTCGTGATAGCGGACGGCCAGCTCGAAGACTTTCTGCGCGGCCTCGGCACCGAGCTGGCGCACGGCGTCGAAGATCCATACCAGGGAGATGCCAAAGTCGCGAGCGCCACGGGCCCGGCCGCGATCGAGGCCCTCGAAGATGGCAGCAAAATCCTGCTTACGCCAGAGGCAGACTCCGACCGAGATGTAGACCTCGGCGTGGAGCACGTTTTCTTCTTTCAGCCGCTGCATCAGGCGGTAGGTGATGAGCTCGTAATCGTCGACGGTTCTCAGGTGCTGGGTGATGTTCTTGAAGGCCAGCAGGAACCCTTGAAAATCTTCGTAGCGGTAGAGTGCATCGACCTCGGACTGGGTGGCACGATCGCCGTGGCGCAGGCGAAGTTCGAGCAGCGTGGCCGGCTCAATTGCGCCCTCGAGATGCAGATGCAACTCGGCCTTAGGGAGAAGTCGCAGGAAACTACTAGGCGGCCGATCGGGCGCGGAGGACAT
>Ga0182015_10007684_pt1 | contig 10467 bp, 9 predicted proteins | sample 712P3MmetaG_FD_120478 | JGI IMG/M metagenome (GOLD analysis project Ga0182015, IMG submission 120478) | Permafrost microbial communities from Stordalen Mire, Sweden - 712P3M metaG | ecosystem: Environmental > Terrestrial > Soil > Wetlands > Permafrost | place: Sweden: Stordalen | collected... | reverse complement strand
TTGGGTGCGGAATACCGAGGACGGGCACGTGGAAGTGCTGGCCACGGGTGATGCGGAGCTTCTTGCCGATCTGGAGCGTGCGCTGCGCAAAGGATCGCGCGGGAGCCGGGTGGACGCGGTGGTAGAACACGAGCTGGATGCGAAGGAAGGCGAGGGCCTCGGCCCGTTTCAGATAGAAGGAGCCTGGTAGAAAAGTTATGACCCCATGCGCGACCGACTGTGAGCCGCTGAAGGCGCTGATCCGGACGATTCCGGATTTCCCGAAGCCGGGCATTTTGTTTTACGACATCACTACCCTGCTGAAGGACCCGAAGGGGTTTGCCACGCTGATTGATGCGCTGGCCCAGTACTACATGGATAAGGAAATCGATCTGGTGCTGGGGATCGAGGCGCGGGGATTTATTTTTGGTCCGGCGCTGGCGTATCGGCTGAATGCTGGATTTGTGCCGGTGCGGAAGCCGAAGAAGCTGCCCGGGCCGACGGTGCGGGTGACCTACGATCTTGAATACGGATCGGACGTGCTGGAGATTCACGCCGATGCGATCGAGCCGGGGCAGCGGGTGGTGCTGGTCGATGATCTGCTGGCGACAGGCGGCACGATGGAGGCAACGATCAAGCTGGTGCAGCAACTGGGCGGCGAGATTGCCGGGCTGGGATTCGCCATTGAGCTGGATTTTCTGAAGGGGCGGGATCGGTTCAAGGAGTACGACGTTTTTAGTTTGCTGCACTACGACGAGTAGGATTTTGCTCCCTTGGCTTACCTCGGATTAGTCGGGCAGCTTCGGTCAAGAGCGGAACACTGAGGAACTCAAGAGATACGTTGCTTGGCTCGAGGAACTGCATTGGGTGTCTGAGGCCCGGGACCATAGGCACAATGAAGCACAACCAAAGAGGCAGCGAGGCGAAGCGACGTTCAAGGACAGCGATTAGGAATGCTGGGAAAACCAGCAGGCCGCTGCGTACGAAATAAAGGCGGAGATATCTTTCGGTCGAGAATCATAGCCCCACGCGACGGCGCCCATCGCGCTGACAAATGCGGCGCCCAACCCAGCAAAAATGAACGGGGGAACTGAAAAGTCCGCCCGCGTGAACCCAAGGAATCCTGCTTGCCGAGGTGGATGCTCTTTTTCGGCGTCTTTCTCCATTCAGGTCAGGATAAATGACTTCCGCAGCGGACAGCGGGCGCTGCGCTTATACTGCGGATTGCTTTGCGAGGAGGCGATCGATGCGGCGTCGGGAATTCTGCAAGTTGGTGGCGGCTGCGGCTGCGGGGACTGCGGTTTCTGGTTCGGCTGGCGCGGAGACGCTGAAGCCGAACGAGGCCGAGAACTCTGCGATGGCGACGAGTGAGGGTGCTGCATTGAGCCAGGCTTCGGGCGCGGCGGAATCTGCTGCTGGTTTCGGGGCTGTCACGCAGAGCTATGCGCAATTCTGCGAAACTCCGGTGAGTGAGCGCGTTTTTTATGCGCTCGAAGGCGGGAAGGTCATCAGCGAAAAGTTGAATGAGTCGGACTGGAAGCCGACGGGGTGGATTCAGCCGCCGGATTTGCCAATTCCTGGCGGGGCGTGGGATGGGGTGCCGATGAACCCGCCGCTGAAGGAAAACCTGGCGGGCGAGGGTCCATTTAAGCCGACGTGGGATTCATTGCTGGGGTACGAGGCGCCGGAGTGGTATCGCGACGCGAAGTTTGGGATTTGGGCGCACTGGAGTCCGCAATGCGTGCCGGAGGCGAGCGATTGGTATGCGCGCAACATGTACATCGAAGGGGAGCGGCAATACAAATATCAGCTGGAGCACTATGGGCCGCAGTCGCGATTCGGGTTCAAGGACATTTGCCCGCAGTGGACGCTGCTGAACTGGGAGCCGGAGGAGTTGATTGCGCGATACAAGAAGGCCGGGGCGAAGATTTTTGTCACGCTCGCCAACCATCACGACGGGTTGGATTGCTGGAACTCGCGGCATCATCCGTGGAACTCGGTAAATATTGGGCCGCATCGCGATGTGGTGGGAACGTGGGCGAAGGTGGCGCGCGATGCGGGATTGCGGCTGGGCGTAACGGTGCATCAGGCGCGGAACTGGTGGTGGTTTCAGACGGCGCACGGCGCGGACACGAAGGGGCCGCTGGCGGGGGTTCCCTACGACGGCGTTAAGACTCTGGCGGATGGGAAGGGGCAGTGGTGGGAGGGGTACGATCCGCAGCAGGTGTATGCGCCGAAGCATCCTTATGACGCGCTGCCGGATGCGTCGTTCGTGAAGAACTTTTATGACCGGACGAAGGACTTGATCGACCAGCATGATCCTGATTTGTTGTATTTCGATAATCCGCGGCTTCCGCTGGGGTGGGCGGGGATGAACATCGGGGCGTACTACTACAACCGGAGCCAGCGGGCGCACGGCGGCACGGTCCAGGGCGTGATCACGATTAAGGAAGTGCCGGAGCAATGGGTGAAGGCCGCCGTGGTGGATTACGAGCGCGGGTTGACGGATAAGGTGATGCAGTATGCATGGCAGTCGGAGACGTGCATCGGAGACTGGCACTACAATCGCGCGCTGTATGACAAGCCGGGCGAGTACGGCGGATATTTGCCGCCGCGGGATGTGATTCACTGGCTGATCGACACGGTGAGCAAAAACGGCACGTTCATTTTGAATGTCCCGGGGAAGCCGGACGGGACGATCGACGCGAAGGAAATTGCCATCGTGGACCGGATCACGGACTGGATGAGCGTGAATGGCGAAGCGATTTACTCGACACGTCCGTGGAAGGTGTATGGCGAGGGACCCAACGCGATCAAGGCGGGATCGTTCCAGGGAAACAGCGTAAGCCAGCTGGGCGAGAAGGACATCCGGTTCACGCGCAGCAAGGATGAGAGGGTGGTTTACGCGATTGCTCTGGGTTGGCCCGCGGCGGAGTTCGTCGTTGCTTCGCTGGGGACCTCGAGTTCGACGTCGCCGGGGAAGGTGGAGCGGGTGGAGTTGTTGGGGACGGGCGAGAAAGTGCGCTGGCGGCAGGCCGCGGATGGTTTGCGGGTGACTTTGCCGGTGGGGTATAAGCCGGCGGTGGATTTTGCGGCGGCGCTGAAGATCAGCCTTTAGCTTCTAGCTATTAGCTTTTAGCTGGAGTTGCGGTCGGACGAGGTCGCCGGGCGCTTCTCTCCCATGTCTCAGAATCGAGACATGGGGCACCCAGTTCATTGGCTGGTATGAGATGAAGACGGTCGAAGATTCACGGCTGACTCGTGTGGCGGCGATTTGTCTGGCGCTGCCGGAGGCGGTGCGGGCGGACATGGCGTCGCATGCGCAATTCACCGTGCGCAAGAAAGTGTTTGCTTATTTTTTGAATGACCATCATGGGGATGGGATCGTTTCGGTGTGTGCTCGGGCTTTTCCGGGTGAGAACAAGAAGCTGATTGAGGCTCATCCGAAAAAGTTTTATTTGCCGGCTTACATTGGGCCTCGGGGGTGGGTGGGTTTGCGGCTGGATCGGGGCAAGGTGGACTGGGATGAGGTGCGGGATCTGGTGACGGCTAGTTATTTGCAGGTGGCTGCGAAGAAGCTGGCGGCGCTGGTGGTGGCGGGGATCTCGTAAGCACCGGAAATCCCAAGGCTTCTGGGCCACTTCCGATTTCGCTTGACTTTATTGCTGATTGCGATAGATTGATCGCGATCTGCAATAACTGCCATGAAGCTTGGAGAAAAACTGAAGTATCTGCGGGAGACCGAAGGGGAGCTTCGGGGGCTGGGGCGCGCGATTTCGCAGCAGGAGATGGTGCGGTCGCTGAAGGCTGAGACTGGAGCGGCATTGAGCCAGAGCTATCTGTCGCAGATCGAAAGCGGGGCGCGGCCGCACCTGACGAACACGTCGCGGCTGGTGCTGGCGAAGTTTTTCAAGGTGCATCCGGGGTATCTGGTGGATGACCCGGAGGGATACCACGTGGAGTTGCAGAGCGACGCGCGGTCGCTTGAGGACAAGCTGGACCTTTGGCTGGTGAGCGGGGCGGAGCGGTTCCGGCGGGATCCTGAGCTGAAGCAGGCGCTGTTGGCGGTAGCGCGGCACGCGGATTCTCGGCGGTGTTTGTTGCTGTTGAACGCGGTGATTGATACGCCGGTTTTGGTGGATCGGCTGTTCGAGGTGCTGGGTGGGCAAGGACGGGACACATTCCCTCAGGGGCTGAAGCCCCCCATGTCCCAGGGGGATTACGGCACGGCTAAAGCCGTGCCCCTTCAAAGCCGAAACTCGACAACAGTCGCAGATGGTTCAAACCCGCATCTGCCAAAACCGGGCAGATACGGGCCACCCAGTGCACTCGCGGGGGCAGGAAAGAAGGCCAGGCAATGATTACGTTTTATTTGATTTGTTTCACGCTGGGGCTTTCGCTGACGGTTTTGTCGGCTTTGGGTGCATTTACTCATATTCACTTTGGGCATTTGCATTTGCATGCGGGGCACGGTGTTGGGCACGGGCATGTCCATGTGCCAAATGTGCGAGGCGCTGTTACAAAATCGAGCGTTAGCCCCGTGAATGGGTTCACGCTGGCGGCGTTTCTTTGCTGGTTTGGCGGATGTGGGTATCTGCTGGCGCGCAGCGGAGATTTTGGGATGTTTGTGGTGCTGGCGCTGGCTGCGATTACCGGGCTGGCCGGCGGGTCAATTCTTTTTTGGTTTCTCGTGAAGGTGCTGTTGCCGCATGAGCACGAACTTACCGCTGCCGATACGGACATCGTTGGGATTCTTGGAGTCGTGACGGGGACGGTTCGGGAAGACGGTATTGGCGAAATTCAGTTTTCGCAGGGCGGCGTTCGCCGCTTTGCACTCGCGCGCAGTGAAGCAGGCGTAGCGCTTGTGCGCGGAACAGAAGTGGTGGTTATGCGCTATGAACAAGGCATCGCTTATGTGCGCCGCTGGGACGAACTCTCAGGGGAACCGAGTGAGGCCTCCGGCGATGTTTCCGCAATCGCCGCAACCGCAACCCAGAGCAGTAACCGACCCGATGGGAAGGATCGGGCGTTATGACAAGCACAGTTATCGTCATTGTTGGATTGAGCCTGCTGGCGTTCATCATTTTGATGGGCATGCTGGCCAGGATGTTTCGCAAGGCAGGGCCGAACGAGGCGCTGATCGTGTTTGGGTTCCGCGGGCCCCGCGTGATCAAGGGGCACGGAACGATTATTTTTCCGATGGTGGAGAGCTGCCGGGAGTTATCGCTCGAGCTGATGTCGTTCGACGTCGCCCCACAGCAGGATCTCTACACGAAGCAGGGCGTTGCCGTAACGGTCGAAGCGGTGGCGCAGATCAAAGTGCGCAGCGATCAGGAGTCGATCCTGACGGCGGCGGAGCAGTTTTTGACGAAGACGCCGCCGCAACGGGAAGGGCTAATCCGGCTGGTGATGGAAGGCCATCTGCGCGGGATCATCGGGCAGCTCACGGTGGAACAGATCGTGAAGGAACCGGAGATGGTCGCCGATCGGATGCGCGGAACATGCGCCGACGACATGAGCAAGATGGGGCTCGAGGTGGTGTCGTTCACGATTAAGGAGGTGCGCGACAAGAACGACTACATCACGAACATGGGGCGGCCGGACATTGTGCGCATCAAGCGGGATGCGGAGATTGCGACGGCGGAAGCGGAGCGGGACACCGCGATCCGGCGGGCGAATGCTACGCGGGAAGCGGCTGTGGCCAAGGCTGCGGCCGATCAGGAGCGGGTGCTCGCCGAGACGCAATCGCTGGCGAAACAGGCGGAGGCGCAGAGGGATCTCGATATCTCGAAAGCGCAGTACTCGGAGCAGAGCCGGAAACAGCAGGCCTCCGCGGACAAGGCGTACGAACTGCAGACGAACATAACGCAGCAGCAGGTGGTGGCGGAGCAGGTAAAGGTGCAGCAGATTGAGAAAGAGCAGCAGATCAAGGTGCAGGAGGCTGAGATTCTGCGGCACGAGAAGGAGCTGATTGCGACGGTGCTGAAAGAGGCCGAGATCAATCGGCAGCGGATTGAAGTAACGGCTGCTGCGGAGAAGGCACGGCTGACGATGGAGGCCGAGGGACACGCGTCGGCGATCCGGACGCAGGGCGAGGCGGAGGCGGCGATCATCTTCCAGAAAGGCGAGGCCGAAGCGAAAGCGATGAACGTGAAGGCTGCGGCTTACCAGGACTGGAACCAGGCTGCGGTGGTCGATCGGCTGATTTCGAATATGCCGGAGGTGGTACGGGCGATGGCGGAACCGCTGTCGAAGGTGGATCGGATCACGATCGTGTCCACGGGCGGGGATGCAGCGGGCGCGAACAAAATCACCGGGGACATGGCGAAGATGGCGGCGCAGGTGCCGGCACTGTTCGAAGCGCTCTCGGGGATGGATATTCGCGAGCTGATGAAGAACATTTCCGGGATGCGGCAGCGCCCGGACGGGAACGGAAGCACGGCTGCCGGTCCTGTTGTCGATGCCAAGTAATTCCATTGGGCGGGGCGATGGGATCGCTCCGCCCCAAATTTTCTGACGGAGGAAAATGTCATGTCACTCCTTGAACGAGTTAGTACGTTGCTGCGAGCCAATCTGAACGATCTGATTGACAAGGCGGAAGATCCGGAGAAGCTGTTGAAGCAGCTTGTCCTCGATATGGAAAACCAACTGATGCAGGTGAAGACGCAGGTGGCGATCGCGCTTGCGGATGAGCATCTGCTGGAGAAGAAGCGGAAAGAGCATGAGGACGGCGAGGCGGAGTGGAAGCGCAAGGCCGAGCTGGCGGTGCGCAAGGCGGACGACAATCTGGCGCGTGCGGCGCTGGAGCGGTCGCTGAGCGCGAAAGGGATGGCGGCTGGGTTCGCACAGCAGCTTGAAGATCAGAAGAGTGAGGTTGAGACGCTGAAGATGGCTTTGCGCAATCTGCAGCAGAAGTTGGCGGAGACGCGGAGCCGGTGTGAGCTGCTGATCGCGGAGCATCGGCGTGCGCGGGTGGTGGGACGGGCGCAGCAGGCTCGGGAGGTGATCGCGAGGAAGGAAGGTGACGTTAGTATTCGGCGGATGAAGTCGAAGATTGATGGGGCAGAGGCGCGGAATGCGGCTTCGCGGGAGTTGATGGATGGAGATTCTGTCGATGACAAGTTCGCGAAGATGGAGCGGGAGGAGCAGATCGACGCGCTGCTCGCGGGTTTGAAAGAGCAGCATGAAAGACAGGGAACAGGGAACAGGCAATAGGGAACAACGGAGGCGTTCCGCTCACGAAAAGCGCGCCGACAAAGCCCCACATCTGCCCTCACTGGGCGGATGTGGGGCACTTAAAAAAAGCAAACGCGAGGTCGTCTTTTCGCTCAGGTTGACAACTTCATTAAGCGGCGAGGCGGGCTTTTTCCTGCTCCCACATCCAGCGGGCGTAGTCCTCGTTGACGGCGCCGAGTTGATAGAGGCTGTTGTGGGTCTCGACAAGGCGGTTGCCAAGGTCGATCCTGAGGATGGCGGAGGTGTAGATGCTGCCGTTGCGGAGGTTGGTGTGGCCCATGACGTCGCCGGTGAGGCGCTGGCCTGGCTCTAACTTGCGAAATCCGTAGTTGACGACGCTGGCGACAACGGACCAATTCTCGATTTTGACAATCGGTTTCATATTTTTCGTGACCTGACGTTTCCGCCACCGGTCGCGTTCAGCTGTCAAAAGCCCGTGGCTGGCTCTTCCGGTCAAGATACTTGCAATTGTGTTGCCGTTCGTAACTCATGAGTAAATAGTGCAATTCAGAGCAGTTTGGGGGAGTGGCGGGAACTTTTTACAAGAAATGGCGGGTTTTGGCGTTCTTTATTGCACAGTGACTAAGGGCACACGCCCGTCACAAACCGCCTCCGGAGGGCAGGAATCGCCGGTCGCGATTCGTTGTTTTTATATACTTGCGCATGCTTTCATTGCGTGTTCGACTCGCTCTCTCTGCTACTGGTGTGCTTGCTCTGTCGCTGATTTGCTCGAGCGCAACAGCACAGGTTCCCGCTTCTACACCGGCACCGGCTGCTGTTTCTGCTCCGGCTCCAGCGACGCCGCCTAGGCCGCATGCGGTGACCCTCGACGATCTGTTTCGTTTTCATGATGTGGGGGGGCCGGTGATTTCGCCGGACGGACAGTGGGTCGCTTACACGGTCTCGACGACTGAGACCAAGGCGGACAAGCGGATCACCGATCTGTGGATGGTTTCATGGGATGGCAAGGAAGATGTGCGGCTGACGTGGGCTGGCGATGTGGATGAGGACTCCGACGATTTGAGCTCGTCGGGCGCGCCGCGGTGGAGCCCGGATGGAAGGTATCTGTCGTTCACAGCGGGGCGAGTGGGGACGGCGAAGGGGTCTCAGGTTTGGGTGTTGGACCGAAAGGGTGGCGAGGCGCATCAGCTGACGGATGTGAAGGGTCATCTGGGAGCGTACGCGTGGGCACCGGATGCGAAGAAGCTGCTGCTGTCGATTACGCCGGATGATGAGGCGGAGGCGGCCGAGAAGGCGAAGGGCGGGGACAAGGGCAAGGAGACGCCGAAGCCGATCGTGCTGGACCGGTATCACTTTAAGGAAGACGTGGAAGGGTATCTGAAGAGTAACGAACACACACAGCTGTTTCTGTGGGACGTGACGACGCACAAGCTGGAGAAGCTGACGACGGATAAGAATTTCGACGAGAGCAACGCAGTGTGGTCGCCGGACGGCACGCACGTGGCATATGTGAGCAATCACGATCCGGATCCGGACCGGTCGATCAATACGGATGTGTGGGTGGTCGAGGCAAAGGCGAATTCAACGCCGAAACGGCTGACGACTTTCGATGGGCCGGATGGTGGGCGCATCGCGTGGAGTCCGGACAACAAGTGGATCGCGTTTACCGAGGGCGATGGGCTGAAGCTGTGGCAGTACAGCCAGGAGAAGCTGGGAATAGTCGCTGCGGATGGGAGTTCCGCGCCGAAAATTCTGACGGCGGCGCTGGATCGGTCGGTCAGCTCGCCCTTCTTTTCGCCGGACGGGAAGTCAATCGACGTGATCGTGGAGGACGATCGCGATGAGTATCCGGCGAGCGTCGATCTGGCGAGCGGCCAGGTGCATCGGACGTTCACGGATCCGGGCACGACGACGGGAATCAACGAGAACTCCGGACGCACGGCGGTGGTGTGGACGACGAACACCCAGCCTGGAGAGGTGTATGCGCTCGAGAACGGCAGCTTGCGACGGCTGACGCACCACAACGATGACGTGGTGGCAAGCCTGAAGCTGGCGGAGACGCGGGATGTGAAGGCGGTGACGAAGGATGGGACCGAAGTGCACGGGCTGCTGACGTTGCCGTTGGGAACCGCGGCGGGCACAAAGGTTCCGATGTTGCTGTTCATCCATGGCGGGCCGAATGGGCAGGACAATCATGGATTCAATGTGCATCGGCAGCTGTTTGCCGCGCATGGGTATGCCGAGCTGAACGTGAACTATCGCGGCGGGTCAGGCCGGGGAAATGCTTATCAGAAGATCATTGCCGCAGACTGGGGTCATTATGAGGTGCAGGACCTGCTGGCCACGGTGGATGAGGTGGTGAAGGAGGGCCTGGTCGATCCGGACAAGCTGGCGGTTGGAGGGTGGAGCTATGGCGGCATTCTGACGGATTACACCATTGCGAGCACGACGCGGTTCAAAGCGGCGAGCAGCGGCGCGGGGATGGGGAATCCACTGGGGCTGTACGGTATCGACGAATACATCCTGCAATACGATTACGAGCTTGGAGCGCCGTGGAAGAATCCGGAGAAGTACATCCAGATTGGCTATCCGTTCTTCCATGCGGATCGGATTAAAACGCCGACTCTTTTTATGGGCGGCGATAAGGATTTCAACGTGCCGCTGAATGGCGGCGAGCAAATGTATGAGGCGCTGAAGAGCCTGAACGTGCCGGCGGAGCTGATCGTGTACCCGGGGCAGTTCCACGGGTTCACGCTGCCGAGCTTTATCAAGGACCGGTATCAGCGGTGGTTTGACTGGTACGACAAGTGGGTGCTGGGGAAGACGCCGGCTGTGGCTCCGGCGGCTGCACCGGCTACGAAGTAGGGCCCCAAAACACCGAGAGCCCGCCCCCGATCCCATGTTGATTTTGGGGGAGGGGGAGGGCTGCTCTGTTTTGATTTTGTGCTGCGGACTATACCGTTTTTAGCCTTGCCGGAACGCGGGCATGGCTGCCGGATAAGCGGTGACGGGTTTGCGGGGATCGGGAACGAAGCTGGGAACGCGAGTCGGCTGGGCAGTGCTGCCTTCGTGCTGACCCGACGCCCACTGCTCGTAATACTCGTTCACGTGGCCGAGTTGGTAGACGGTGTTGCCCGCCTCCACCAAACCCTTGTCCTTGTCGACACGCTGAATGACGGATGTATAGATGACGCCGTTAGGAAGGTCCGTATGTCCCATGAGGCGGCCGGTCAGACGCTGTCCGGGTTCGAGCTCCCGGAAGCCGTGGAAGATGAGGTTGTCCACAACTGA
>Ga0182015_10007683_pt1 | contig 10467 bp, 16 predicted proteins | sample 712P3MmetaG_FD_120478 | JGI IMG/M metagenome (GOLD analysis project Ga0182015, IMG submission 120478) | Permafrost microbial communities from Stordalen Mire, Sweden - 712P3M metaG | ecosystem: Environmental > Terrestrial > Soil > Wetlands > Permafrost | place: Sweden: Stordalen | collected... | reverse complement strand
GCATTGATGTTCGGGTGAGCAGGGAGCTAGCTTCTTGCTCTGGGGTGAACCTGGTCATCGCTGGATTTGGGGGTGTGGTTTTTTCCGCAAGCTGTGAAGCCTTGCCGTTTCAAAGCTGCCAAGTTTCTCCGCAAGCTGTTAGAAAAGCGGCGGGAGGAGGGCCCTGGAGTGGCGGAGGTAGTCGTCCCAGGCGGGACCGAAGTTTTGGCTGAGGATTTGTTCTTCGAGACGGAGTTTGCGGAGGTAGGCGAGGACGATGATGGCCATGGCAATGAGGGTGGATCTGGGCGGAGACGAGCATGGCGCCGAGATACATGGCGAGGACACCGGTGTAGATGGGGTGGCGGATGACCTGGTAGGGTCCGGAGCGGACGAGTTGGTGGCCGGTGGCGATGCGGACTTCTCCGCTCCAATTGGTGCCGAGGTGGCGGCGGGCCCAGACGGCGAAGGCGAACCCGGATTCGATGAGGAGGCCGAGGGCCTGGAGGAGATGTGTCGCGAGCAGGATTTGGCGGGTGAGGCCGGGGACGGGAAGGATGAGGAGCAGGACGCCGAGGTTGAGGACGATGAGGTGAAACTGGCGCGACCAGCGGGATTCGGAGGATTGGGTGGGGGCGGTGCTTTTAGCGATGCGGTTCCAGAAGATGGAGAAGAGGCAGATGAGGACGATAGCGGCGATCATCGCTGAAGGAAAGTGGAGAGAGTGTGCGATGGGCCGGCGTTTGACGGCGAGAGAGCCGCCGATGATGCCGCCGACGGCGCCGAGGATGAGCATCCGGAGAAGGAGTTTGGAGGTTCTGTTCATGAATCGGGTAAGCTACCTTCGACGAAAGCCGAACAAATCGAACCTTACAACAGGAGCATGCAATGTCAACTGCGATAGCGGCGATTCCGCCGGACGACCTGACACGCGAACTTACTTTGGCTCGGACCGATGAGCTGCCGCACATTAGGCTGGTTGGCGATACTTACACGATCACTGTGACGGGGGAGGAGACGGGCGGGCGTTTCTGCGTCGTCGATATGCACGTTCCGCCGGGTGGCAGACCTCCACCGCACCGGCATGATTTTGAGGAGACTTTTATTTTGCTGGAGGGGGAGATGGAGGCTACATTTCGGGGCAGGAAAAGGACGGTACGGGCGGGGGACACGGTAAATATTCCGGCGAATGCTCCGCACCAGTTTCACAATGCTTCTTCCGCTCCGGTGCGGATGCTTTGTGTTTGCTCTCCGGCGGGGCAGGAGAAGTTTTTCGTGGAGGTGGGGGTGCCTGTGGCTACGCGAACTACCCCGCCGCCGAAACTGTCGGCGGCGGAGGAGAAGGCGTTTATTGCGAAGGTGGTGGGTTTGGCGGGCAAGTATCGGACGGAGTTGTTGCGGTCGGCTTAGTGGCCTGCCTCTGAAGTTCATTGAAAAATTGGACGAATCGAGGTAGTCGAAGAACAGCGCTCAGGTGCTAAAGCCCATTTGATTTTGGGGTATTTACGGCACGACTGAAAGTCGTGCCCTGATACAAAGACAGGACCGGAACCTTCTAACAATCAGAAGGGTACAAATACGGCACAATTTTGTGCTAGTTTTGCTTCCGCCTGACCCACCAAGGTCGTGAGCACAGATTTCCCAACCGAAACTTCCGCATGGCCGGTAATGCGGACAGAACGGCATCGAGCCACCAAGATGAGCCCAGCCGGGCGAGTTTTCACGTATGGTTCCGCGCCGGTTCGAGTTTACAGGCTGCTGCCGATGCTGTTGAACTCATTCGAAATCTTGTTGCTCAGTGAGCCCATCGCCACGATAGCGCCCAGAGCGACGAGGGCAGCGATCAGAGCGAACTCAATCAGGTCCTGGCCAGATTCGTCGTTCAACAGATCCTTGAAAAACGGTTTCATAGTGAGCCCTCAGGTTAATTGACGAATCGTCGTGGGCGCGTTTTGAAGCTCGCGCGCCCCGTTCGAGTTATTAAAGGCTGGAGCCGATGGAATTGAACTCGTTGCTGATCTTGTTGCTCAGCGAGCCCATCGCAACGATTGCGCCCAGTGCGATCAGCGCGGCGATCAGAGCGTACTCGATCAGGTCCTGGCCGGACTCATCGTTCATCAGGTTTTTGAATAACAGTTTCATCATGTTCTCCGTTTCAAATTCGCTTACGCGGTATCGCGCTGCGTGGGATTTAGTGTCACCACTTTGCCCTGGTTAGTTCCAGGGTGCAAAACCCAACTAGTGGTATTCGCGCCGCCATCGGTGGTAGTTACTTCGGTGAGCGCGTTGAGTTTTACTGGGATGCCGGTCCTTTCTCCTTGTGACTGCGCGCCTCGACTCGGCAGGGAGCCGTTCGTTCATGGCCAGAAGTTCGGCTTCCTGCATTTTGTGATTACTACTCGGGCAGAAATTCCAGAGATCGGCTCAGAGCGAAAATCCGTAAACCTTATGCAAGAAGTATCCAATGCCAAAAGCACCACCGAGGTAATCGATTGCGACCACCCTCCAAAATCTATTTGGCTCTTCGGCGCGGTAGACCATACGACCATAGCGCCCCAACGCTTCTCCGGAACACGTCGACGCTACTCCCAGGGCAGTTAAGAATATCCCGATAATCAACGAAATATACGGCCTTAAGTTCGAATCATGCATGAACAACGTTCCCTCCCCTTACTGGCGACCCCGTTTTGTAGCGATATTCTTCCGATCGTCGCACGAACGGGACGTCGAGTTTCTCCTGGTTTGTCGGCAGTTGGGAAGTTTCGGCCGATGATTGGCATGCAACCGTTTTGTGGCGAATTTGCGGTAATTTGTGCTACCCGGTTGTGGTTCTGTGAATCCTGGGAATCCAAAGCATTGGAGGATTAGTAAGTTAGTTTTTTTCAATAGCCTCTTGAATCGTGCCCTGATACAAAACCAAAGAACAATTCTTCAACGAACTTCAGAGACGTGATCCCAGGGAGTTACTTCACTCGTAGCGAAGAGCCTCCATGGGATCGACGGAGGCGGCGCGCAGGGCGGGGCCGATGCAGGCTGCGGCGGCTGACGCGAGGAACAGGAGTACGGCTGCGATGAGAATGCGCGGATCGCCGGAACTGTTTTGCGCCCATCGCAGGAGCAGGGGCTGGAGCGGGAGATAGAGGGCGAGTCCGGCAACGATGCCACCCGCAACGGTGATGAAGACGTTGCGCGTGACGACCCAGAGGACGTGGCTGCGCTGCGCGCCGAGCGCCATGCGGATGCCGAACTCGTTGGTGCGCTGCGCGACGCTGTAGGAAATGACGCTGTAGAGGCCGAGGAGAGCGAGCAGGAGAGCCAGTGCGGAGAAGGCTCCAAAGAGGATGGAGAAGAGACGCTGCTGACGCCAGGCGGGCTCCTGTTCCATGAGGTCCTCGAGGTCGCGCACGTTGCGCGCGGTCTGCTGGTCGGGGTTGACGGACTGGATGGCGAGGCGGACATCGCGCAGAGCCGAGAGCGGAGCGCCGTGGGTGCGGACGAGGAACTGGGTCTGCATCCACATGATGCGGGTACTGGGGAGGTAGACGGCGGGCTGCACGGGATGGTCGGGACCGTCATTGGCCGCATCGGCGACCACGCCGACGATCTGGAGCCATCCGCCGGAATCGGGCGAGCCGACGTGCGTCGGACTTTGTCGGACGCCTGTCCGACACGTGTCAGACGAGGGTCAAATCAGGGGGGCGTGGGCTATTTCTTCGAGGATTTTCAGGGGGGAGATTTCGGGGCGGACCATGGCTTCCGGACGGACCAGGAAGGTCTGTTCCAGGGCGTACTGGCCCGCTAATACAGCGTGGGGGACCGTATCCGTATAGACCATCCAGGAGGAGTTGGGCGGGAATTCGAAATGGTACTTGGGGCAGTCGGATTGGAAGCGGGGATTCTCTTTGAGGAAATTGTGGAAGCGCATCATGAAGTCGTCGTAAGGCGAGCGCTTGAGGGAGGGGATAGCGGCGCCTAATCCGATAGCGCGAGCCGACGCTTTGCCGATGCGGGAGAGCGCGGAGCCGGGGTGGGGCGCGATTTCCCTGGGAGCGAACTGGCGGACGGTGGCGGGAAAGGGATCGCTGACGATCCAGTCGCGGGTGCGCGTTGGATTGACGTTATTGAAGAAGCGCAGAATGCGGGCGCCATGGGTGGGGCGCGTGGGGAAAGCGTCGGTGTGGAGGAGGTCGTTGCGGCGGCGGAGCGGTAGGTCGCGATTCTGCTCTTCCTGGGGGCGGAAGCTGGCGTAGTCGAGCTTCCAGTGCTGCTGATAGGGCGCGAGGAAGCGGGTGAGGAAGTGGACGACCGAGGTGGAGTAGCCGCGCATGATCTGGTGGAGGCGCTGGACGGCGGCGGGGTCGGCGGTTTTGGTGTCGAATCCGCTGAGACGATCGCTGTTGGGTTTGTAGGCGATGTTTTTGTGCAGGGAGCTGTCGGCTTGTTGCTGTCCGAGGAGGAAGCTGGTGTCGCCGGCGCTGAGGGGGACGGGAGTTTGCGGGAAGTAGAGGATATCGCCGGCTTCGAGCTGAGCGCAGAAGGCGCGGGATTGTTCGGGGGTGGGGGTGAGGGCGGCGTTCGGGATGGGGATGACGGACATTCCGAGTACAGGGTACAGGTTGCAGGGTACAGGTGACGGGGCGCCGGTTACGGAACCGGCTGAGAGCAGGGAGCGCTCAGCCAATAGAGGAGGCGAATCATTGCGATATTTTGCGGCGGAGCCAGGTGCCGATAAAGAAGACGAATGCGACGGCGAGGACGGCGGCGCCGGTTGGCATGGCAACGTAGAGGTAGCTGTCGGCGTAGTTGACGTGGTTGTGGCCGATGAGGTTCCAGCAAAGCAGCGTGATGATGGCGAGGAAACAGGTCGCGAAGAAGGCGAGGAATCCGGAGGCGACGGAGAGCAGGAGGGCGGAGAACAAGCCGAAGTCGCCGAGGGGGATGCCGAGGAGTTTTGCGGGTTCGGTGGCGGCGGTCATGGGATTTCTCGGGTGATGCGGTGCTTGGGGGATGGAACGGTTTCCTTATGCGGAGATTTGCGGGCCGGGCTGGACAGCCTGGGGAGAAGTCCCATTGCGGAAATTGAACGTGTGCTGTTTCAAAATGGTGCTGGAAGAGTACTTTGGGGTGAATCCAGGATCGATTTGCATTGATATTTGGTCGGCGGAGGAGTCCGCTACTTGCTGTGGGGCGAACCTGGCCGTCGCTGGTTTTGGGGTTGGTTTTGTTCTGCTTGCTGCGTAGCTGCCGGATGGTGAAAAGGCGTTGGCGCACGGCGGCGCGAGGACGGACCGAAGATCGCGTTGGGTTAGGTGATTCGACGGCACGAACATTAGAATACAGAGTTATGGCTGGGGCTACGCAAATCCCATTGTTTTCCGCCGCGAAGGTGGCGCAGGAGGCCGCGGTCCGGCAGGCCGATAACGGGCTGTTCTGGACGACGTTCGGCGAAGTACACAACAGCAGCGAAGAGCTGGAGAAGATTGTGCTGGCGGTGCCGGCAGTGATCGCGGCGGCGCTCCGGCAGCGAGCGTGGTACTTTGTGCCGCTGGCGATCGGAGAGAACGACGACACGGTGGTGGCTCCGGATTACACGGTGGACCTTGGGGATCGGGCGATCTGTCATCGCAATGTGAAGTTTGGCGGGTCGGAATGCATTTTTATTTCGACTCGGCTGATGCAGGATCGGTTCGCGCTGGCGTTTGAGTTTCTGATTAATGTGGGGCACCACTTTGTGGATGTGGTGGGCGTGCCGCAGAGTTTCGCGGATCTGGCGTGGTCGCAGGCGAGCACCGATGTGCGGGGCGAGACGAGCCAGGATGCGTGGGAGAGCCGGCGGCGAGCGCTCGACCGGAGCCGCGGAAATGAAGTGGATGAGCGGGCGAAGACGAGTTATTTTGAGTCGACGTTTGCCGATGCGCTGGCGGTTTATATGTTGTCGCTGACGATTGATTTTGATTATGCGGATTTGCGGGAGAGGGAGTATCCGCTGCTGGCGGCGCCTGCGCTGGCGGAGCGCTTGAGGTATGTGGCGGAGATGTTTCCTCCGAATACCGGGTATGAGTTTGATATTCGGTACAGACGGCGGGGTTAGAGTTAGGCATTCGCAAGGACTGACATCATGGTGGCGCCAAAAAGGTCGTTGATTCGGAAAGGGCGCACGCCAACGGCGCCGACTCCGGAACAGCCTAAGAAGAAGCGAAAGATCATCGTGTTGGGGCTATTCGATTCCGGCCTCCCGGATCTCGCAACCAACAAGAAGTACATGGAAGACTACGGGCTGAGCCGCAGCGAAATCCTCCGCCGCCGTTCCGAGTAAGGCGGTTTAGATGCGCGCTCGCAAGACGGCTGCTCCTTTGGATGAAGAATCCCTCTACAACTATGGAGTGAAGATGCTGGGGCAGCAGATGCGGACGGTCGCTGAGGTGAGGCGGCTGTTGCGGCGGCGCGTCGAGAAGAGTGAGGCGGGCGAGGCGATCGTCGAGGCGGTGGTGGCTCGGCTGCTGTCACGGAAGTATCTGGACGATGCGGGGTACGCCGAGGATTACACGAAGCTGCGGCAGGAGAATGCGAGTTTTGGCAAACGGCGCGTCGAGCAGGACCTGATGCGGAAGGGCGTGCATGCCGAAGTGATTGGGAAGACGCTGGCGGCGGCGTACGAGGATGTGAACGAGGAGGAATTGGCGCGGCGGCATCTGGAGCGGAAGCGGGTGAAGAAGCCGGTGGACGAGAAGCAGGCGGCGCGGGTGATGCGAATGCTTGTGCGGGGTGGGTTTTCTACGGGTGTGATTTTTCGGATTTTGAAGAGGTGGAATGTGTCGGAGGGAGCGCTCGAGGGGTTGGAGTCGGTGGAGGAGGCGGAGGGCGAGGAGAGTTGAGTGCAAACTACCCCACCCTGGCGCGCGAAAAGCATGCGCACCAGAATGGGACACCCGGATTTTTTTCTGAGAAATACCTCGTCTGGATTTGTTCCTCTGAAAAAATGAACCAGGATGCCCTTTCCTGTTCTTCACTTCTCTCTTCTTCCTTTCGCTGAAGACTCGATCCGGTTGCACATCGTAGAGTTCATGCATGCCCATTTTTGCGCTGGTGAGTACGCTGGTTTGCCTAGCTGCCGCTTTTAGCCTGGTGAGCCGGCGTGTGCTGCGGCTGCCGGTGACGGTGGGCGTGATGATCCAGTCCATCTGCATGTCGCTGGTACTGGCCGTGGTGGGGCGTGCAGTGCCGGGGCTGGGCGCGCGGGTGGCAACGGAGATTGGGCGCATCGATTTTTCGGCGGTGGTGCTGCATGGGATGCTGGCGTTCCTGCTGTTTGCGGGGGCGCTGAAGCTGGACCTGCATGCGCTGGCGAAGCAGAAGGCAGTGGTCACGTCGCTGTCAGTATTTGGGACGATTGCATCGACGCTGATCGTCGCGGGACTGCTGAAGGTAATCCTGACGCTGACGGGATTTGAGGCGACGTGGGTGGCGTGCTTGCTGTTTGGGGCGCTGATTTCACCGACCGATCCGATTGCCGTGCTGGAGTTACTGAGACGAGTGCATACGCCCGCAAATCTGGAGGCGCAGCTGACGGGCGAGTCGTTGTTCAACGATGGGGTGGGGGCAGTGCTTTTTCTGACGCTGCTTGCGTCGGTGGACGGAGGCGCGCGGCCGACGCTGGGCGGGTTCACCTGGCTGCTGCTGGTGAAGGCTGGCGGTGGCGTGGGGCTGGGTCTGGCGCTGGGGTTTTTGGTGTATCGGCTGCTGCGTTCGCTGGATAGTTATCGGGTGGAGGTGCTGCTGACGTTGGCGCTGGCGATGGGAGGGTATGCGCTGGCGGATGCGCTGCGGTTGTCGGCGCCGCTGGAAGCGGTGGCGGCAGGGCTGGTGGTGGGCGGACGGGCGAGGCGGCTGGCGATGTCGCCGGAGACGCGGGATCACGTAGACGATTTTTGGGATCTGATTGACGCGTTCATGAATGTGATTTTGTTTTTGCTGCTGGGCCTTGAGATGCTGGCGATGCCGTGGAATGTGCATTACGTGTATGCGGGGCTGCTGGCGATTCCGGTGGTGCTGGGGGCGCGATGGCTGAGCGTGGGCGCGTCGCTGGGGCTGGTGCGGATGTTCCATAAGCCGGCGCGGGGAACGATGGCGGTGCTGACGTGGGGAGGATTGCGGGGCGGGCTGGCGGTGGCTCTGGCGTTGTCGATTCCACAGGGGCGGCCGCATGATCGGCTGCTGGCGATTACTTATATTGTGGTGGTGTTTTCGATTGTGGTGCAGGGTTTGACGATGAGCCCGTTGTTGAGGCGGTTGGGGCTGGCGCGGGAAGCCAGCGGATAGCGGATAGTAAAGCGGCGCTTATGCGCGATCCCATGTCTCAAAATCGAGACATGGGGCACCCGGATTCGTTCCGGAGTTGCGGGGCTGTGCTATTCTTCAGCGTTCTTATGAGTGAGCGGACTACTCCAATACGGGTACTGGTGGCGAAACCTGGTCTCGATGGGCATGACCGCGGGGCGAAGGTGATTGCGCGCGCGCTGCGGGATGCGGGGATGGAAGTGATCTACACCGGATTGCGGCAGACGCCGGAGATGATTGTGACGGCGGCGGTGCAGGAGGATGTGGACTGCGTGGGGCTGAGCATTTTGTCCGGCGCGCACAATGCGATTGTGCCGCGGATCACGGCGATGCTCGATGCGCAAGGTGCGGGCGACATTCTGGTGGTGCTGGGCGGGACGATTCCGGAGCAGGATATTGCGGCGCTGATGGAGAGCGGGGTGGCGGCGGTGTTTGGACCTGGGACATCGCTCGAGTCAGTGGTGCGGTTTATTCGGGAGAATGTGAAGGCGAAGGGTGTGAGCGTCTAGTCAGGCGGGTTGCGCGCAGTTCTCCCTCGGAAAGAAGACGATAAGCCTCATTGATGGCGGCCATGCGGTCGGTGGCGCCTTGCTGCTGGTGCAGGCTGGCGTGCTCGAGGCGGTCGGGATGATAGCGGCTGGCCATTTTTCGGTATGCGGCTTTGATCTCGTTGTGGGTGCTGGTGGAGGCGATGCCGAGGAGGTCGCTGGCGGCCTCGAGGGTAAGCGGAAAGGTGGTTGGAGCGGACGGCTCCGCATTTTCTGGGAGGAATTCCGCTTCCTGTGACGGCTCTGGGTTCATGGGTGATTCGTCTATGGTGAAGAAGGGCGGGAAGGAACAGATGGTGTTGAAGGCGGGTGCGGCGTGCTCGCGGTTTTTTTGCGGGGCTTTTTGGCCGTGATGGCGGCGGAGGAAATTCTCCGAGGCTGCGGCAACGCCGTGGGTCCAGCTCTCGACGAAGAAGGCGACGTCGGGTTCGGAGTCTTCTCCGAGGAGTTGCTCGACCTGGGCAAAGAGGGATGGGTTCGGTGCGTTCCCCTCGGCTGTTGAGGCGGCGGTGTAGGCTTCCTGAGCTCTTGTGCACGACTCCAGTACGAACTGGAAAGAATGATCCACGCGCGATCTCCGCTGACAATCCACTTATCGGCAGGCTGGGGCTTTTGTTCTATGAGGCGGTTCTAAGGGTCGGGTGAAATGCACGGGCGCCGGAGAATCTGGCTTGCGGAACTGCGCCGGGGACGGGGAGTGCTCTTCCAAAATGGGAAAAGACATTACTATCGCGTGGCCGCGGAGTCGATTTCCGTTGCAGGTTGGGCGGGAGGGGATTCCACTTCTTGCTGTGGGGTGAACCTGGCCGTCCAAGGTGTTCTGCGGGTCTGGCTTCTTCTCCGTGTGGTGGCGGAGGTCAGCGTCGCTGTTTCCAGCCGGTGGCCATCATCGGATGGATCACGCGATCAATGTCGCGTGGGCGGCGACGACCTGCCAGGTTCCTTGTACGGAGAGGGCGCAGACACGCGTGAAGCGAAAATCGCCATTGGCGGGGTGTCCGTCATAAGCGCCGGAGATCTGCATCCTGACTGAAACAATCGCGACGTTCTCGTGCAAATGAAGATGTTGCTCGGATGGCTGTAGCTTCTCGACCGTGAGCAGGCCGGAACGGTGAGCGGCGAGGTCATCTTCTTTGCCGAGCAATTGACCCAGGTGATTGGTGAAGATGAGGTCAGGTGACAGCAGGTCGTTCAGGGCATCGACGTCGGAGCGGAGCATCGCGGTGGCAAGTCGGTCTTCCGCATCGAGAATCTGCTCTTCATGGTTCTGAGGCATGACCTGTTGTAGCGGACTACGCTGGGTTTTTCCAGCCGGCGGCCATGCGTTCTTTCAGGACGCAGTGGTCCTGGACTACTTTGATGCCCGCGGCTTCGGTCCAGCCTGCGGCTTCGTCGTGGACTACGCCTTCCTGGAGCCAGGTAGGGGATTTTGAGGCGGATGTGCTCTTCCGAAATGGGAAAATGCGGTACTTTCGGAATGGACCGGGGATCGAATCCCGTTGACGTTCTCGTCGCAAGGGCTTCCTCTATTTGCTGTGGGGTGAACCTGGCCATCTCTGTGTTTTGGGGGCTCGGGCTGTTCGGGGGGCTGTTGTTGGGGGCT
>Ga0182015_10007682_pt1 | contig 10467 bp, 8 predicted proteins | sample 712P3MmetaG_FD_120478 | JGI IMG/M metagenome (GOLD analysis project Ga0182015, IMG submission 120478) | Permafrost microbial communities from Stordalen Mire, Sweden - 712P3M metaG | ecosystem: Environmental > Terrestrial > Soil > Wetlands > Permafrost | place: Sweden: Stordalen | collected... | reverse complement strand
TCCTCGAGGCGCTCGAGCGCCTGATCGGGTGCGCTACGGCTCTCGAACAGCGGCGCCATCTCGAGCTGCCAGCGCTCGTTGACTGCAAGGTCCTGCATCGCCACGAGCGCGGCGTCGAAGTCGTCGGTCTCGACGTAGCCGATGATCAGCCCGTCGTCGCGCGCGAACAGCGAGTAGTTGCGCCAGCCGGCGCCACTCAACGCGTCGCGCATCTCCGGCCAGACGTCGGCATGGCGGCGCTTGTACTCGTCGAGTGCTTCCGCGCGGACGCGCACCAGAAAGCAGACCCGCTGGTTGCTGGTCTTCTCGGTCATCAGGCACGTGGGGCGGCGCAGCTCGAGGTTATTTGCGCGTGAAAACGCGGTTGTGTGTCGCATATCAACCGAACTCGACCACAATAGCTCATCGTCAGCGCTCGAGACGGCACCACGAGCGACGAGCCACCGTCCGAGGAAGGAGAGACCGGAACGATCGCCGTGGAGGCGGCGCCGGCGGTGCATAGGTTCGCGGGCGCGGCGGCGAAGCTCCGGAAAGTTGGGGACGAGTACGCCGCCAGCAGAAGCCCGCCTGTGCCGACGGTTCCGCCTTGACAATCGCGCACGCGTCCACCACTATGCCCCTTCCAGTGATCGAATCGATTCGAAACCGAGACGGGCATAATGATCCGGTGGTGACCATCACGGACGTGGCGCGGCATGCTGGCGTGGCTCCGAGCACCGTGTCATACGTGCTCACCGGGAAGCGCTCGATCTCGGAGCAGACCCGTGAGCGCGTGGCGCTGAGTATCGAGGCGCTCGGCTACCGTCCGCACGCCGGTGCCCGAGCGTTGCGGTCCAGCCGTACGGGAATCATCGGGCTCGTTATGCCTTTTCGCTCGGATGGTTATGAAGGCGAGGCGACTGGGCATCTACACGAGCCGATGACCGTCGTGGAAGGGGTTCTACAGGCAGCGCACGACCATGAGATGAACGTGCTGTTGCTCACCGCAGACCGCGGCACGGCCGAGATCGACCGTGTCGTCAGTAGTTCGATGGTCGACGGCTTGATCCTCACGAAGGTCGGTCTGCACGACGTTCGTGTCCCCTTTATCGAGCGTTTGGCCTGCCCAGCTGTCTTGATCGGCAAACCAGACGATCCGACGGAACTCCCGTTCGTTGAGTTTGACTTCGAGGAGGCGGGTCGACTGTGCGCCGAGTATCTCTTCGAGCTGGGACACCGGTCTATTGCCTTCGTCGGTCGGCCGCCGATCGCCTACGAGCGTCAGGAAGGCTTTGCTATCCGGGCGCGGCGAGGCGCGACTGAGGCGTTGCGCGCACACGGACTCGAGCTGCGCAATATGCCATCCGCGCGCACAGCCGAAGGCGTGGATCGTGCCCTGTCGCAACTTTTCGGAGAGCGCCAGGCGCCAACCGCGCTCATCGTTCACAGCGGGATCGCACTCACCTTTGTCCCGCAGGCGCTCCAGCGCATCGGCCGCACGCTTGGGGGTGACGTTTCCGTTGTGGCGATCTGTGCAGACGAGCACGCGCTGAGCGTATCGCCACCGGTCTCTAGTGTCGGCGTCCCTGAGTACGCGTTGGGAACCGACGCCGTCGAGCTACTCGTCGCTCGGCTGAAGGACAAAGCCGTGAGCGGCGAGACGTGGCTGACGCCAATCTTGACTCCCCGTGGCCTCGATCCTCTTGCGGGTCCGACGGACCCGTCGTTGGGAGGTGGCTAAGCAACCTATTTTTTTTGCGATCTCATCGAATCGATTCGAGTAGACTCATCAACGTCAGAGAAGGAGAGGAAGGTATGTTCAACCATTTAGCGAACGTCAACGTTCGCAATCGACGAGCTCGTTACCGTTCGGCTCGCGGCCGTCTGGCCGTGGTCGGCGGCGCTGTGCTCTGCATCATGGCGGCGGCTGGTGTAGAAGCGGCTGGTGCAGGCGCGTCTGCCAAGCACTCGCTCGTGACGCTAAGCGAGATTGACTACTACAACGCAGCACCATCGGTAACGGCGCTGCCGCCGATTCTGAACAAGTGCGCCGCGGAGAATGGCGCCAAGATCGACAGGCAGCTCATTCCCCAGGCGAGCCTCGTGCCGGAGTTGATTAAGGATGTCAGCGCCCGCCAGGTCCCGAACCTGATGCTCATTGATAACCCGAACATTCAGCAGTTCGCGGCGACCGGAGCACTGGTGCCGCTCAAGATCAGCACGAAGGGGTCGTTCCCGAGCGTGGTGTCGGCGGGCACGTACCAGGGGAAGTCTTACGGCTTTGCTCCGGGCGTGAACGACCTGGCTCTGTATTACAACAAGGCAATGTTTTCGGCGGCTGGCATTGCCTCGCCGCCGACGGACTGGGCTGAGCTGCAGAGCGACGCGAAGGCGCTCACGCACGGGAATGTCTACGGGCTGGCCTTCTCAGCGCCGGATGAGGAAGAGGCGAGCTTCCAGTTTGAGCCGTTCTTCTGGAGCAACGGCGCGGAGCTGAACAAGCTCGACTCCCCAGACGGGATTGGTGCACTGACCTACTGGGACACGCTCGTCGACGACGGTTACGTCTCGAAGTCGGTCGTCACTTGGACGCAGGCCGACGTCGAGGAGCAGTTCGCCGCGGGCGACGCAGCGATGATGGTGAATGGTCCGTGGCAGTTGCCAGTGCTGGCGAAATCTCCGCCCAGCGGCGGGTTTGATACCGCTCCGATTCCGGCGCCGACGGCTGGAGGCAAGGTCGTGTCGCCTCTCGGCGGCGAGATGTGGACGGTTGGCAGGAGCAGCGGCGCCAAGGAGAAGGCAGCAGAGGGTGTTGTTAAGTGCCTGATATCGAAGAAGGAGAGCGTGGCCTGGTCGAAAGTCGACGGATACCTCTCAAGCAACGAGGCTGGTGCTAAGGCCCAAGCAGCGGCGAACCCGCTGCTGCAGGCGTTTGCAGACGAGATCGGTTCGGCACGAGCACGCACCGGTCCGCCATCTGACCTTGGCCCCAACTACAACACGGTGTCACAACTTCTATGGACGGCGATTCAATCCGCTCTCGATGGAAGCCAGACACCGACGGCGGCTCTTCAGACAGCGCAGTCCTCGCTGCCGTCAGGCGTGTAGATGATGCGAGATGGGGCTCGTCACAGTGAGCGGACTTAGTGGCCACTGAGGCAACCGTCCCGAGTCGTGATCGAGCAATCCTTCACGACTCGGGACCATCTCACCGCAAGCGTGTGGGACGGCGGCGGGAATGGATGAAGTTTGGGTTCATCCTTCCTGTCGTCGTCTACGTGCTTGCGTTTTTTGTCTATCCGCTCGTGCAGAACATCGTCATGAGTTTCGAGAACTTCACGGCGACGTCCTTCTACACAGGCCGAGCTCCGTTCGTCGGCTTCGGGAACTATTCGGCCGTCTTTCAAAGCCCGCAGTTTGCCAACGCCGTGGAGGTAACCGCGATCTTCGTGGTCGCGTCAATCTTTTTCCAATTCACCATCGGGCTCGCGCTTGCGGTCTTCTTCTCGCGTCATTTCCCTCTAAACGCGCTTCTGCGGTCTCTGCTGCTCGTGCCCTGGCTGTTGCCGCTGGTTGTGTCGGCCACCGTGTTCAGGTGGATATTCAACGCCGAGAACGGTGTCCTCGATCAGTTGCTGCAAAGCCTTCACGTGACCAGCCAGCCGATCTACTGGCTGGTCAACCCGAGCTGGGCATTGGTGGCAGTGATCATCGTCAATATTTGGGTGGGCATCCCGTTCAACATGGTGATCCTGTACGGGGGCCTGCAGGGCATCCCGGTCTCTCTCCTCGAGGCGGCGTCGCTCGACGGTGCTAACGCGTGGCAGCGATTCCGCCATGTGAGCCTGCCGTTGCTGAAGCCGGTTACCACCGTCGTGCTAACGCTGGGCCTGATCTACACGATCAAGGTGTTCGACGTGATCATGGTGGTGACCCAGGGCGGTCCCGCGAACGCAACCCAGACGCTGACGATCTGGGCCTACAACCTCTCGTTCATCAATTTCGCTTTCGGGCAGGGTGCGGCAGTCGGCAACCTGCTCATCATCGTCGCGCTCGTATTCGGTGTCGTTTACATCCGGAGCACGCGATTCGTACGCGACGGCGCGGTCTCGCTGTGATGAGCAACACAATCGGCCGAATTGCGAGCGCCCGCCCAGCGCGACGCGCTCACCCCGAGCGACGCCACCGCAACCTCAGACGACGCGGATTTGCAAACACGGCCGTTGCCCTCGCCATCCTCGCCGTGCTGCTCTTCCCGTTGTACTGGATGATCAACATCTCTCTGCAGCCGTCGCGCGATCTACTCCGCATACCGCCGGAGCTGTTCCCCTTCGATGCCACGCTCCATGCATACGGGAACGCGCTCTCGGCCGAGGGCCATGCGCTGCTCGTGAGTCTCGTCATTTCAGTCGGAACTGCTGCGCTGTCGTTGGTGATCGCGATACCGACGGCATTCGCGATGGCGCAACTGCGGCTCCGGTTGTCGCGTCCCATTTTGTTCGCGCTGCTCGTCGCCCAGCTGGTACCGAGCATCATCATGGCGAACGCCCTGTTCAAGATCATGGCGAAGTTCGACCTGCTCAATACAGTGCTCGCGCTCATTCTGGCGGACTCGACTCTCGCGGTCCCGTTCGCCGTGCTGATCCTCAGAGCATTCATGATCTCGGTACCGCGGGAGCTCGTCGAGAGCGCTTACGTCGATGGCGCAACGCGCCTGCGAACTCTGAGGTCGATCGTTGTCCCGGTGAGCCGCAACGCGATCATCACGGCCGGTCTGTTCTCGTTCCTCTTCGCATGGGGCGACTTCCTGTTCGGTCTCACGCTCACGACGACGCACGCGGTCACTCCAATCACAGTCGGGCTGTACAGCTTCATCGGCGCTTATGCGACCGACTGGAACGGCGTCATGGCGACGGGGGTCTTAGCGTCAATACCGGCAGCCGTCCTACTCGTCGTGGCGCAGCGCTACGTCGCTGCGGGGGTTACAGGGGGTGCCGTGAAGGAGTAGGCGGCGGTCCCGTGTGTCGACGGCATGCGGTTTGGGGAAACATCTGGCCGAAGGGATCTTGGCGTGGCAAAGTTTGCGGTGTACCAGTGGGGGATCGAGTGGAGCGAAGGCCACGAGCGGATGCGCGTGCAGGCCTGGGGCGAAGACAGCATTCGTGTGCGCGTGGGACTCGACGGCGTGCTCGACGATCTCCCGGGCGCGCTGCTTCCCGTCGGGGATTGCCAAGCGACGGTGAACACCCACCAGGCTGGAGCAACCGTGGTCAACGGTCGGCTCAGCTGTGAGATCTCGCCCGGCGGTGCCATCCGCTTCCGCCGCGCGGCAGACGGCGAGGAACTGCTCGCCGAGCGCCCGATGCACTTCTACTGGCCCGGCGCTCGCCGCTTCGAGCCGATCGCCAACGGATTTTATCGTCTGGAACAACGGTTTGCCGCCTATGACGGCGAACGCCTTTTCGGTCTCGGGCAGCACCAAAACGAGCGTCTCAACCAGAAGGGGCTGGTCGTCGAGCTCGCACAGCGCAACGGCGAGGTGTCTATCCCGTTTCTCGTCTCGAGCCGCGGATACGCGATGCTCTGGAACAGCCCGGCGATCGGCCGCGTGGAGCTGGCCGAGAACGCTACGCGCTGGGTAGCCGACAGCGCCAGGCAGATCGACTACTGGATCACTACCGGCGACACGCCGACGGCCTTGCTCGCCAACTATGCAGACGTGACAGGGCATGCTCCAGCATTCCCAAGCTGGGCAACCGGCTTCTGGCAGAGCCGACTGCGTTACCGCACTCAGGAGGAGCTGCTTTCAGTCGCCCGTGAGCACCATCAGCGGGGGCTCCCACTGTCAGTGATCGTGTGCGACTTCTTCCATTGGACGCAGCTCGGCGACTGGCGGTTCGACCCGAATGAGTGGCCTGATCCAAAGGCAATGGTGGACGAGTTGGCCGAAATGGGGGTAAAGCTCATGGTCTCGGTTTGGCCGTCGATCAGTCCGCTCAGCGAGAACTACGACGCGATGCTCGATGGCGGTCTGCTAGTGGCAACCGAACATGGCACCCCGGCGCTCAATAAGTGGGTCGATCAGGGACATGACAAGCCAATCGGCGTTTCGTTTTACGATGCCACCAACGCCGACGCTCGAGCATTTGTCTGGGCTCAGGTCCGGGAGCACTATTTCGCGCACGGCATCAGGTTGTGGTGGCTCGACGCGTGTGAGCCTGAGATCAGGCCCGGGAGCTTCGCAAACCTCCGATTCGCCGCTGGCCCGGGTCTCGAGGTTGCCAACCTCTACCCTCGCGAGCACGTTCGCGGCTTCCACGAGGCGATGTCGGCGGAGGGCGAGACAGAGATCCTCATGCTCTGCCGGTCCGCCTGGGCTGGCAGCCAGCGCTATGGAGCACTCGTATGGTCCGGGGATATCCCGGCTACGTTCGAGTCGCTCAAGATCCAGGTTCGAACGGGACTCAACATGGCGATGAGCGGCATCCCATGGTGGAACACGGACATCGGCGGCTTCGATGGCGGCGATCAGGAGTCTCCGGTTTATCGCGAGCTGCTCGTCAGGTGGTTCCAGTACGCCGCCTTCACACCTGTGCTCCGCCTCCACGGAGACCGAGCACCACAGGCCACTCTTGGTCACAACATGAGCGGCGGGCCCAACGAAGTGTGGTCCTACGGCGAGGAGGCGTATCTGCTGATCGGCGAGGTGTTAGCCCTCCGCGAGCGCCTGCGCCCATATGTCCAGAAGCAAATGGACTGGGCTAGCGCGACAGGTGTTCCTCCGATGCGACCGTTGTTTTTCGATTTTCCGGAGGACCCGGAGAGCTGGACCGTCGAGGACGAATTCCTCTTTGGCCCCGACGTTCTCGTCGCTCCTGTCACGGAATACGGAGCACGAACCCGCAACGTCTACTTGCCAAGTGGAGCTCGGTGGTCAAACTCGTGGACCGGCGAGAAGCACGATGGTGGCAACTGGCTCGAGGTCGAATCACCGATCGGGTACATCCCGGTCTTTGCACGCGACGAGGCGGTAGTGCCGGTCGCCGGCGAATGGCAGCCCAAGGCTCGCGGCGCGGCGAAGGGACGCCCGCTCCGCGCGGACCGCTAAGGCGGCGGCGTATTCCCACTCTTACACGACCTTCTGACGCAAGCGATCAAATCGGCTACAGAGGACTCATATGGCCACGGTGACTTTTAGGAACGCGACGCGGATCTATCCGAAGACGGACCGCCCCGCGGTAGACAACCTTAATCTCGGGATCCACGACGGAGAGTTCCTCGTGCTCGTCGGACCGTCAGGCTGCGGCAAGACGACGAGCCTGCGCATGCTCGCCGGACTCGAGGACGTCGACAGCGGGACGATCCTGATCGACGGCACGGAGGTTATAACGCTGCCGCCGCGCAGCCGCGACATCGCGATGGTGTTTCAGAACTACGCGCTCTACCCACACATGAACGTGGCGGAGAACATGGGCTTCGCCTTGAAAATCGCGAAAGTAAAGCGGGCCGACATAGCGGCGCGCGTGCGGGACGCCGCCAAGATCCTCGACCTCGAGGATTACCTTGATCGCAAGCCGGGGCAGCTCTCCGGCGGGCAGCGCCAGCGCGTCGCGATGGGCCGCGCGATCGTCCGTCAACCCCGCGTTTTCCTGATGGACGAGCCGCTGTCGAATCTTGACGCGAAGCTACGTGTTGCGACGCGAACCCAGATCGCAGCCCTGCAACGCAGGCTTGACGTCACGACGGTCTACGTCACCCATGATCAGGTCGAGGCAATGACGATGGGAGACCGCGTCGCCGTCATGAAGGATGGCGTGCTGCAGCAGGTCGACGTGCCGCGCACTCTCTACGACTCGCCGGTCAATGCCTTCGTCGCCGGCTTCATCGGCTCGCCCGCGATGAATCTCATTGCCGGCGCGATTGTGACCGAGGGGGTCAAGATCGGCTCGACGGTCGTGCCTCTTACACCGGCGCTGAAGAACGCTGCCGGGCCCGGTGCGGTCACGGTCGGCCTCCGGCCCGAAGGACTCGAGCTAGCGAGCGAAGGCGATGGCATCCGCGCCGTCGTCCATCTCGTCGAAGAACTCGGCGCCGAGGCATACATCTACGCCCAGCTCGCAAACGGCGTCAGCGAGGACTCGCTCACCGCGAAGAGCGACATCATCGCGCGGGTGGATCCGCACGGCTCCCCTAAGCCCGGCGAAGCCGTGTACCTGCGCGTAAAGGATGGAGCGATGCTCTTGTTCGGTGCCGAAACGGGGGCACGAATCAACGATCGATGAGCAGCCTGTTGGGCGATCGGGTCATGCCTCCCTCTTCCTCCTGCGTCGGTATTCGCGGGCCTTGGTGCGTGAGCCGCACACGGACATCGAGCACCAGCTCGCCGAGCCGTTTCGGCTGTGGTCGTAGAAGGTCCAGCCGCACTTGACGCCGCGGCATGCCTTGAGCCGCGACCATCGCCCGTCAAGCTGGGCAAGCGCGGCGAGCGTCGACAGGATCCCGAGCGCGCCGTCCAGGTCCCGGCGGACGGTCGTGAAGTCGGGCGGCTTCGAGGGGTCGAGTTGCACGAACACGGATGCACCGATGAGCGCTTCGTTCAGGCGCGAGATGATCGCCTGATCCGGGGTGGCGCCGTTGTTCGCGAACAGCAGCTCGCGCAACCCACGGCGCACGTCACGGACGCGTTCGAGGTCGGCATCGTCAAGTCGTGTGCCACGCTCGAGCAGGGCGCGTGCCGCCAGCCAGTCGGCGACGTCCCGCGGCGTCGCGAACCGATCCTCGTGGACGCTGTCGAGGTTCCACTCGGTGTTGACGAACGCCTGGAGCAGCGCGAGCTCGCCGGGCGCGGGCTCGCGCTCGGCCGGCTGGCGCTCGGGCGGAATCGCGAGCGCGCGCAGCGTGGGATGGTTGGGGGTGGCGCCCAGGAGGCGAGTTGCGACCTACGCCCTCATCGGGCGGCACCCAAGCCGGTCCTCGCGGGGCATAAACTTCCAGCGTGCGGTCCGCTGTTCTCGATCCCGGGGCGCTGGCCGATTTGGCGGCGATCCTCCGCCCCGACCAGCTGATCCGCGAGCTCGAGCAGCTGCGCACCTACGAGTGCGACGGGCTGATGCGCCACCGCGTGGTACCGGCTGCCGTCGCGATCCCCGAGACCGCCGCCGAGGTCCAGGCTGTGGTGCGGGTCTGCAACGCCCACAAGATCCCGTTCGTCGCGCGCGGCGCGGGCACCGGCCTCTCGGGCGGCGCGATGCCGGTCGCCGAGGGAATCGTCATCTCGCTAGCGCGCTTCACGAAGATCCTCGCGATCGACACCGAGCGCGGCGAGGTCGCGGTCGAGCCGGGGGTCGCCAACCTCGACGTCACGGCCGCGGTCGCGCCGCACGGCTTCTACTACGCGCCCGACCCGTCCTCGCAACAGGTCTGCACGATCGGCGGCAACACTGCTGAGAACTCGGGCGGCGCGCACTGCCTCAAATATGGCTTCACCGTCAACCACATCCTCGCCGCGGAGATCGTCCTGCCGAGCGGCGAGCTGGTCGACCTCTCCGTCTGGGACGAGGGCCCCGACCTCCTCGGCGCGTTCATCGGCTCGGAGGGTACTTTGGGGATCGCTACACGACTCACACTCCGAATCCTCCGCGCGCCGGAAGCAGTCGCCACCTTGCTCGCCGGCTTCGCCGGGATGGAGGAGGCGGGCGCGGCCGTATCCGACGTGATCGGCGGCGGGATCATCCCGGCAGCGATCGAGATGATGGACTCGATCACGATCGAGGCCGCGGAGGCCGCCGTCCAAGCGGGCTATCCAACGGGCTGCGGCGCGGTGCTGATCGTCGAGTTCGACGGACCGCGCGCCCAAGTCGAGGACGACCTCGAGCGCGTGCTCGAGATCTGTGCGTTGCGCAAGGCGCGCGAGACGCGCACCGCCGAGAGTGCCGAGGACCGCGCGCGGATCTGGCGCGGTCGCAAGGCCGCGTTCGCGGCGATGGGTCGCGTTAGCCCCAACTACTACGTCCAGGACGGCGTCGTGCCACGGACGCGGCTGCCCGAGGTGCTGCACGCGATCAACGAGTTGTCGGCCCGCGCCGGGCTGCGCGTCGGCAATGTCTTCCACGCCGGTGACGGCAACCTCCATCCGCTCGTCCTCTACGACGCGCGGATTGCCGGCCAGGCCGAGCGCGCCGAGGCGCTCGCGAACGAGATCCTCGTCGCCTGCGTCGACGCGGGCGGGTCGATCACCGGCGAGCACGGCGTCGGCACTGACAAGGCCTGCGCGATGCCGCTGATGTTCAGCGAGCAGGATCTCGAGGCCATGGCGCGCCTGCGCTCGGCGTTCGACCCCGACGGCCTCGCAAACCCCGGCAAGGTCTTCCCGACGCCGCGACTCTGCGGCGAGGTACCGGGTCCCTACCGCGTCCACGCGATCGAGCAGGCTGGTCTCGGTGAGCGGCTCTAGCACCGCGGCGCCCCCGCGCCTGCTCGAGCACGAGC
>Ga0182015_10007679_pt1 | contig 10474 bp, 6 predicted proteins | sample 712P3MmetaG_FD_120478 | JGI IMG/M metagenome (GOLD analysis project Ga0182015, IMG submission 120478) | Permafrost microbial communities from Stordalen Mire, Sweden - 712P3M metaG | ecosystem: Environmental > Terrestrial > Soil > Wetlands > Permafrost | place: Sweden: Stordalen | collected... | reverse complement strand
GGAGTTCGCGCCGCGCTTCAAGGCGGCCGGTATAACCTACGAACATCGTCTGATCGACGATATGGTGGCATCGGCGTTCAAATGGGGGGGGGGATATGTGTGGCCCTGCAAGAATTATGAGGGCGACGTTCATTCGGACGGGGTCGCCCGGGGTTTCGGCCCGCTTGTTTTCATGACAGGGGGGTTGTGGACGCCCGACGGCAGAACGGTCGAGGCGGAGGCCGCCCATGGCACGGTCACGCGTCACTTCCGCGAATATCAAAAGGGACACGCCACCTCGACGAATTCGATTGCCTCGATCTTCGCCTGGACGCGCGGGCTTGCTCATCGCGCCAAGCTCGACCGCAATGAAACCCTGGACGGATTTGCGAACACTCTGGAGCGCGTGTGCGTCTCGACAGTCGAAGCCGGATACATGACCAAGGATCTGGCGTTGCTGGTCGGGCCCGATCAGACATGGCTGACGACGGAAGGCTTCCTCGACAAGGTCGCTGCGAACGTTCGAGCCGCAATGGCCGCGCCGGATTGAGGGTCCTGCATGCACCTGATAGACGGTCGTCTCGCGGAACCGGGAGGAATTCCCTGCTCTCGGCCACGAACCCCTCGCAATCTCTTGCGTTTCAAGCCTTTCGCATGTTTGCGGCCCGCAGTTTTTTTACACTTCCCTGCTTTTTTCCCTGCAGCAGGGAAAAATGTTGCGCTTTGTTTCGCTCCCGGAGCTCATCCGCGGACGCCGGCTCTCTACATTTCGTCGAGTTGGCATGCAGCGGCCCTTTCTTGGATCCGATGGGACTATACTGAATCGGACAACATGTCAACCGATTCAGTTATGGCGCTCTCCACTCTGCGCATTCGATCGGCAGTGCAATTGCGCGCCTATGCCGCTGGCGTGAGCGAAGCGAGGCGGCGCTCGATGGCGGCGAGCGCATCGTGCGCTCTTGCGCCATCGGGTCCTCCGGCCTGGGCTAGGTCGGGGCGGCCGCCGCCTCCCTTACCCCCCAGCGCTTCCGCGCCGCGCTTGACGAGATCGACTGCGTCGATGCGGTTCTTGAGATCGTCGGTGACGCCCACCACGAGCGAGGCCCTGCCGTCCGCCACCGCGATCAATGCCACGACCCCCGAACCGAGTTTCGCCTTCGCATCGTCGGCGAGGCCCTTCAGGTCCTTCGCGCTGACGCCGTCGACGAGACGCAACATGGCTTTGACGCCGGCGATCTCGCGCGTTTCTTCCCCAGCGCTCGCGCGCGAGGGAGCCGCGAGCGCGAGTGCACGCCGCGCCTCGCTCAACTCGCGATCGATACGTTTGCGCTCTTCGAGCAGTTGCACGACGCGTTGTGTCAATTCCGCGGGCTGCGTCCTGAGCTCCGCCGCCGCGTCGCGGGCGATGGCGGCCTGTCGGGAGAGATAGAGCCGGGCACCCTCGCTCGTCAGCGCCTCGATGCGCCGCACCCCGGCCGCAACACCACTCTCCGAGAGGATCGTGAACAAGCCGATATCGCCGAGCCTGCGCACATGCGTGCCGCCGCAAAGCTCGACGGAATAAGGCTTGACGCCCGCTTCGCCCATCGTCAGCACGCGCACCTCGTCGCCATATTTCTCGCCGAACAGGGCTTCCGCGCCCGCCGCAATCGCATGCGCGGCCGGCATGAGCCGTGTCGCAACATCGGAATTCTGACGGATCACGGCGTTGACCTCGTTTTCGGTGCGCGAAAGCTCATCGGGCGTCAGTGCGTTGGGATGGCTGAAATCGAAACGCAGCCGGTCGGGCGCCACGAGCGAGCCCTTCTGCGATACGTGCGGCCCCAGCACATGCTTCAGCGCGGCATGCAGCAGATGCGTCGCCGAATGATTGGCGCGCGTGGCGCGGCGGCGCTCGCAGTCCAAGCGCAGTTCGACCACGTCGCCGACTCCGAGCATCCCGCGATCCAGCTCCACCACATGAACGAGCAGCGCACCGAGCTTCTTCTCCGTATCGACGACCCGTCCTTCTCCGCCCTTCGCGGAGAACATCGCGCCGGCGTCTCCGACCTGGCCGCCGGACTCGCCATAAAACGGCGTCTGATTGGTCAGGATACGGACGGTCTCGCCGGTGCCCGCGCGTTCGACGCGGCCGCCATCCTTGAGCATCGCGACGATGCTGCCTTCGGCCTGTTCCGCGTCGTATCCCAGAAACTCCGTCGGTCCGATCTCGTCGCGCAAGGCAAACCACTGCGCGTCGGTTCCCGTTTCGCCCGATCCTGCCCACGCTTTGCGGGCGTCCGCGCGTTGCCGGGTCATCGCTGCGTGAAAGCCCTGCGTCTCCACGGCAATGCCGCGCGGGCGAAGCGCATCCTCCGTCAGGTCGAGCGGAAAACCGTAAGTGTCGTAAAGTTTGAACGCGATCTCGCCCGAAAGGCGGTCGCCGCGCGACAGGTTGGCGCTCGCTTCATCGAGCAGCTTCAGGCCACGCGCGAGTGTCTCGCGGAAGCGCAGCTCCTCCAGCCGCAGCGTCTCCGAGGTAAGCGCTTCGGCCCGCTTCAGCTCCGGATAGGCGCCGCCCATCTCCGCGACCAGCACTGGAAGGAGCCGAAAGAGCAGCGGTTCATGCGCGCCGAGGATATGTGCGTGGCGCATCGCGCGGCGCATGATGCGGCGGAGCACATAACCGCGGCCCTCGTTCGACGGCAGGACACCGTCGCCAATAAGGAACGCGGACGAACGCAGATGGTCGGCGATGACGCGGTGGCTCGCCGCGTGCGTCCCGACCGCAGGCTTTCCCGTCAGCTCGGCGGAAGCCGCGATCAGACGGCGAAACAGATCGACGTCAAAGACATCGTGGACGCCCTGCATTACGGTGGTGAAGCGTTCGAGACCCATGCCGGTATCGATGGAGGGACGCGGAAGCGGTTGGCGCCGTCCGCCGGCGAACTGTTCGTACTGCATGAAGACGAGATTCCAGATCTCGACGAAACGGTCGCCATCCTGTTCCGCCGAGCCGGGCGGACCGCCGGCGAGCTGCGGTCCGTGATCGAAGAAAATTTCGGAACAGGGCCCGCAGGGGCCGGTCTCGCCCATGGACCAGAAATTATCTGACGTGGGAATGCGAATGATTTTCGATTCCGCCAGCCCAGCGATCTTCTTCCACAGCGCGAAGGCGTCCTCGTCTTCCGCGTAAACCGTCACCAGCAGCCGCTCGGCGGGGAGGGCAAAGACTTTATGGACCAGTTCCCAGGCGTCGGCGATCGCCTCTTCCTTGAAATAATCGCCGAATGAGAAGTTTCCGAGCATCTCAAAGAAGGTCAGATGGCGGGCGGTGTAACCGACATTTTCGAGATCGTTGTGCTTGCCGCCGGCGCGCACGCATTTCTGCGCGGTCGCCGCGCGCGCATAGGACCGCTTCTCCTGGCCCGTGAACACGTTCTTGAACTGCACCATGCCGGCATTGGTGAAGAGGAGTGTGGGATCGTTCCGGGGCACGAGAGGAGAGGATGGCAACACCTCGTGGCCGCGGCCGCGGAAGAAATCCAGGAATCCGGAACGGATGTCGGTCAGGCTTTTCATGATCTGCTAGTTAAGCGCTTCGCTGCCAAACGGCAACGCGCACTCTCGTCCCTTGTCGGCGGCCAAAGTGCGAAGGGGCGCCGCGACGCGACGCCCCTTCTGGAGCCGTTCCCCATGCCAATAAGGAACGACATTAGTCTTCGGCTGCGTCTTCAGCGGGTTCCCGTTCTTTCGTGTCCGCCATCAGGCTCTGGCCGATCAGGCCTGCATTCTGGCGGATCAGCGCCTCGATACGGAGGGCGGCGTCTGCGTTCTGCTGGAGATATTGTTTCGCGTTCTCCCGGCCTTGGCCGATGCGGGTGCCGTCATACGAAAACCACGAGCCGGATTTCTCGACGATTCCGGCGCGCACGCCCAGATCGATGAGCTCGCCGACCTTCGAAATTCCCGAGCCATAGACGATGTCGAACTCCACTTCCTTGAACGGCGGCGCGACCTTGTTCTTCACCACCTTCACGCGTGTCTGGTTGCCGATCACCTCGTCGCGGTCCTTGATGGAGCCGATGCGGCGGATGTCGAGCCGGACCGAGGCGTAGAACTTGAGCGCGTTACCGCCACTCGTCGTCTCCGGGTTGCCAAACATGACGCCGATTTTCATGCGCATCTGATTAATGAAGATGACGAGCGAGTTCGACTTGGAAATCGAACCGGTCAGCTTGCGAAGCGCTTGGCTCATCAACCGCGCCTGCAGGCCGGGAAGCTGATCGCCCATCTCGCCGTCGAGCTCGGCCTTTGGAGTGAGCGCCGCCACCGAATCGATCACCACCACGTCGACGCCGCCCGAGCGCACCAGCGTGTCGGCGATCTCCAGCGCCTGCTCACCGGTGTCGGGCTGCGAGATCAGCATCTCGTCGATATCGACGCCGAGCTTCCTGGCATAGGCGGGGTCGAGCGCGTGCTCGGCATCGATGTAGGCGGCGATGCCGCCCTTCTTCTGCGCCTCTGCCACAGCGTGGAGCGCGAGCGTTGTCTTGCCGGACGATTCCGGCCCATAAATTTCGATCACCCGGCCGCGCGGCAAACCGCCGATGCCGAGCGCAATGTCCAATCCGAGCGAGCCGGTCGACACCGTGTCCGCATCGACCACTTCGCGCTGGCCGAGTTTCATCACCGAGCCCTTGCCGAAAGCACGGTCGATCTGCGACAGCGCCGCTTCCAGCGCCCGTTTCCGGTCGCTCTTTTCCTCGCGTCCAACCACCCTCAAAACCGATTCCTTCGTCATGGCTCGCCTCCTTATTTCACAGCGCTTCCCGAATCCAAAATGGGCTGGGAGAGGGGTAATGTACATGTTTTGTTCCAGTCCGCAAGATGGACTGTAACGTATTGGTATAAAAGTGTTTTCTCAGAAGTGTTCTGCCATGGTTCGCGAATTTTTAGGGGCCGGCTGGCGGAGTCCCCGCCGACGCGGCGCTCACGATGCCGATCTTTTGAATCCTCACCGGCTCGACCGGAAAGGCGCCGGGCATGGGTCCGCCGGTTCCGAGGGCGACGGCGGCGATCTTGTCGACCACGTCCATGCCCGAGACCACACGGCCGAACACGGCGTAGCCGGTGGTTCCGTCCGCATCGTCGGGCTGCCGATCGAGGCGTACGTTGTCGGCAAGATTGATGAAAAATTCCGCCGTCGCGGATTTGGGATCGCTGTCGCGGGCCATGGCGATGGTGCCACGCAGATTGCTGAGGCCATTGCCGGCCTCGAGGGCAATCGGATCGTGCACTGGCCGCTGGCTCGTGCCGGAATCATAGCTCCCGGCCTGGATGACGAACCCCGGAACAACGCGATACACCAGCGTACCGTCGTAATGCCCTTCGTTCACATAGTGCAAAAAATTGTCGACGGTTACCGGAGCGTGCGCGCGATCGAGCGCGACAGTGATGTCGCCCAGCGAAGTCTCGATCTCCACGTCGGGCGAATCTGCCGATTGAGCCCGCGCAATACCTGCATAGCCGAGGATGAACGCTCCGGCGACAATCGCAGTCCACGCTGTGCGCATAAAAGCACGCTCCCAAAGTTTCCGTTGCAGCATAGTCCCGTTCTCCGGCGATGTCCCTGGCCGCAGGGGTGACAGGACGCCGCCGTTGGAGCGAAATCGCTGTCAATGTTTATCGAACGCCGAACGATCCGCTGGTTTCTTCCCTTCGCGCTTGCCGCTTGGGCAGGAGCGGCGCGAGCCGGGCCCCCCTACCTCACGGACGACCCCGAGCCGCCACCGCTCGGCCATTGGGAAGCCGTGCTGTTCACGACGGGACTGCAAGCCGGCGGAACGGCGACGGGCGTCCTGCCTGCGATGGAATTCAACTACGGAGGCCTCTCCGACACGCAACTGCACGTCTTGGTGCCACTCGGATTTGCGGCCGGCGGCGGCGAAGCTGCGAGTTTCGGGGGCACCGATGTCGAGTTGGGGGTCAAGTACCGTTTCATCGAAGAGGACGAACAGGGCTGGGGACCGCAGGTGGCCGCGTATCCGATAATCGAGGTTCCGATCGCCTCGAGCCGAAATGGCCTGGCCACGCGCAGCGTGGACGCCTTTTTGCCGGTCTGGGCACAGAAATATCTGGACGGGAATTGGACGATAGACGGCGGCGGCGGTTATTCGATTGATCCCGGCGACCGCAATTTCTGGGTTGCGGGCCTGCTCGTGCAGCGCAAGCTTTCGAAAGCGCTGGCGGTGGGCGTCGAGGCGTTCCACCAATCGCCGGGCACGGACGGGGAGCCCGCGTTCACGGGCTTCAATGTGGGCGCGGTCTATGATCTCGACGAACACGTCCACCTCCTGATTTCCGCGGGACGGGGATTGCAGAATGCAAACCGGAGCGATCAAGCGACTTGGTACGTCGGCTACGAGATCACCGAGTAGTCGCATCCTCGCGAGAGAATTCAATTCGACGGCGCCGAGGTCGGCGCGCTGGAAAGGACGTCCTTCACTTTCGCGGCCAGTTGCTTGAGCCCGAAAGGCTTGGCGAGGAAATGCAGTTCGGCCGCGTTCTCGTCGTGGCGTCGAAACGCTTCTTCGGCATAGCCAGACATGAAAATGACGGCCATCTCGGGCCGCAGGCGGCGCACTGCACGCACGAGCGTGGGACCGTCCATGTTGGGCATCACCACGTCGGTGATGAGGAGATGAATGGCGCCCGAGTGACGCCTCACCAGATCGAGCGCTTCGTCGCCGCCCGCCGCTTCCAGCACCTGATAGCCGCGCAGCTTGAGCGCGCGCGCAGCAAAGCTGCGCACCGCCTCCTCATCCTCCACGAGGAGAATCGTGTCCTGCCCGGTGATGTCCCGAGGGGGCGCGCGCTCCGGCTCCGCTGTCTGGAGAAGCTCGCCCTTATGGCGGGGCAGCCAGATACGAAACACCGTTCCCGAGCCGACTTCGCTTTCCACGGCGATGAAACCGCCTGTCTGCTTGATGATGCCGTAGACCGTGGCGAGGCCGAGGCCCGTTCCCTGACCGATGGGCTTGGTGGTGAAAAACGGGTCGAAGATTTTGGCGAGGTGCTCGGTCGGGATGCCCACGCCCTGATCACGCACCTCGATGCGCACGTAATCGCCCGCCGGCATGATCCCCGTGCCAAGAGAGGTGGCGCGGCTTATGGACTCATTTGCGGTTGCGATGGTCAACGTTCCGCCCTTGGGCATTGCGTCGCGCGCGTTGACCACCAGATTGATGAGCGCGTTCGAGATCTGCGTCTCATCGGCACGAACAGGCCAAAGATCGGCTCCGTGATCGAGCTTCATCTCCACGCCCTCACGCAAGAGCCGGCGCAACATCAGAGCGAGCTCGCCGATCACTTCGCGGAGCGCCAATACGCGGGGCTGCAGAGTCTGCTGCCGCGAAAAGGCCAGCAATTGTGCGACCAGAGTGGCGGCGCGCAGCGCGTTCTGATGGACTTCGTTGATCTCCTTGAACGAGGGATCGCCCGCCGGGTGGCGCATCAGCAGGAATTCGCTGTTCCCAATGATCACGGTCAGGAGGTTGTTGAAATCGTGTGCCACGCCGCCGGCCAGTTGACCGATCGCCTGCATTTTCTGCGATTGTGCGAACTTCGTCTCGAGCGCTTTCTGTTCGGAGATGTCGATCAGATAAAGGATCAGGCGCTCCGTTCCGGCGAGTCCGCGCATATGGATTTCGGCGAGGCGGTCGCCTGCAGCGTGCAACGTCAGCACCGCGCTCCGCTCGGTCGCGGCCCGCGCGAGCGCTTCGCCGACCGCGTTCCGGTCTCCGGGCGCTGCAAGGTCGGCCAAAACCCGGCCCTTAACATCTCCCGCCGCACCCAGAAAGCCCTGGAACAGCGCATTCGAATCGGCGATCGTTCCGTCCAGCTCGACAATCGCCGTGCCAATGGGCGCGTCGCGAAAGAGAGCAGCGTGAACGGTTATATCCAGAGCGTGGTCGTCCGCTGCCGGTTTCCGAGCGGATGCAGCGGACTCGCGCGAGGCGACGCGTGGCGTGAACCACCAGGCGGTCCGAGCGTGGGGGAGAGGAAGGACCGCAGCCAGAAGCTCAAGGCCACCTGTAGCTTCGAATACTTCCTCATGCGCTTTGCCGGCGCCCGCTTTGCGGCTTAGACGGTAGAGCGTTGCTGCACCGGAATCGTTTGCAAAGGCGAGGTGTGGCGGGGGTGCCGCTTGGCCCTCGTGTGCGCCGACCAGACGGCGATAGGCGTCGTTGCAATGAATGACCGCGCCGTCGCGGTTCGTCACCGTCCACGCCACGTTCGCACGCGCTGCCGCGTCTGCGATTTGTCGCGCCTTCACTGCGGCAACGCTTGCACGCGGCCACAGCGCGTAAAGCATGACGCCCGCAATCGCCCCGACGCCGACCAAAAACCCGAGTCCGAGCCAGCCCGAGGCCACGGGCGCAAGGACTACGAGAGCCGCGGTTGCGAGCGCCACAATGCTCAGTGCCACCGCTGCCCACCGCCACGATCCGGAGGGCAGTCCGTAGGTGACGTCGTGGGAAAAGGTGCGCGCCGAAATCATGCCGGCCTGCCGATAATCATGGCTTCCGCTCTTCGGATAAACACGTCCACGGCCCTGCTCGAAGGCGTCATTCTGCCTGATTCGCAGGGGCGCGCGATGCCAAAATGGCGACGCGATCACCCGGCCTCCAAAGGCCAACATTGCCGGCGTGTGGCGTTGCCAAGCGGTCTCTCTAGGCGCGGACCCTCCAACGCGTGTCTACCAACGCGAACTTGGCATATTTCCAGTAAGTTATTGAAACACCAACCTGTTTAGGCTTCTTTGCGGAGCTTGCCCCGCCAAACAAACATGAAGGCCATGCACAAAACGCGCTTCTCAATCAGCAAGGCCGTCATTACTTCATAAATTCTGAACGATAAAGGAGATATTCATATGAACAAAATTAGCGCTTTGGCAGTTGGCGCTCTCATCGCCTTCTCCACCGTGGCCTTGGCTCGAGCCGAAGAGCCCGTCGCAGGCACCTGGAAACTCAGCGTCGGCGAGAACGACGCGCCCTGCACGCTCACACTTGCCAGCGAAACCACGGCTGCTACCACCGGCGTCGCCACACCGTCGAGCGACTGCGCAGGCGGACTTAACGAGATCGGCCGTTGGAAGACCACGCCGTCCGGATTGCAGCTCTTTTCCCCATCCGGAGACATGGTCGCCTGGTTGAAAGCGAAGGACGGCAGCTATCAGGGCTCGCGCCTCAGCGATGGCCGGAAGCTCGCGCTCGATCGCTGATTCGAAGCGGCGTATCTCCCCCCGGCGGCTGCGTCCTCTCGGCGCGGCCGCTTTTTGTCGCGCACTCCTTGCTTGCCGCCTTCCCTTGGCATGGCTATCTAGCGCAGCCGCGACGCGGCGCTCCCAAAGGCGAAGGCGCAGTCATGAGAGAGCTCACCCATTTCATCGGCGGACAGCACGTCAAAGGCGAGTCGGGCCGCTTCGGGGACATCTTCAATCCTGCTATTGGCGAGGTGCAAGCAAGGGTTCCATTTGCCAGCCGCGCCGAAATGCGCCGCGCCGTCGAAACGGCACGCGACGCCTTCGGCGAATGGTCGAGGATCAACCCGCAGCGTCGGGCGCGGGTGATGTTCAATTTCAAGACGCTCGTCGAACGGAACATGGACGAGCTTGCGCATTTGCTTTCGAGCGAACACGGCAAAGTGCTTGCGGATTCGACGGGCGATATCCAGCGCGGTTTGGAGGTGATCGAGTTCGCCTGCGGCATCCCGCATCTGATGAAAGGTGAATACACCGAAGGCGCAGGTCCCGGAATCGACATCTATTCCATGCGGCAGCCGCTGGGCGTCGTCGCGGGTATCACGCCGTTCAACTTCCCGGCCATGATTCCGATGTGGATGTTCGGCGTGGCCATCGCCAGCGGCAACACCTTCATCTGCAAGCCGAGCGAGAAGGACCCGAGCGTTCCGCTGCGACTGGCCGAACTGTTCATGGAAGCTGGAGCGCCTGCCGGTGTGCTCAATGTCGTCAATGGCGACAAGGAGGCGGTCGACGCCATCCTGGAAGATGCGGACATCCAGGCCGTCAGTTTCGTTGGCTCCTCGATCGTGGCGGAATATGTCTATTCGCGGGGCACCGCGCACGGCAAGCGCGTTCAGGCGATGGGGGGCGCCAAGAATCACGCCATCATCATGCCCGACGCCGATCTGGACCAGGTGACCAACGAACTGATCGGCGCCGGCTACGGTTCCGCAGGTGAGCGCTGTATGTCGATTTCGGTGGCCGTACCGGTGACGGACAAGCTGGCCGACGCATTAGTCGAACGTCTGAAACCGCGCGTGGAAAGCCTGAAGGTCGCGCCGCCCACCGATCCCGACGCGGCATTTGGTCCGCTGGTGACCGCAGAGCACCGCCGCAAAGTGCTCTCCTATATCGAGCTTGGAGTGAAGGAGGGCGCAGAACTCGTTGTCGATGGCCGCGGCTTCAGGATGCAGGGCTACGAGAACGGTT
>Ga0182015_10007678_pt1 | contig 10474 bp, 11 predicted proteins | sample 712P3MmetaG_FD_120478 | JGI IMG/M metagenome (GOLD analysis project Ga0182015, IMG submission 120478) | Permafrost microbial communities from Stordalen Mire, Sweden - 712P3M metaG | ecosystem: Environmental > Terrestrial > Soil > Wetlands > Permafrost | place: Sweden: Stordalen | collected... | reverse complement strand
TACGTCCAGTCCAGCAAAATGGTCCATGCTGCGCTTCTCCTTCTGATGCTTGAGGCCGTCCACACGGACCTCGTTGAACCATCAGCCTGAAGCGCAGCACCCAAAATCTTCAGCTATCCACAACATCGCAGGCCGATTACCCCATCTTTGCCCCCGACAACGGAAATTGCATTTATGCGTCCACGCCTTAGGCGGCGCACAGTAGCGCCGACGCACCACGGATTGGATAGGACCGCATGAGAACGCTCACGATTGGCGATGTCACCATTACCAGCATCATCGAACGGGACGGGCCGTGGCGGCGGCCGGAGGAGATGTTCCCCGCTTATGACCCTGACGTCGGCCGGCGCCACCTCGCGGCACTTGACCCGGAAGTATTCGATCCGGCGTCCGGGCGCATGGTCATCACCTATCAGACCTATGTGGTGCGGACGCCCAAGCACACGATCCTGATCGACACGTGCACCGGCGAGGACAAGGGCTATGCGGCGCCGATGGATTTCCCGAAGCAGCCTTGGCTCGACGGCTTTGCCGCAGCGGGCCTGCGGTTCGAGGACATCGACTACGTGTTCTGCACGCATCTGCACATCGACCATACCGGCTGGAACACGATGCTGCGCAATGGCCGATGGGTGCCGACCTTCCCCAAGGCAAAATACATTTTCCACAAACGGGAATACGCCGCCTGGGAAGAAGAGAGCAAACGCGGCGGCAATCGGCCGGGCGGCGGCGGCAATGTGTGGCCATACAATTGCGAGCCGGTGGTCGCGGCTGGACAGGCCTTGCTGGTCGACGACGATTACCAGCTCGACGATACGTTTTGGCTGACGCCCACGCCGGGTCATTCGCCGTGCCATTGCTGCGTCAATATCCGCTCGCGCGGGCAGCACGCGATCGTCGTCGGCGATCTCATGCACCACGCGTTGCAGTGCCGCGAGCCGGACTGGTCGACGGTGTTCGATTGGGATCCGGCGGAGGCAGCGCGGTCGCGCCGCACGTTTCTCGGCGCGACCGCCGGAACCGGCAGGTTCGTACTGCCGATCCATTTCCCGCATCCCACTACCGGGCTCATTGAGGCGGACGGCGAGCGATTTCACTACAAGTTCGTGCGCTAGACCGCCGTCGAGATGAAGCGTTTGAGCTCCGCGGCGACGCCCGCAATAACGCTGTCCCAATCCCCAAGCGACACCTGCCGGAACAAACGCGTGGTCGGGTACCAGGGCGTGGTTTCGCCGTCGCGGGTCCAACGCCAATCCGGTGAAAATGGCACCAGCACCCAGACCGGCCGGCCCATGGCGCCGGCGAGATGCGCGACCGCGGTATCGACCGTGATCACGAGATCGCACAGCGCAAGCACCGCTGCGGTGTCGCTGAAATCGTCGAGTTCGCCCCCGCTAGGGGTCACGCGTTTTTCGGCGGCGAGCGGGGCGGCGTCCTCATTGCGAACGTCGCGCTGAAGGCTGACGAAGGTTGCCCCCTCCCTTCCCTTCCCCGCAAGCGGGAGAGGATGAGAAGGAGAAAACAGCGGCGCGAGCTTGGCGAACGCAATCGAACGATTGCGATCGTTGTCGTGGCCGGGATTGCCGGACCATGCGAGCGCGATGCGCGGGTGCGCGAGTTCGCCAAGGCGTCCCGACCATTTCGCTAGGCGAGCTTCGTCGGCCGACAGATAAGGGATTTGCGCCGGCACGGTCGACAGCTCGGTATGCAAAGCAAGCGGTAAGCTGCCCACCGGACAGTGCACGTCGAACGGCGGGGGCGCCTCGCCGCGCGCGATCACTGTGGCGGCGCCTACGAGCGGCGCCATCAACGCCTTCAACTCGGTTTGCACTTCGAGCACAATTTTGGCGCCGCTTGCGGCAAGCAGCGGAACGTACCGCGCGAACTGGATGGTATCGCCCAGCCCCTGCTCGGCGTGGAGGAGAATGGTCTTGCGCGCCAGCGGATAGTCGCCGAGCCACAGCGGCCGGCCGCGGCTCTTTTCCGGCGCCATGCCGGTGCGGCGCCAGCGCCATTCGTATTCTTCAAAGCCGCGCCGATAATCGCCGAGCGTGAGCAAAACCATCGCCAGGTTGAAATGCGCATCGGCGCGATCTTTTTGCAGCGAGATCACTTTGCCGTAGCTCGCGACCGCTTCGTCGAAGCGGTTGAGCTGCGCCAGCGCCTTGCCGCGATTGAGCCAGGCGTTGGCATGCTCGGGCGCGTCCCCAAGCGCGCTGTCGTTGGCCGCGACCGCCTCGGCGTAGCGCCCGAGCGCGAGCAGCACCACGCCGCGGTTGTACTGCGCGCCCGGCTGACCGGGTGCGAGCACGAGCGCGGCATCGAAGGCGGCCAGCGCCCGTTCCGGAAATCCGAGCGCGGCCTGGGCGAGGCCGCTATTGAGGCGCGCCTCCAAATGCCGCGGCGAGCGCGCGAGCACCGCTTGGAATTCCGTCAGCGCGTCGGCCGCGCGCCCGAGACTCAACAGCACATTGGCGTGCTGGTTGAGGACATTGACGTCGTCGGGCGCCAGCGCGCGCGCTTTGTCGAGGCATTCGAGCGCGTCCGCCGGGCGCTTGAGCGCATGCAACGCCTGCCCGAGATTGCTCCACGCCTGCGGCGAACGCGGATTGGCTTTGACCGCGGCGCGGAACAGCCGCTCGGCTTCGCCAAAACGGCCCTGCTGCAGCTTGACGCCGCCCAGAAGATTGAGCGCGTCGAAATTATCCGGCGCGGCTTTGAGCACGCGCGTATAGATTTTTTCCGCGTCGCGCAGCTGGCCCTGCCGGTGCAGCGCAACCGCCTCTTGCAGCGACGCCCCGGGATTGAACGGACCGGACCTTGAGCTCATAGCCGGTTGATCTGCGCGATGCGCCGCGTGACCTCCGCCGGCGTCGCAGCGTCGGCCTTGTCTTTAAGCGCCAGCGCCGTGCGCGCGGCCGGCCGGCCGAGACAGCGCGTGAGCCAAGCCTTGAGGTGCGGCACCGCCGACAAGTCCATGTCGACGGCGCGGCTGATGACGGCGGCAACGTTGAGATCGGCGACGGTGAAATCGTCACCGAGGAGATAGGGCTTCTTAGCCACGGCCGTGTCGAGCACCTTGAACGGCACGGCGATGACTTGCAGCGCCTCCTCGCGCAATGCGGCATTGCGCTCGGCCGGCGGCAGGCGCACCGCATGCAGCGACCAGATATTGACGCCGCGATCGACCTCGGCGATCGCCCAAAAGCTCCATTGCCACACCTGCGCCTCGTCTTTTAGCGAAGCGGGGTAGAGCTTGCCGGCCGAATGCTTCTTGGCGAGGTAGAGCGTGATCGCAAGCGACTCGAACAGGCCGAAGCCGTTATCGACGATGAAGGGCAATCGCCCGTTCGGATTGAGCGCCGCGAATTCCGGCGCGCGGGCGCCGGCTGTGCCGATCTCGATCGGCAGATGCCCGTAAGCGAGCCCAAGCTCCTCCGCCATCCACAGCGCGCGAAAGGCGCGGGTGCGGGCGATGCCGTAAATGCGAAGCTTTGCCGTCATTGTGCACGGAATAGGCGAAGTCGCGGCTGCGTTGTCAAGCCGCGGCCGGGGTCGTAGAAATGTCCGTCGAATTTGAGTTGCGCGAGATTTATTTCCGTCATCCTGAGGTGGCCGCGAAGCGGCCCTCGAAGGATGCGGCCGAAGCGCCTGGGCCGTCGCCCTTCGAGGCTCGCTTCGCTCGCACCTCAGGGTGACGGAAAAAGGAATGGAAATGGAATTCGGACTTTTCTCGAACGGCTTTCGCCCGCACACGACCGCAGCACAGACCTACGAAGAAGACCTCGCCGAGATCGTGCTCGCCGACCAGCTCGGCTTTCGCGACGCCTATATCAGCGAGCACCACGGCGAGCCGGTCTATATCGACAAGGTCGACACGCTGCCGGTGCCGGAGCTTCTGATGTGCAAGGCAGCCGCGGTGACCAAGCGGATTCGCATGGGCGCTGCGGTCAAGCTCATTCATCTCGCGCATCCGGTGGATACCGCGATCCAGGCGGCGGTGACCGATCATGTCATCGGCGGCAACCGTTTCATTTTCGGTTTCGGCTCCGGATTTCCGAGTCCGCTGTTCGCCAACGAACGCGGGCTGACTTACGAAGACCGCCATGAGCGGTTGCGCGAATCGCTCGATCTGATCTTGAAGTGCTGAACGGCGCGCGAGCCGTTCGACTGGGACGGCAAATATTGGCGCGGCAAGGGCATTGTCGCCACGCCGCCGCCGCTCGGTGTTCCGCATATGCCGATCGCGACGGCAACCGACACGCCTTCGATGATCGAGCTCGCCGGCGCGCGCGGTTACACGCTGCTCTCGGCGCAGATCGATTCCGCCGGAGCGGTGCGCAAGAAGGCGGATCGCTATGCGCGTGCGGCGAAGGCCGCGGGCCGCGCCACGCCGCTGCGCAACCTCACCGTGGCACGCTACGTTTATCTCGCCGATTCGCGGCGCGAAGCCATGAACGATCTGCGGCCGGCCTTCACCTACGAGCTCGAGTATCAGAAGAAGCGCGGCTTCATCCGGCTCATCAACGCCAGTTACGGCCTATCGCTCGTGGAAAACGAGGTCACCTTCGACCAGCTTGCCGACGCCGGCATCTACTATCTCGGCGATCCCGATACGGTGCCGCGTCAGCTTCGCGAATTCTATAACGCCGCCGGCGGCTTCGGCACGCTGTTGATCGTGGCCGGGAAAAATTGGGCGACCCGCGACAAGGTGTTTCGCTCGATGCGCCTGTTCATGGAGCACGTGGCGCCGCAGCTTGCCGGCTTGGTGCCGATGCGCGATCCTGACGCTGTCGCGGCGTGACCCCCGGAGGAAAAGCGGATGCGTCTTGGAATGTTCATGATGCCGGTGCACCCGCCGGCGCGCTCGTTCACCGACACGCTCGCCGAAGACGAGGAGAAGTCGCTCTATGCCGACAAGCTCGGCTTTAACGAGCTGTGGCTCGGCGAGCATTTCTCGGCGACCACCGAGCCGATCCCCTCGCCGCTGATGTTCATGGCGGGGCTCATCCCGCACACCAAGAATTTGAGCTTCGGCACGGCGGTGATGTGCCTGCCGAACCACCACCCCGTGAAAGTCGCCGCCGAGGTCGCGCAATTCGATCACATGAGCCGCGGCCGTTTCATGTTCGGCATCGGGGTCGGCGGATTGTTTTCCGATTTCGAGCTGTTCGACAATGCCGACCGCGGCGTGCGCGTGCGCAAGGCGATGGAATCCATTGCCATGATCCGGCGCATCTGGTCGCAGGATCCGCCCTACGATCTCAAGGGCGAATTCTGGAACGTAAGCCTCAAAGACGCGATCATTCCCGAGCTCGGCATCGGCTATATGCCGAAACCGTTCCGCAAATCGGGGCCGCCGATCTTTATGTCGGTCAGCAGTCGCGATTCGCCGACCGCGCGCGTCGCCGCCAAGAACGGCTGGGGCATCATCTCCGCCAATAATATCCCGAGCGATGCCATCGGCTCGCATTGGCAGACTTATTCCAAGGCCTGCATTGAAGCGGGCAGACCTCCGAATGGCGACAACTGGCGCGTGGCGCGCAATATCATGGTCGCTCCGAGCGACGCGGAGGCCCGCGATCGCGTCTTTGGCGCGGAAGGCTCCAACCGCTATTTCTACACCTACATGCGCGAGGTGCTGTCGCGGGTCGGCCTTCTCTCGGCGCTCAAGCCGCGCGTGGACATGCCGGACGACGAAGCCACGGTCGAGGCCATCGCCGAAGGCAGCGCAATCTACGGCTCGCCGAAGACCATGCTCGACAAGCTCATAGCCTTCCGCGACAAGGCCGGCCCGTTCGGCAATTTGCTCATCACGGGGCTCGATTGGAGCGGCCCCAACGCGGCCTGGGAGCGCGAATCGATGCGGCTTTTGGCGCAAGAGGTGATGCCGAAATTCCGCCAGCACGCGGATCAGGAATCGGGCATCAGGAGTCAGGCATCAGTAAATTAGGGCCTTAGCCGATCCCTGATCCCGGTTTCCTGATACCTGCACCTTGTGCGTTCTTGCGCGGCGATTTCTTGTGTGTGACACTGAGGCGTCCCCGGGGGGATAGTTTCCTAGGGTTCTCAAAAGTTGGAGGGGCTCATGCGCCATATCAAGCGTTCGCTATGTCTGGCAGTCGCGCTGTCGGCTTTTGCTTATTCCGGAGCACAGGCCGCGGGGCTCAACTGCGCAGTCGCAACGTCCGTGAATAATCACGCGCGGATCACGTTGAAGGGCAAGACATTGACCACGTGCAGCGGCGCCGCCGGCTGCAAGTGCGTGTCGTGTTACGATCTTGACGGTTCGGTCTACTCGGCTTGCTACCCGCTCGTATTGCCGATGCCGAAGTAACGCTGAGCGGTCAGGATAATTGCAGCGGTTTGACGAGGTTTGCCGCGCGCTAGGGCGAGCCTCGCTGGGCATTTTCGGCACACCAAAAGCCCCGCGGGAAACCGCGGGGCTTTCGCGTTTTCAGCCTGCAGAAGTGCGCTCCGCCCCGCCGCCAGTCACGAATACAGTCCGTATCGTGGCGTTGTTCCTCGCCCAATGGTTTGCAACGTCCGCAAGCGGAACCGCTTTGGTCGCGAGCTTGAAACGGTTCGCCACGGTTGCCTGAAATAGCTCCGCGATTGCGTTGCACATCCGTCCGAAGGGAACACTGCCAATGCCGCTGCCGATCAGCTGCAAAGAGGAAGAGCGAATGACCGTGGCGGCAAGAGGGATGGTCTGTCCGCCTATGGAGCCGATCTGCACGAATCGGATCGGGACGCCGTCTTTGCCGGATTTCGCGGCCGCGCCGAGCAAGCGCTCCGCGCTGGGTCCCCACAGATAGTCCAGAACAATATCCACGCCATCGCCGGCGAATTGCTCGCTGAAGGCGGCGTCAAGCGCATCGCCGTCTTGAAGGAGCGAGATGGCGACGTCGGCGCCAAGCGCCGCGAGTGAGTTGAGAACGCCGCTGTCGCGGCCCGTGGCAACGATCTTTTTGGCGCCGAGATGCTGCGCGATTTGCACTGCCAAGCGGCCGGAGCTTCCAGTCGCGCCGTTCACCAGCACATTTTCGCCCGGCAGCAATCTGGCACGCTCTTTGAGCGCGGCCCACGACGACATTCCGGGATTGGCAATAGCGGCCGCCGTCACGTCATCCAATTGGTCGGGCACCGCAATACAGTGCGACGCGTTCACCACGGTCCGCTCGGCCATGCCGCCAAAGGGCGCCCGCGGCAGAAGAAAAAACACGCGCTTGCCATCTTGCCGTCGTCCGACGCCATCAAGCCCAACGACAAACGGGTAGACACCGGCGGAACTGTAATGCGTGCCCGCGGCCCGCGCCTTCGTCACATGACTAAGCGCAGCGGCGGTGATATCGATCAGGACCTCGCCTGGCGCGGCCTGCGGGCTTTCGAAGTCGGCATAAATAGGAGCCCTACCGGCGCCCGTCACGATTGCGGCTTTCATGTCGATGGCTCGGAAAATCACGACAGCGCGTCCGCCACCGCCTTGCCGCAGGCGGCGGTGCCTAGCGGACCGCCGAGGTCGCGGGTGCGCAGCTTCTGCTCCGCCAACACCTTCTCGATGGCTTTGACGATCGCGGCCGCGGCGTCGGTCTCGCCGAGATGCTCGAGCATCATCGCTCCCGACCAAATCTGTCCGATCGGATTGGCGATGCCCTGCCCCGCGATGTCCGGCGCCGAGCCGTGCACCGGCTCGAACACGGAAGGGAATTTGCGCTCGGGATTGATGTTGCCGGACGGCGCGATGCCGATGGTGCCGGTGCAGGCTGGGCCGAGATCGGAGAGAATGTCGCCGAGCAGGTTCGACGCCACCACCACGTTGAAGCGGTAGGGCTTGAGTACGAACAGCGCGGAGAGAATATCGATGTGATACTTGTCCCATTTGATGTCGGGAAACTTCTTCGCCATCGCTTCGACCCGCTCGTCCCAATACGGCATGGTAATGGCGATGCCGTTCGACTTGGTGGCCGAGGTGAGATGCTTCTTCGGCGTCTTGCGGGCAAGCTCGAAGGCGAATTTCAGCACGCGGTCGACGCCGATGCGCGACATCACGGTTTCCTGCACCACCACTTCGCGCTCGGTGCCGGCGAACATGCGGCCGCCGATGGCGGAATACTCGCCTTCGGTATTCTCGCGCACCACCCAGAAATCGATGTCGCCGGGCTTGCGGTTGGCGAGCGGCGACGGCACGCCGGGCATCAGCCGCACCGGGCGCAGATTGACGTACTGATCGAACTCGCGGCGGAACAGGATGAGCGAGCCCCACAGTGAAATATGATCCGGAATTTTCGCCGGCCAGCCGACCGCGCCGAAGAAAATGGCGTCGTGGCCGCCGATCTTCTCCTTCCAATCCTCCGGCATCATGCGCTGATGCTTTTCGTAATAATCGTAGGAGGCGAAATCGAAATGATCCTGCCGCAATTCGAAGCCGAACTTTTTCGCCGCGGCTTCGAGCACGCGCACGCCCTCCGGCACCACCTCCTTGCCGATGCCGTCGCCGGGAATGACGGCGATACGATGGACGCGATTGGTGGACATGGACGGTCTCCTTCCGGATGCGGTTCTGTATGACGATGGTAGCGCGGATGGCGCCCGGGCGAAAAGCCGACGTCGTGCGTTCTTTTAGCGACGGTCAGCTCATGAGGCGAATAGATCGATATGGCTTCCGGTCCGGATCAAAAGTACTTCTTCGTCCGTAACGGTGTAGATCAGGAGCCAATCGGGCTCGATGTGGCACTCCCAAACGCCGCTCCACGCACCGGACAATTTGTGCGGACGATAGGCCTGCGGAACAGACCCTTGCTCGGCGAGCAATTCCACTGCGGCACAAGATCACCGATGTCTTTGCCACGGCGTCTCTGGCGCTTGAGGTCGTCACGAAATTGCTTTCGCTGCGCAATGCGGCGCATGAATCGAGCTCAAGCCGAACGAATTTCTTTTGCCCAAGCTTTTACGGAGTCGAAGCTCTCGATGTTTTTGCGCCTTCGCGCCTCCAGGAGCGCCTTGCGTGTGGCCGCATTTGGGATGCGTATGGGAAAGGGCAGCCCGCGATAAAGCGTGACCTGCTTGTAAAACAGCGTGATCGCTTCCGTCGGTGTCATGCCCAGCCGGTCCAGCACGGCTTCGGCGTCATGTTTGAGCCTCGGTTCGACGCGCGCCCGGATAGTTTCGCTCTTGGCCATGGTCAATCGTCCTCCATGCCACGAGTGTAGCACATTTGGGGAACACGAAGAAGCCCGTAGAATGGCTACAAACCACGGTGAAAAATAACGCTCAAATTATTGGCCGGCATCTGCACAGTCTCGGCCAGCGCCAGATTGTGCCGTTTGGCGAGTTCCGTGACTTCGATGAGATCACGTATGCCCCACGCGGCGTTCTGCGTTTGCAAGTTAACGTCGAAGTCTCGGTTGCTTTGCGCGGTATGACGGCCGTCGATCTTGTACGGGCCGTAAAGATAAAGAAGGCCGCCGGCCGGCAGTGTACGCCCCGCGCCGGCGATCAGGCCTTCAGTGGCGGCCCAAGGCGAAATGTGGATCATGTTGTTGCACATCACCGCATCGGCGCGTTCGACGGGCCACTGCTCCGACGTCACGTCAAGCCGCAACGGCGGACGGAGATTCTGGGCGTCAGCCGCGATGCGGTGAGCGGCAATACTTGCGAGCGCCATGGGATCCGGATCGGTCGGTTGCCACGTCAGCCAAGGAAGTTCTTTTGCGAAATACGCGGCATGCTCGCCGCTGCCGCTGGCGACTTCGAGCACCACCCCCTCCGGCGGCAGGCAGCGCCGCAGCACATCGAGAATCGGCTCGCGGTTACGGGCGACGTGCGGACGATATATCCGCGGATCGGATGTTTCGGACATATGAAACTCAGCTACACGTTAACGCCAAAAATCTGGAAAACAAAAAAGCCCCGCGGAAAACCGCGGGGCTTTTGTATGTCTGATCGTGATGAGGAGAAATCTTAGTTGAGCATGATCTTATCCGAAAACCGGAAGACCGCTTTTCGGGATCATGCTTGCGTTCCGTTCTTGGCAGACCTGGCGGCGACCTACTCTTCCAAACCTTGAGGTTTAGTACCATCGGCGCAGAGGACTTTGACGGCCGAGTTCGGGATGGGATCGGGTATAGGCTCCTCGCTATGACCACCAGGTCGGCGAAGAACGGAACTATCAGGGATCAGGAAATCAGTAGTCAGGCATCAGAAAGATAGCCGACCACGATTCGAACCCTGAGATGAAGCAAGCTGACTTTCGCCACTCGGTATCAGGTCCAGTAATCTGATTCCTGATTACTGATACCCGACTCCTGGAATGGGCACTGAAAATGAGAGCGTTCAAGCCGATCGAGCTATTAGTACCGGTAAGCTGAACGCGTCACCGCGCTTACACACCCGGCCTATCAACGTGGTGGTCTACCACGGCTCTCAAGGGAGAACTCGTTTCGAGGTGGGTTTCCCGCTTAGATGCCTTCAG
>Ga0182015_10007677_pt1 | contig 10476 bp, 9 predicted proteins | sample 712P3MmetaG_FD_120478 | JGI IMG/M metagenome (GOLD analysis project Ga0182015, IMG submission 120478) | Permafrost microbial communities from Stordalen Mire, Sweden - 712P3M metaG | ecosystem: Environmental > Terrestrial > Soil > Wetlands > Permafrost | place: Sweden: Stordalen | collected... | reverse complement strand
GTCGCCGGTAAGCGAAGTGAGATCGCCGAGAGGGCTTTGGCCGGCGGCCGGGACCGTGTTCGTGGCGGGAGGCGCAACTTGAGCGGCCAGGGGTCGCGTGGCGACAACCGCGCCAACGAAAATCCACGCGATTGCGTGCAGCAGCCGGGGCCCTCTGCGGAAACCGTTCACGAAGCTGTCCTCTTTTCTGAATTTTCGCGCCGCGAGCACCGCGGACTGATTTGCCGGCCCGGCTGAGCGACGCTCAGCAACGTTTTGCGGCAAATGTGCCTCATACTAACATGCTGGGTATGGGGACCCGGACGCGGCGATGGTGGGTCGTGGCGAAAACTCAAACTTCTGGATCTGGGATGAGCTTACCCGGTCAAAGGCGGCGGCGAGCCGTCGCACTCCGCGATTCGGACTGGCGTTGCCGACGGAAATTGGGCGTTCTATGATTGCGAAGAGGGGTAAGCGATGAAGGCAATTCTGACGACGGTTTTCTTGGGAATATTGGCGGCGGCGATGTTGCTGCCGCTGGGAACGAGCCTGGTGAGCGCGCAGTCTCCGGCCGGCCCGCAGGGTGGATCTGGATCTGGAGCGCAGCAGGGCGCACCGCCCGTCGCGCCGACTTCCCCGCCGCAGCAGGAAAAACCCGCCGAAGCGGGAGCTTCCATCAGCGTGGAAGTGCCGGTGGTAACTTTGGACGTGATTGCGGCCACCCAGCACGGCGATATCCTGACGGGATTGAAGAAAGAAAATTTCCGCGTGATCGACGAAGGCGCGCCGCAGACGATCACCAACTTCGGGGCGACCGATGCGCCGATCACCATCACGATGGTGATGGAATTCAGCAGCCGCGGATATTTCGATTGGTTTGCGTATCAAGCCAAGTATTGGGCGGACGCGTTTTTCCCAAACCTGAAGCAGAAGGATTGGGTGGCGCTGGTTACCTTCGACATGAAGACCCGGACGGAAGTGGATTTTACGCAGAATAAAGACGAGGTTCGCAGCGCACTCTATCATTTGTATTTTCCGGGATTCAGCGAATCGAATGTGTTTGACGCGGTGCTGGATACCACCGAGCGGATGAAGGATGTGAAGGGCAAGAAATCGATCCTGCTGCTGGCTACCGGCGTGGATACGTTTTCAAAACACACGCTGGACCAGACGATGAAGCAGTTGCGGCAAAGCGACGTGACGATTTTCTCGGTCGGCTTGGATAAACCGTACATTAATTTCATCGAGTCGCATGGGAATCAGGGCTCGCATATGAATTACTTGCAGGGCGAAAATCAGCTCAAGACTTTTTCGGCGCTGACCGGCGGGTATGCGTGGTTTCCGCAGTTTGACGGCGAGATTCCGGGGATTTTTCATGATGTGGTGGCGTTTTTGCGCAATCAGTACAGCATTTCGTACACCCCGACGACCGGGGCGAATGACGGCAAGTTTCATAAGGTGAAGATTGAATTGGTGGCGCCGGATGGCGGGCCGCTCGTGGTCAACGATCAGAAGGGCAAGAAGCAGAAGGTCGTGGTTTATGCGCGAGAAGGATATACGGCGGTAAAGGGCGGCGTGGGCGACTAGAGAAGATAGTCGACAGTCGATAGTTTAAAGTCGAAAGCTATGGGGCCGAGTCGACTGCCTAATAGCCGCGGCTGAAGTCCACTACGTTGAACATTTCGCGGTTGGCGAACCAGCGTTCCAGTAAATCCATCAACAGGTCGGTTTCTTTTTGCCAGAGGCGGTCGCTCACGCCACTGGTGTGCGGCGTTATGAAGAGATTGGGCGCTTTCCAGAGCGGGCTGTCGGACGGAAGAGGCTCGGTGGCGGTTACGTCGAGTGCGGCGCCGCGTAACGCTCCGGTTTCGAGTGCGCTGATCAAAGCGGATTCGTCGAGCAGCGACCCACGGCCCACGTTGATAAGTCTTGCGCCGCGTTTCATTTTTGCGATTTGCGCCGGGCCGATCAGGTGCTGCGTTTCGTGGGTGTCCGGCGCGGCGAGAACGATGTAGTCCGCGTGAGGTAGCGCGGAATCGAGCTGCGCGATGGGCAGGATTTTTTCTACGTGGCTCGCGTCGCCTTTGCCCGAGCGCGTTACGCCCCAGACGCGCATATCGAAAGCGCGGGCGCGGCGCGCGAGTTCGCGGCCGATCGAGCCGTAGCCGACGATGAGCAGCAGTTGGCCGTTGAGTTCGCTGAGCGGATACGGTTGGCTGGAGACTTGCTCCTGGCCCCACTGCGCGCGGTCCTGGTAGCGAACGCTGTCGGGGAAATTGCGGGCGAGCGCGATCATCAGTCCCATGGTGTGCTCGGCCATGGGCGGAGAAAAAATACCGCTGGGATTGGTGAGCAGGACGCCAGAGTCGCGCAGCTCCGGATACATAAGTTGCGAGACGCCGGCGGCGGTGGAGTGAATCCACTTTAATTTTTTTGCGAATTGAAATTGATTGGGGCGCAGCAGAGCGCCGATGAAGATGTCGGTATCCGGCAATTCCTGCGGCAGGCGATCGTAGTCGGGCAAATGGACCACGCACATTTCGGGCCAGCGGGCGCGGATGGTGTCCGGCATGATCGGGTGGGCGCGCCACTGCGGAAATGGATGCCAGACGCAGATGATGAGTTTGGTTTCGGCGGGACTTGTGCGGTTCATTTTATTTTTTGTTTCGCTCAGATCATTCCCTGCTGTGTTTCCATTGCAGAATGAAGCCAACCACGACACCGAGTCCGATGGTGCCGATTATGAATGGGCGCGCCACGGAAATCGCGAACCACGCAATCACAACTAAACCGACGGACGCGATGGCGCCCGCTTTCGTGCCGGGTACGGAGACGTTGCCGAAGGCGAGTCGCTGCGGTGCCGATCGTTTACGCCCGCCTAGATTCTCGAACACGGGTCACCTCCCGCCGAAGCTGCTACTTCGTCTTGACGCGCAAATCGCGGCCGGTCATGTCGGCCGGTTGCTGCTGACCCAAAGCGGCCAGCATGGTGGGCGCGATATCTCGGAGTGAGCCGCCGGGTTGCAGCTGCCGCGTGTCGTTGTCGCTCACCAGAATAAATGGAACCGGATTGAGCGTGTGATAGGTGTGCGCGCCGCCGGTGTTGGGATCGATCATGGTTTCGGCGTTGCCGTGGTCGGCGGTGATAATCCAGGCGCCGCCGCGCGGCTTTAGCGCTTGATAGATGCGGGCCAGGCCGGCGTCGACTGCTTCCACCGCTTTGATGGCGGCTTCGAGCTTGCCGGAGTGGCCGACCATGTCGGCGTTGGCGTAATTCATGATGATGGCGTCAAATTCGTTTTGCTCGATGGCTTTCACTACCGTATCGGTGATGCCTTCGGCGGACATTTCTGGTTTGAGATCGTAGGTTGCGACTTTTGGCGACGGGACGAGGATGCGTTCTTCGCCGGTGAAGGGCTTTTCGATGCCGCCGTTGAAGAAATACGTAACGTGCGCGTATTTTTCGGATTCCGCGCAGCGCAGATTCTTGTACTGAACGTCGGCGAAAACCTGGGCGAGGATGTGTTCGAGTTTTTCCGGGCCGATTACGTATTGCAGCCACGGCCAGTTTTTTTCGTACTGCGTCATACCCACGTAGAAGAGATTTTTCGGGCGCTTGGGATCGACGAACTTGTCGAAATCGGGCGCGGCCAGCGCGAAGGTCATCTGCCGGGCGCGGTCGGCGCGATAGTTGAAGAAGATTACCGCGTCATCGTCGTGGATCAGGCCGACTGGCGCGGCGTTGAGGCCTTCGCCTTTCGTGACGACGATGGGCTTGATGAATTCGTCGGTGACGTCTTGCTCGTAGCTTTTTTGCAGCGCGGCGATGGGATCCGCGGTGCGCGTTTCGGCGGTGCCGTGGACCAGCGCGTTGTAGGCCAGTTCCATGCGCTCCCAGCGGTTATCGCGGTCCATCGCGTAGTAGCGGCCGATAAGCGTGGCGATTTCTCCGGCTTGCAACTCGCGCATCTTTTGCTGGAGCTGGCGGACGAAGTCGCAGCCGCTGTGCGGCGGGGTGTCGCGCCCATCCATGAAACAGTGCACGAAAACTTTTTCGACTTTCTCCTGCTTGGCCATTTCGAGCAGCGCGAAGAGATGCTGGATGTGCGAGTGAACGCCGCCGTCGCTGAGCAGGCCGATGAAGTGAAGCTGGCGCTGGCGGCCGCGCTCCATCGCTTGCTTGAACAGCGGAACATTTTGCAATTGCTTGTTGGCGACCAGCACGTCGATGCGCGTCATGTCCATGTGCACGATGCGCCCTGCTCCGATGTTGAGGTGGCCGACTTCGCTGTTGCCCATTTGACCTTCGGGTAGCCCGACGGCTGGGCCGGAAGTGTGAATCACCGTGTTTGGAAAATTCTGGATCAGGGAGTCGTAAGTGGGCTTGCGGGCGAGCGCGATGGCGTTGCCTTTTGTTTCGGCGCGGTAGCCCCAGCCGTCGAGAACGGTCAGTACGATGGGTTTCGATCGTTTTGTCATAGATCGTCAGGATACATGGACGAGGAAATTGTTTCCACGCTCCTGCGATTTCGATTTTGATTAAAGCGTTCGCGAATCACGTCGCCGCAAATTCGCGCAGGGCCGTGAGCAGGCGATCGACTTCTTCGATCGTGTTGTAGTGGACGAGGCCTATGCGGAGGAGGCCGCCGTTTTGCTCCACGCCGAGTCGTTCGGACAGGTTGAGGGCGTAATAGTTGCCATCCCACGTAAAGATGCCGCGGTCGCCGAGAACTTTTGCGGCTTCGATGGGCTTGTGATTTGCCAAGCTCACGGAAACTGTGGAGCAACGGTCTTCGAAACGCTTCGGGTCCGTTATTCCGAAGAATTTCAGGCCAGGAATAGTGAGCAGGCCGGGAATGAGGTTCGAAAGTAGCGACATTTCGTGTTTGCGCGTGGCGCGATAGGCAGCCATTAGCGCGCGGCGGCGGTCTTTTGCGGCGGGATCGCATCGGCGGCCGAGTTCGGCGATGTAGTCGACCGCGGCGCCGATTCCCGCAATCAACTCTTGCACTTGCGTGCCGGTTTCCCAGCGGTCGGGCAGCGAATCGCTTGCGGGGCGCACCTTATAAGGCTTTAAGCGCAGCAAATGCTCGCGCTTTCCGTAAAGCGTGCCCATGTGCGGACCAAAAAATTTGTACGGCGAGCAAACCAGAAAATCGCAATCGAGTGCGCGGACATCGATAGGGCCATGCGGAGCGTAGTGAACGGCGTCAATGAACATGAGTGCCCCCGCGGCGTGGGCAAGCTTGGTGATTTCGCCGACGGGATTGATGGTGCCCACCGCGTTCGAAGCATAGCCGACCGCTACCAGCTTGGTCTTTGCGGTGATTTTCTTCTTGAGATCGTCGAGATCGAGCGTGCAATCGGCTTCGTGGATATCGATCCGGCGGATCACCACGCCTTTTTCTTCCAGCGCGCGCCACGGGGCGACGTTGGCGTCGTGATCGAGCGTGGTGACCACGATTTCATCGCCGGATTCAAGTTCGCGGCCAATGGCCCGCGAGAGCCCGAACGTGATCGTGGTCATATTCTGGCCGAAGACCACTTCGTCTTTATCGCAATTGAAAAAATCGGCCATCGCAGCGCGCGCCGCCGCGATGGTCGCGTCGTTGCGCCGGCTCGTTTCGAAAGCTCCGCAGGTGTTGGCGTTGGCGCCGAGAAAATACTTTTGCACGGCGTCCATCACTTGCTTCGGCACTTGCGTGCCTGCCGGGCCGTCGAGAAAGGCGGCCGCCTGGCCATTCACCAGAAGCTTTAGCGATGGGAATTGCTCGCGAACCCACGCACTGTCGAGTGGGGCGCTTCCTGTTTCGTGCAGTGCTGGTGTGCTCATTGGTTTCCGTCCGGCCTTTGAGTGGCTGAGTTTTCAGGGCGGTAGTTTCTCATACATCCTGCCGGTATGGGGTGCGGCCCTGCTGCGTCCTTACAAAATGTTCTCGCGAGCGCGCCAAATTGGACTCGATATTTGCCGGGCCACGTGGATGGCAGGCCCGGGTGCTCATCGCGGGCGTGATAGCATGGTGTTGTTGTTCCCACTCATGCTGCGCGGCGCCGGCTATCAAACAAAGCGCTGCGTTTCTCAAAGAGGTTCATCGTGATCGAGAATTTCACACCCAGTGAGCGCACGCGTGTGGTGCGCGAACCCCATCGCGGCGCCTACGACCGCGAAACCATCGACAAAATCCTGGATGAGGGCTTTGTCTGCCACGTGGGATTTTCCGTGGAAGGCCAGCCTTACGTCATTCCAACCATGTATGCGCGCATGGGCGATGCGATTTATTTCCACGGGTCGGCGGCTAGCCGGATGTTGCGCGGGGCGAGCGCGGGAATCGCTGTGTGCATCACCGTGACTTTGATGGATGGACTGGTTTTAGCGCGGTCGGTCTTCAATCACTCGATGAACTATCGATCGGTGGTCGCGCTTGGGAAAGCTACGCTCGTCGATGCGCCCGCGGAAAAGCTCGAGGCGCTTCGCGGATTCACGGAAAAGATGTTGCCCGGGCGATGGCAGGAAGCGCGCCAGCCGAGCGAGAAAGAAGTGAAAGCCACCAGCATTTTGCGGCTGCCACTGACGGAAGTTTCGGCGAAGATGCGCACCGGCCCGGTGGAAGATGATGCCGAAGATTACGCGCTCCCTGTATGGGCGGGAATCGTGCCGTTGCGGATCGTGGCTGACGCGCCGGTTCGCGATACGCGGTGCGATGTGAAGATTCCCGTCCCCACGTACGCGGCTAATTACAAACGCTGACCTTTTTCTGAGTCAATTTCAAAACTCGCAGGTTATTTCGCGACGGCAAGTTTCGCGGCTGCGGACGAAATTAACGCCGCTTCGTCCTGCAGAACCTGCCCGACGATAACGATAGCGGCGTCGGCTTGTTTCCACTCCTTGGATTCGATCGCTTCGCGGACCGCGGGAATCGTCTTTACCGAGTATCCCGTGTAAAAACCTGGCGCGTAAATCTGGTGCTTGTACCACGGCCGATTCGGCAGACCTTCCGGTGTGGTGAGCTTGCGCTCGCTTTCGATCAGCAGCCGATTTACTTCGGCTAGCGAAGCAGAAGCCAGCGCGGCGCCTCCGTTGGCGCTGGCCAGTTCGTAAGCTTTGCGATATGCGTCTGCACTTCGAGCCAGCGCATCCGCGCCATTATCCAGCGGCGCGAAATTCAGAAACGTGGGAACAGTTTCGACACCAGGAACTACGAGCGGCTCCTTTGGGTCGGTAGTCGCGCTGAAAACGCCTTCTTCGATCTCCCGATTGCGTTCGGTAATATCGTCGCGCGATTTTTGAGCGAGCGCCTTCAATTCCTTAATGTAAGTTTGCACCGTCTCACTGAAGTCGCCGAATTCGAAGGGCAGCAAGTCGGCATCGGCCAACCGCATGACCATGCTGCCGCCCGCTTGAGCGAGAGCCCGGCCGTACACAAAGTCGGTGTCCGAGAAATGCGTGTACCAGTAGAAATCGTCGTAGATGGAGTGATAAATCCCGCCGCCGTCTTCCCCTCCGAATCCGATATTCATCGAAGCGACGCCGTCGTGCTGAAGGAATGCCGAGAAGTCCGAACCGGAGCCCAGTGCGCCGATGCGCAAATCGCCGCGCTGGCGAATCTCCTGACGCCGCTCGGAAGATTTTGCTTCCGCGATTTCATGCAACTGGTTGCGTTTCCAGACCGAAAGCTTCGTTTCCGGATCGACAATATCTCGCGACACTTCGTTGCTGAATTTTTCAAGCGAGTGCGAGCCTTCAATGTCCAGATATCCTCGCCCGCTCACATCCGAATTAATGTATGCGACGGCGTGCGCGCGCAATTCGTCGGCATGCTCTTCCGCCCACTCCGTCGAGCCCAGCAACCCCGGCTCTTCGCCGTCCCACGCGCAGAAAATAATCGTGCGCTTTGGTTTCCATCCCTGTTTCAACAATTCGCCGAACGCGCGTGCTTCTTCGAGAACGGCGTCCAGCCCCGACAGCGGATCTTCCGCGCCATTCACCCACGCGTCGTGATGGTTTCCGCGAATCACCCACTCATCGGGAACGCTCGATCCAGGAATTTTCGCGATCACGTCGTAGACCGGCTTGATATCCCAGTTCGATTTCACCTTAAGGTGAACTTTTGCCGGGCCGGGACCGATGCGATACGTCATGCCCAACCCACCGCGCCACCCATCCGGCGCGACGCGACCGGCGAGCGCCGCGAGCAGCGGCTGCGCATCCGCATAAGAAATCGGCAGCACCGGAATTTTCGTGATCGTCGTCGCTTCTTCAATCTTCAGGCGCTTGGCATTTTTCGTTGCGCCAACGCCCGGCGTCAGCGGATCGCCCGGATACAGCGGCATATCCGCGACGCTGCCGCGCTGCACTCCGTCTTTCGGGCGCCACGCCCCAGCCGGAAAAGTCTCCCCCTGCACAAAACCGTCCTCATGTGGATCGGAAAAAATCAGGCACCCAATCGCGCCGTGCTCCGCGGCGACCTTCGGCTTGATGCCGCGCCACGAATGGTAATAGCGCGCGATCACGATTTTCCCTTTGACGGAAATCCCCATCCGCTCCAGCTGCTCGTAATCTTCCGGAATGCCGTAATTCACGTACACGAGCGGCGCGGTGACGTCACCGTCGATGGAATACGCGTTATAGGTAGGCAGCTGCTCGGATTGCTGATTTGACGTGGGGTCCTGCGCAACCGCCGGCTCCTGCAACTTGGCGACGAACTTCGCGCCGCCCTCGACCAGTTCCACAACGCGCTCTTTCGGCGTCGGATAGAGAACGTCGAACTGTTCGATGTGCGTGTCCAGTCCAAACTCCTTGAACTTGGTGGCGATCCACACCGCGTTCTCTTTATCAAGTGCGGTGCCGACGTTGTGTGGCCGCGCCGCGAGATGCTCCATATACGCGCGAAGTTTTTCGGGACTCGGAATCGCGCGCATCTTTTCTTCCCACTGGCGTTCAGTGCGCGAAGATTCCGCAGAATACCCCAGCAACGACTGCTCGTCGGCAATCACGTTGGTGCGGACCGGTGCCAGCGACACGAATGAGAACAACAGGACGGCAACGGCGAGGCGGCGATTCATTCTTCCCCCGAGAAACAGAGCACGTATTCTGCCTGATCCCAAAGCGTTTGCAAACGGAGGAACCGCACTATGCCAGCAATTTTTCCATGTTGATGTAGTGGCACGGCACTTTCGCTATCTTGTTCGCAGAAAATGGAGCGGTGCCAGTCTGCGTGTAGCCGAGATGTTGATAAAACGCCAGTAACTCCCCGGCGCGCGGGCTGATGATGCGCAGATCCATGGTGTCGCATTGTGCTTCGCGGCAAAAGTTTTCGGTGCCGGCGACAAGTTTGCGTCCCAGACCTGTGCCCTGGCGCGCGGGAGCCACCGACAGCAGTCCGAGATAACTTCTCGCGCCTTGCACCTCGACGTAGACGCATCCGATCGGAACTTCCGCGTCCTCGGCCAGCAGGAACGTTCCCTTCCCCATAAGTTCGCTGACGCCGGCATCGTCGATGCGGTCGCCATCAAACGCGATGCTCTCCGCACGAAAAGCGACGTTTATCAAGCGCACCAGAATTTCCGTGTTGGCAAGAAGAGCAACGCGAATCTTGATGTCTTGCGAAGAGGGAGACACAACTAGTTCGAACGAAGAGCGCGGAGAAATTCGATAAATCCCGTCAGCGCGATGCCCAGGCACATGCCGCAAACGATCAACTGAAACACGTCGACTCGCGGTAGCCGCGCGAACGTCGGCCGGTGCGTCAAGTCAAACAACCCAAAAGCCGCGATGACCAGCGGCAGAATGACGCCGGTAACCACGTGCCGGTAGCGATTGCTCATGGAGTTCCCCGCAAGTAGAGCGCGCATCTTACCCCTGCGATGGAACCAAGGTCCAGCCGATTCCCTTGCGGCACTCCGAATGGACTAAGCCGGGAAAATCGATCGGCCAGGAAAGCGCGCCGCCGAACCCAGCTCTTCCTCGATGCGCAGAAGCTGGTTGTATTTTGCGATGCGATCGGTGCGCGACGCAGACCCCGTTTTGATTTGTCCCGCCGCCGTGGCGACCGCCAGATCCGCGATAAAAGTGTCCTCGGTCTCTCCGGATCGGTGCGAAATAATCGAGTTGTATCCCGCCTTGCGCGCCAACTCAATGGCGTCAATAGTTTCGGTGACCGTACCGATCTGGTTGAGCTTGATCAGAATCGCGTTGGCAACGCTTTGATTGATGCCTCGAGCGAAGATTTCTGTGTTGGTCACGAAAATGTCGTCACCCACGAGCTGAATCCGCTTCGCTGAAGATTTTGAGCCGACCTTCTCCGTCAACTTTTTCCATCCTGGCCAGTCTTCTTCGCTCATGCCGTCCTCGAGCGAAACGATCGGATATTTCTCCACCCAACGTGCCCAGTATTCCACCATGTCTTCGGAAGCGTGGGTGGACTTGTCGGACTTCTTAAACACGTATTTGCCGCTGGCCTTGTCGTAGAACTCGCTTGCCGCGGGATCGAGCGCGAT